>Ga0209614_1001614_pt1 | contig 16265 bp, 18 predicted proteins | sample BlaSprsedimmetaG_FD_185484 | JGI IMG/M metagenome (GOLD analysis project Ga0209614, IMG submission 185484) | Hot spring sediment bacterial and archeal communities from California, USA to study Microbial Dark Matter (Phase II) - Blank Spring... ... | reverse complement strand
TGATCAGACAATACTCCCGGAAAAAATGGGAGCAATACTGGAAAGAAAAACTCGGAATCAACGGCTACTTCAACATCCGGATCGCATCGGTTGAATTGTCACCATGTAAACACTTTTGAACGTTACCAAGCAATTATATGTTTTAAATTTACTGGCGGATTAGAGGGCATCTTTGTTGTCATTAGACAGTAAGATGCCCTTTTAACTGAAAAGATGAGCGAAAAATTCATTTCCATAACTAGCTCCGATGGCAGAGAGATGGTCATTCCTCGAGACACAACCACGGGGGAGGAACTGGCTATCTTGAGGCACAGCACTGCGCACATCATGGCCGAGGCGGTAAAAGATTTATTCCCATCGGTTAAGATAGCCATCGGGCCGGCCATAGAGCACGGTTTCTATTATGATTTTGATTATGAAGGGGCCTTTACGCCTGCGGATCTGGAGCACATTGAAGGGCGGATGCGGGAGATTATTGCTGAAAATAGACCCTTTCAGCGGGAAGAGCTGACCAGGGAAGCCGCGATTGAACTGTTTACGCGGCTGGATGAACCATATAAGGTCGAACTTCTTCGAGATATACCCGAAGAGGTCGTTTCTATTTACCGGCAAGGGGGCTTTATTGACCTTTGCCGTGGACCGCATATTGCCTCTGCCGGGTTGGTTAAGGCCTTTAAGTTGACCGGCGTGGCCGGCGCTTATTGGCGGGGAGATGAGCGCAATAAGATGCTGCAACGTATCTATGGGACGGCCTTCTTTGATCGTAAAGTCATCGAGGATTATCTTGAGAAGCTTGAAGAGGCCAAGAGGCGTGACCACCGCCGCCTGGGCAAGGAGTTGGACCTATTCAGCATAAGCGACGAGGCCGGAGCAGGGCTAGTAATTTATCATCCGCGCGGGGCCATGCTACGATTTATTATTGAGGATTTTGAAAAGCGAGAGCATCTGAAGCGAGGGTACCAGTTAGTGATAGGGCCGCAGATATTGAAACTCGATCTCTGGAAGCGTTCCGGTCATTTTGATAACTACCGCGAGAATATGTATTTTACGGAAATAGACGGTCAGCAGTATGGTATTAAGCCTATGAACTGCCTGGCCCACATGCTCATTTACAAGTCCAGGGTAAGGAGCTATCGAGACCTGCCGCTGCGGTTCTTTGAACTGGGCACAGTGCACAGGCATGAGAAATCAGGCGTTTTGCACGGCCTTTTAAGGGTTCGCCAGTTTACTCAAGATGACGCACACATTATTTGTATGCCGGAGCAGTTGCATGATGAGATAAAAGGCGTAATCGATTTTGTCACCTATGTCATGGGCATCTTCGGCTTTGATTATGAGGTAGAGATCAGCACCAAGCCGGAAAAATCCATCGGTAGCGATGAAGACTGGGAACAGGCCACCTCAGCCCTTACGGGTGCCCTGCGCGCCAAGGATATTCCGTTTACCGTCCATGAGGGCGAAGGCGCGTTTTATGGACCCAAGATTGACATAAAACTTAAGGATGCTCTGGATCGGCGCTGGCAATGCGCCACTATCCAGTGTGACTTTACCCTGCCGGAACGGTTTGACCTGGTTTATGTAGGGGCAGATGGTGAAAGGCATAGGCCGGTGATGCTGCACAGGGTCATACTGGGGGCCCTGGAGCGGTTTATCGGTGTTTTGATAGAGCACTACGGCGGCGCTTTTCCTACCTGGCTGGCACCGGTGCAGGCTGTAGTCCTGACGGTTACGGACAGACAGATTGATTATGGCCGGGGCGTCCTGGCGGAGATGATGGATGCCGGCCTCAGAGCGGAAGGAGATTTCCGCAACGAAAAGTTGAGCTTAAAGATCAGAGAAGCGCAGATACAGAAGATCCCTTATATGCTTATTATTGGCGACAAGGAAGTCTCTTCGCACAGCGTGACGGTTCGCCTCAGGAATGGGGAAAATCTTTCGGCCATGCCGGTAAATCAGTTTGTGGCCATGGTTCAGGATAAATGCAGAAATTATCAGTAGCATAGATATGTCGCTGATAACTTTTATTTTTATCATAAGGGGAGGTGGATAGTATAGAGAAAAGGGTTAGAATTAATTGGCAGATACGTGCTAAGGAAGTACGGTTAATCGGCGCAGACGGGACGCAACTGGGGATTAAGCCCCTTGAGGAAGCCCTGAAGGCGGCGGAGACAGAAGGGCTTGATCTGGTGGAAATAGCTCCTACAGCTCAACCGCCGGTCTGCCGGGTTATGGACTACGGCAAATTTAAGTACGAACAGAGCAAAAAAATCCAGTTGGCCAAGAAAAAGCAGGTGATTATACAGGTAAAAGAGGTCAAGTTCCGGCCCAAGACCGATGAGCATGATTACCAGTTTAAGTTGCGCCACATTCGCCGGTTTTTGGAAGATAAAGACAAGGTTAAGGTATCCATTCGTTTCCGGGGGCGTGAGATCGCCTTTTCCGGCCAGGCCGTAAATATATTAAATCGTATTCGTGCCGAGATAGAGGATATCGGCAAGATCGAATACGAACCAAAGATGGAGGGCCGGGACATGGTGATGATAGTTGCCCCCAAGACGTAGTACCTTTGAAATTTCAAATTTGAAATTTGAGATTATTATGTAGATTAGGGGGAGAGATGCCAAAGATTAAAACCAATCGGGGTGCTGCCAAGCGCTTTAAGGTAACCGGTACGGGCAAAATCTTAGGGTTTAAGGCTTATGGCAGCCATATATTAACCAAGAAGACACGCAAACGAAAGAGAGGCTTGCGAGGCTCAAGCGTGCTCGATGAGTCCAATGCCAGGAATATCCGACAGATAATACCCTATCTTTGATATCCGGACGGGTTCTGGAAATTTGGCCTGAAGAGTGGTATCTTAGGGGTCAATAGACAATAAGCTTCGAGGCTGCGGCTATGCCGCACTTTATTTGTGTGGTTATTATTACTTGACAAAATGAGTTTAAAGAAAGGGTGTTGTTATGCCAAGAACGAAAAGGGGTTTTAAGGCCAGGAGGCGGAGAAATAAGGTTCTGGCTTTAGCCAAGGGATATTGGGGACGAAGGAGCAGAATCTTCCGCACGGCCAAAGAGGCGGTAGATCGCGCCCTGACCTATGCTTATCGTGATCGCAGGGTGCGAAAGCGGGAATTCAGAGCCCTCTGGATTGCACGAATCAATGCGGCGGCCAGGCTAAACGGCCTCTCTTACAGCAAGCTGATGGGTGGATTAAAAAAAACGGGCATAGAATTGGATCGTAAGATCCTTTCTGATCTGGCTATAAGCGATCCGGCCTGCTTTGCAAAAATTGCCAAGATGGCGCAATAATTAATCTCAGATTTCAAATTTGAAATCTGAGATTGATCCTTATCTGATGGAAGAAAGGCTGCAAAAAATAAGAGACGAGGCGCTTAAGGCCATCCCGGAGATCAAGAGCCAGGAGGAGTGGGAAGCGCTTCGAATTAAGTACCTGGGCCGTAAAGGGATACTGCCTGAGCTGTTAAAACAGATGGGTAGCCTGCCGGCAGAACTCAGACCGCGTATCGGGCAGTTGGCTAATGCCGTCAAAAAGGAGATAGAGACTGCCCTTAATACCCGGCAGGTAAGGGTCCCCTCTGGGAGGCAGGCAGCTCCAAAGACAGACATTACGTTACCCGGCCGGTTTATACCGCCGGGCAAGCTCCATCCTATAACCCAGATCACAAGCGAGGTATGCGATATATTTGAGAGACTGGGCTTTGCCATGGCCGAAGGGCCGGATGTGGAGCTTGATTATTATAATTTTGAGGCCTTGAACATCCCGCGCGATCACCCGGCGCGGGATATGCAGGATACTTTTTATATCTCTGAAAATGTCCTTCTGCGCACGCATACCTCTCCGATACAGGTGCGCACCATGGAAAGGCAGCGACCGCCGCTACGAATTATTGCGCCGGGCAAGGTTTATCGCTGTGACTCGGATATCACCCATACCCCTATGTTCCATCAGGTGGAAGGGTTTATGGTCGATAAAGGTGTCTCATTTGCTGACCTTAAGGGGCTATTAACCATATTTGTCCACCAGATCTTCGATGAACAGACCTCCCTCCGCTTCCGTCCCAGTTTTTTTCCTTTTACCGAGCCCAGTGCGGAGATAGATATCCTTTGTGTGATCTGTCGTGGCTCAGGTTGCCGGGTCTGCTCGCAAACCGGCTGGTTAGAGGTCATGGGTGCCGGCATGGTTGACCCCGAAGTTTTTCGGATGGTCGGTTACGACCCCGAGGAAGTTACTGGCTTAGCCTTTGGCATGGGTATAGAGCGCATAGCCATGCTGAAGTACGGCATTGACGATATCCGTCTTTTCTACGAGAATAATCTCCGTTTCCTCAAACAATTTTAGACTTAAAATCAGGCTATCATACTATGCGGGTTACGTTGAACTGGCTCAAAGAATTTGTGGATATTGATATTCCTGTGGAAGACCTGGCCGAACGCCTGACCATGGTCGGGTTGGAGGTGGAAAACCTGACGCACTATGATGCAGGCCAGGGTCAGGTAGTGGTCGGCCACATTACAGATATTTTCCCGCATCCCCATGCTGAAAACCTTTCTCTGTGCCAGGTTGTGTCTGGAAAAAATACATACCGCGTGATCTGCGGGGCAAGAAATATCCGCATTGGAGATAAGGTGCCGCTGGCTTTAGAGGGAGCCGTCCTGCCCGGGCCATTAAGAATTTCCAGGACCAGCATAAAGGGCGAGTATTCGGAGGGTATGCTTTGCTCGGCAGCCGAACTTGGTCTGGGTGAGGAAAAGAGCGGCGTCTATATCTTACCCGCTGACATGGAATCCGGACTTCCCCTGGCCCAGGCCCTGGGGCTAGAAGACTATGTGCTGGAAATAGGGTTGACCCCTAACCGCGCTGATTGCCTGAGCGTGTTGGGAATTGCGCGTGAGGTGGCGGCCATCTTACATAAGAAGGTTCGTTATCCCAGAATAAATGTTTCAGAAAAGGGCGAAGATATCCACCAGGCAGCATCAGTGGAGGTCAGGGCCGTTGATCTATGTCCCCGCTACGCCGCCCGAATCATAAAGGATGTGACGGTCGCCGGGTCACCTTTATGGCTCCGTAAACGCCTCCTGGCGGTAGGTATCCGCCCGGTCAACAACATAGTCGATGTTACCAATTACGTGCTCATGGAATATGGCCAGCCCTTACATGCCTTTGATCTGGAGCGCCTGGCCGGAAAGCGTATTATAGTCGATCGGGCCCGAAATGGTGAGACCTTCACCACCCTGGATGGGATTGAAAGGACTCTTTCCGAAAATATGCTCATGATTGCGGATGGGGAGAAAAACGTCGCCCTGGCCGGGATTATGGGAGGTATAAATTCTGAAATAACCCCGGAAACCCGGTCAGTTTTTATTGAGAGCGCCTATTTTGATCCTATTTCTATCCGCCGCACCAGCCGCCGGCTAAATTTGAGCACCGAATCTTCATACCGCTTTGAACGGGGAATAAACATGGAGGGAGTGGGAACAGCTCTGGATCGCGCTGTCTCTCTCATGGCAAAGGCAGGCGGGGGGAAAATTCTAAGAGGGCGTATCGATGTCTATTCCAGGCCGGAGGGAAGAAAACCTATCCCTATACGCGTAGGTCAAGTTAACCGCCTTTTGGGGAGCGACCTGAAAAAAGGCGAGATACGCCGGTTATTGGAAAGTATCGGCATCAAGGCGCGCGACGCGGGGAAAGATGCCCTTTTGGTGACAGCCCCGTCTTTCCGTGGTGATCTCAGCCGGGAAGTCGATTTCATAGAGGAAGTAGCACGCCTTGATGGTTACGAAAAAATACCGGTAAAACTCCCCGTTGTTTCGTTGACGACCTCAACCCGGATAAAGAGTCAGGCCGTGACCAATATCTGCCGTTCAGTCCTCAGCTGTCTTGGATTTTACGAGGTGATTAACTATAGCTTTATGGATAAGAGGGCGACTAAGCTCTTGAAGATTTCCGGGACAGACGAGCGAAATAGGCACGTGCACCTTTTAAATCCGTTGACCGAAGAACAGTCGGTATTAAGGACTTCTCTTATCCCCAATCTCCTTTCTACTGTATGCAGCAATCTTAATAAGTGGAATAACAATCTGCGTCTCTTTGAGGTAGGCAAGATTTTTATTGACCAGGGAGAGAGCCGTCAACCGGTAGAAAAAACCTATTTAACCGGTATGTGTACCGGTCTGCGCCATCCGGAGGGAGTGCATTTTACCCGGGATGAAGTCGATTTTTTTGACATCAAAGGCGGGATGGAGGCCGTTTTTCAGGCCCTGGGCATCTCTGGTTATAGCTTAGACCAGGCGGTGGAATCTGCCCCTTATCTCAGGAGAGAGGCGTCTGCCCGTATCTTACTTGGCCCAAAGACGCTGGGTTTTGTGGGTGAGATGGATCCCTCTGTCTGTGAAGGATTTGACGTAAAAGAAAAGGTATTTATGTTTGAGTTATCACTTGACGATTTAGTCGAAGCCTATAAGGGCCTAAAGGTCTTTAAGCCGCTCCCCCGCTATCCTGCTGTGATGCGGGATATGGCTATTATCGTTTCCGAATCCGTTCCTGCCGGCCAGATTTTGCACGTGATTAATGAGCAGGGTGGAGATATAATAGAAAAAATGTTTATATTCGATGTCTATCAGGGCGGGCAAATTGAGCAAGGATATAAGAGCTTGGCCTTACGGGTAATTTACCGTTCTTCAGAGAAGACACTGGAGGATGAAGAAGTAAATGCTATCCACCAGCGAATAGTGAATGATATATTATCCAGGTTTAATGGAAGATTAAGGGAACAAAAAATAACGGAGTTGCAGGAAGGGCTAAGATGACATTGACCAAAAAAGACATTGTAGAACATATTCATAACAAGATCGGCTTCCCCCGACAGGCGACTGCTAAGCTGGTTACATCAATATTTGATGCCTTTAAAGAGGAGTTGTTAAAGGGAAATAGTGTTAAGATTGCGAATTTTGGCATCTTGAAGGTTCGGGCGAAAAGAGCAAGGCCGGGACGGAACATGCGTACTGGAGAAAGAGTAGAGATATCACCCCGATCTGTGGTTACCTTCAAGGCCAGTAGAAAACTGCGAGATGCCCTTAACAAGAAACTATGAGTCAGCACTGATGAACTCAAGGTTTAGACGGCACAGTAAAAAGCTCCAGTTGCAAGGCGCGCAAATCCTATTATCCGTTGACCGTTGTCCGTTCACCGATAATGCGTGGACATATTCCAGTCTGCTCTTTGCTGTCGGTGCACGGTGAACTGTGAACGGTGAACTATTTCCATGGCTACGCCGCAGTGACGAAGGATGCCGCGTAACGCCGCAAATGGATTTTTTACGAAGCCGTCAGCGCTGACTGATCCATGAATAACTCTATCCCGGACAAACGTTACTTTAAGATCGGCGAGGTTAGTCAGATTGTGGGGGTAGAACCGCATGTGCTTCGCTACTGGGAGTCGGAGTTTAATGAAATCAAGCCGTATCGCCCGCCCTCCGGCCAGAGACTTTACAGGAAGTCAGATTTAGAACTGGTGATGGAGATAAAGAGGCTGCTCTATGAAAAAGGTTTTACCATAGCCGGGGCGCGCAAGGCCCTGGCCCAGGGTAAGGGGGGGCAACTGGAGATAGGCTTCCTTGATGGTGAAGATAGTAAGGCCGGGGCTTTACTGACAGAATTAAAAAGAGAGTTGTTATATCTGCAGCGGATGTTTTGTAAGTAACGAGGGTAGATATAAGTTGTCGTCTTCAGATAATCTTTGGTACATTTATAATTTTCTATGATCGCCCGTCACTGTATATGTGTTTTAGTCCTGGTTCTACTTATCGGGGGCGCAGCCTGCACAACTACCCCTGAACGGAGAGACAGCGTTTCTTCGGGGATTGCCGTTTCAGTGGAAAGCGGGCAAGAAAAATCTGGGGCAGGTGAAGGGGAGCAATCCATGGAGGATATATCTAATATCAACAAAAAGACGGAAGAAGAATCGGAACAATCTACCGGGGTTATAGACAGGGTAAAGTCTTTTCTTCTTAAGCTGAAAATGCCGTTTTAGGACCTTAGTTCTAACTTTTTTTTGTGGCAGAAAAATGTGAAAGCTTAAAGCTCAAAGCCGAAGATTGAAGGCCAAAAATAATGACAAAGGTGAAAGTTCAAAGTTCAAATGAATGCCAAAGCTCAAACAAATTCCGCCGTAGGTGGATGACATTTGTCATTTGAACTTCCTTGGAACTTTGGATTTTGACATTTGAAATCCACCCGCTTCAGGCGGGCATCTGCGAGCAGCAGGCGTTTTTGGTTCTCCGCCCATGACAGACTCGGGTTAAAATTCCACTGGAGATATTTTATGAGCCGTAAGCTGATCTTTTCGGTACTGGTTTTCGTTATCCCTTGTCTCCCATTCTTTTTGCCATCCTTAAGCCTGGCCGGTGAGCCGATTCGTATCGGTGTCTATCTTCCCATGACCGGTCCGGTGGCGGCCTTTGGTCAAATGGAGTGGGCTGGTATCCAGGCAGCCCATCAAATGCGTCCTACAGTTCTAGGACGCCAGGTAGAACTCGTTTTAGTGGATGAAAAAAGCGACCGGATAGAGGCGGCTAATGCCGTAAGCCGACTTCTCAAGAAAGAAAAGGTCCAGGCCATTATTGGTTCGGCCACCAGTTCAAATACTATGGCCGGAGCAGCCTTGAGCGAGAAGGCGAAGATTCCGATGGTCAGTCCCACAGCTACACTGCCTTTGGTGACTCAAAATAAGAAATATGTGTTTCGCGTCTGCTTTATTGACTCTTTTCAGGGTGAGGCTGCGGCCAGGTTTGCCTACCAGAGCCTTAGGGCCCGGAGGGTGGTTGTTATTGTTGATCGCGCCCAGGATTACTGTGTTGGACTGGCCAGCTATTTCAAAAGGGCCTTTACCCATCTGGGTGGCAAGGTAGTATCGATGGTTTATTGCCAGACCGGAGACCAGGATTTTTCGGCTCAACTGACAAGCATCCTGGCATCACAACCAGATCTCCTTTATTTACCTAATTATTACGCTGAGGATGCCCTTATTGCCCGCCAGGCGCGGGAACTCAACCTCAACGTACCTATATTATCCGCGGATGGAGCCCAGGCTCCAGAGTTGATAAAAATAGGCGGCAAGGCCGTAGAAGGGCTTTATCTCCTGGCCCATTTTGCACCGGAGGGGGCCGCGACACCCCTGGCCAAAGAATTTATGAAGTTCTTCAAAAAAACCAGGCGCGAGGAGACTAGCGGATTCCACGCCCTGGGCGCCGACGCATACTTTGTCCTTCTGGATGCTATAAAAAGGGCCGGACGCACCGATGGCGACGCCATCCGGACCGCTCTGGCCTCAACCAGCGAATTCGGCGGTGTATCCGGGACAATAAAAATTGGGCCGGACGGCAATGCAGTAAAAAGTGCGGTTATCTTACAGGTGCGCGGCGGACAATTCAAATATCTTACGATAGTTAGGCCCTGGTAAGCACATCGATTACTCACGTGGACCTTCCTTTATTTTTACAGCAGTTATTAAATGGCATCTCTCTGGGGAGCCTCTACGCCCTTATAGCCATAGGTTATACCATGGTTTATGGGATAATCCGCCTTATCAATTTTGCCCATGGCGATATCCTCATGGTATCCACGTATTTTGCCTATTTCGGCATATCTGTCTATGCCCTTCCCTGGTGGCTTTCGGTTATCATAGCTATCTTGCTTACAGCGCTATTAGGCATCCTTATTGACCTTGGGGCCTACCGGCCAGTGCGCCATGCCCCCCGCATCTCGGCTTTAATTACCGCTATCGGTGTCTCCTTTCTTCTCGAAAACCTGGGGCTTGTGGTTTTCGGCGGCCGGCCCAAGGCCTTTTACCGCCCGGATTTTTTGGATAAGACCTATGAACTGGGTGGAGTGCACGTCTTCAGCCTCAGTATCTGGGTGCCTTTAGTTACCGCTTTCCTTCTGGCGCTGGTTTTTTTACTCCTCTATCGAACCAGGGTAGGGGCGGCCATGCGTGCTGTGGCCAAAGACATGGAGATGGTCCAGCTCATGGGCATTGACGTAAATCGCGTTATCAGTCTGGCTTTCGCCGTGGGTTCAGCCCTGGCCGCGGCAGGAGGGATCATGTGGGCGATGAAATATCCCCAAATAAATCCGCTTATGGGCATTATTCCCGGGCTTAAGGCCTTTGTGGCCGCAGTTATCGGGGGTATAGGAAACATCCACGGGGCGGTTTTAGGCGGATTATTATTAGGGATAACGGAGATTCTTCTGGTGGCTTTCTTGCCGTCCCTGGCCGGGTATCGGGATGCGTTTGCCTTTGTCCTTTTGATACTCATTTTACTCTTTAGACCTACCGGTCTGGCAGGAAAGGATACCATAGGTTAGAAGCCATGTCCGACCGGCATAGGCGGGAATGGATATACAAGCTGTGTACCTATGGCGCGATAGTGGGCCTTTTTGCTTTTTTTCTCCAGGTTCAAAACCAGGCCGATGAGTATCAGATCCGCATTTTAAATGTCTCGGCCATCTTTGTAACCTTGGCAGTCAGTTACAATCTTATAAATGGAGTGGCCGGTCAGTTTTCTTTAGGGCCGAATGCCTTTATGGCTGTGGGCGCTTATACTACGGCCCTTTTGACCCTGAGCCCGGCTGAAAAGGAACTTTCTTTTATCATCGAACCCATTATATGGCCGCTTTCTGTCCTGCATCTGCCTTTCCTGCCTTCCCTCTTGATAGGCGGCGCTTTTGCTGCCCTCCTGGGATTTATTATGGCCTTTCCGGTGTTCAGGGTACGCGGAGACTATCTGGCTATAGTTACCCTGGGCTTTGGGGAGGTGATTCGGGTAGTGGCCAATAATGTCCAGAGTATAACCAACGGCCCGCTTGGGCTTAAGGGTCTGTCCGAATATACGAACTTGTGGTGGTCCTGGGGGGTGGCTGTCTTCACTGTTTTTTGTGTCACCCGCCTGGTCAAAAGCAGCTTTGGCCGGGCCATGCAGGCCATTAGAGAGGATGAAGTAGCCGCCGCGGCTATGGGAATCAATGTATTCCGGCACAAGATGTTGGCCTTTGTAGTTCATGCCTTTTTCGCCGGCATGGCCGGTGGACTTATGGCCCATCTGATTACTACCATTTCTCCAACCCTTTTTAGTTTTTTCCTGACGTTTAATCTCTTAGTCATAATCGTCATCGGCGGGCTGGGAAGTATGACTGGTTCTATTATCGCGGCTATAATTATTACCTATGCCGGGGAATGGCTCAGGGTCGTAGAAGAACCGATGGCTATCGGGCCGTATAATATCCCGGGCATACCGGGAATGCGTATGGTTGTTTTCTCTATAATGCTTATCCTGGTTATGATCTTTGCCCGGCAGGGGCTCATGGGCCGCCGCGAGTTCTCCTGGGAATGGTTCTGCGGCTTTTTAAAGATAGGGAAAAGAAGGGGGTAAGAGCGCGTGTCCTTCTTTAAGGTCGAACATCTGACCATGAAATTTGGGGGACTTGTGGCCGTTAGCGATTTTTCCCTAACGGCGAAAGAAGGGGATCTAATCGGTCTTATCGGCCCAAACGGTGCCGGAAAAACTACGGCTTTTAACATGATCACGGGGCGCCTGTTACCTACTGAAGGGAAAATTTATTTCAGGGGTAAAGACATCACCGGCACACAAAGCCATATCATAAACGCCGGAGGCATTGCCCGCACCTTCCAGAATATTCGTCTCTTTAATGACTTAACCGTCCTGGAAAATGCAATGATCGGTTACCATGGACGTCTTCGTTCCAGTTTCTGGGAGGCGATTTTTCGTCTGCCGCGCTACAAGTCTGAAGAAAAGAAGATGCGGAGTATGGCCAGAGAACTCCTGGCCGAAGTCCAACTGGATAATGTCGCCAACGAGAAGGCCGGGACATTGGCCTATGGACAGCAACGCAAGCTGGAGATAGCCCGGGCCCTGGCTACTAATCCCAGACTGCTCCTTTTAGACGAGCCGGTAGCTGGAATGAACCCACGGGAAACAGGTAATATGATGGACTTTATAAACTCCATCCGCGAAGCTTACGCCCTGGCTATTATACTTATCGAACACGATATGCGTTTTGTGATGGGCTTATGCGAGCATCTCATCGTCCTCGATCATGGAGTGACCATCGCCACAGGAAATCCCGCAGAGATACAAAATAATCCCCAGGTCATAGAGGCCTACTTAGGAGAACCGGAAGGTGCTTGAGGTCGGTGATATCCATGTAAGCTATGGCGGCATCCAGGCCCTCAAGGGTATAAGTTTCAGGGTTAAGGCCGGGCAGATAGTTACCCTTATCGGGGCCAACGGCGCGGGCAAGAGCAGTATTTTGAAGACTATCTGTGGCTTGGTTAAGGCTCAGAAAGGATCCATCCAGTTTGAGGGAAGGGAGATTAAAGGCCTTGCCCCGCACTGGGTCACCAGGTGTGGTATCACCCTGGTGCCGGAGGGACGGAGGGTCTTTGCCAATCTCAGCATCTCGGAGAATCTGAAGCTGGGGGCCTATTTTCGCCGGGACCGGGAGGGAATAGAAGAAGACATGGAGTGGATTTTTTTTACCTTCCCCCGGTTGGAGGAACGCCTGTATCAACAGGCCGGGACGCTTTCCGGGGGCGAGCAACAGATGCTGGCCCTGGGTCGCGCCCTGATGGGCAGGCCAAGACTTCTTATGCTGGATGAACCGTCTTTGGGGCTTTCTCCGCGACTGGTAAGTGAAGTATTCGCGGTTATGCGGCGGATTCATGCGCGTGGGACAACCATCCTCCTGGTGGAACAAAATGCCAATGCTGCCCTACGCCTGGCCCATCATGCTTATGTCCTGGAAACCGGCCGGATCGTACTGGAGGGAAGCGGAGAGGAACTTTTGGCTGATCCCGGTGTTCAAGAAGCATATCTGGGTAAGATTACATTAATGTAGGACAGTTATCCATTCTTTGAGTTATGTATAGCGTAAGTAAATCAGCTCCTCTGGCTGACCGCATGCGACCCCGGACTATAGACGAGGTCATTGGCCAGAGGCATGTGCTTGCAGAGGGGAAATTAATCCCCCGCCTGCTCAAGGCCAAAGAGATCCCTTCTCTTATTTTCTGGGGGCCGCCCGGATCCGGCAAAACCACCCTGGCCTATATCCTGGCCCGGGCCGTTGAGGCCCATTTTGTCAGCTTTTCGGCCGTACTATCCGGAGTAAAGGACATCAGGGCGGTAGTGGCTGAGGCCGAGGCCCAAAGAAAGGATAGCGGACGTAAAACCATCCTCTTTGTCGATGAGATTCATCGGTTCAATAAGGCCCAACAGGATGCCTTTCTCCCGTATGTAGAAAGCGGCTTGATTACCCTCATCGGGGCCACCACGGAGAATCCCTCTTTTGAGATAATACCACCGCTTTTGTCCCGTTCCCGGCTAATTGTTTTAAAACCACTTACTGGAGAAGATCTTAAAGAAGTGCTTAAACAGGCCCTTGCTGATAAGGAAAGAGGCTTGGGGGATATTTGTGTTAATTTATCTGAGGAGGCCCTTGAGCACATCATCTCCGCCGCCCAGGGGGACGCCCGGTTCGCCCTGACCAGTTTAGAGGTAGCCGCCTTATTGGCCTTACCTGATGAAAAAGGGACCCGCCATATCGATCTTAAGCTGGCGGAAGAAGCGGTACAGAAAAAAGCGCTCGCCTATGACAAGGATGGGGAAGAACATTACAATATCATCTCCGCCTTCCACAAAAGCCTCCGGGGAAGCGACCCGGATGCCGCCCTCTACTGGCTGCTTAGGATGCTGGCCGCCGGAGAAGAGCCGCTGTACATAGCCCGCCGGATGATAAGATTTGCGTCCGAAGATGTGGGTAACGCCGATCCCCAGGCCCTGCAGGTAGCCATGGCCGCCTTGCAGGCCTACCAGGCCCTGGGCAGCCCGGAAGGAGAACTGGCCCTGGCCCAGGCCGCTCTATATTTAGCCACGGCTCCGAAGAGCAATGCCGTCTATATGGCCTTTCTGGAAGGGCAAAAGGACGTGGCCAGAACCGGCAGCCTGCCTGTCCCCTTGCCTATCCGTAATGCCCCGACCAGATTGATGAAGGACCTGGGTTACGGACGCGGCTATAAGTATGCCCATGACTTTCCCGAGGCCCTGGTAGCGCAAGAACACCTGCCGCCGGAAATAAGAGGGCGTATTTATTACCGTCCGACTAAGCGCGGTATGGAGAAGATTATCGGTGAGCGCTTAAAAAAGTGGCGCGAATATCTGGCCTCATTTCAGCCCAGTACCGGAGGTGGCAAAACATAAACTTAAAGGGAGATAGGTGCGATAATTCATATCCCATAAAAATTACGTAATTACATAAAGTTCCAACTGGAAGTAAATTTTCTCTCTTTTAACTCTTGACAAAGTTTTCTGGCTATAGTAATGAGACTTTCAGCAAATGAAGTACAGTTCATTTTTTAGTTAAGATAACACCTAAAAGCTAAAAGATAAAAAGGAGGAGTATAAATGGCAACGATTGATCACAAAGGAAAAACCTACGAGGTAGATGAAGACGGTTTCTTGTCCGCGGGGCTCAGCGCATGGGATGAAAACTGGGTGGATTATGTAAAGGACATAGAAGGTATCAGCACGTTAACTGATGAGCATTGGAAGTGCGTCAATTTCTTGCAGGACTATTATAAGAAAAACGGCATTGCCCCAATGGTAAGGATTTTTTCTAAGGTAACGGGCTATCCATTGAAGAAGATCTATGAGCTTTTCCCCTCCGGGCCGGGTAAGGGAGCCTGTAAGATGGCTGGACTTCCGAAGCCGACCGGCTGCGTATAATCGGCGTTATCTTCTGTAGGAAAGAGAGACAAAGGGCATGGGTCTGCCGGAAAGTGGGCCTATGCCTTTTTCCGTTTGCGCCTGTATGGATTCCTTGGTTTTTGACTACGGAGACCAGTCTGGAAATCCAAAGAGGTGCTTTTAAATCAGGAACTCAGGTGTCTTTTAATAAAATCCTGATGGACTTTGTTGATTAATGGCCTGTACTTATCAGGCTTAATCTGAGACCCCTTTAGCCCGCCCCGAAGGTTTATTTCAGATAAGTATAGCTTGTTGTTTAGCATCAGGTCGATATGGGCATATGGAAAATGCGCCTTTCTCATTACCTTGAGACAGAAAGCTCGTTCTTTTTTACTTAAGGTGTAGGGGCGGCTTTCTCCTCCAAAGTAGAGGTTGTGACGGAAATTGTATGGGTTGATCCTCTCATAGGCTTCCACATAATCACCGATAATTATTACCCTTATGTCTCTAACATTTTTAACAAATGGCTGGACAACAAAGGGAAATTCCATCAGGCCTAATGACGCATGGTTGTAAACTGCTTCAATGGACGGCCAGACGTTAATGCCCAGGCCGCAATTGAGCCGATCCTGTTTGGTAACCACCTCCTTAATGTTATGGGCATTATAGTTGGTAATCTGCTCGATTAGATCTCGCTTATCCCGGGCTACAAAGGTATGCTCTACCATAACATTGCCCAGGATATAGACTTGTGTGGCTTTGGAACGGCTGGCAGCCTGAGCGAGGGCTGGCGGGAACAGCTTGACCCCATTTTCAACCAGATGAAGAAATTTTGCCTCCTCATTTTTTTTAAGATTGAGGAGTCCAACCACTATATCGCCCCTGGTTAAGGCATAATATTTCTCGGAGAAGGTTTTCATGTCGGTGATAACCGTTCGGGGGCGCATTCCTGTCTTTCTCGCTTTTTGGCTAAGGGTTAAAAGAGCATTTCCAGAAAATGCTTGTGAAATTGGGTTAAATCTTCATCACATTCGTTACAATAGAATTTAATCTCACCAAATACCTGTGAATCATCACTTATAGGCGTAAAACTACCATCCTCGTTTTGTGTGTAGCGTGTGGTAAGGATCACACCGTCGGCAACCTCATAGAAATCTGTGTCATTGCCACAAGTAGGGCATACTATTCTTATTTTAGTTGGAAGTTTTATCGCGGCTTTTTTAGTACTGGTTCGCATTGGTCAAGACCTGTCAGGATAATTTCCCTAAGCAATATACTTTGATGGTTTCGTAAAAAGTCGTTTTTAGCTTAAGTATTTGAAATAATATTATTTTATTGCATTTTTGTCTTGACTTTCATGTTGTCCCGTGATAGAAAACATATGCAACATCAACATGTTATGGTGAAGAACATGATTTATACCAAAGACCACAAAACGGGTTACATATTCGACCCATGGCACTATTTGGGCCCGAAGCGGCGTAAGCTCCTG
>Ga0209614_1001611_pt1 | contig 16291 bp, 14 predicted proteins | sample BlaSprsedimmetaG_FD_185484 | JGI IMG/M metagenome (GOLD analysis project Ga0209614, IMG submission 185484) | Hot spring sediment bacterial and archeal communities from California, USA to study Microbial Dark Matter (Phase II) - Blank Spring... ... | reverse complement strand
CACCCACATGTACGACAGCACCGGTTTTGAGATCAAGGACAACGGTAAGGTATTTATGATGCTTCCCTATAGAGATTTCATCTATGGCAATGAGATCCAGATCCGCAAGACGGGGATTCCTGAACCGCCTCTCAAGATTGCGCTTCTGTATGTCCTTGACCAGACCCCAGCTCACCCCAAGATGCCTGGCGACATCCAGCATGGTCATGCGCCTGGACAGATCCAGTACGTAGCGTTCAAACGCTCTGGTATAGGTCCTTCGCTCATCTGCAAACCTGATGTCAACCTGCCTGACAACCCCGCACTCCTCACATTCTATACGCTGAACAGGCAGTTCAACTACTACAGGCTTGCTCCCTATCGGCACGCTCCTGAACCTTCGAATAAACGACCCCCTCTTCTTGACATTATCCGAACTGCAACACGGGCACATCATGTCGCCTCTGTCCTGCTTCACCCGGAATATCACCTTGCCCCCTTCGTACTCGCTATGAACATATCTATACCCAACTATTCCAAACCCGTGATACAATAGACTCGTGGACATACCGTAACCCCTTCCTGATTTCTTTTGTCAAAACCAGAAAGGCAGGTATGTCCACTCCTTGCAACTTAAAAGTACGCTTCATTGTGAAGAACCGGATTTATTCAGGTGATACCCTCGAGGATCTCAACCACGGTCTGAACGCACGGTGCGCAGACCTTGTTCAGGAGGTCTTTCTCCTTGAATTGTCTCTGTCCTTCCTCCGTCATCAGTTCACACCCGCCCAATAGCCTCCGGCAGATAATCGTTCCGTGTTTTTCCGAGAATCGTTCCATCAGTTCCCGGGTCTTTGCATAGGTCTTTTCTGTGGCTTTCCGGTCATCATGCGTGCCTCTCCCGTATGCTGCACCAAGAACAAGGATCCCACCGGTTACCGCCCCGCAGACTTCCTCCTTCATTCCCATCCCGGCTCCAAACCCACAGGCTAGTTTCAATGCGGTGTTTTCATCGATGTGGAGGTCATCACAAAAGGAAGAGAAAACAGACTGTGCGCAGCTGTACCCACCAAGAAACTTCTGAACTGCCCTGTCGCTTTTGATACTCATGTCGCCTCTGCTAGGGACTGTATCCAATCTTACCTAACATCTGTCAAGATCAAGGTGACGTCAGTGATAATTCTCCCGATGGCGATCGTGCCAAGGACATGCTCTCATGTGGGGTGACGGGACTCGAGTGGTTTAATGCAGGACATCTATTCCTGTCCATAGCAACGAATGAGATGAGGCCAATGTCCCCAGTGCTTTCATACAACTACTCCCTATGACACCCTGAACAGGTGCAGGTCCCGCCCTCAGCCTTTTCGAAGGCCTCACGCCCTTCACGAAAGGCAAAACCAGCTATTAAAACTGTACCTGCGACATCCAGACCCCCGATGCCGGTCAGTTCAAAGCCTGCGCTGGCCAATAACAGGACGATTGAGAGATACAGGCATGTTCTGGTACATGACGCATCGGCAAGGATGGCTTGTGATTCAAGTGCCCTGCCGACTTTGACCTTATAATGGATTAAGACCCACATTGAGGTAATCGATACCAAAGCTATGACTATACCCCAGAAGGTGGTTTCTGGTTTATGACCCTGAATCAGATGGAGCACGCCTGTCATGATGAGTCCCGCAGCTAAAATATAAAAGGCCGAACCGGTAATTTTCAGGGCTCTTTGTTCAAAGGTGTCCAGACTGTCATGTTCAGCATGCCTGATACGTCTGATCATGTGCCATATTCCGATACCCGAAATGACTTCAACAAAGGAATCAAGACCGAAGCCGAAGAGCGTAAAAGTTTCGTCTGCCAAACCGAATATGACAGAAAAGAGCCCCTCCAGGACATTATAAAAAATCGTGATCAAAGCCAGGATATTGGCTATCCGGAACAGTCTCTTCCGACGGTCGATGCTTGATATCCAGTTTGTCATATCCACACAGTTGCATGGATACGTATCGGTTGTCAGCCATTCTTTGTTGGAGATTTCCTGAACTGTCACGGAGTCTGTTCTCCAGTGAAACCAACGATACCGTGCCGACGCTCCGGTGTGCAACGATGATCATGCCAGAGTCTGGCGTATGGTCATCAGATCTCACGCGTTCTTGAAAGCACCCATTTATCAGAGAGGGCTCCTGTTTGATCAGAGACAGCGGGTCTTCTGGCAGCTGATGCACATACCTGAGGAAAAAAATGACAACTATTTTCTCTGGAATTCAAGGCTTGACTCACAAGCAGTTCGTGGTAACTATCCTATGGAAAGAATGTACGATCTGTGAAGGGAAGTATGCATGTAGTAGAGGCAAAGCATAGTTGGGGATATCCGGCTGTAGTTCTTGATCATGATTGAAGGAGAGAACGATGAACAAAGATCAGTATAAAAACCGCATTGAACAATGCACAAAACTCATGCATGAAGCCGACGTTGATGTGCTCTTGCTTGCAAAGCCTGCCAACATGTTCTTCCTCACAGGGGACGGTCGCCTGTGTGCATTCGCCATGATCACGAAAGAAGGAGAAATCGCCCTTGGTGTACCTCAGACCGATATTGAGGATGTGAGTCAGGCCGCCCACTTTGATCATATCACCGGGTTCGATGACGAAGTGGGAATGATTCATGGCATTGCACATTATTTCAAGAAATTCGGAATACTCAAAGGAAGTGTTGGCCTGGAATACACCTTCCTTACTCAATCCATGATGACCATGCTCACCCACCCGCATGGCAAACCTGAAGGTGTTGTTCCAAAGGATTGCACTCATATCATGTCATCACTGCGTCTTGTTAAAGATGATGAAGAGATAGAGCGCATCCGGCATGCTGCCAACGTGGCTGAAAAAGGTATGGCCGCCGCAGTGAAGTCAGTCAAAACGGGTATGACCGAGAGCCAGGTTGCTGCAGAAGCAGAGTATGCAATGCGACAGGCGGGAGCTGATGAGTTCTGGAGGACATACGTCTGCTCCGGCCCACGTACAAATATTGCCCATGGGTTGCCCACTCAGCGGAGGATTGAACGGGGAGACCTGGTAATGATCGATATTCATCCCATAGTCAATGGGTACAGCGCTGATATGTGTCGTACGGTATGCGAAGGAAACGCAGGACCTGAACAAATCAAAGCCTATGATCTGTACGTGAAGGCTCAACAGGCTACCATTGAGATGATTCGCTCTGGAATCTCGATGACTGATCTCGAACAGACATTTCATGGGATGCTCAAGAACGCCGGCCACGAAGAACATATCTTCGGCCCTCCCATACACGGGGTCGGCATAGAATTTGAGGAGGCTCCCCTTCCGGCGGGCCATGCATTCTTCCATGGGGAAAAGGCACCCGAGCCATTGAGGGCCGGGACGGTCATAGCTGTAGGTAACTGCGGCCTCTACACCGGTCCCTGGGGTGTGCGGGTGGAAGACACTGTTGCAGTAACCGAACATGGCCACATGATTCTTACCGAATATCCGAGGCACCTGCTCATGTAACTGAAGATCTCAATTACTATAGATCTCGGTGCCAGTGCTGATGCCCCGCTGTGGATGGTCTCACAGAGACCGATACAAGATCCTCGATTTTCAGATATCTGACCAGCGTCAACGATAAAATCTCTTTGACGACAACGATAGTTCTCGGTGGTTCCTCAGAACGACTTGATCCGCAGATGCTGCTTGATCCACTCATTGTGCGTGTTCGAGAGATTCGAGAAAGCTCCGGATGAGGTGGGTCTGCTGCTCGTGGTCTGTCAGGAAGGCATCGTGTCCGTGTTCTGTGGTGATCTCAGCATAGGATACTCCGACATTCAGCCCCGAGAAGAAGCGGACGATTGCCCGCGACTGTTCTGAGGGATACAGCCAGTCCGAGGTAAAGGAGATCACCAGGCCTTTTTTTGTCTCCAGGGTCGTGAGCCTTGTACCACGTGCCCGGGATTCCCCCCTGAACCTTCCCATGCCGCTGATGGAGGTAACCAGGTCGAAATTGTCGATGGCGCTGGTGATGTAGAGGTAGCTGTTGGCGTCGAACCTGCGGACGAACGAAACCCCCTGGTAGTCGAGGTAGTGTTCAACTTCGAAGGACGGCCTGAAAATGGCCCGCAGATCTTTATCCTTGCGGATCCTTCCGAATTTTTCCTGCATCATGTGTTCCGAGATGTAGGTGATGTGGCCGATCATCCTGGCAACGGAGAGGCCCCCCTCGGGAGGTATGTCGCCATAGTAGTTTCCCCCGTTCCATCGCGGATCCGCCATGATGGCCCGCCTGCCCACCTCGTTGAAGGCAATCTGCTGTGCCGAGTGGCGCATGGTGGATGCGATGCAGATGAAGGAATCGAACTGGTCAGGATAGTCGCTGAAAAACTGCAGTGCCTGCATCCCGCCCATTGATCCCCCCACGATGCACCTGATCCTGTCGATGCCGAGCTGTGCGAGCAGAGCTCTCTGGGCTTCGGTCATGTCGCGGATCGTGATGGGCGGGAAGGAGAGGGCGAAGGGCTTTCCCGTGACGGGGTTGATGGAAGACGGGCCTGTGGATCCGTTGCACCCGCCGATCACATTGGTGCAGATCACGCGGTAGTGTTCCGTGTCAAAGGCCTTCCCGGGGCCTATCATGTCGTCCCACCAGCCAGGCTTCGTCTCGCCCTCATGGTAGAACGCCGCGTGTGCGCTGCCCGAGAGTGCGTGCTCGATGAGGATCACCTGCTTCTCTGTGCCCGGATCTTCGCCGTAGATCTCATAGGCGATCGTCAGGGGAGAGATGCTGTCTCCTGATTCGAGATGGAAGGGCCGATCGAGGAGCAGGCTCCTGGTTTCCACGAGAGGTTTCTGCATCACTCCTCCCGCTTCAGTTTGAACAGGCCCTGGTCTGCGAGGAGATTCGACAGGAAACTTCTCCGGGAATGGATGCTCGAATGGGCAACATAATACCATGCATCCACCAGGGTTATATTGATCTCCCGGAGAGACGTTTTGAATTCACTCAGAGAGACGAACCTGATCACCGGGGTGTCGTGCCAGGCCCCGGTTGTCCTGATGGCCGTATTCATTCGTCCCTCGAGGAAGATGCGAATCCTGTTGCCGATGTAGCCGAAGTTGGATACCGAGATGATAGCATACCTACCCACTCTGAGCATCTCGTTCATGACCTCGTGAGGCCTCGAAATGACCTGAATCGTATCGTTGAGGATCACGTAATCGAAGGTCATGTCGTCCCACTGGGACAATCCCCTGTCGATGTCCGCCTGGTATACGCTGATCCCCCTGCCCAGACACCGTACGATCATGGACTGTGATATCTCCACCCCGATTCCTTCGACCTTCTTGCGTTCAATGAGACGATCCAGAAGTGCTCCGTCTCCACACCCGAGATCCAGAACCCGTGACCCCGGTTCAATCCAGTCTTCAATGAGAGAATACGTGTGTCGAGATATCCTGTTCACCGGAGAATCCAACTGCAGGCCACCCCCCATCCTTTTGTTCTCGCAAAACTGCTTGTGCGATGCTGGACTCTATTACTACACTCACTTCGGCGTTAAAAGGCTTTGATGCCTTTGCCAGTGGCCCCCGCTCACGTATTCCGGGTAGTGGTTCTCACGGAAAACATCTTGGAATCGTTTCATGCACAGCGTCTCCCTTGAGTCCACTACCTTCACGCTGCGGATTTCTGCGCGTTCAAGAGACCCCGCTCAAACACCGATACGGGGGGTATCGCGGAGGGGGGTATGAAGACCGGGATGACAAAACGGGAGATCATCAGGGTGCTCATCCTGAGCCCCTGTTACCTCACCATGAAACTCAAGGAACGGGCCCGCCTTGTCAGGCGTCTCAGCACCCAGCGTTTTCGGTAACCGTCCCTAGAGCATGCTGTAGGGGTCGATGTCGATCTTGAGCTGGACCCGATGCGGGATGGGAATCCGTTCGAGGACGCTCATCAGCCGATGAAGCGTATTCCGATTCGATGCACGCACGATGAAATGCCAGCGATGGTGTTTTCTCAGCAATGCAATGGGAGCAGGTGCCGGACCCAGGATCTCGACCCCTTTGCCGGCAATCTTTGACGAGAGTTCCCCTGAAATGTCCCTGCCTTCCTCGAAGCTTTGGGAGGTGACGATGATCCGGGCCATGTGAGCAAAGGGGGGGAACCCGGCAAGCCGACGGGAGGATTCCTCGGTGGCCATCATGGCCTGGTAGTCATAGGATGCAATGGACCTGATCAGGGGGTGATCGGGCATGAGCGTCTGGATCATCACCGTTGTGTCGGGCTTGCGCCTGCCCGCCCTGCCCGCAACCTGGACGATCTGCTGGAAGGTCCGCTCCCCGGCCCTGAAGTCGGGCATGTACAGGAGCTGTTCGGCGTGCATCACGCCCACGAGGGTGAGGTCGTCGAAATCGTGCCCCTTGGCGATCATCTGGGTTCCGATGATCACATCGACCTCTCTGTTCCTGATGGCCTTCAATGCCAGGGTAAGCTTCGTGTTCGTGGTGATCTCGTCCGAATCCATCTTCAGAATACGCAGGTCAGAGAAATGGGAGGCGACCGCTTCCACGACACGCTCCGTGCCCAGCCCCACCGGGCTCATGTCCAGGCACCCGCAGGAGGGGCAGACCTCGGGCAGCGCCAGGGTGTAGCCGCAGTAGTGACACAGGCCGACACCGCGTGCCTTGTGATAGGTGAGGCTCCGGTCGCACCTGGTGCAGGAAAGTACCTTCCCGCACCCCGGACAGATCATTGCCGAGGCGAATCCCCTCCGGTTGATGAAGAGCAGGGACTGTTCACCCCTGTCCGCCGTGTCCCTGATGCCCTCGATCAGCTGCGGGGAGAGGGGGTCTTTCGACCCGCGCATGTCGATGATGTCCACCGTGGGCAGGGTGGCGTTTCCAATCCGTGACGACAGGGTGACGAGGGTCGAGGCGGGGTTCCTCGCGCGCACGAAGGTCTCCATGCTCGGTGTGGCAGAGCCCAGGATGACGGGACATTCATGGTTCTTTGCCCGCAGGATCGCCAGGTCCCTGGCATTGTAGGGCACGCCGTCGGCCTGTTTGTAGCTCCCGTCGTGCTCTTCATCCACGATGATGAGCCCGATGTCGCAGAGCGGTGCGAACACGGCAGACCTGGTTCCCAGCACAAAGCCCACGTCGGCGCGGGCGACCCGGAAAAATTCCCGGGCGCGCTGCCTCGGGGCAAGCCCGGAGTGGAAGACTGCAACCTCATGGGGGATCCTGCGCTGGACCATGGCGATGGTCTGCGGGGTCAGCGCGATCTCCGGCACGAGGTACAGCACGGATCTGTTCTGTGAGAGGGTTTCCAGGGCGCAGGCCAGGTAGACCTCGGTTTTGCCTGAACCGGTGATGCCGTGCAGGACGATCGTTTCGAGCCGACGCTCAGCCATGATGTTCGTGATCCGGTCGATGGCCTCATCCTGATCCCTGGTGTAGCATACGGGGGGAGCCTGCTCGTGGTTCACCACGGCTTCACCCGCTGTGAGTTCCACATACCCTCTCTTCGCGAGGCTTCTCAGGGAGGGCATGCACCCCGGGAGGAGTTCCCTCAACGTCTGCAGGTCCACGACTCCGCCGGCGAGGATTTCCAGGATCGCCTCCTGCCGGGGGCCGAGTCTCCCCAGGGGTGTTTTCCGGAGACAGACACGGGTGGGGGCCTCATCGGGAAGGGGCAGGGGTTTCCTCAGGCTCGGGGGAAAGGCCAGCGACATGCACTCGCCGAGACTCCGATGGTAGTAGCGGGAACACCAGCGAACCAGAGAGATGATCTCGGGGGTGATGCACGGAGCCTCGTCCAGGACGGTGGTGATGGGTTTCAGTCCCTGCGCCGGGTCTGAAGAATCCTTGACCTCCACGACAACGCCCACCTTCAGCGTGTTCCGCACCGGCGCCACCACCCTGCAGCCCACTGCCGCCTGGGTTCCTCGAGGCAGGAAGTAACTCAAAGGCTTGGGAATGGCTGAAAAAATCACCACATCCACGATCACGTGTTCCATGGCGTCCTAGGCTACCACCGGAGCAAAAAACGGGAAACCGTTTTCTTTGATTGACTTGACGCACTGTGGTATATGCATTTATATTCAGGGTGGCACATGGAGGGGGTATTGAAGGGTATCGGTCTAAACCAGATCTTGCAGGACCTCAGGGATACAGACCCGGAAATCAAACGCCTTGCCGCACGAGCGCTGCTCAGCGAATCTCCCTCCCCCGACACGGTGATCACGGACATCCTGGAGGATGCCGACAGGCCGACGGCAATGGCTATCTACGATGTCCTCTTCGATGCAGACAGCGACTTCACGCCCATTTTCAACAATGCCACCCTGGACTCCGACCCCCGGGTGAGGAGGCAGGCAATCCGCTACCTGTTCCGCCGGGGCAGATTCGGAGCTGAAGACGGGATCAGGTGGCTCAAGGACAGCGACCCCTATGTGCGCAGGCGTGTGATCAGCTACCTCTTCTGGGTTCACGACCGTTCCGCCATCGAAGAGGTGCTCGGTCTCGCCACCCGTGACCCCGACTCCCTGGTGAGGAAAGACGCCCTGCGGCTCGTTTCCATCTGGGGGCAGAAGACAGATGTCCCCCAGGTAATCAAGGCCCTGGAAGACCCCTGCGTGGACGTACGCATCCAGGCCATTCAAACACTGAGGCGGCTCACGGGTGAAGATTTTGGAGAACCCCTGGGTGTTTCCGACGACCAGTTTGAATGGATCGTGGCAAAATGGCAGGGGTGGTGGGAGATCATGAAGGAACGAGCCTAGGATGGAGCAGCCTCTCTACACAGCCAAGGAATATGCAACGCTGCTGGGGATATCGAAATCCGCCCTGCTGAAGATGGAAAATGACGGGCGCCTCCCCCAGCCCGAGGTCAGGAACGGGGCACGGGCCTACCATCCCCACGATATCCCCCGGTACCTCCAGCTCCTGGGCATGCCGCCCCTGGTGGAAACCAAGCGGCGTCAGATCTTCCTCAATTTCAAGGGGGGTACGGGAAAGACCAGCATCTCCGCGTTCTACGCCTACCGGCTCGCCCAGCTCGGGATGCAGGTGCTCCTCATCGATCTCGATCCACAGGGCCACCTTACCCAGTGCCTCGGAATCAACCACGAATCGTTCACCTCCACCCTGTACAACGTGCTCATCGAGCGTCTCGACATCCGGGATGTCATCATGGACACCACGATGAACAATCTCAAACTCATCCCGGCAAACCTGGACCTCTCACCCGTGGAGCTCGCGCTCACCTCCATGAATGCCCGGGAACAGCGGCTGAAGAAGAGCCTCAGCGCCATTCAGGATTCCTATGACGTGATCGTCATGGATGCCTCTCCCTCCATCGGCCTGCTCAATCTCAACGGCATCCTCGCCAGCACGGAACTCTTTGTCCCGGTGCTTGCTGATTTTCTCTCGTACCATGGGCTGAAGATCCTCTTCGAGACGCTTGCCACCATCGAGGAGGATTTCGATTTCATGCTGGAGAATATCTATATCTTCCTCAACAACTACAATGCATCACACAACATCTGCCAGCGTGCCAAGGAGGCCCTGGAGAAGCACTACAGCTCGTATCTCATGAAGACGCTCATCCGCCAGGACATCAAGATCGCCGAGGCGGCGAGCATGGGGATGCCGATTCACCAGTATGCCCCGAAGAACAGGGGGTCTGCGGATCTCAATGCCTTCATCAGGGAGGTCTTCCCCAATCTGCCGATTGTGTTTTAGAGGGATGTATGCTTAACCTGTACAAGACGAGTAAAGCTCCATTCAGGCACCCCATCCTGAGCAGGGGGGCCGAAGGAATACGCACGGAACGTACTGTCAGCACAGAGTCTCAGGGGTGCAGGCCAACCAGGAGAAGCCCCGGTTGTTCGCGGTTCCCGGAACATCGTGTGCATGGTTTACCTGCGTGATGATCGATGATGATGTGAGGAGTGACAACCCATGAAAGACGGCTTTGACAAGAGCGTTGCGGAGAAGATGCCCAGAATGCAGAAGAAAAGGGCCAACAGGCCCTGGAATGTGGACCCGGTACAGATCAAGACCCAGCAGGACATCGATCCTCCCGTGGCGGTGAAGCCGGTGCAGGCATCCGTGGCTGCTGAACAGCCTGTGGGGGGGGTTACGGACACCGCGGCACAGGCCATTCATACCATTGAAGACATCGATACCGAGTTCACCCAGATCCTGTTCGAGAAAAAGGATATTCAGAGGAAACTCAGGGAAAACCACCGGGTGATCGAAGAGGTCGACAGGGAGAACAGCTCCCTGAAGGAGAGCCTCTCGGAGCTGGAAAAGGCCCAGGAAGTCAAGGAAGAACTGGACAAGGAGCTCTCGTTCCTGAATGAACAGCTCGAAGATGCCGATTTCTACATCCGGAACATGCTGGGTCTGCTCGATGAGCGGCAGAGTTCACTCGAGTCCGAGTCATCAAGGAGAATGGCCCTGGAGGGAAAGTTTGAGAAGTTGAGCCGGGATGTCCAGGCCAAGGCCAAACTGGATGTGAGGGTTTCGATCCTGGAGAAGGACCTGAGCCTCAGGACGGGACGCATCGCCGAGCTGGAGGCACTGCTGGAGGAGGAGAGCAGGAAACGGAAGCCCCTGGAGGACGAGATAACCGACCTGAAGAACGCCCTCGACAGGGTGTATTCGTCCCTCGCCCATATCCGTCTCAAGGCGAAGCGGGAGGCCTATGGATCCTGACACATCGAAGAAGGTCAAAGATCTGCTCAACCTCATGGAGGACATCTCTTCGGATATCGACGTCACTACAGAGCTCGAACGTATCGTATCGCGCATCGGGGCCCTGGAACAGAAGGTCTCGGAGCTTTCAGAGCGCTTCAGTGCCCTGGAGATAGCCTACCGGGAAAAACTCGTGCAGATTCAGTCCCTCAAGAACGGTCTCAAGACGTTGTTTCCTGAAAACTAGCGCCTCGTCCCTGGCGCCATTCCCCACCCTTATCTCTGCAGGGCGATCCCGTGCTTCTTGATGAGGTCGTGCAGGGTAGGCCTGCTCACGTCCAGTTCCTGTGATGCCTTGGTGATGTTCCCGTCATTTCTTGCCAGGGCACTGGTGATGGCAAGGACCTCTGCCGCTTCCCGTGCCTCCTTGAGGGTCTGATCCCTGACCGGGGCACTGTCCAGCTCGAGATCCCGGGGAGTGATGACATCCCCCTCCGCCATGACCACGGCCCGGCGCAGCCTGTTCTGCATCTCGCGGATGTTTCCCGGCCAGTCGTGGTGCATGATGGCATCCATGGCATCGGCGCTCAGGCGCTTCATGCGGTTGCCGGTCTCGCGGCTGTAGAGCGTGAGGAAGTGTTTTGCCAGGACCGGGACGTCGTCACGACGTTCGGTCAAAGGCGGTACGGCAAGCGGCACGACGTTGAGCCGGTAGTAGAGATCTTCCCTGAATCGTTCCTTGCGAACCGCCTCTTCGAGGTCCACGTTGGTAATGGCGATCACCCGGGCATCGATGGGGATGGGAAGACGCCCGCCGATGCGCTCGATGGTGCCTTCCTGGAGAAACCTCAGGAGTTTGACCTGGAGCTGCAGGGGGAGCTCGCCGATCTCGTCGAGCACGACAGTTCCCCGGAAGGCCCGCTCGATCTTGCCGATCTGCCGGGCATGGGCACCGGTGAAGGACCCTTTTTCATGGCCGAAGAGTTCGCTTTCCAGGAGATTGTCCGGGATGGATCCGCAGTCCACCACCACCAGCGGCATCTCGGCGCGATCACTGAGTGCGTGGATTGCCTGGGCAAGGCGCTCTTTGCCTGTGCCGCTCTGGCCCTGGATGAGGACGGGATAGTCGGTGAGCGCCACCTTCCGCGCCCTCTCGAACAGCGACATCATGGGGTGGGAGATTGCCACCATGCCTTCGAACTGCTGCTGCTCGCTCACGATTTTCTTCAATCGCGAAACCTGGTTCTCGAGGCCGGAGAGGTAGAAGGCCCGCTTGAGTACGATCCTGAGTTCTTCGAGGTTGACGGGCTTCTGGTGGTAGTCGTAGGCGCCCAGCGAGATGGCCTTCACCGCGGTGTCCTTGTCCGTGTTCCCGGTGATCACGATCGCCTTCATCCCAGGGAATCTCCCGATGATCTCTTCCAGGAGCCTCAGCCCTTCGGAGGATCCATCGGGAAACGGGGGAAGGCCCAGGTCCAGGAGAACGGCGGCATGATCCTGATCCTGCAGGATCTCCATGGCCTCGAGGGCATTGGATGCCACGGAGATCTCGTAGGTGTCGCTCAGCCCCCACTTGAGCTGCTTTGCCATGGCTGCTTCGTCTTCAACGACCAGAATGCGCTCGGGTGTCACGTCTCCTCCCCGGGGCCCTCCTTCGTGTGAGTGCCCCTGCGTTTAAACTTCACGGGAAGCCCCCGTAGTGACGGCGGCATGGCCAGGTCCTCCACCCGGATCAGATGCCTGGACTGGCAGCGTAAGGGTAAAGGCCGCACCGCTTCCCGGGCGGTTGTCGAGTTCGATCCGGGCCCCGATCTGCTCGGTGAGGTTCTTCACCTGCCACAGGCCCAGGCCCGAACCCTTCATCTTCGTGGTCTGGAAGGGCCGGAAGAGGTGTTCCTGCACGAATGCTTCCGGCATTCCGGGCCCGTTGTCCGCTACGGTGATGGCCACCTCCCCGTTCCTCCTGGTGGCCGTCAGGGTGATTTCACCTCCGGAAGGGACGGCTTCGGTGGCATTGACCACCAGGTTTTCCAGGATCTTGTCCAGAACAGCCGGATCGGTTCGCACCTGGATGCCGTCTTCCAGGTCGAGGTGCAGCGTGAGTCCAGTGAGTCGGGGGCGAAGACGTTCCATGAGGTGATCCACAAAGGGTGCCAGGGTGAAGAGCTCTACGGTGAGTTCCTCTTTTCCCGGTATCGCGGCGAGCTTGGCCGTCACCTTGTCGATCCGCGCGAGGGCCTCTGCGATGGTGCTGAGCATGTCGTCTTGGAAATCCTTGTCCTGGATGAACCGGGGGGCGTTCTGGAGGATCAGGGAGAGGTTGCCTGCAGCGTTCTTCAGATCGTGGAGCACGTAGGCGGACATGCGGTTGTAGGTGTCGAGCTCCTTGTTTTCGGCGAGCTTCTTTGCAAAGCGGGCGCTCATGAGTGCAGCGCTCGCCTGCGAGGCGATGGCGCTCAGCAGGTCGATGTCATCCCGGCCGTATGGCGTGCCGGGGTTTTCGCGGCCCACGGCAAGAAATCCGATGAGCCTGTTTTCCGCCATCATGGCCACGGCGAGCTCGATTCCGGAGGCGTCGAGAAAGTCGCGGGATTTCAAGGAGATTCGCTCCCAGTCGGCTTCATCTTCGCTCGGGGGAGTTTTTCTCAGGAAATGACCCTCGGCCTCCAGGTAGGCCAGGAACGGATCGTCGGCCCGGATCGCCTGGATGTCGCCCTCGCCGGGGAAGGAGTAAACGCACCGGCAGAGCGGGCCTTCCGCGAGCCACAGGGAGAGTTCCCTGGTGTACATGCTCTCCAGGATCACCTGGGAGGTGACGTGAATGATCTGGGTCTCGTTGAAGGCGATGGTCAGGTAGCTGCTCAGTTCCCCCCACTCCTTGCGGTAGTCGTACTTGTTGGAAAAGAAGTGCGTGTTGATGAAGAACCTGAGCCTGCCGCGGATGTCCGGTGAGATCACCAGGAAGGCGAGCCCCAGCAGGGCCACGAAGGCCACAAACCCGGTGGTGACGAAGCCGGGCCTCAAGCCGAGGCGGTGGATCCCCAGGATGATGAGCCCCGCAGCCACCAGGTAGGCCCCGATGCTCAGGAAGGTCAGCGAGTGGTAGACCACGTAACGCGAGACAAAGATCTCCATCTCGAAGAGCTTGAACCGGATGGAGAAGAAGATGAGAAACGAGATACCCACCAGGAGGATGAGCGAGCTCAGCACCATGACCTCGGGGGAGATTGCCCCGCTGCTCAGCCGGTAGACGGACGAGAGCAGCAGGGAAGAGCCCACCGCGATGCTGCCCAGCGCCGGGTATTTGAGAACGCGTTTCTGCGTTTCGTCGGAAGACCGGAGCAGGTTCTCCATGATCCAGATGAAGAGGATGGAGCCCCCGAGCACGAACATCGACTGGATCCTGCCCAGTGCCCCGAGAACGGGGAAGCCCTGTTCCCCGATGGAGAGAATGGCTTCCGGCCGGGCAAGCACGCCGGCGGCATAGAGGACGCACAGCGCCACCATGGACCGGTAGGCCCAGGTGACGAGATTCGTGTTCCTCGAGATGCGCCGCTCCATGGACATGACCGAAGCGATCAGTGCACTGATGGCGCACAGCTGAAAAAGGGAGGCGAGGCGGAGCGCGGCAACGCTGTCCATGAGGACAAAGAGGAACGAGCACGCCTGCACGAAGGCGAGAAACAGGAGACTCACGGCAATGATCCTGCCGGAGCGGATCCCGCTGCGGGCAAGGATGACCATGCCCCCGCTCCCGCTCACCAGTGCGCACAGTGCATACAGGCCCAGTTCCATGTAGTGCCCCCACCTCTCTCCTAGCAGAGTCCGGGTGATGTGTCGATATTTTTTACAATAGATATGCTCGGCATAGTCTCCGTGCCACCTGAGGAAATTATTCAGAATAATCAATATAAACAGAATGATAGCTGCCAGAGGACCCGGAGCTCATGGCAGAGCCACTGGTCTTTCCCCGGGTTAAGAAGGCCCGGAGCCCCATTTTTGCTGTCGGAAAACTTTACGATTTTACCGGGCCAAGGCCAGGACAATTCAGTAACCAATTGATTATATTAAATAATGGAATTTGGCATGTGGATTGCTTAGTCTTCTGTCATGAAATTGACGAAATAAAGGAGCACACCATGAAGAAACTAGTTTCCAGGGCAGCACTAGCAATCTTAGTCCTCTTTCTCTTTGGCGCCATGGCGCAGGCAAGTACGATTTATGTTACTGGTTTCGACAGCTTTAATAATACTAATCTGGTGAGATTCTCGTATGACGGCACATCACGCACTGTCTATGCAGGTGAATTTCTCCTTACCATCGATGGGGTTCAGTCCTCGGGATACTGTGTGGACCTGTTTGCAACAACCTATGTGCCGAGTGGACCTTTTAATGAAGTATCACTTGTAGGTGTTGATCATATTGGGAACCCCATCGGGTATCAGGCCGCATGGCTCATGGATACCTATGGAGAAGGAACTGCTCTTGAGAAAGCCGCACTCCAGGTTGCGATCTGGAAGATCATGTACGGCGATTCGTTCGTATATAACTACGGTTATAATAGTGCTGTGGGAACGTACCTTGATCAGTATCTAAACGAACTCGGAAGTAATGTGTATCAGGGTGCTGATTATTCCATCGCTCGTTTATCTCCCAACGCTCAGGACCTTCTCGTGAAAACTCCTGCACCCGTACCTGAGCCCGCTACCTTGCTTCTCCTGGGCAGCGGCCTCCTCGGCCTTGCCGGTATCCGGAGGAAGTTCCGAAAGGAATAGCTCCTTAACATTGCAACTGTAAAAAATCCCGACAGTCGGTTCGGCTGTCGGGATTTTGTTGTTTCCAGAGAGTTTCTTTCGGAAAAAGATCCTTTCCGGATCGTCACCATGCTCGATTCTGTCGCCCCTGAAGGGCCTCCTACAGCGTGATGATTTGATTTTGTAGGAGCGGCTTCAGCCGCGAAAACATCGGCTCTGAAGGGCCTCCTACAGGAAGATCACGAGCAACGGCCTCCTACAGGGGTCTGCCCACCTGGAGCAGGAAGAGGGGGCCCTGTTCGTCCAGGTAGTCGGGCTGTCTCACGGGCCAGGCAAGGCCCAGCTTGAAGGACGAGAGGTTTCCCCAGGCCACTTCGAAGGAGGTGACGATCTCCAGGCCCGCTCCCACGAGGGTGTCATCCCAGCGCGGCGAGTCTGCGCACACCCCGGCATCGATGAAGGTGCCGAGCATAAGGCGGTGCAGGAAGAGCGGCAGGGTCCTGTAGCCGAGCTGCAGGTTGGCCAGAGGCCAGTAGACCTCTGACGCGAGGCTCATGGCCGTGCCTGCCTCGAGGATGTTGGCTCGGAATCCCCTGAGTGCAAAGAGGCGCGACGGCCTCCTCGTGAAATAGCCCTCCCCGGCTTCCCCGCCGATGCGGAACGACCCGTGGCCCGGTATGTAGCCGCCCCAGGTCTTTCCTGCCTGCACCTCAAGGGTTGCAAGGATGGTGGATCCTGCAATGAATCTCGCCCCGCCGAAGAGCGATCTGCGGCCGCCCGAGTACCCTTCCAGGGTGAGCCAGGTGCCCACCGAGGAGAAGTCCTCCTCGAGGCGCAGGCCTGCC
>Ga0209614_1001608_pt1 | contig 16303 bp, 13 predicted proteins | sample BlaSprsedimmetaG_FD_185484 | JGI IMG/M metagenome (GOLD analysis project Ga0209614, IMG submission 185484) | Hot spring sediment bacterial and archeal communities from California, USA to study Microbial Dark Matter (Phase II) - Blank Spring... ... | reverse complement strand
TGCTCAATTATCCCCAGCAGCAACACATTTGCGCCCGACAAACTCTGCACACCTTCTGTTTTTTATCCCCTCAGCTCTGTCTCGTTACTGACGCTTACCCCTACAACTTTAATTTGACGGGGCCGTGTCCTTCCCCTCTTGTTTATGATCGAGTTATTATTTATTATATCAGATACGGCAGCATAACCCTACAATGTTTGAACCGTAAACGGATAATTTGCCCGGGACCCATCTTACGGCATCCGCAATCCCAAAGGGGGGACAGGCTCATGCACAGGCAGACGGTCCATGGCCGCCGCAACCGGCGGATCATGGAGATTGGCACGGGGTACTGGCAGGCAACCCAGGGAGCTCTCCCCAAACTCTTTGATCAGCGGAAATGGCACGGACGGCTTCTTGACCGGGTATTGAAGGACGAAGCGTTCAAAATCGATGCCTTCCGCTTTATCGATGTCCTGCCCGTGCTGCGTTCAAGCCAGGCCATCGCGTCCCACGTTCGTGAATACCTCCTCGGCAGGGAGGGCGATCTGCCGGTTGCCGTCCGCACCGCCCTGACAATGGCCGCGGCCGGGGGCATCGCTTCCCCCCTGGCGGCCAGGATGATCCGCGCCAGGGCAACGGCAATGGCACGGCGTTTCATCTGTGAACCGGACGGGGACAAACCCTTACGGGTTTTTGAGAAGCTGGCCCGGGAAAACCTGACCTTCACCGCTGATATCCTCGGGGAAGCGACGGTCAGTGAGACCGAGGCGGAACGGCGTCTGCACAAACACCTTGAACTTGTTGACAAACTCTCCGCCGCGGCCGAGAAGTGGCCGGAGAACCCTGTTCTGCACCGCTCCCCGGCCGGCCCTCTGCCGTTGGCCAATATATCGGTGAAAATCACCGCTTTCGATCCCTACCCCGATGCGGTGGACCATGACGGGTCGGTCGCCCGCTTCAGGGAGCGACTGCTTCCCCTCCTGCGCCGGGCGAAGGAGAGAAATGTTTTCATCCATTTTGATCTGGAACAGTGGGCCGTCCATGCCATCACTTTCGCCCTGTTCGAGGAAATCGCCCTGCATCCCGACCTGCGTGACTGGCCCCATATCGGCATGACCGTTCAGTCCTACCTGAAATCCGGCGAGCAGGATTGCGACCGCCTGCTTGCCCTGAGCCGGAAAAGGGAAGTTCCCTTCACCGTCCGGCTGGTCAAGGGGGCCTACTGGGACTATGAAGTGGCGCATGCCCGGAGCAACGGCCTTGTCTGTCCGGTCTACACCGCCAAGGGACTCACCGATGCCAATTTTGAAAATATAACGGTCAAGCTGCTCGATAATCACGACCTGGTTGCCTGCGCTTTTGCCGGCCACAACCTTCGCTTCCTGGTCCACGCCATGGTGGTGGCCGAGGAAAAGGGGTTGGAGCGGACCGGTTTCGAACTGCAGATGCTGCACGGCATGGCCGAGCCGCTGCGGCGCGTGCTGGCCGCGGACGGATACCGGGTGCGGATTTATGTCCCTGTGGGAGATCTCCTGCCGGGCATGGCGTATCTGGTCCGGCGTCTGCTGGAGACTTCCTCGGGAACCGGGTTTCTGCGCCGCACCTATCACGACGGGGCACCCCTCGACGCCATGCTTGGACCGCCGGTGCTTGAACCGGAGCCGGAGGAACCGGGAGGGTTGATCCGGGGCGATGTCGATTCGCCCTTCGGCAACACCTCCATTCTTGATTTCTGCGACCCGAGGGTGCGGGAAGAATTCGCCGGTGCGGTCGCCGTCGGCCGCTCCCGGCTGCCCCTGCAGGTTCTTCTGGTGGTGAACGGCAGACCGGTCATGGGCGAAGAACTCCATTCCCATCCCTCCCCCAATGATCCGGATGTGATTGTCTCGCTCGTCAGCCGGGCCTCCACGGATCAGGCTGAGGAAGCCCTGGAGGTCGCCGCCCGGGCCTTTCCCGCCTGGCAGAGTACCCCGATGCGCCGGCGGGCCGAACTCCTGGAAAAACTGGCGGCCCGCCTGGAGGGAGACCGCTGCCGGCTGGCAGCCCTGCAAATCCATGAAGCGGGCAAGCCCTGGCGGGAAGCCGACGCCGATGTGGCCGAAGGGATCGATTTCTGCCGCTATTACGCCCGCCGCTCGCTCGTCGAGCTTGGGCCGCTCCGGCTGGAGAGCGTGGCGGGCGAGGAAAACGTGCTGCTCCATGAGGGCCGCGGTCCGACGGTGATCATCGCGCCCTGGAACTTTCCGCTGGCCATTCTCTGCGGCATGACCGCCGCCGCGATGGTTGCCGGCAATACCGTGCTCATCAAGCCGTCCTCAGCGGCCGGCGCCACCGCCCATGCCTTGTACGAGCATCTTGTGGAGGCGGGTTTTTCCCCGGAGGTGGTCCAGTTTCTCCCGGGGGCGGGTCAGGAAATCGGCCGCTTTCTTGTCGGGCATCCGGCCGTCAGCCAGATTGCCTTTACCGGATCACGGGAAGTGGGCCTGGCAATCATCGAGCTGGCGGGAAAAACGCAGCCCGGCCAGGTGGAGATAAAAAGGGTGGTGTGCGAAATGGGGGGCAAGAACGCGATCATCGTCGATGAAGACGCCGATCCGGACGAAGCCGTCAAGGGGATCCTGCGCTCGGCATTCGGCTATGCCGGGCAGAAATGTTCGGCCTGTTCCCGGCTCATCCTGGTCGGGTCGATCTACGAGCCGTTCATGAACCGCCTGCGCGAAGCCTGTGCGAGTCTTCCCACGGCCCCGGCCGGCGAGCCGCGCTGCAAACTGGGACCGGTCATCGACCGGACGGCTTTCGACCGTTTGCACAGGCTCATCGCCGAACCGCCGGAAGGGGCGGAACTGCTGTTCAAGGGGGAGGCGCCGGAAACGGGGCTCTTTGTGCCTCCTGTCATTTTTGCGGTGACCGGGGCGGACAACCCCTTGATGCAGGAGGAATTGTTCGGCCCCGTACTGACGGCGATCCGGGCGGCGGATTTCAGTGAAGCCCTGAATATCGCCAACAGTACCGAGTTTACCCTGACCGGCGCCGTCTATTCAAGAAGTCCGGGCAACCTGGCTCTGGCCGAACAGCGGTTCAGGGCCGGCAACCTGTATCTCAACCGGGGCTGCACCGGCGCCATGGTCGGCCGGCAGCCTTTCGGCGGATTCGGCATGAGCGGCCTGGGCACCAAGGCCGGCGGGCCCGGTTACCTGCGTAATTTCGCCAATCCGCGGTGCGTAACCGAGAACACCGTGCGCAGCGGTTTCATCCCCGACCTGCAGGTGTGACAATGGGGCGTGATCGTCTGTTCCTGGTGGCGGCGGTTCTCCTGGCCGTGATTTTGCGTCCGGCATGCCCCGTGGCCGCCGGGGAAGACGGCCCCCCGCTCTATGTCGGCTCCGAGGCCTGCGCACCCTGTCATGAAGAGGAATATGAGAGCTTCAGGCAGTACGCCAAAAAAAGCAATTCCTACCGCAGCATTGAACGGCTGGAAAAAGGGTTGAGCACGGAAGACCTTCGGAAATGCTACAGTTGCCACACAACCGGCTACGGCCGGCCCGGCGGGTTTGTCAGTGTCGAGGCAACACCCGGGCTGAAAAACGCCGGCTGCGAAGTCTGCCATGGCCCGGGAGAGCGACACGTGCAAACCGGCGGGGCAGGATTCATCAAGAGACGACTGACCAAGGAGGACTGCGAGGTCTGCCACACCTCGGAGCGGGTCAGGGCCTTCCGGTACAGGCCCCTTATCCATGGCGGAGGGCACTGAGATGGATCGCCTTGGTGATTTTATCCGCAAACATCTTGATCTGAAAATCCTGATCGTTCTCACCGCCGGCGTCTCCCTGGTAATGGGGGCGGTGATCGCCCTCAGCGTCAACAACCAGCGAAAGCAGATGCTCGAGAGGATGACCGAATACGGCCACGAGCTGAAATCACTCGCCTATGCGGGGATCAGGCATCCCATGTCGGTGGGGGACAGCGCCTCCGTTGAAAAGCAGCTGCTCGATATCCGGGACCAGCTGTACGGAACGGAAATAGTGATCTGCGACTTCAACCAGAGGATAATCTTCGCCACCCATGCCGACAGGATCAATGCCACGGTATCGCAGTTTCTTCACAGCGGAGCGGGGGTGGCGGCCCTTGACCAACTCCTGCGGACGGGTGATCCGGCCGCTGCGGTTTCCTTCGAGGAGGAGGCTCAGGGGGGAAGATACCTGGTCACCATCCACAGCATCCTCAATGAACCGGAGTGCCACCACTGCCATGGTGAGAGCCGGAAGGTGCTGGGAGGCCTGCTGACCAGGCATTCCACCGACAGCACTTATGCCGCCATCGCTTCCCTGCGGAACAGGACCATCGGAATCAGCGCCGTCGGCATCGGGGCCCTTATCCTGCTCATCTACTTCATGCTGGCCAGGCTGGTTACCCGGCCGGTGACCGAACTGGCCGCCAAGGCGGAACAGCTGGCCGGAGGAGACCTGACGGCGTCGGTCCCGGTCCGGACCACCGACGCGGTCGGCATTCTCGCCGGTGCCTTCAATGCCATGGTGCTCAGCATCAGGGATCAGATCGAGTTTGCCAACAGCCTCAAGGAGGCCATCGCCGATCCCCTGTTCATCGTCGATCGCGACATGGTCGTCATCTACATGAACGAAGCTTGCGCCCAGCTTACCGGTTACAGCAGGGAGGAGACGGAAGGAAAGCTCACCTGCAGGGAAATTTTTCACAGCGACATCTGCGAGACCGGCTGCCCGGTGCGGCGCTGTTTCCAGGACGGCCGGTCCGTCAAGGGCATTACCACCAGGATCAGCACGAGAAGAGGCGCCGTGGTGCCCATCATGACCAGCACCAGCGCCTTGAAAGACGCGGCGGGCCGGATTATCGGGGCGGTCGAGGTCTGCAAGGACATTACATCCGTTCTTGAAGCCGAGAGGCTGCAGTATGTCAAGAGAGCGGCCGAACGGGAGGAGGAGCAGCGCCGCTATCTCGAACAAAGGGCCGCGGCTCTCCTGGATGTCCTGGCCCAGGCTTCCAAGGGCAATCTCACGGCGCGGGTTGAATGCTCCGGCCGGCAGGAGCTGATGGACAACCTCGCCCACCATACCAATCGCATGCTGGAGAACCTGGAAAAGCTCTACAAAAAAATTTCCTCGTTCAGCCGGGAACTGGAGCTCGAGGTGGCCAAACGCACCATGATGCTGCGGGAGCGGACTCTCCTGCTGGAAAAGGCCAACCGCGAACTGCGGGAGCTGGACCGGCTCAAGTCGTCCTTCCTCGCCAACATGTCGCATGAACTGCGGACGCCGATGAATTCCATCATCGGCTACACCGACCTCCTTCTTGACAGGGTGGACGGCGAGATCAACGAGGAGCAGGAAAAGAGCCTGCAGAAGGTCGCCGCCAACTCCAGGCACCTGCTCCAGCTCATCAACGACATCCTCGACATGTCCAAGATCGAATCGGGCAGGATCGAACTGGACCCGAAGGAGACCGACCTGGTCCAGCTGATTGAAGCAACGGCGGCCGCCTTCAAGCCCGCCCTGGACAAAAAAAAGCTCACCCTCACCTTTGACTTCAGTCCGGAGTTGCAGCCGGTGTTTGTCGACGATGACAAGACGCGCCAGATCCTGAACAATCTGCTGTCCAATGCCGTGAAATTCACCGACAAAGGGGGGGTCGTCATCCATGCCCGGCCTTCGCGGGCAGGCGTCGGACCCGGCGAAGAGCCGCTGTTCATGGAGATCTGCGTGGAGGACACCGGCATCGGCATCAAGCCGGAGGACATGGACAAGCTCTTCGACAAGTTCAGCCAGATCGATGTCTCCGCCATCCGCCAGTATGAAGGCACCGGACTCGGGCTCAGCATTGCCAGGGGCCTGGTCGTCCTTCACAAGGGGATGATCCGGGTGGAAAGCGAGTTCGGCAAGGGCACCAGGATGTTCTTCACCCTGCCGGTCAGGAAAGAAGTATACGAGAAGCCGGCGAAGCCGGCGATTGACCCCCGGGTGGCGGAAAAGCTGGCCCACTATTTCCACAAGCCGGTCGACACCTTCCTCGCCGAACCGGTTTACGGGGGCAAGTCCATGCGGTGCTGGGAGTTCATCCACTGCGGCCAGACCAGCTGTCCCGCCTATGAGTGCGATGAACACCGATGCTGGCTGATCCCGGGCACCCACTCCAAAGGGACCGCGGTGGCCAGGAGCCCTGAAAAGGCCGAATTCTGCAAGGCCTGCGAAGTCGTTGAACACCTGATTCTCGGGGAGCGGGAAGCGGTTCCCGAACCGCGGGATCCGGCCCGGAAAACGGTGCTCGTCATTGATGACGATCCCGAAGTGATCGAGCTGATCAGAAAAAATATCGGTGAGGATTATAACGTCATCGGCGTGCTCAACAGTGAAGAGGCCATGGACAGGGTCCTTGCGGTCCGGCCGGATATCATCACCCTGGACATCATGATGCCGGGCAGGAACGGTTGGCAGGTCCTGCGGGACCTCAAAGAGAACAGCGCGACCCAGGACATCCCGGTCATCATTCTGTCCATCGTCGATGAGAAGAAAATCGGCTTCAGCCTCGGGGCGACGGAGTACATCGTCAAACCGGTCGACAGGAACATCCTGCTGCACAAGCTGAAAAACCTGAAAAAAATAGCCCGGATCAGGAAAGTGCTGGTCGTAGATCAGGACAAGGCGACCCGGGACCAGGTCCTGGCTGTGTTGGGCAGGGCCGGTTGCGTGGCCGCCGTCGCGGCGGACAGCGATGCGGCGCTGGCCGCCATCGAAAGCGGGCAGCCCGACCTGATCGTCCTCAATCTCTCCCTGCCGGATGCGGGCTCCGGATTCCAATTCATCGAAAAAGTGAAAACACTGGACAGGACCAGGGGCATTCCTTTCATCCTGATAACGGAAAGGGATATGGATCCGGAGGAACGTGCAAGACTGGACGGCGGCATCAGGGCGATCCTCAACAAGGGGCTGCTTTCGGAAGAGGATCTCCTGGCGGAGCTCAGGGAGGTTATCGGTAAATGGGGAAACTGAATCTATGAGAGACGACATGGGGCAGGCCAAAAAAATTCTGGTGGTGGACGACAACAGGGACAGCCGCGAACTGGTGGTGAAAATCCTGCGGGCGAAAGGGTATCGGCTCTGCGAGGCGGCTGACGGCGAGGAAGCGCTGGTACAGGTCGCCTCCGAACAGCCGGACCTTATCCTGATGGACGTCTCCCTGCCCAGGATCGACGGCTACGAAGTGACCCGCCGGCTGAAAAGCAGCAGGGACACCGCCTCAATCCCGATTATCGCCCTTACCGCCCATGCCATGAAAGGGGACAGGGAAAAGGCGATTGCCGCGGGTTGCGAGGATTATATCTCCAAGCCGATTGATATCCGTGAGTTTCCCGGGCGGATCGCCGTCTTCCTGCAAGACGGCGGCGACCGGGATCAAGGCCGCCCCTGAGCGGTGCTGCGGCAGAAAAAGACGGGCAGGCCGGACGCAGGTCCCAGGAGCGTGAAAAGATGGCCAAGGTGATGATTGTCGATGACAACGTCGATACGGTCGAACTGCTGACCAAGCGGTTCCGGGCGGAGGGCTACGAGACCGTTGCCGCCCATGACGGGGAGGAAGCGATGCGCCTGGTCGGCGAATGCACTCCCGATCTCATCATTCTGGACATCATGATGCCGAAAATCGACGGCTACGAAGTGTGCCGCCGTCTCAAGGAGGACGAGGCCACGCGGCATATTCCCATTCTCATGCTGACGGCCAAGAGCAAGGTTCCGGAAAAAGTCAGGGGCCTGGACACCGGAGCGGACAGCTACCTCACCAAGCCGTTCGACTACAGCGAACTGGCGGCGGCGGTCAGGTCGCTTTTGGCCCGCCGGAACGCCAGCATGCAGCTGGCGCAGAAGGAAAAGCTGGCCGCCCTCGACCAGATGATGGACGAGGTCTCGCACGAGGTCCGCAACCCGCTTGTGACCATCGGCGGTTTTGCCCGGCGCATCGGCAAAAGCCTCGCCGAGGATGATCCCAACCGGAAATATATCGACATCATTCTCGCCAATGTCGCCTCCCTGGAAAAGATGGTGACCCAGCTGGTGGCGATGAAGAGCGCGATGGTGTCCAATCCGCGCCCGGCGGATGTCAATGCAATCGTCCGGCTGGCCCTTGCCCGTTTCGACCGGCGGATAAAGGAAGAGAACATCGCATTGTCCCTCCGTTTCATGGACGACCCGCCGCTGATTCCCGTCGATCATGACAATCTCGTGACGGCGGTGGCCAATATCATCGAAAATGGTATTGAGGCCATGGAAAGCAGCTCCCGCAGGGAACTTTCCGTCTCCACCGGGATGGAGGATGACCGTTTTGTCATTGCCATCACCGACAGCGGCCGGGGAATTCCGCCCGAGGCGCTGAACAATATCTTTGACCCGTTTTTTACCTCAAAAATATATGGTCCGGGTCTCGGGCTGACCTTTGCCCGGAAAACAATCCAGAGCCACAGCGGTTCCATTTCCGTGCAAAGCGAGCCGGGTAAAGGGAGCTGTTTCACGGTCCGGCTCCCCTCAAAGCCGGACTCCCTCTAAACTGAGCCGTTTATCTGCCGTCCGGCAGGAATTCATTCCTGAAAGGATCGATCTGATTCATCGCCGACTTCTTCCGTTTTCAGAAAAATTCATTTCAGCCCATTGACTTCATCTGCTCAATATTATATGGCTGCGCATCGGTTGCCACTACATTGTGGCACGAACGGTATGCTGAACCCAACGAAAGGAGCGAGAATTAATGAATCTGCAAGGTCCGGGATTTCTCTTTGTTGTTCCGGATCCATCCGTACATCCCGCCTGAAATCTGTAACAGAAGAAGACGGTTACTTGAGTCTGGGATTATTTTTTCCCGTGATGTTTGAGGATTTCCTCGATTTCTTTCATGGAGAATTTGTTGAGTTGAACAATGGTCGCCCTGGAGCGGTAGGCCGGCGGGAGGACGTCACGCGCCTGATCTTTGGAATCGGTTTCAACGGTGATCCAGGCTTTATGAACTCCGGCCAGGCAGCCCCAGTCCGCATTGGTGACAAAATGGGAGCCGTATTTGAGAAAGCTTTCAACGACGTGGGCGCAGGCCACAACTTCTTCGTCATGGGACACTTCAATGAGATACCTGGGCATGGTTCTTGCTTCGGGTTAACTGAACTGGATATATTTTTCGCACTGTCAATATATATGAGAACCTCGGAAAAAGGCAACTGTTGATGAGCATAACCCTGAATCAAGCAGCTGTCGCACTGATCCGTTTCAGAATCGAACCTGCAGGCCCGCGCCGAAGCCGTATGCAGAGTGCCATCGCCCCAGCACCGAGAAGTTTTTGCCGACCAGGCAGGCAAGCGTGACGCTCCCCTCCCAGTAATCATGGGTGTCATATTGGGCTTCGCCGGAAAGGGAGATGCGGGGCGTCAACTCCAGAGATTTTTCCACCGAGGCTCGCGCCCCGCCGTCGGTGTCAAGCCAGAGCCGTGACTCCAGATTGAGCGGCAGCAGGTAATGAAAACCGAAAATGCCGCGGGTTTCCTCGGTATCACCCTCGACTGCCTCCAGATTGGCGCCGGCAAAAACGTGGAAAAACCTGTTCAGGTAGCGGCTCCAGGTGAAGGTCACCTCACCTTCGCTTTCGTCGACTTCCTGCCATCCCGCTTCCCATTCCGCGGCCAGTATGTTGCGGGTATTGGAAAGGGTCAGATGCCCTTCGGTCATGTTGCTGAGGATGTCGGCCGCTCCCTGAAAATACCAGGGGTCCATATAGAGGTGCGGGCGGATGCCGGCAAGCAGGGGTCTATGGCATAGTCCTCGTAGTGTACCACCCTGGCCATCCCGCTTTCCATGTGGTAGAGCAGATGGCAGTGGAAAAACCAGTCGCCGGGCTCAACGGCGTTGAATTCAATGACCGTGGTCGACATCGGCGCCACGTCCACCGTATGTTTGAGGGGGGCGAAGTCGCCCCGGCCGTTGACAACCCTGAAAAAATGGCCGTGGAGGTGCATGGGGTGGTGCATCATGGTCCGGTTGATCATAATGAGTCGGACGACCTCCCCCGCCCGGATCCGGATGACATCGCTTTCGGCGAGTACCCTGTTGTTGAGCATCCAGACATAGCGCTCCATGTCGCCGTCAAGGGTGAGGCGGATTTCCCGGACCGGTCTGTCGGCACCAAAGGCGGTCGGATTGACCGCCGTCAGGTCACCGTAGGGCGTGCCCGGCCGCTCCGGGGCCATGCCGTCGACAGCCAAACTCTTTGCCGACGAGGCGTCGGCGGCCAGCAGGTGAAAAATTTTTCCGAACCGTCTGCCGGAGGGCGGGGCAGGGGGCTTGAATGCCGTTGTCTGCGTGTCTTCCCTTGCCGCCGCAGGAGGCGGGGGCGCCTGCTCCTTCCCCATGATGTGAGGAGCGGAATGGTCCGCCGCCCCGTGGTCCATGCCGTGCTCATGCTGCATAACGGGAGACTCCGGTTCATGATCCGGGTGATGCATGTGATCCATGTCCTCCATGGCCATTCCCATCATACCCGGCCGGTCGAAGGTCCCGGCCCGGACCGCCCTGTCGGGCATGCCCATGACCCCGGCAGGGGTCAGGGCAAAAATATGGCGCAGGCCGGTCCCGTGGTCCATGGGATGGTACATGTTCGGCCTGGGGATGTCCGGTGCGGGATGATAGGGGCCTGATCCGATCCATACCGAGGCGTACCCGGAGCCGTCATGGGCGGTGGCCCGGAATTCATAGGCGCCGTCGCCGCCTGTTTCGATGAGCAGGTCGTAGGTTTCGGCGACGCCGACGAGAAAGCGCCGGCGCCGGACGGGTTCCACATCCTGACCGTCGGCGGCGATGATGGTCATGGGGCCGCCGGCGAATTCGAGGTGGAAGTAGGTGGTGGAGGAGCCGTTGATGATGCGCAGGCGGATCGTCTCCCCGGGAAGGGCCTCCAGGAAGGATTCGGGCCGGCCGTTGGCCAGAAAACGGTCATAGGCGACATCGGCGATATCCATGGGCGGCATGCGCTGCAGCTCCCGGGTGAAATAGCAGCCGAGCAGGCCGAGGCGGGCCGCCCCCAGGATGCTCTGGCTGCTGCCCTTTTCCAGGGCGTACCACTCGCTGCCGCGTTTCAGGGTGCGCAGCACAGAATGGGGGTTTTCATCGGTCCAGTCGGAGACCAGAACGACATGGTCACGGTCCGCATGCAGGCGTTGGTGCTGTGGTTCGATGACGATGGCGCCGTACACCCCGCTCTGTTCCTGCAGGCTGCTGTGGGAGTGATACCAGTAGGTGCCGTTCTGGCGGATGGGAAACTCGTAGACGAAAGTGTCGCCGGGCTTGATCGGCGGAAAGCTGAGATAGGGCACGCCGTCCATGCCGGGGGGCACCAGTATTCCGTGCCAGTGAATCGACGTGTCCGCGTCCATGTTGTTGCGGACCAGGATGCGGGCAAGATCCCCTTCGGCGAACCGCAAGGTGGGCCCTGGGATGGAGCCGTTGATGGTCATCCCCCAAGCGGCGGTTCCCGTCATATTGACCGGTTGCCGGTCGATGACGAGTTCGTACTCCACCACGGCCGCGTCGGCTGCGGGCAAAAGAAGGAGGAACGCCGGGAGCAGGGAAATCAGGATAAAGGATATTCTTTTCACTACCATTCTTCTCTCTCTCTCTCTTATTTCCCGGAGCTGGCAGGCCTTGCCCGCGGAGACTCGAGTTCGTATCCTTTGGCCACGTGATAGGTCGCCCGGTCGAAAAACAGGGAGATCCTTCTTTCCAGCTCCATGATCGTGTAAATATCGATGGGTCTGTCCCACATTCCCTGGGAAAGGGCAAATTCCCAGAGGTGCTTCTTGGTCAGGCTCAGGGCGCTGATGACCTCGCTCAAGCCGAAACCTTCCCGCTTCCTGTTCCTGCCGAGGTGCATGTAATAGCCGATGATGTCCTGGCCGTGATAGGAGCCGCTCAGCCAGTCGCTGAAATGGGAGATAACCAGAAAAACCCGGTGGTACAGGAGTTCCTGGTCGAAAAGATGATAGGTCGGAGTTGACCTGTTGCTGCGCACCTCCTTGAGCCAGAGCCGGGCGATGTGATCCGAACTGGCCTCTATCAGCTCAACCAGTGTGTCGGAGAGCAGGTTTCTCCTCTTCTGCATGATCGCCGCGTCATCGGCCGCCCGGGTAAACGAATCGACAATGGCCCAGTGATCTTTCTTCCCTTCCACATAGGTCTGCAGGGCCTTGCTGTTGGAGGGAAAGGCGAGCCGCGGAAACCGGCTCAGCGGAAAAAACCTGACCGCGGCCGCATCGTCCCCGGCCTGGAGGACGCCGCCCGTCTGCTCCATCTCGAAGGTCAGAAAGAGCAGGTCGCCGTAGAAATAATTGGTGCATGAATCAACATCCCGCAGCTGCACGATTCTTCCCCGTATGCCGGTTTCTTCCTCCAGTTCCCGCACCGCCGCCTCGAGGATGCTTTCGCCTGTTTCGGCAAAACCGGAGGGCAGGCACCACTTGCCCCGGTAGGGCCTGTTTTTTCTTTTCACCAGCAAGACCCGCCGCTCCTCGACCAGGATCATGGAGACCACCGGCAGGGGATTGTCGTAAAAGTACACCCTGCACCCGGGACAGTATTCCCGTGGGATGCCGTTTTCCTGTTTTTGCCTGAGCCGGCCGCCGCAATACCGGCAGTATTTGCTCTTCCTGTTTGTCATTCTGCCCCCGTCCGCCTGCCGGCAGGGTGCAGGCAGGCATACACCGTGTCGTTCTTGGTGATGATGAAAGGCTGTCTGTGGCGCAACAGGTCTTGCAAATATTCTGCCACAACCGTCCTGATGAATCGGTCATCGAGACCGCAATCCCCGGGGAGGAACAATCTGGTCTTGAAGCAGAGATAGCGGATCAGGCCGGGCAGGGAAGCGGTGCTGATCAGGAGCGAATTGGTGTATTTTTTTTCGTTGATCTCCACGAACCAGGGCGAAAGCACCTCTCTGCCGTTGGCGCTGGAAAAGGCGGTAAACAGCCTTTCCAGGGGGAGAGAGGTGACGGGTCGTCCCAGGTGGCGGGTAAGCAGTAACTTGAAGATCGCAATGATCTCCGGCATGTGGGGCACGGTATGGGTCACGGTGATAAAGATGCCGGCCGGCCGAAGAATCCGGGCAATCTCGGGGACGGCTTGGGGGAAGAAGTAGAGGGCGTAGGTACAGAGGACAAGATCAAAGGAGGCGTCCGCATACCGTTCGCAGAATACTTTGTCGGAAAGGCAGAATCGGCCGGAATAGCCGGATTCCTCACAGGACATGATAAAATATTCTTCACATTCCCGGCAGAGGTCGACCCCGTTGATAACCGCGTCCGGATGGAGTCTGCCGGCCAGACCCCTGGTGAAAAATCCGTAGGCGCACCCCAGGTCCAGGACATCCCTGCAGTTGCCGAGATCAACATCGTTGAAGGCGAAATCCCGGATGTCCTGTCTGTTGCTGGAATTATTCCGGATAAACCTGCCGGATTCCATGTGCGCCCGGATGTCGCCGAAGATGTCGGCGGGTTCCGTCATCACCTGCATCGGTTCGTCTCAATTATCGCCCCCGAAACGGGTGGTGCTGATCTATCCATCCTGCGCGGAGCGTTTGCGGGATTGCCCATGTCTGGATTGTATCAGCTTGTCCCGCCGATTGCAAAGAGGGCGCCGACCGCGGTGCCGGGGCGCTCTCCTTCCTGTACAGCGGGATTTGTCCTGTTGAGCCGGACAAAGGTAGCGATTGGGGAGGCAGGGCGCTGACGCCCCGCCCTTGGTTGCCGGACCAGGACGGTCAGTGCAGGCCGATCCGCCAGATATGGCATGGTTTTTGAAAAAATACAGAAAAGAAAAGGCGGGGGGTGGTCTGCCTGCCGGTCCGGTCGACGTTAAAAAAAATAAGAAAGAAGAAGGCATGATCGCAGCCAGTCTGAAAAGGTTGCGCTATGCTGCTCTCGGCATGAAAGGAGAAAAAGGGAATGGAGAAAAATATGCACCTGAAAATGAAGAGAACATACAGTGCGATGCTGGTCCTGCTGACCGCGGTCATGCTTGCCTGGACCGCCGCCGCGGAAACGGCGGGCGAACCGGATGAGCAGCATTCGGACACCTGGATAAAATCCAAACTGGTCACAACGTATACGCTCAACCGGCATCTGAATCCGTTCGACATCAAGGTTGATGTCAAAGAAGGGGTGGTCACCCTTGAAGGCACGGTAGATTCTGCTGTTGAACGGGACCTGGCCGTTGAAATCGCCAAGGGGATGACCGGGGTGAGCAGGGTGGACGACAAACTCTCCATCGAATCAGGCGCGGCCGGCGATTCGGCGGAATTGCCTGATTTTTCCCGGCTCGTCGAAGACGCCACCGTCACGGCCATGGTCAAGTCACGGCTGTTATGGAACCGGAACATCCAGGGGATGGATATCAATGTCGATACGTCCAGCGGTGAGGTGGTCCTCGACGGCAAGGTCGAATCGGACGCGGTGCGCGATCTTGCCGGACAGATTGCCCTGAATACGGAAAACGTCCGCAAGGTGGTCAACAACCTTGAGGTTACAGGAAAAAAGGAACCGTCAAAACTTGAGGAGGCCGGAAAAATAATCGAGCGGGAGGTGTCCGATTCCTGGATCACCGGCAAGGTGAAAGCCGTTCTTCTTTCCAGCAAGGAGGTTGAAGGGGCGGATGTGCGGGTCAGCACCCGGAACAAGGTTGTCACCCTGAAGGGAACGGCGCGAAGCAGCGAGCAGGCGGACAGGATCGTGGCGCTGGTTGCCGATATTGTGGGCGTGGCCGAGGTTAAGTCGGAACTGGCCGCCGGCGAACAGTGATGGCGGCAATCACCTGATCACGTTGTACTGGTGGTTTTTGGTCAATTCCAGTACAGTGGGAGCGCATCGGGAAAGAAATTCCAGGTAAAGGAGATCACCATGGGAAAACAGATCATTGTTTTAATTCTTGCGTTGTTGCTCGGTTCCCTGACGGCGGGATGCAGCAGGGACCTGGTCGGCGGTGCGGTGCTTGGGGGGGCCGGTGTCGGCGCCGCCTATGAGTACCAGAACAAGAGACAGATGGACAGGCTGGAGGAAGATTTCAAGGCTGGCCGCATCGACCGTGAGGAGTACCTCAAGCGCAAGGAGCAGATTTCAAAAGGCTCCATAATTTATTGAGCCCGGGCCCGGACGGATGGAGGAAAAAAAAGGCAGCCTGTTGCTCCGTTGAGGAGCAACAGGCTGCCCTGATCGAATGGCGGCAGAAGACGATGCAGCGACTCTGCCGACCAAGGAGAAAAGTTACACTTCGGTTACGGTAATCGCCCCTTCGGGGCAGACTTCCACGCAGGTCTCACAGCCCAGGCACTCGTCCATGTTCACCGGATCGGCCTTGCCGTCAACCATTTCGTATACTTGGGCGGGACAGGCATTTACGCATTCTTCGTCGCCGTTGCATTTGTCTTTATCTACCACTACTTCCCACATGAATTCACCTCCATTGCGATTTGTTGTTGCTTCATTGACACTATACTATTTTCCGTCGGAAAAAAAGATTTTTTGCTGATGGTCTTTTTTCCGGGAAGCTTTTCTGAGCGAACGGGCGAATCACCGTCCACGGCGGCTGTTTGCCGCTCGACCGGCGCCCGGGCCAAGCGAATCGAAAGGGATTATATCATACATTCGGTGGAATATGTCCAGCTTTTTATTTTTTCGATCTGCCGGGGCAGTTTCATGCTGTTCCCGGAGATGATGCCTGGCCGGCGGCGGCCTGGCAGGCAGGAAACGACCGTTCGCCGTCCCTGTTCGCGCGAAAGCTCTTTCCGCGACACATAAAAAAAATCACCGCGCGGGGCGGTTGAAGAAGCAAATCAATTCGATTCCAATAAAAGCGGTCCGTACCTCCTACTTTTGATCGGCAGGACAGGTTTGTCAAGATGTTTTTTCGTTTATGCGCAGAAATGCGGGGAAAGCAGCCGGGAGCGTGCTTCGTCTCGTTATCCGGAGAGGAAAAGTGCGGCATGCCGCCCTCGAAAAGCAGAGACATTGTCAATGCCGATGGGGCGGCGCCCGCCAGTCTGAACCCGCGCCGGGTGAAATTGATGCAGGAAAAGACGGCCTGATCCCGGCTGCGCGGGGTCAGGCCGTCTCCGGTCTTGGCTACGCTGGGGCCGGCAGCCGTTACGATCCGTAGCTGTGCAGTCCGGACAACAGGTAGTTGACCCCGAAGTAGGTGAAGAACACCGAGACAAAGCCGATGATCGCCAGCCAGGCGATGCGGGCGCCGGTCCAGCCGCGGGTAAACCGGGCGTGCAGGGT
>Ga0209614_1001607_pt1 | contig 16313 bp, 12 predicted proteins | sample BlaSprsedimmetaG_FD_185484 | JGI IMG/M metagenome (GOLD analysis project Ga0209614, IMG submission 185484) | Hot spring sediment bacterial and archeal communities from California, USA to study Microbial Dark Matter (Phase II) - Blank Spring... ... | reverse complement strand
CGCGCAAGCATATCCGGAAATACCCCGAGGAGAAGCGCGAGCGCTTTCTCAGCGCGGCGGAATTGCGTCGGATCGGCGAGGTGCTGCGCGAGATGGAGGCGGAGGGGATCGAACTACCCTCGGCCATTCTCGCCGCGCGCATGCTCATCCTGACCGGGTGTCGGCTCAACGAAATCATGACGCTGAAGTGGGCATATGTCGATCTGGCCGAGCGCGTCCTACACCTGCCGGATTCCAAGTCCGGCGCCAAGGTCGTCCATCTCGGCCAGCCTGCCGTCGATCTGCTCCGCGACGCCCAGCGCATCGACGGCAACCCGTGGGTCATCACCGGCACCCTGCCGGGCAAGCGCCTGAGCGATCTCCAGCCCTTCTGGCAGCGCGTCCGCGCCCGCGCCGGCGTCAAGGACGTCCGCATCCACGATCTGCGCCACACCTTCGCCTCGACGGCGGTCGCCTCGGGTCAGGGCCTGCCGATGATCGGCAAGCTGCTCGGCCACACGCAGGTCCAGACGACGGCGAGATACGCCCATCTCGCCGCCGAGCCGGTGCGGACGGCGGCGGACGCGGTGGCGCAGAACCTCAGGCAATCCTTGGGATAATCCCGCGCGGAAACGACCCTTTTCGATTGATTGCGAGGGCTCTCGCCGATACGGTAGGTCCAGAAATTGTGCGCGCACATTTAGCGTGCGCTCAGGGTGGGCCGGGAGAGTGACGTGGGCGAGGGAAAGGCTGAGCTGCGCTGGGGCGTCGAGCAACGCCTCGAGTTCATCGAGTTCCGCCTGTTCTGGGAAGGCCACGTAAATCGTATCGACGTGATGCAGCAGTTTGGTGTCTCGGTTAATCAGGCGTCCGCTGATCTGAACCGCTATATCGCGCTGGCGCCGAACAACATGGTCTACGACAAGAGCGCGCGGACCTACGTCCGCGGCCCGGACTTCGACTGCAAGTTCCGCCCGCCGGACGCAGCGCACTACCTCGCTCAAATCCGCTTGGTTGCCGACGATGTGCTGGAGCGCGAGGATTGCTGGATACCTGACCTGCCACCCTACGCATCTGCCCCGACGCCGGTTCGAGGCGTTGAGCCGGTAACACTTCGCTCGGTTGTCGGCGCCATCCGCCGGTCTGAGGCGATCGAGGTGAAGTACCAGTCCCTGTCCAGCCCCGAGCCGCACTGGCGCTGGATCGCGCCTCACGCCATAGCGTTCGATGGGTTCCGCTGGCACACCCGGGCATTCTGCCTGAGCGACGATTGCTTCAAGGACTTCCTGCTCTCCCGGATCCTCGACATTCGCGGGTCGCGCGTGACCGAGAAGTCTGCCGACGATGATCGGGACTGGCATTCCGAAGTTACGCTTGAGGTCGGCCCTCACCCCGATCTTTCGGAGACGCAGGCGAAGGTCATCGCAATCGACTACGGCATGCGCGGCGGCAAGGCGAAGATCAAGGTTCGGCGGGCACTGCTCTACTACGCTCTCCGGCGGCTCGGGTTGGACACCGACCCGGCCGCGCGGCGCCCACAGGACCAGCAGATCGTGCTGCTTAACCGGGAGGTCGTCGATGCATATCATCGATAACACTTCCCATCTCCTCGGAGAGGACTTGAAGACCTCAGTCGGCCGAGGAACACGTTTGCGGATCGCTGCGTCGTGCTTCTCGATATACGCCTTCGAAGCTCTAAAGTCTGAGCTCTCGAAGATCGACAGCCTGCAGTTCGTTTTCACTGCCCCGACCTTCGTCCCCACCGAAGTGACCGACAGACTCCGAAAGGAACGTCGGGAATTTTTCATTCCAAGGGCACGACGAGAAAGCGGACTCTACGGCACGGAGTTTGAGATCCAGCTCCGCAACAAACTCACACAACGCGCGGTCGCTCGGGAGTGCGCTGACTGGATCCGCGAGAAGGCGCGGTTTCGGTCCAACACAACGAAGGCGCCGATGCAGCAATTCATGCATGTAACCAAAGCTGAAGGCGCAGTGGCCTACATGCCGATCAGCGGCTTCACGGCCGTCGATCTCGGATACCAAAAGGGCGATGCAGTTTCGAACTTCGTGCACCGGTTCGATGATCCTGCACACACGAAGGTTTACCTTCAGCTTTTCGATCAGATCTGGGCGGACCCGGACAAGGTGAAGGACGTCACCGCCGCCATTTGCGAGCACATCGAGTCCGTTTATCAGGAGAATTCGCCCGAGCGCATCTATTTCATGATGCTCTACAGCATCTTCCACGACTTCCTCGATGAAGTGGACGAAGACGTCCTGCCAAACGATCTGACCGGCTACCAGGAGAGCGTGGTCTGGAACAAGCTTTTCAATTACCAGAAGGACGCAGCGACAGGCATCATCAACAAGCTCGAGACCTACAACGGATGTATTCTCGCGGATTCTGTTGGCCTCGGGAAAACGTTCACCGCCTTGGCGGTAGTCAAATACTATGAGCTGCGGAACCGCTCGGTTCTCGTACTCTGCCCCAAGAAACTCGCGGACAATTGGCGGAACTACAACACGAACCTGACCACGAATATTTTCGCTAAGGACCGTTTCAACTACGATGTCCTCTGCCACACCGACCTCTCACGCACCTCCGGCGAGTCCTTCGGCATCCCCCTCAATCGAGTGAACTGGGGCAACTACGACCTCGTCGTGATCGATGAGTCGCACAACTTCCGAAATAATGATGTCTACAAGGACCGTGAGACCCGCTACCAGAAGCTGATGAACCAGGTCATCCGCGCCGGCGTGAAGACCAAGGTCCTCATGCTCTCCGCCACCCCTGTGAACAACAGGTTCACCGACCTTCGGAACCAGCTGGCACTCGCTTATGAGGGGCAGTCCGAAGCGCTCAGCAAGAATCTGAAGGCTCAGATCAGCATCGAAGAGATTTTCCGTCGTGCCCAGAAGGCCTTCAATGAATGGTCGTCCCTGCCGCCCGAGGAGAGAACCGCGGCGTCGATCCTGAAAGCGCTCGACTTCGATTTTTTCGAGCTTCTCGACGCTGTCACCATCGCCCGGTCACGAAAGCACATCGAGACCTTCTACGACACGACGGACATCGGGAAGTTCCCCCAAAGGCGCAAGCCGCTCTCTTATCACCGCCCGATCACCGAGCGGTCGGACGTGATGGGGTTCAACGACATCTTCACGCAGCTTTCGGTGCTGAAGCTCGCGGTATACGCCCCAATCAGCTACATCCTGCCCAGCCGTCTGCGGAAGTATGAGGAGATCTACGACACGCAGGTCGAGGGTGGACGCGGCAAGCTCAGACAGGCCGATCGTGAGCGCAGCCTTCAGGCGCTCATGACAACCAACCTGCTGAAACGCCTGGAGAGCTCGGTCGCCGCGTTCCGGCTTACGCTTCGGTCTCTCGGCGCAAACATCTCGCGCACCCTCGACGCGATCGGCGATTTCGAGAAAACCGGACGAAGCGGTAGCGTCAGTGACTACCTTGCTGACATGAGCGACTTCGACCCGGAGGACGACGACCTCTCCGGCCTCGACGAATTCACGGTCGGAAAGAAGGTCCAGATCAGCCTCGCCGACATGGATCTGCCATCCTGGAAGCACGACCTGGCTGCGGACCTTGTCCTGATCCAAGAACTGATCGCCTCGATGGAAAAGGTCAAACCTGCGGACGATGCCAAGCTCCAGCATCTGCTCGCCCTAATCAGGCAGAAGATCGACGAGCCGCTGAACCCCGGCAACCGCAAGGTGCTGGTCTTTACGGCCTTCGCGGACACCGCCAACTACCTCTTCGACAACCTGGCGCCCTTTGCGCAGCAGCACGGGCTGCATGTCGGCAAGGTCACCGGCTCTGATGCGCCCAAGACAACACTCAAGAAGTCCTATGACTTCCAGAGCGTCCTTACGCTGTTCTCTCCTCGGTCCAAGGAAAAGGCCATCGTCCTGCCGCACGAACCGGGCGAGCTGGACATCCTCATCGGGACCGACTGCATTTCGGAAGGCCAGAACCTTCAGGATTGCGACTTCCTGATCAACTACGACATCCACTGGAACCCTGTCCGCATCATCCAGCGGTTCGGCCGGATCGACCGGATCGGATCGCAGAACGCCCAGATCCAGCTGGTCAACTACTGGCCGGACATCTCGCTCGACGAATACATCAACCTCAAGGAACGCGTCGAAAACCGGATGGTAATCGCCGACGTCACCGCCACGGGCGACGACAACATACTGACCGCCAAATCGAGTGACATCGCCTACCGCAAGGAACAGCTGAGGCGGATGCAGGAGGAGGTTATCGAACTGGAGGACGTGAAGGCCGGCATCTCGATCACGGATCTCGGGCTTAACGACTTCCGGATGGACCTGCTCAATTACGTCAAGCAGCATGGCAAGCTCGACAACGTGCCCTTCGGCATGCACGCCGTCGTGCCCGCACAGCCGGAGCTGGGCCTGCAGCCCGGCGTCATCTTCGCGCTGAAGAACATCCACGACAGCGTGAACATCAACCAGCAGAACCGCCTGCACCCCTTCTACCTGGTCTACATCGATGACGACGGCCGGATCGTCGCCAACCACACCGAGGTCAAGCGCCTGCTCGACCTGATCCGGTCCAGCTGCAAGGGGCGGATCGAGCCCATCCGCGACGTCTGCCGCATCTTCAACGAACGCACCGAGGATGGGCGCAACATGGGCCGCTATTCCGACCTGCTCTCGAGCGCGATCCGCTCCATGATCGAGGTTAAGGAAGAGAAGGATATCGACAGCCTGTTCAGCGGCGGGCGCACCACGGCGCTGACCCACACCATCAAGGGGTTGGACGATTTCGAGCTGATCGCCTTTCTGGTCATCGAAGGGGGCGGCCCATGAGCCTCTACGACTGGCCCCGCGCCGCCGCCTTCGGACGCGTGATCCCAAAGACCAAGATCTACGAGCACGCAAGGGCGAATACGGGCCTCAAGGATCTCTTCGTGCGCGAGGTGGATCAGATCGTCTGGTCACACAAGCTGGCGCCCGAGACGGTCAATCTGGCGGCGACCAAGCAGGTGACCGAGATACAGGTCTTCCGCATCACCGCGCGCACCGCGACGCTTACCCAAGACGTGCTGCGCGCCATCGACAAGGCCATCCCCTTTCCGCTGATCTTCGAGGTGGCCCATGGCGGCCGCGTCCGGTTGGCCGCCGCCTACAAGCGGCCGAGTGAGGCCGACAGCGCTCGCTGGGTGGTGGGCGACTATTTCCACGGGAACTGGCTGCCCGAGGACGCAGCCCGCGCGCCCCTTCCTGTGGCGCTGAACATGGGCGCGCTGTACGAGAGGCTGCTCGAACCGCTGGTGGCGGGGCAGACGGCCCGGTTGGTCCCCGGCATGGGCAAGGCGCCGCAGACGCCCTTCACCTCTGCCGAAGCGGAGCGCCCTATGTCGCTGGAAGAGCGCATCGCGCAGGCCGGGGCGATCGAGCGCCAGGCGCGCGAGGTCGAGCGGATCAAGGCGCGGCTGGCACGCGAGAAGCAATTCAACAAGCGCGTGGGCGTAAATGCCAAGCTGCGCGCGGCCAAGCAGGAACTGGAGCGGCTGTCGCGATCGGGACACGGGGCACCCCCCGGCGCCGCACAAGCAAATCCAGCGGAAGTGGGCACCGATTCCGCGTCCGGATTTGCGCCGAGAAAGACGTCGAACGATTGAGAGGACGAGCATGGACAAGCTGAAGATGCACAGCCCAGACCTGAGCCAGGACAACATCGCGAAGATCCGCGAGATGTTCCCCGGCTGCGTGACCGAGGCGCGGGACGAGGCGACGGGCAAGCTGCGTCTGGCGGTGGACTTCGATCAGCTGCGTCAGGAGTTGAGCGACCACATCGTGGAAGGCCCGCAAGAGCGGTATCGGCTGGACTGGCCGGGGAAGCGGGAAGCGCTGATCACGGCCAATGCGCCGATAGCAAAAAGTCTGAGGCCCAAATTTGATGAAAGTGTGGAATTTGACAAGACCGCGAATCTCTTCATCGAAGGCGATAACCTGGACGCCCTCAAGCTCGTTCAGGAGACCTATCTGGGTCAAATCAAAATGATATATATTGATCCACCTTACAACACAGGAAACGACTTCGTTTACAATGACGATTTCACTTCCGGTACCCAAGAATTCCTTGAGCTCTCGAATCAAAAGGACGCGACTGGCAATTCTCTGGTCGCCAATCCCACCTCAAATGGAAGATTTCACTCTGACTGGCTGAGCATGATGTATCCGAGACTCAAGCTAGCTCGAAACCTACTGTCAGATGACGGAGTTATATTTATCAGTATTGATGACGGGGAGGTTCAAAACACAAGAAAAATCTGCGACGAGATCTTCGGTTCCGACAAATTTATCGCCAGCTTTATATGGAAAAGTCGGCAGAATATCGACAACAGGACGACAACTGGCGCGTCTGTCGATCATGAGTATGTGCTTTGTTATGGTCGCGAAATTCGTGGTTCAGAACGAAAACTCGAACAATATACCAACCCAGACAATGACCCTAGAGGGGATTGGGTCAGCGCAAACATGGTTGGTATTGCTACCGCAGACAGAAGACCTAACCTTCACTACGACCTCATTGATCCGGCCACAGGCATAAACTACGGGCGCCCGACAATGGGTTGGCGCTATGACAGAAATACCATGGCGCGCCTAATTGAAGAAGATCGTATCCTCTGGCCTTCTTCTGCGGACGGGCGCCCGAGAAGGAAGGCGTTTCTGAGTGAGCTTGAGTCAGAATTCACCGGCTTTTCAACGATCCTCGGGTCTGGAATCTTCACCCGGGACGGGACAGCAGACATGATAGCGCTCTTTAAAGAGCGCGTTTTTAGCTTTCCTAAACCGGTAGACTTGATGCGAAAGCTTGTCGAGCAAGCGACGAAGGACGACGACATCATCCTCGACTTTTTCGCCGGCTCTGGAACTACGGCGCACGCTGTTATGGCGCAAAATTCGGCAGATGGTGGAAATCGAAAGTTTGTTCTTGTCCAGCTTCCAGAAGCCCTTGAAGAAGGGAACAGGGAACAAAAAACGGCGTATGACTACTGCCAGAAAATCGGCAAGCCCGCCAACATTGCTGAACTAACAAAAGAGCGATTGCGTCGCGCCGGGAAGGCGTTGCTCGAAGGTGAATGCCACCCAGATTGGAACCGCGATGTCGGCTTTCGGGTGCTCAAGGTGGACACGTCGAACATGAAGGACGTCTACTACCGCCCGGACGAGCTGAAGCAGTCCGACCTGCCGGGCATGGTGGACAACGTGAAGGAGGGCCGCACGGCCGAGGACCTGCTGTTCCAGGTGCTGGTCGATTGGGGCGTGGACCTGACGCTGCCCATCCGCCGCGAGACGGTGCAGGGCAAGACAGTGTTCTTCGTCGACGACAACGCTCTTGTCGCCTGTTTCGACCGCGGCATCACCGAGGATCTGGTGAAGGAGCTGGCGGGCCACAAGCCGCTGCGCGTCGTCTTCCGCGACAACGGCTTTGTCTCGGACGCGGTAAAGATCAACGTCGAACAGATCTTCCGCCAGCTCTCGCCCATCACCGACGTCAGGTCGATCTGAGGGCGCGCCATGAAACTCAAGTTCAAGGTCCAGCCCTATCAGACCAATGCCGTGGGCGACGTGGTCGACTGCTTCGCCGGTCAGCCCATGACCTCTGGCCTGACCTACCGCATCGACCCCGGCCGCAAGGCGCAGGCCAGCGCGTTCGAGGAAGGCTTCAAGAATGCCGACCTCGCCCTGACCGATGCGCAGATCCTGGAGAACATCCAATCCGTCCAGCGGCGCCAGAACCTGCCCGTCTCGCAGTCGCTGACGGATTTCACGACCTTCAACGCCCGAGGCGAGCGCGTGCCCGTCGCGGCCGGCTACAAGCACGGCGCTCTCGCCGCGACCCGTGTTCACCTCGACGTCGAGATGGAGACCGGCACGGGCAAGACCTACTGCTACATCAAGACCATCTTCGAGATGAACAAGCGCTATGGCTGGTCGAAGTTCATCATCATGGTGCCGTCGATTGCCATCCGCGAGGGGGTCTACAAGTCGCTGCAGATCACGGCGGACCATTTCACCGAAAGCTACGGCAAGAAGGCGCGGTTCTTCATCTATAATTCCAAGCGCCTGCACGAGCTGGAAAGCTTTTCGTCCGACGCCGGGATCAACGTGATGGTGATCAACATTCAGGCGTTCAACGCGCGCGGGGCCGATAACCGGCGCATCTACGAGGAGCTGGACGACTTCCAGTCGCGCAAGCCCATCGACGTGATCGCCTCGAACCGGCCGATCCTGATCCTCGACGAACCGCAGAAGATGGAAGGCGCGGCGACGATGGAGGCGCTGCCAAAGTTCAAGCCGCTTTTCATCCTGCGCTATTCGGCGACCCACCGGACCCAGCATAACCGCGTTCATCGGCTGGACGCGCTGGACGCCTACAACCAGAAGCTGGTCAAGAAGATCGCAGTGCGCGGCATCCAGACCCGCGGGCTGGCCGGCACCAATGCCTACCTTTACCTCGAGGGCATCGAAATCTCGAAGAAGGCCCCCGTGGCGCGGATCGAGATGGAGGTGAAGCTGGCGTCGGGAGAGATCAAACGTCAGCTGAAGCGCCTTGAGTTCCGCGACGACCTGTTCGTGAAGTCGGGTGAGCTGGACCAGTACCGCGGCTTCACGATCAGCCAGATCGACGCTGTCAACGACACGGTCGAATTCACGAATGGCGAAGTGCTGCGCGCCGGGGAGGCGAACGGCGACGTGTCTGAGCGCGACATCCGTCGCATCCAGATCCGCGAGACGATCAAGGCGCACCTGGACAAGGAAAAGCAGCTATTCGCACAGGGCATCAAAGTCCTGTCGCTGTTCTTCATCGACGAAGTGGTGAAGTATCGGGACTACGACCAGGCCGACGAGAAAGGCGAGTATGCGCGGGTTTTCGAGGAAGAGTACGAGCTGCTGAAAGCCGAATACCTGTCGGAGCTTGCGATCGACAACGAGGCGTACCGGAAGTGTCTCGCGGGCATCGATCCGGCCAAGACCCACAACGGCTATTTCTCGATCGACAAGAAGACGAACCGCCTCAAGGACCCGGCCTTTGGAAAACGTTCGGCCGATAGCGACGACGTTGACGCTTACGACCTCATTCTGAAGGACAAAGAGCGACTGCTTTCCTTCGCCGAACCCACCCGGTTCATCTTCTCACACTCGGCGCTGCGTGAGGGCTGGGACAACCCGAACGTCTTCGTTATGTGCATGCTGAAGCACAGCGACAACACCATTTCCCGCCGCCAGGAGGTAGGACGCGGCCTGCGGCTGAGTGTCGACCAGCACGGTGATCGGATGGACCATCCGGCGGTGGTGCACGACATCAACGTGCTGACCGTGGTGGCGAGCGAGAGCTACAAGGACTTCGTCGCTGGTCTGCAGAAGGAAATAGCGGAGACCCTCTCGTCGCGTCCGCGGCAGGCAACCGAAGAATATTTCACGGGAAAGACGCTCACGACCGAGCATGGTCCGGTCGAGGTGACTGCCGCCATGGCCAAGCAGATCTACCGTTATCTGGTGAAGAATGACTACACCGACGATACGGACCAGATCGCTGACACTTATCATCAGGCCAAGGCAGAGGGGAAACTGGCGGACTTGCCCGAGGACCTCAAACCTCACGCGGAGCAGGTGTTCCAGCTCATCGACAGCGTTTTCAGCGATGCACAACTGCCCAAAGTCGATGACGGTCGCAAACCGAAGACCAATCCGCTCAATGCCAATTTCGAGAAGAAGGAGTTCCAGGAGCTTTGGGCGCGTATCAACCGCAAGGCGGTCTACCGGGTTGAATTCGACTCAGCGGAGCTGATCCGCAAGTGCGTCAGCGCGCTGGATAGTCAGCTGCGGATCACCCCCTTGCAGTACACCGTTCAGGTCGGCTTACAGAATGACAGATTGACTGACAGCCAGCTTCGCAGCGGCGACGGTTTCATGGTCACCACCACAACGACCGAGCACGGGGGCTCTATCCACTCTCTCGTGAAGTACGACCTCGTCGGGAAGGTGGCCGAAAACGCACAGCTGACGCGAGAAACGGCTGCGACCATTCTGGGCCAAATCGCTCCTGTAGTTTTCGAACAGTTCACAAGTAACCCGGAACACTTTATCTCAGAAGCCTCGCGCATCATCGCCGAGCAGAAGGCGGCCATGGTGATCGAGCGTTTGGCCTACGACGAAGTCAATGAGCGGTATGACGTCGATATCTTCACCGCGAACCAGACCGGCCAGGATTTCTCCCGAGCTACGGCGAAGCTCAAAAATCATGTCTACGATTATGCGATCACGGACTCGGATGTCGAAAAGGCGTTCGTGAAAGAGCTGGATACAAGCAGCGAAGTGGTTGTCTACGCCAAGCTGCCGCGTGGCTTCCTGATTCCAACGCCTGTGGGGGACTACAACCCCGATTGGGCGATAACCTTTAAGGCTGGCAGCGTCAGGCACATCTATTTCGTCGCCGAGACTAAGGGCACGATGTCGACCATGAAGTTGCGCGAGATCGAAAAGACGAAGATCGAGTGCGCACGGAAGTTTTTTGCGGAGATCAGCCAGAGAGTCGCGCAGGACCGCGTTAAATATGAAGTGGTTACCGACTACGGCAAGCTGATGGACCTGGTCGGACCCGCAGCATGACAAAACCGCGCTCGATCAACATCTTCCTGCTCGACGGCGACCCGAATGGCGTTCGGGTCGCGCAAATCTCGATGTCGACGATTCAGGCTATCGCCTTCCGACGCAACCAGCTGAGGCGCGTGCGCGAAGCGTTTTCAGAGATCGAGCGGCCCGGCGTTTACATCCTGATCGGGGCTGACGAAGAGGCGCAAGACATACAGCTTGCGTATATCGGCGAGTCCGAGGGCGTTGGTGCTCGCCTGTCGTATCACAACTCGAATGAGGCTGGCCGTGACGCCAAGGGTTTCTGGACCGACACGGTCGTCTTGATCAGCAAGGATGAAAATCTGACCAAGAGCCATGCGCGCTATGTCGAGGCCTGCCTGATCCGTAGTGTTGGGAGCAATCCTCGCTGGACAATGCCGAATACGCGGAAACCGTCCGAGGACGCCGGCAAACTGCCGCTGCAGGACCGTGCCGCTATGGATGAATTCGTGGATCAGACGAAAACGCTGGTTGGAGCCCTTGGCTGGGATCTTTTTCGTCAGGTCCGAGGTCGAGCGCCGGAGCAGGTCGTAGAGCGGGAACTTCCGACCGCTGACATAGATGAAAGCCCGTGTTTCTTCTTCCGCGGCGACGGTTTTGCCGCAGAAATGGAGATCGGACCTTCAGGTGATTTCGTCGTCACGGCAGGGTCGAAGGCAAGAGTGCGGACAACGCGAACGATCCCGAGGGGCACAGTCACACTTCGGAACACTCTTGTCGACAAGGGCGTCCTCCAACAGGAGGGCGATTTTCTCGTATTCACAAGCGCCTACAGCTTCACGTCCGCCTCATCTGCGGCCGCGGCAGTCATTGGTGCGAGTGCAAATGGCCGGATACTTTGGAAGCTCCCCGATGGCCGCACTTATGCAGAATGGGAAGCCGGCCAAGGCGATGGGAATAATGGGAGCGGCGAACACACACACTTCCCGGAGGCATAGGACATGCCTTTTCGCTTCTGGCGCCGCATCCGTCTGGCCCCTGGGGTCACGCTGAACCTGTCGAAATCCAACGCGTCTCTGTCGTTCGGCCCGCGCGGCGCGAAATACACGATCAGCCCGCGCGGGAATCGTGCGACGGCTGGCCTGCCGGGCACGGGGCTGTTCTACACGGTACATGACCGTCAGCGCGCCGGCCGAGGGGGCGCGGCACCGGCACCCAAGGTGCCGCAGCGTGACCGGCTGAAGCTGGGGTTCGTCCAGCGGTTGACGACCCCGGCTGAGGAAAAGCGCTTCATTGACGGCATCCGCGCGCTCAACGACGGCGATCAGGATGCAGCCGTGGCGGCGCTGGAAGAGGCGCGCGATCTGCCCGATGCCGCCTGGATGGCCGGCATGATCCGCCTGCGGCGCGAGGAACTCGACCGCGCCAGGGCGCATTTCGAACATGCTCTGGCCCGTCTCAGTGATCTGGGCAGGCTGTTTGGTAAATACGAGATCACCGCACAGGCCAGCCTGCCGATCACGTCCGACATTTTCGCCCATGTCTTTCCGCGAGAACGCGGGACAAGGCTGGCGTTGGTGGAAATCGCGCAGCTTCAGGGTCGCCATGAAGATGCCATGGTGCATGTCGAGCGATTGCTTGAGATCGACCCGAGCGACCCGGTGGTGGTGCTGTCCTTCGCGGAACTGGCGCTCGACACTCCCGAGGACCTCGCTCTCATGGACCGCGTGGTCCGCGCCACTGTGCATGTCGAAAACGAAACACCAGTCGATACGGCGATCCTACTTTATCGTGGCCGCGCACTGGCCGCACTTGGCATGCCGGATGCAGCGATCGATGTGTTCACGCGGGCCAACCGCCGCCGCAAGGACCGGCCGGAGGGATTGTTGCATCAGATCCGCTATGACCGGGCTGTGCTTTATGAAGAAGCAGGGCAACGCGCCCGCGCCCGCAGCGAGTTCGAGCGCATCTATGCTGCCGATCCGGCTTTCGAAGACATCGCGCAACGGCTGGGTGCGACGCCATGATCCTTGCGTGATTTGCGGCGACGCGTTTTTCATCGTCGGGATTCATGCGATCAGATCAGCGGGATCGCGGTGCCCGCGCCATCAATATGACGGATGATCTGCCCCTTTACCGACACGACCTCGTCTGCTCCCTCAGCACAGCATAATCCGCCAGCCACTCCGGGATAACCGCGCCTTCTGGCAATGCCGCCAATTCCGCCGCCAGACGCAGCTGTTCGGCTTTCCTGTACTCCACGACCGGTGGGCAGGCGCTGGTCAGAGCGTCAGAATTTACCCCTGCGCAGCCGGTCGAGAATATCGTCGCGGCTGCGAGGGCGGCGCGCGGCGGCGTCCAGCATCTGGTGTTGAATTGCATTGGCGCGCTCCAGTTGGTCGATCCGTTCGGTGGCGCGACCTGCGCGCTCGCCTGATCGGCGGAGGTTGAGAATGAACAGGGCGATGGTGAGCGCGGCGAGCGCGAAACCCGCTACTCGCAGCGCCCATGGCCGGGCCAGAAGCCTGACCAGCAGACTGCCCCACATCGCCGCCCCCGTTTCCAATCGTCGAGCCTTGCCCAGACAGCCACCGCGATGCCGCCGAGCGCCACGGCGATGAACACCCAGCGAAGCGTGTCCAGATACGGCACCAGCGGCAGGACAGCGTCCTGCGCTTCGGCCAGAACTTCCTGCGCGACCTCGACCCCGGCTGCGCCAACGGTCGCGACACCCGCCGCGCCAGTGCCTTTCAGCGTCCGGCTTTGCGCAATCGCCTCGCGCGCTAAGCGTGTCTCGGGCGCGAAGCCTGCGGCGCGCACCGGGAAGCGCTCGCCCCACTGGCGTGCGGGGCCGAGATCGATATGCATGAACCCGGAGCGCGGATAAAACCCGAAGCCCAAAAAACCCACCGCCCGAGCGGCGGCCTCAAACGCCACCGGATCATGGTTCGACATGGCGATGTCGAAGGCGGCGCCGTCCAGATGCTTCGAGCGGGTGGCGCCGCCGACGGCACGGTTGTGTTCGGGGCTGCGATAGACCGAGCGGACGATCAGCGGCTTGCCCAGCCGGTCGCGCAGGGCCTGGAGTTTGTCGAGCGCTTCCGGGTGCAGCTTCAGCTGACCCGTGCCACGGCAGGCGATCTCGGCGGGCGAGAAGTTGGGCCAGCGCCAATCGCGCTCAGGCACGTCGCGGAAATGGCGGAAGGTGCGGATGGGGTCGGACATGGAAGCCTCCTTGGGATGGGAATGACAGACGTCGGCCCGCCGCAGAAGGCGGCGGCCGGGGGGCGTAGCGGTTGGGGTTGTGTTCAGGGTGCCAGCGACGGGTTGTCGTCCGGTGCGGCCTGCGCGCGCTAACGCTGCGGTCAGCCGCCGTTCCTGCGCTGGAAGGCCGCGAAGATCAGGTTGCGCATGTCGTGGATGTCGCGCTCGATACGCTCGAGCCGGTCATGATCGACCTTGCGGTCCTCGTCACGGCGCTTCTCGATGCGGGCGCGTTCCTCGGCGAGCTTTTTTTCCAGACGGTTGAGCAGCGCCTCATTCGTGAATGCCTTTCTCGTCACGGCTGTCGCCAGCCCGGCAATGAAGGTGAACCAGACGCCGATAGCCGCCGTCAGACCATGATCACGGAAGATCTGCAGGATCTGCTCGGTGAGTGTGTGCCGGTTGGTCATCCGATCTTCGCCCCCCAGAAGCTGGTGTGATCGGCCGCGAAGAAGCCGTCCTGCGCGCGGAAATACCCCTGCAGTTCGACGGTATCGCCTTCCTGCAGCACCGCCATGCTCTGCAGCCAGAGCGCGGTGGCCTCGGAGACATGCGCGCCGCTGATCTCGCCGTAGCTGCCACGGATTTCATCGCTGCCGTTCAGGACCAGCCGTCCGCGCATCCGGGCCGCAGTGCTGGAATTGACCTTGAAGAGCAGCGTCGCGCCAAAAAGATAGGCGCCATCCACCGGGGCCGTGAAGCGATTGCTCGCGGCGTCAAACGCGCCCTGATCATTATACTCGGTGTTGTTGATGCCGATTTTCGTCCAGGTATCGACGCTGACATAGTTGTCATAGTTGGTGTAGCCCTTGAAGCGCGGCAGGTGGGGCTGGTCGATGATGCCGGTGGCGTTGTCGACGCTCAGCCCGTCGAAGAAGGTGCTGCCGCCGGCGGAGACCGCGAGGCGGAAGCGGTCCGAGCCGAAGAGCCCGACCAGCGCCTTGGTCACGAAGCCGGTCTGCAGGGTCAGCCCGAGATCGTCGCCTGCTGCCTCCTTGTTCATGGTGTAGAACAGATCGCCGGTCCCGCCCTCGGCAACGGTCTTCGCGGTCCAGAGTGCTGCGTTGAGCTTGGCCGAGAACGGGTTCGAGGCGTCCGCCGTGGTGCCGAGCCCAAGCAGCGCCATGTTCTGCAACTCTTCGGGCGTGGTGCCGACCCAACCGGAGCCATCAAAGACCAGCAATACGCCCTCGCCCTCGACCCAAGCCCGCCAGCCGGTGCGCGGCGGCAGCCGGAGCCACACGCCGTCGGTCCAGAGCGCGACGTTCAGGTCCCAGCCCGCCCAGTCGCCCGTCGCGCCGGAGCCGACGATGCAGCGGTCGCCATCCGCAGGGCTGCCGGGCGGGGCCGTCAGGTCGCGGTCGAGAACCGAGAGATGAACAAGCCCGTCGAGGATCCGCAGCGTCTCGTTATGGGTGACGTGTTTCTGCGCCTGCGCCGCCAGGATGTAGGGCAGCAGCAGGTTGGTGGTCGTATCAGACATCGGATCCTCAGAAACTCAGCGTGACGGTTTTCGGCGCGCCCCGCCCGACGAGGGCGGAGAGCTGGAAGATGCGGACGTCGAGCGTGTCGCCGGGGCCGAGCGGCGTGCCCCAATCCGCGATCTGGTCGGCCTCGCTGTAGAGGGCGCTGGTGGTGCCCGTGGTGAGCACCCGTTTGACCGCCGAGCCGTCGAGGATTTCGACCTCATAAGCCTCAAGCTCTTCGGCAAGCGGCACGTCCAGCCCGCCCCAACCGTCGGCTGCCAGCGCGCGGGACCGGCGCACCCAGCGGATGGTCAGATCGCCGGGCGTGCGGGGGCGACGCCATGGCTGTTCGACATGGGCCACGGAGAAAGGCCGCAACCCGATACCTTCCGGCGTGAAGGTGCGGGCAACATGGGTCTCGTCGCTGACGGGGCGGCTCGCCGGGCCGATGCGCCAGTTCCAGGGGATGCCTAGATCGGCCTCACTGACGGGAAGCGACGCGAGGCTGGGGTCGAGGACCACGACGCGCGCTCCTGCCGCGGTTGGATTGCCCATGGCGCCTTCCGTCCCGCGCTGGCCGCGCAGGAGCCGTGTGAGGCGATAGCGCCCCGGTGCGATCAGTTCGGCCGCCCCGGCCTGAACAATCTCCCAGACGCCAGGCATGCTCTCGATGGCCAGTGCGTTCGCTCCACTTAGAGTTGTTTTCGATCAAGTTGAAGCATATCCTGCGTGCCGGAGATAGCGGGCACATTCCTTCGGGTTGAAGGCAGTCAGTGCGGATGCGATGGCGCTGCAGAGGCTGTCAGCGCATCTCGGGGCGGCGCTTCTGACGAGGGCCTTGAGCCTGGCAAATACCATTTCGATCGGATTGAGGTCGGGGGAACAGGCAGGCAGGAAGCGCAACTCGGCGCCGCGTGCCTCGATGGCAGCGCGCGCCTTGGCGTTCTTGTGGACGCTGAGGTTGTCGCAAATCAC
>Ga0209614_1001606_pt1 | contig 16341 bp, 12 predicted proteins | sample BlaSprsedimmetaG_FD_185484 | JGI IMG/M metagenome (GOLD analysis project Ga0209614, IMG submission 185484) | Hot spring sediment bacterial and archeal communities from California, USA to study Microbial Dark Matter (Phase II) - Blank Spring... ... | reverse complement strand
GTTTCACTTCCGGCGCTTTTGAAAGTAAGCGATGGCCTGTGGAGGTGCGACGCACTTGAGAAGTGCGTCGCACCTCACGCGTTGCAGTGTTTCACTTCCGGCGCTTTTGAAAGTAGGCGATGGCCTGGGCGCGGTTTGCGACGCCCAGGATCTCCAGGACGTTGCCCATATGGTATTTGATCGTCTTTTCGCTCAGGCTAAGCGTTGCGCCGACTTCTTTGTAGGTCAGGCCCTGCGCCACCAGGCGCAGCACTTCGAGTTGGCGGGGGGTCAGAACCGCCTCGGGAACCGGCTCGCCGGGGGCGGCCGAGCGGGCGAACTCGGCCAGGAGGCGCTCGCCCATCCCCGGCATCAGGGGGGCGTCGCCGCGCACCAGGCTGGTCAGCAAGTGGCAGAACTCGTTCGCCTCCAGGTTCTTGAGCAGGTAGCCCGACGCGCCGCTCTGGATGGCCTCGAAGAGGGAATTCTCGTCCTCAGAGATAGTCAGAATCACGACCTGGATCTCGGGAAACTCGGCCTTGATGGCGCGCGTGGCCGTCAAGCCGTCGCACTGGGGCATGTTCAGGTCCATCACCACCACATCGGGGCGCAGCGCGCGCGCTTTCTCCACCACCTCGCGCCCGTCTTGGGCTACGCCGACCACGGTCAGCCCGCGCGCGATGAGCAGGTTGCGCAGGCCGTCGAGGAAGAGCGGGTGGTCGTCGGCGAGCAGGATGCGCACATCCTGTAAGCTTGCGCCGTCTGTATCTTCCACGATGGGGAGGAAGCGCGGCACGGTCAGCAGCAGGCGCGTCCCCTCGCCTGGCGCGGCGCGGATTTCCAGCGTCCCGCCGACTTGCTCCGCCCGCTCGCGCATAATCTGCAAGCCGAAGTGAGTCTCATCAGACCTGATAGGTTTTCCGAAACCTGTCAGGTCTGGCGTGAACCCGATGCCGTCATCCGCCAGCATCATTTGCACATAGTCGCCGACGAAGCTAATGGTGACGCTGACGCGCTGTGCGTGGGCGTGTTTGCGGATGTTCGCCAGGCCTTCCTGGAGGATGCGCGCCACTTGCTCTTCCACGGCGGGCGCGAAGACGGCTGGCGGAAAAGGCTCCGGCGCGCTCAGTCGTGTGGCAATGTGATGTTGCCTTCCGAATTGTTCCAGCAAGTCCCGCAACGTGCTGAGAAAGTCTTCCGGCGTCGCCTCCCGCGCGCGCAAGCCCAGGATATGGGCGCGGATGCTGTTGTGCGCATCTTGCGCTGCCGGGATCAGGTCGGACAGTGTGTTTTTCGTGGCCTCGCTCTGCCCGCTTTGCAGGAGCGTCTGCGCTGCCTGCGCCTGCACATTGATGTAGCCCATCACCTGTCCCAGTCCATCGTGCAGATCGCGGCCCACGCGCTCGCGTTCTTCGTAACGCGCCAGGACGCGCTGTTGTTCCAGGAGCGTCATTTGCGCCTGTTCGCGTTCGACGATCTCGGCCCGCAGTTGGGCGTTGGCCCGGTCGAGCGCCTCGGTGCGGGCCGCCACCCGCGCTTCCAGGGTGTGGATCAGGTCGCCCAACTCGCCGCTCAGATTGTTGAAGGCCTGTGTGAGGAAACCGATCTCGTCTTGCGCTTGCACCGGCACGATGACGTCGAACTCTCCGCCTTCGATGCGTCGCACGCCGCGCAGCAGCGCATCGAGCGGCTGCACCAGACTCGCCTGGAGCAGCCGCGGGAGCCCCACGCTGATGAAGAGGCTGGCGCTCAGAATCAATCCGGCCAGCGGCGCGAGCAATTGGTGGACGTGTCGCCGGAATTCCAACTGGAAATCCTGCACCACACCCGCCGGCCCGCCGGAGACCGGTAACGCGCGCAAGGAAACGCTGGGAGGCGCGGCGCGCCACGGCGGGGCTGCCCGTGTGTCGGGGAGTGCGCCCACGGCCCAAAGGCTTGCGCCGGGGTCATCGTTGGGACGATAAAGTATCGTCTCCGGCAGCACGGCGTAGCTAAAGTCGAAGCGCCCGTCGGCATAGAGCGTTGCCTGGAACGTGAGTTCAAACTCCGCCCGGCGGAAAATACGCTGGAGCTCCCAGGTGACGATGAGGCGGTCGGCCTCTTGCCGGGCGAAAATCGCGCCAGGGCTGACCGTCGGATCGAGATCGAGCAACAGCGGCATCAACAGGGGGACGCCCGCGCCGTAGTGATACTGAAACTCGCGATAACGCGCGGCCTGCCCCAACGCGATCACGCCGTCGTTGCACACATAGACCTCGCGGTAATCCTGCCCGTAGAAAGGGAATGTGAAAGCCAGCCCCTCTCTGCAGCCGCGCTGCAGCCCATCGTCCAACTGCAAATCGTGGCCCAGGCGTTCCTCGAAATGGAAGGCGATCTCGGCGACGTCGTAGCCGCCGCCGGCGTTGGGCGTGAAACGCAGCGCGCGCTCGGCCGGCCACGCCGGTTCATAGTCCGCGATGTGCGCCGGCGACACGACCCATCCCGCCACGCCCATCACGACCAGCATCACCCCGGACAGTTTGACCATGAACGAGGTCGTTTCCTCACGCTGGTTCAGATAGGTCTGGGCAAAGGCGAACAGCGCCAGCAAGACGCCCACCGCGATGCCCATGTTCGCTACGGACACCGGGAGCACGTAGAATGTGCGCAGGATGTTGAGGACGCTCAAGCTGGCAACGAAGAGATAAATAAATGAGGGTAAAGTTGCATAACGCGCGCCCCGTGTGGGTCGGCGGTTGGCGGCAGACGGCGAACAGACGCCGCCAGAAGGGGCCGCCGGCGGGCAGCGTGCGCAGCAGTTGCCGGACAGAAACCACCGGCGCCCACAGCAGTAACAGGAACAACAGGTAGTCGGTCCAGTCGATGCGATACTCGAGGACGCCGGCAAAGAGTCGCCAGAAACGATAGCCCGCGTAGCCGATTTCCCACAGCGCGTAGAGTCCGCTGACGTAGAACACCGCGCGCGCCTCGCGCCGCCACGTCGCCGGCAAAGCGGGGAAGCGGTAGATAAACTGGAGCATACACAGCCACGCCCCGGCGAGCAGCGGTACCTGGAGGAAGACGGCGCACAGGCGCGACGCGGACAGCGTCGCGGCCTCCCAAAAGAGCGCGGCAATAAAGGCCGCGAGACTCACAAAGCACAGCGTGAGGCAGCGCTGGTGCAGCGGCGGGTTGGTCTGGCGTCGCATCAGAAAGAGAAAATACCCGCTGATCAGCGCGGCGAGGATCAACTGGGTCAGATACCCCAGAGCAACGGGCGTTAGATACAATTAGCGATCTCCCTGTAACTACTACTCAGGTGCAACGCACTTTCAGTGCGTCGCACCTTATTTTACTTGATTTTTCCCAAATGCGCGAGTGACAGACTCAGGTGGGGTCAGAAACGCGACGATCAGACGATCAGTCCGGCGAACCGGCGGCCCCGGCCGGGTTGACAGATGTGGGACGTTGTGTTATTATATGACTAATCTTATATAAGACAAGTTTTATAAAGGACAAGTCCTATGTCTTTGGAACACGCAATTCTCGGTTTTCTCAACTATGGTCCCTTTTCCGGCTACGACCTGAAAAAGATGTTCGACGCCTCGGTGCAGCACTTTTGGTCAGCCGACCAGAGCCAGATCTATCGCACGCTGGCGCGGCTGTCCGAGCAGGGCTGGGCCGAGGTCGAAGTCGTCGAGCAGGAGGACCGCCCCGACCGGAAGGTCTACCACATCACCGACGCCGGCCGGGCCGAGCTGCGCCGCTGGCTGACCACGCCGCTGGCGCACGAGAGCCACCGCAGCGCCGAGCTGGTGCAGGTCTTTTTCGCCGCTCAACTGAGCGACGAGGAGATCCTCGCCATGTTCGAGCGGGAGGCGGAGAAAGTGCGCGCGGTGTTGGCCTGCTACGACGGGGTGCCGCAGCAGGCAGCCAAGTACATCGAAATGGTGGACTCTCCGAGGGAGGCGTTCTTCTGGTTGTTGACTCTGGAGGCGGGCATTCGTTCGGCGCAGGCGCACGTCGCCTGGCTGGAGAGCGTCATCCAGCGAATTCGGGATGGCGAGGTTCCCCCGACGTAACTCGCCTTCTGTGTTCCGTCATTTCATTCAATCTGAGGAGGCTCGATGACAATGAACCGGCAATTGGCAACCCGTCAAAGGATTCGCAAAGCGTTGATCATCCTTTCGCTGCTGCTCTTTCCCGTCACGATGAACTACCTCTCGCCCTACGTCATCATTGATGGCGCGGCGCAGGGCATCGTCAACGGTAGCCTGATCGTGTTCGGACTCCAATTTCTGTCCGCTCTCTTCGTGGGGCGGCTGTGGTGCGGCTGGGTCTGCCCGGCGGCCGGCCTGGGCGAGGTCTGTTTCGGCGTCAACAACAGGCCGGTGGGCGGCAGGGCGAATGTGATCAAGTGGTTCATCTGGGCGCCCTGGCTCGCCATCATCGTGATGATGGCAGTCCGGGCCGGGGGCTACCAGCGGGTGGATTTTTTCCACCTTACCGAGCGCGGCGTTTCGGTGGACGAGCCGCAAAAGTATTTCATTTATTACATTGTGGTCGGCGTGTTCTTGGCGTTGTCGGTCTTCCTTGGCCGGCGGGCCGGTTGTCACACCATCTGCTGGATGGCGCCCTTTATGATTCTCGGCCGCAAACTGCGCAACCTGGTCGGCTGGCCCGCGCTGCGCCTGCGCGCTGAGGCGGACAGGTGCATCAACTGTAAAAAATGCACCCAGAATTGTACAATGAGCCTGGACGTGAACAGTTTAGTGCAGGCCGGGGCGATGGAGCACAGTGAGTGCGTTTTGTGCGGCGCTTGCGTGGACGTCTGTCCCAAAGACGTGATCCATTACACGTTCAGCGCCGGAGGATAGAAGTTACAAGGAGCAAGATGAGAATTACGATTCTGAACGGCAATCCCGATGCGATCCACGTCGCTTTCGACGATTACCTCGGCCGTTTGGTCGAGGGGCTGGCGCCAGCGCACCAGGTCACGCGGCTGGATCTGCGTGAGGTGAAGGTCGCGTATTGCACCGGCTGTTGGGGCTGTTGGGTCAAGACGCCCGGTGAGTGCGCGACGCGGGACGATTCGGCGGACGTCTGCCGGGCGGCGATCAACGCCGATCTGCTGTTGCTCGCCTCGCCGCTGCGCATGGGGTTCATCAGCGCGCTGCTCAAAAAGAGCCTCGACAAGATGATCCCGCTGGTCCATCCGTACATCGTGGCGGACCAGGGCGAGGCGCACCACCGGGCGCGCTACGACGCCTACCCGTTGCTGGCGCTGCTGCTGGAGCAGGGCCCGGACGCCGACGCCGAGGACGTCGCCATCACTGCGGACATTCTGAGCCGAACATCGCTCAACTTGAAGAGCCAGCTCGCCTTCACTCGATTGACGGACGCGCCCGTCGCGGAGGTTATCCATGCGATTGACAGTCTTTAACGGCTCGCCGCGCGGCAAGCGCGGCAACACGGAGATTCTGCTGGCCCAGTTCATCCAGGGGTTCGAGTCCGTCCCTGGTGCTGGCAACAGCCACGAGTTGTTCCACTTGAACCGCGTCAAGGCGCACCATGCTTACGCGCAAGCGTTCGCCGAGGCCGAGGCGGTGTTGCTGGGATTCCCGCTCTACACCGACGCGATGCCGGGGATCGTCAAGGCGTTCATCGAGGAGTTGGCGCCGTACTGCGGACGGGCAGGGAATCCGCCCCTTGGCTTCCTGGTCCAGTCCGGTTTCCCGGAGGCGGCCCATTCGCGCCCGGTGGAGGTGTACCTGGAAAAGCTGGCCCGCCGTCTGGCCTGTCCCTACCTCGGCACGATCGTCAAGGGCGGCTGCGAGGGGGTGCGGATGATGCCGGACAGGATGAACCGCAAGCTGTTCGCGGCGCTGAACGAGATCGGGCGCGAGTTCGGCGCCAGTGGCCGGTTCGATCCGGCGCTGTTACAAAAGCTGGCCCGCCCGGAGCGGTATCCGCGCTGGGCGATCCCGTTGATGAGCCTGCTGCTCAAGGCCGGGCTGGGCAACATCTACTGGGACCAGCAGCTCAAGGAGAACGGGGCTTACGGACAGCGTTTTGCCCGCCCCTACTCAGGGTAAGGCGCATCGCTGGCTTGCTCGACTGTTGGCGAACACCGGTTCACGGGGCAAGCGCGGCCCAGTTGATCTCTGTGAGCACGGGCGTCACATTGCCCGTCTGCGTGTCGTAACGAAAGAGCGCCCCCCAACCGGACCAGGGCTGGCCGGCCGCGTAGGGGATCGCGGCGAAATAGAGCCGCTGTCCCCGCCAGCCGACCGGCACGAACTTGACGGCGTTGAGAGGTACGTCCTCAGGAACGATCGCCGGCATCACGACGGCGAGCATCTCCTGGTGCAGTTGCCGGCACTCTTCTGTTTCGACGTCACAGATCAGCAGGGGCGCGCTCTCGGCCGCGCCACACCCGAGCGCCACCAGGCGGCCCAGCCCCAGGCCGGCCTCCAGCCCGCAGCCGCCCTCCAGCCTGATCAGTTGCCGGCTTTCGCCGTCGTAAACCCGATACAGCCCAACCCGCTCTTCCCAACCCATTTGATCGGTCGAGAGCAGATAGAGCAGCCCTTCGTCCTCTGGAAGGATCAGGCTCGGCGCCGTAAAAGGCAATCTCGCGGACCCCGGAATGTGCGCCAACTCTTCGATCTCTCCCTCTCCGCACTCGGCCGGCATCTGCCGGATCGAGACACCGCGCGGGCCCAGGAGGTGCAGGTAGCGCAGCCGGCCCTCCGGGGACGGTTGCAGGGGGCCGGAGAGGTTGCCGTCGCTCCCCATGATGATGAGTGGCGCCGGATCCGCCTCGGGGTCCAGGGGCAGGGCGTAGAGGCTCTGGCGCCCTTCTCCGGTCTCGACCTGGTACGTGCCGATCGCGTACAGCTCGCTCCCGTCAGCCGACCACGCCAGGCCGCCCGCCACCAAGACTGGCGGCGCTGTGCGGCGCGCGGTCGCCCCCGTCTCCAGATCGACGACGGTGACGTGCGCCCATTCGTGGGCCGGGTCGTCTTCGACATAGGTCAGGTAGGCGACGCGCTGCCCGTCCGGCGACCAGACCGGCGGCGCCGGCACGGTCGCGCGGCCGAGATCCGGCGCAAAGTTGACGAGTTGGCGCTCTTGCGCCGTTGCGCTGTCGTAAAGCCAAAGGCCGTCGGCGCGGAAAAAGGCCACGTCCACCTCCGGCAGCGCAGGAGACGCGCTCAGAGCGACCGGGGGCGCGATCTCTATCGCGGGCTGCCAGGCAGGCGAGGTCCCATCGACCAGGTGGATCGGCTCGCCGCCCTCGTCCCAGTTGACCAGATAGAGGCTTCGACCGGACTCAAAGACGACCCACCGGCCGTCGGGCGACCACGAAAAGCTGTGGGTCGAGGGATTCTGAAAGGCCTCCGGCAGACGCGCCAGCGTCGCCTCCCGGTCGTGGGCCACGGGGATGTCTTGGGCGGGCTGCGGTTCCCCCGCGGCACCGTTGTGGTAATGGACGGTCCACAGCGTCCAGTCCCCACGATGGGTTCGCTCGTCCCACGCCAACTGTTCGTAGAGCAACCTGCCGTCGGGCAGCCACGCGCGGGGAAAATATAGCGTGGCGGATGTCCCCTCGAGTAACACGCTTACGCCCCCCGTCGCCAGCTCCAGGACGGCCAGACTGACGGAATCGCCGGTCTCGAGCGATATCGGTGTCTCCAGCGGCTCGATCTGCCCGAATGCCAGGTGGTGACCATCGGGCGACCAATAGGCGCCGCCCGCGGAGCCCGTCTCATAGACGATCTCGTCTGTGGCCGTCTCGATCACGCGCAAGCGTCGCACGAGGCTGGTCCCGATGCTCAGGAACAGGTGGTGTCTATCCGGAGACCAGGACCATTCAACCGACCCAAAGGGATCCTCCTCCCCGGCGCTCAACTGGGCGATCTGCCCGCCGCGCAGGTCGTAGGACGCGATCCGTCTGGCCGGATCCCCATCCCGCTGGTAGACGTAGGCCAGCGTCTGCCCGTCAGCCGACCATGCCGGGTCCCACGCCTGCCCGCCAGAAGTGAGCGGGCCCTCCAACTGCCCGTCGGGCGTCGTGAGCCAGACCTGCCGATCGGGGCCGACAAAGGCGATCCACCCGGTAGCGGTGACTGGTGTGGGGCTGGCGGTCGGTCTCTCTGGTGGTGGCGTTGTGGGAGCGGGCGACGGCGTCCAGTCGAGGGACGGGGCGGATCTGTCGCCGGGCAGCTCTGTTGGCGGAGCGGGCGACGGCGTCGCCGGCTGGCAGGCGACGAGCAGGATGCAGCAAAGGGCCGTTATTGTGAGTCGCAAAGAGAGGGTCATTCCATCCTCCTCGACGATCTGGAGTGAAAACGATCGTCGCGTCGAGAGTAGCTCATCTCTCAATCTCTTTGGAATGTTGCGTGCAATCGCATCATCTCGTAGACGGGCTCGAAATCGAACCACCCCACGTAGAGGCTATGCGCCGTCCCCTCCCATTCATCGATCACCCAACCCGGCGGCACCGGTAGCGTGACGTCGACGGTGCGCAGTTGGTTGGTATTCCATGCCGCGACGTCGGCCGGGATTGTGGATCGGTCGATGATCGGGAGCTCCGCGAACCGGTCCGTGGAGCAAGACGCCTCGACCGGCCACGTCATCCGCTCGCCGTTCTGCACGCCGGTGAGCACGATCCCGCCCGGCGACTCCCAACGCGCCGCGACGAACGCGGCGTTCTCGAGCTCATAGATCGACGCCTGGCTCCCACGCCGCGCGTCGACGCAAAAGAGCTCCCACGCGCCGGGGCTGAAGGGGTCCCGGGTGCGCAGATAGACGAACGTCTCGCCATCCGGCAACCAGATGATATCACAGGCCCTCCAGTTGGGCGGGATCGGTACGCGAGTGACCATCTCCCCCTCGAGCGTCTGGACGACGGTCTCTTCCCTCGCCCGCACGAGCGCCAGCCAGTCGCCGCCCGGCGAGCGCGCCCAGACGTCTGTGAGGCGCTCGGCGGTGGCGTCGTTGGCGCGCAATGCCCACAGGGGCCGCTCCCAGCAGAGACTGCCCGCGCCGTCGGGTTCCCCCTCGCGGGCGTCGGTAAAGTAGAATACCTGGCTACCCGGCGACCAAAAGAGGCCGCCCAGGCCAAAGGCGCCCAGGCCGTCGTCGCAGCGGAGCCACTGGGTGTGGATCGCCGTCTCGGCGCCGGTGCGGAGGTCGATGAGGATCAACTGCTCCGCCATCTCTTCCCCGTCCTCTACCGGGACGCACGGGTAGGCGACGACGTCGACGCGCCAGTTGCCGTCGGGGGAGGGGTGGGATTCGAGCGGCTCTGGTTCTCCGCTCACACTCCTCACCGGCGCGGCATCCGGCGTGGCCGCAGGCGTCGGTGTGGGTACGGGGGTGGGCGAGGGTATGGAAGTGGGGGAAGGGGTGCCGGTCGGTGACGCCGCCGGTCCCGGCGTGAGCGACGGCGTCGCCGGCTGGCAGGTGGCCAGCCACAGCGCGAGCCCGAGGCTGATCAGCGCGACGGGATGTCTGGTACTGGTTCTCATTGTAAGGATGTTCTTGCTCATATCGCCTTCCTCAAAGTGGCGATTCATCTGCGTACCCGCAAAATGATGAGGATCAGGGCTACCAAGAGGAATCCGACGTAAAGGGGCCATCTGCTCAGCGCCCTCGGCTCTGGCGTGGGCGTCGGTGTCGCGGTGGCGACCGGGAGCGGCGCCGTGGTTGGCGTCGGTGGGGGCGGCACCCGGGATGTCGCTGTCGGGGCCGGTTGGGCGATCGGCGCGGTCGAATCCGGGCCGGCGACCGGCGGCAGGGCGAAATCCCAGACCCCCAAGACATCCCCCTGTTCCCACGCCTCCCGATACTGTTCCAGGCGCATCACGCGCACGTCGTCTGGGGCCAGCTCCAGCGCGCGGGATAGGACGGTGTAGAAATCCTCCCCCAGGTCAAAGATGGCGAGCCAATAGAGGTAGGCGGCGTGTGCGTCGACGTGCTCCGGCTCCAGATCGAGCGCGCGGCGGTAGGCAGCGTCGGTCTCTTCGATCAGCAGCGTGTTGGTCTCGTTGTGCAGAAACGACTTGATGCGCTGGGCGCCGGCCTCCAGGGCCCACGCCAGGCGCAACTGCGCCGCGACCGAGGCAGGGTTCGCCTCGGCGTCGGCGCGGGCAGCCTCGATCGCGAACCACCTGGACGGCTCCATGATCGGCACGATCAGGTTGTCGTGATCGGCCGACGGGCTGTCTTCCCAGAGCGGTCCCGGCCGGGGCTCCAGGTTCGTAAAGCGCCAGACGAGGTCGGTGCCGTCCACGGTGACCTGGAAGGGCCGACCGGGTCCGGTGTGGGCCGCGCGGATCTCGGCCAGCTGCACGTTCTGCGGCGTGACGTCGTAGGGCAGGCGGATGGTGACGGTCCCCGCGCCGATCGGGCCGTGCCATCCGGCGCCGGTCTCGAGGACGTAGTAGACTATCGCCCAGCCGCCCCACTCGCCGGGAACCGTCTCGTAGGCCACCCTCAACGTGACGTCCTGCCCGGGCGGAAAAGTGACCGGCCACGTGGCCCAGGGCGCCTGCTCCTGGCGGCCCATCAGGTCGCGACCGGGCTGCTCCTCCACGTCGGCGGGCTCGTCGTCGACCCAGGCGCGAAAGTTTTCGACCTGCGAGGGAACGTAGGGGTCATCGGGTATGGCGCCCGCGGTGAGCGGGAACCAGACGTCGAACGCCTCGGTTTCCGTCCCCTGGTTGCGCATCAGGAACGTCGCCTCGACGCGGACTCTGACCAGATGATCCATGCGCACCCACTCCTGACTCGGCGGGGTCCGCAGCGGCTCGATGACCAGCAGCACCTCTTCGGCGACCATCTGCACCCAGGTCGTCTCGCCCTCCGGGGCGACAGAGGCGCTCTGCGCGGTCCACCAGGTGCCCACGTCGGCGAGGGCCGACGTGGAATAGAGCAGCGCGATCAGCAGTGCATAGAAATAGTACTGGGCTCGTATTGGTTTGTTCATCTTGTTGCTCAATCTCCTCCTTGCTCTCAATCGGTCTCAACGTCCATTTGCGCCATTTGTGTTGTGCTGTGGCGTGCAGGTTTTAATCGTTCCAGGTGAGCAGATGAGGGCAAGAATAGAGACAACGAGACCGTCGTAGTGGTTTTGATACAGCGGGCATTACAGCGAATTTTACCATGCACATTGTGAGTGCACAAATGGGTCAGTAATTCCCGTTTTAACGGTGTCACCACGCGGTACAAGCTCGTAGCCCGGCAACGATTGAAATCGTCGCCTGATACTTCAAGTGCGTTCGAAACGCACTGGGGCGCTGGTCAGAACCGGTTTTCAACCGGTTTTGGGTATCAGGGGCGTTTCAACGCGCCGCGCGACCTACAAACCCCATAACGGGAATTGCTGCAAATAGGTACATTGCAGAAGCGTCGGCGACAATGGCAAAGAACAGCACCGGCAGTGGCGCACCAAACCTGCCGGTACCTGTCTTGTATCAACCGGTCGCCGTGAGGAAGGAGACGATTCCCGAATCGCGCGACGCCGGCTTACGAGTCGGATGGATCCTGCCGTCTCTGCTGTGACGCCCGCTTGAGCAGCGCTCTCAACTGCGCGCTGCGCTGCTGCCAGGTGCCGACGATGCCGTAGGGCAGGAACATCACCAGCGCGATAAAGATGACGCCAAAGACCAGCGGCCAGCGGGCGCCGAACCATTGGTAGAAGAAATGGCCGAAAAGCTCCATCAACGCCGCGCCCAACATCGGGCCGAAGAGGGTGCCGATGCCGCCCAGGATGGTCATGATCAGCGCGTCAACGGTGGCGCCGGCCCCGGTCATCGTGGGGGTGGCGCTCATCGTCCACAGGGCGTAGAGCGCGCCCGCCGACCCAGCGACGACGGCCGAGGTCACAAAGGCCAACGAGCGGTAGACGGCCGGGTTGTAGCCGATCATCCGGGCCCGGCTCTCGTTTTCCCGCAGGGCGACAAAGACCCGCCCCATCGGCGAGTGGACGATGCGGCGCGTGACCAGGTACATCACGACGGCAAACGCCAGCGCGACGAAGTAGAACCGCAGCCGGAACTGGATCGGGTTGATCCACGCCGGCACCGGCACGCCATGCAACCCCTCGTCGGCCCCGGTCCAGCGGACAAAGTCGGTGGCCTTGGAGAGGATGTGGATCGCCTCGGCCATCGCCAGGGTGACCATCGCAAAGTACGCCCCCTTCACCCGGGCCGAGACGGCGCTAAAGAGCAGCCCCAGCAGCAGGGACACCACCAGCGCCGCCAGGAACCCAACGACGAGGAGCACGATCTCGGTGACGTTGACGCCGCCCGGACCGACGATGCGGTAACTGGACGCGATTCTGGGGGCCACGTGGGCCAGGAACAGGGCCATCGCATAGGCCCCGCCGCCGAAAAAGGCCGCGTGTCCAAAGGAGAGAATGCCGGTGTAGCCCATCAGCAGGTCATAGCTCATCGCGTACACGGCGGTGATAAAGACGACGATGAGCTGCCCCTGCCAGAACTTGGGCGGGCCGCTGTCCACCGGCGAGCCGTAGAGCCAACTGAAGACGAAAGGAAAGAGGATCAGCCCAATCACGAGGAGCAGCCCGCCCACCTGCTGCTGCGCCCACGCCGCGAACCGGCCCGTCACAACACGTGTTTTGGATGTCGAGGTCGTCGTGTTCATCGTCTTATTCCTTCTTGCCGAACAGGCCGGACGGCCGCACCAGCAGCACGATGGCCATGATGATCACTGTCGAAGCTTCTGAAATGGCGGGGGTGAGCTGGAACTTGAGGGCCAGGTAGTCGCCAAAGGCGCGGGCCAGCCCCAGGAGGAGGGCGCCGACGGCCGCCCCGCTCACGCTGCCCATCCCGCCCAGCACGACGGTGATGAATCCCTGCATCAAGAACCGGTCCCCCATCACCGGTTCCACCGGGATGAACGGCGCCGCGCCGATGCCTCCCAGCGCGGCCAATCCCACCCCCATCGCAAAGACGAGGGTGAAGACGCGCCGCACGTTGATGCCCAGCGCCTCCACCATCTCTCGATCCTGCACGCCGGCGCGGATGATCATGCCGAGGCGGGTGTAGCGCATCAAGCCAAGCAATCCAAGCAGCATGACGATGCCCAGGACGATGATAAAGAGGCGGTAGCTGGGGAACGTCACGCCCAGGATGTCCACGGTGGTGGTCTGTGCACTGAACCAGTCCAGGATCGAGTCGGCCTTGCCAGGTTGGGCAAAGAGCGGCGGGCGCTCCATTTGATAGGGGAGCGGGTCCCACAGAAATTGGACGACCTCTTTGAGGACGAACGCCAGGCCGGAAGTAGCGATGACCAGGTAGAAGGGGCGGACGTACAACGGGCGCACCAGGCTGGTCTCCATCACCGCGCCGATGCCGCCACCGATCAGCATCCCGACGAGCAGGGCGAGTACAAAACGCCAGTTGGCGTTCATCTTTAGAACGACGATGGCGGCCGGTTCGCGCACGAGGACGGCGGCAACCGTCAGCGCCAGCAGAGCGAGCAGGGCGATCCAGCCCCGCCGCTGTTCTGCCCGGTGGACGATCTGGGTTTGATCGCCGGGACGGGCCTGGGCCAGCGCCATCAGCAGCCCGGCGATCAGCAGCAGCGTCGGGCGAAGCCAGAAGCGGGCCAGGGGTTCCTGGGGCGTCGCTTCGGCCAGCGGGTTGGCGGCGACCATGGTACTGACCATAGCGGTCTTGGCCAGATCTCGCAGGTCGAGCCCCAGCACGCCGATCACGCCCACAGCGATGGCGAGGAGGATCAGGAACGTCCGCAGCCGGCGCTGCCACTCTTCGGGCACGGGCCAGCCGATCACCAACGGGCGCAGCAGCGGCGTGGCGGCCAATCCGGTCATCAGGGCGAAGACGAGCGGGGCCAGCCCAAAGAGGAAGGTCGGGTTGGTGTAGAACTGCCAGCCGGCGTAGGCGCCGATCATGAACATGGCGCCGTGGGCAAAGTTGAGCACGTCCATCAAGCCAAAGATCAGTGTCAGGCCGGCGGCGACCATCAGGTAGAGTGCGCCCAGCGTCAGGCCGGAGAGGACGGTGCGGACGAACGGTTTCTGTCCCATCGTTATCCATCCCAGTGGGATCAGCAGGATCAACAAAACCATCAGCACCACGAAGGTGCTGTTTTGTCGCCAGAACCCTTTCAACTTCATCCCCCCCTCCTTTGCTCACTCCGGGCCGCAAATTCGCCCCCCACCCGGGCCGCCGATGCGCCCAGGTAGCGGCGGATCAGCGCCGTGTCGTGGATCAGGTCGGCCATCGCGCCGTCGTGCGCGGTTCGTCCATCGTCTATGATGTAATAGTGCTCGCCCAACTGGCTGGCCATGATAAAATTCTGCTCCACCAGCAAGACGGTGGTCGTGGCGCTCAGCTCGCGGATCGCCTCCATCATCTGTTCGATCAACACCGGCGCCAAGCCCTCGCTCGGCTCGTCAATCAGGAGCAGCTTGTTGTCGGCGACCAGCGCGCGGGCCACCGCCAGCATCTGCTGCTGACCGCCGGAGAGGTGGTGCCCGGGCAGTTTGTAGAGCCGCTTCAGGTCGGGGAACAGGTCGAAGATGAAATCAGCCCGCCGCTCCAGGTCCCCTTTCCGGCGTTCGGCAATTTTGAGGTTCTCGGCCACCGATAGGTCACGAAAGATGGCCCGGTGTTCAGGGACGTAGCCGATGCCCAGACCGGCGATTTCAAAGGCGCGTTTGCCTTGAATCTCTTGCCCGTCGAGGATCACCTGCCCCTGACGCGGGGGGGTCAGTCCCAGGATGGACTTGAGGGTGGTGGTCTTGCCAGCGCCGTTTCGTCCCAACAGCACGGTGACGCCGCCGCGGCGCACCCGCAGAGAGACGCCTTCCAGAATATGGAACTGGCCGATGTAGGTGTGGATGGTCTCCACGGTCAATATGTCCGTCGTCGGTTGCTGATCCATCTCCATCACGCCTCCGCCACCAGCCCCAGGTCGCCGTAGAGCGCGCCCAGGTATGCCTTCTGCACCGCCTCGTTCGCGGCGATCTCTTGGGGGGTTCCTTCGGCCAGCACGCGCCCCTGGTGCATCACGGTGATAAAGTCCGAGATGCTCATCACGACATCCATGCGATGTTCCACCAGCACGATGGTCTTGTCGCCGGCCCGCATGATGTCGTGGATGATCTCGAGTAGCGCCGGTACCTGTTCCGACGACATGCCAGCGGTCGGCTCGTCGAGCAGCAGCACTTCCGGGTCGCTGGCGAGCATGATACCCAGCTCCAGCTTCCGTTTGTCGCCGTGGGAGAGCACGCTGGCGGGCGTCTCAGCGAGGCCCTGCAGCCCGACCCGCTCGATGATTTGTTGCGCCTTCTCTTCGTACTGCTGAAAATGACGAAAGTGATGCCAGAACTTGAAACTGTCTTTGCCCATGGCCTGGGCCGCCAACCGGACGTTTTCCAACACCGTCAGGTTGGGGAAGATGTTGGTGATCTGGAACGAACGGCCGATCCCCAGGTGGGCGATGCGGTGCGGCGGCAGGTGGGTGATGTCGTGGTTCTTGAAAAAGACCTGACCTTGGGTCGGTGGCATGGTGCCGCTCATCAGGTTGAAGAGGGTCGTCTTGCCCGCGCCGTTGGGGCCAATGATGGCGTGCAGCGTGTGCGCCAGGACGCGCCCGCTCACGTCGTCCACCGCCACCAACCCCCCGAACTCTTTGCGCAGATTACATACTTTGAGTATCACGTCGGATGTATTCATAATCACTCCGAAAAGTTACTACTCAGTCACAAGGTGCGACGCACTTTTTTACGTGGTTTCAGTGGTATCAAAGTGCAATTTCTATGCCGAAACAAGCGGCCTAGCTGAGTAAAGTGCGTCGCACCTGAGCAGTTACTCCGAAAATAGCTCACGGATGGACACGGATCGCTCCGAAAATAATCCGCCGGTAACTGCTCAGCCCATTTGTTACACAGAGCTTTTCACAGAGACGCACAGAGTATTTCCACCGCTTCTCTGCAAATCTCTGCGCCTCCTCCGAGGTCCTCTGTGTCCAAGCGTGGGTAGCCTGAGCAGTTACATCCGCTGTTACATTTGCGCCCTTGTGCAGGCGTCAGGCGCTTGCAGCAAGCGCCCGACGCCTGACTGATCACAGCAGCCCGCTACGGCCTGGGCAGATCGCCGCAGCGGTCGGCGTATTCCCCTTCGAGAGTGCAGGGGACGCCCAGCTCGTTGTATTCGGAGACGTAGACGGTCTCGAAGAAAGCGTACTCGTTGATCCCGTCGCCGTCCTGGTCCGGCTCGATGTTGACCAGCTTGAGGATGTTCATCGGCTGCTCGCAGACGTGATCCTCCGGCCGGATGTAGTACGTGCCCTTGGGGCCCTGGAACTTGAGGCCCTCCAGCG
>Ga0209614_1001605_pt1 | contig 16345 bp, 17 predicted proteins | sample BlaSprsedimmetaG_FD_185484 | JGI IMG/M metagenome (GOLD analysis project Ga0209614, IMG submission 185484) | Hot spring sediment bacterial and archeal communities from California, USA to study Microbial Dark Matter (Phase II) - Blank Spring... ... | reverse complement strand
GTATTAATCCCAGGAGCACACCCGAGAAACCCTGCTCATTAACATTCAGGGAAACCCGATAAAAAAAAGAAAGGAGAAAAACGTATAAAAAACTGTGCAAACCAACCCTGCAATCAGGCAACCCGCTGTGAATGGGAAAAGTATGCCCTTTCTCTTAATAGAATCTCATGGAAAAGACTTTTTTGCTAATTTTGGAATTGCTGATGTACGATTACATGCGCTCGGGCAACATCAATTTAGAACCCATTATGGATGCAGCAGAAATGGCCACAATTGGGAAAATTGAAAACCTGCCAGCATTGCAATTTTACCTGAAAAACGATGAAAGCGCCATCCGTTACTGGGGGGCGACCGGGTTATTAATTTTGGGCGATGAGGCTGCACCGGCAAAAGGTGACTTACTGGCGGCGTTAAACGATAAATCGGCCAATGTGGTAACGGTAGCTGCAGAAGCACTTTATAACCTGGGTGAAACAGAAGCGGCAAAAAAAGCGCTGCTTTCAGTTCTTGAAAACCCCAATGAATTTGCCCGTTGCCATGCGCTGAACGCCATCGACTGCATTGAAGAAAAAAGTGCGGAAATGATAGATGGGGTGATAAACATGATTAAAACTTCGCCGCAAATGACCCGAAACCGTTACGATTTGCGGGCCGCCCGCTGGCTGGTGGAGAAATGGGGACTGAATCCGGCAGATTATCAGTTCGAATTCGACTGGTAAAGATCAGTGAAAGCATGACTTGAAGTCATACTATCACTGGGTTACAGATAATTTTACCAATCGTCGTAAACCGTAAAAACCAGGCTGGTTTCAAAATCGCGGGCGCCCATGGTAACCGAAAAACCACGCAGTTGCAATGAGACGGGAATTTGCACAATTTCGCCTCTGCCCCTGAAAAAATATGCCGGGATATTGGTAACCAGTTGGAAATTGTCTCCGTCTCGTATGTTGGGATTTCCGGGATTGTTGGGCCTGAATCCTCTCCCGGTGCGACGGGCTTCGAGGGCAAGTTCCTGGTTCCATTCCATGTCAATTTTATGCAGGTGAACCCTCCACTTATCGTTAGGGTTGTTTTTTTTATCCAGCAGGTTATCGTAAATCACCGAAATAAGAATTGAAGATTCCACCTCAAGTGAAGAGGGATAATCCAATCCGGCTTCGCTGATGGGGGTGAGGCTGTGGCTGAAGTTAGCGTCACCCTCTGTTTGAATCATGAGGTCCTGAGCTGCAGTCAGCAAGGGGAGAGAGAAAATCAGCAGAAAATAAAAGGTAACTTTCATCGTCAATTAATTATCGGTTAGTGTATAAAGCAATACAAAATTCATTTCGCCGGCAGATGAAATTTCGGAATAATCTGATATTTCAACAGAAAAAACGAGCTTGTGCCCATTCATTATTCCGTCGCCGGTAAAGCAGTTGCCAATACCTGTTATTACAGGCCGGGGTTGATTCGACAGCTCCACTTTTCCTGCCGGCTGCCCCGTTTTTCCTCTCCCGTTTCCGCTGTAACGCTGTGCTTCCAGGTACAGCCGGATTCCTGAAGGGACAATGCCTTGCGATATTTCGGCTGTGATGGATCGCGAAGTTTGATTTCCAGGCAATGCCGAAGAGTAATTTATCCATAGCGTTTCATCGGCAACCTCCTCCAATTCTGCTGGTCGTCCCGATTCGGCAGAGGGAATCATTGTGAAATGAATGCGGTTGCTGCCATCGGGTTCAATGTCAATAAGAGCCACTTCAGGCAAACTGAAATAAACCGAAACCTGCCCGTTGTCCCATTGAGGGAATGCTATGAGTGGCAGAACCAAAAGAAGCAGGTTAAAACTGTATGTAACCAAATATCGTTTCATTGTTGCAGTGAATTATTTTTCTGATTTTCAAATTTTACGATGAATGCATCGGGGTAAACGTTTAGCAGCCGCTCTCTCTCTTTCAATGCGCTGCCAAAAGTTGGAAATTTTCCGATGTAGTATTTATGCAGGCCATCTGTTTTTCTTTCAAAATCATACGGTTCTTCTGCAAAATAGTTCGATTCGCCCGTGAGCTTTCTTTTGAATGCTCCAATTTGAACGGAATAGAAGGTTTCCTGATCCTCCCGGATTTTTGCCTCTGTGATTTCTTCCTGCGGTTTTTCCGTTCCCGGGGCAGTTGTTTTTTCATTTTTCAGCCGGTTAAGTGGTTGCAGGGTTCCTGAATTTTCAAGCGACCTGAAAATAATGGTTCTTTTTCTTGGCTTCAACTTAACCGTTATTTGCTGGTTTTGGCCCGATTCGAGCAGAATTGTAGTCACCGGATTTTCAATTTCATATCCTCCGGGAAGGCTGTTTGTGTAAATTCTGAATGTCCATTCGCCTGGCCGTACCATGGGAAAGGAAAAAGAGCCGTCCTTACCGGTGGTGATTCTGAACTGCTCCCGTTCGTTTCTCAGCTCAATGATGATATTGCCGGTGTTCACTTCGGTTTCGCGCAAGGGCTGGTCACTGCTTTTTTCCACTTCGAATATTCCCGTAAGCCGTGCCCCTTTTTCAATCTTTAGCTGTATGATTGTCAGTTGGTCTTCCAGTACTTCGATCTCTATTGGTTTGGGAATATGTATAACCTCGTCGATGGCCAGATTTGAGCGGTCGATGAGCAGCATATACATTCCCGTTGGAACAGATTTAAAACTGAACTCACCGTTTTTGTCGGTCAGGGTTTTCCGGTTTTGAAGGGAAACCAGGATATCGGCAACCGGTTCTTCGTTTTCGCGTGTTATTCTGCCGGTAACGTCTCCGGCTTTTACTGTTTTTTTTAGAGGAATGCCAAACTGCCAGGCATAAGTGGCCGAGAAAGTGAACTCCGGATTCTCAGTCTGCTGCCGGTAAAGCGTGTAAAAACTGCGCAACGACAACCGGTGGTTTCTTCCGGGGGTGAAGTCGAGGTTAAACTGCATCAGATTGCGGTTCCGGTAATAATCTTCAATGTTATAGGCATTTTGCAACTGAAAGTTTGCCTTCAGGTTTTTGGCAATCTGGCTCGCCACCGAAAAACCTGCCGTAAGGTTGCGCTGTTCACCGGAAACAAAACGGTTGATGTTGGACCAGCTTCCAAACATTCTCAGTGCGTGTTTGGCATTAAAACGCCAGGCAAAATTACCTGAGAACCGGTAGGTGTTTTGCGTGTTTTTCCCGGGTTCGAGCAAAAAGTTGGTGGTTTCGCCATATTCTCCCAACAGATTGTAATCCAGCTTTTTAAATTTTTGATTAAACTGTGTGTTTACCGACCGGGTTTTGTAATGAAACTTATCGAGTGCCAGCCGGTCTTTGCGTTCGTATTCGCGCCAGAAAACTTTTACATAGCTGCGGGATGCAATGTTGTAGTTGAGCATGGCCTGAAACGATTTGGAATAGGGAGCAGTTACAAAAAAAGTATCGAGTTGGGCATTGACAAAATCTTCACGGGCATACATTCCCAGATTTATTTTCGGGGAAAGTCTTGCCGAAAGGTTACCGGAATAAAAAGTGGAATTTGAAAAGTAGCCGGGATAATCTTTTCCGGTGTAGAAATAATTTCCGGCCAGGTTGAAAACAGAAATTTGCGAGTTGATATTTGCACGCAGGGCATGGTCCCAGGTGTCTAAAAATGTTCCGCCCGACAGCTCAATTTCTGCAGAAGTGCGCTCAAACGGCTGAATTTGCGAATTAACACTGAAAAGATAAGCGGGGTCGGGCGTGTTGGTTACTTGTTTTGAAACGGCATACACTTCTATGTTGTTTCTGTCGTTAAATGTGTATCCGGTATAAGCGGCCATTTCATCGCGAATCTCCCCGAAAAACCGCGGTTTCACATAAAGAAATCCTACGTGCAGGCCGTTGTTGAAAATCACCTTGCTTTCGGCGCCCAATCCATACCGCGACGATTCGGTAAGGGGTGTAAAGCTGAACGATTTTTCGCCGGCAAAAAGTTCCAGGTTGTCGTTTTCATAAGAAATGTAATACTGGTCGTAAAGTCCCAAAAAGCCAAGGTTGGCGTTGTTGGGGCCCCTTGCCAGGAATTCCATCCGGTGTTTGCCATCGGTATCGAGAGCACCGCTGCCCGTAAATTCAAACTGGTATGCATGTTCATACTTATCCCTTTGGTTTGAGGCAAGGTAGTTTGCCGATGCCGTAACCGGAAAACGAAAGTAAAGGTCTCGCCGGCCTTCGCTTGAGGGGAAAACCATAACGGTTCTGAAAACAGATTCGGTTACTTCTCCCGAAACAAGCGCCCGCACTGTGTAATATATGTTTCTGGTTTCTGTCTGGTCGGCCGAAGTTTCAATTTTAATCCTGAATTGTGTCGACTTGCCGGGCTCAACCGAAATCTCCTGCGGACCTTCCACCAGGCTGTTGGTGGTTTCAATAAAAACTTTTTTATGGGTGTTGCCCATGTTCTGAAGCATGAATGTTCCGAAAGCTTCTTCTCCGGCGGTTATATGGTCGGGCGCTTCTACCAGAATCATGGAGATTTTTTCCACCTCGCCCACAGAAACGGTTACTGCTGTTGACCCCAGTACATTTTCAGTACCGGGTTGAAATGCGTTAAGGGTCATGTTGAAATTTCCCACCGGATTAACTGCCGGAACCTGAACCGTGAAAATGACAAACTTTTTTTCGTTGGGTTTCAGCTCATGAGACTGCCGGGGAGGAATAATCCTCCAGTTTTCGGGTACATTCAAAACAGCAGTAACCGGCATCGGCTCGTTTTGCATATTTTCAATAAAAAAAGGAAGATTGGCGGTCTGTCCCGGAAGAATTTCAACCTGTGGTTTCCCGGCAGATACAGAAACAGGAGTATTGGGCTGTCCGTGCAGGCATAAAACAGCAAAAGTCAGATAAAGAAATATTGCATTCCGGTACAATGCCATTATCAGATTTCAAACGATACATTGGTGCCAAATATATGGTCGGCATCGCAGTCGGCCACAAGTACACCGTTATAGTTGCCGGGTTTGATTCCTTCCAGCCTCAGGGTAATCAGTACCGAAGTTCCGGGAAAAGTTTTGCGGCGTTCGGCTTTTATCACTCCCGCCGAGTTACCTGCTTCGTCGAAAAGTTCGAGCGCCAGCTCGGGACGGAGCATCCGCTCGCCTGTATTTTCTATCGCCACATGCAGCAGCGGGGTTTCTTCCTGCTGACCGAGTTCCAGTCCCAGAAACTGAATGTCGCTGGTGCCTGTTTCTCCAATGGTGGTTACAACCTGAACGGCATACCGAATGGCGGTATTGATGGTTACTCCGCTTTGGTAGCTGGCTGTGTCGGGCGGAACAATGCCCTCAACCATAATCACGCTCCAGTATGTCCCGGAAAGGGACTCCGAAGGTACGCTAACTTCAAATTCGATGGTTGCCTTTTCATTGCCAGCCAAATCGAGCATTTCAGGATTGAAAGTCATCCACCCGGCATTTGAACGCTCCATGGTTCCTGCGGGGTCGTGTTTGCTTTCGCCGGTATAGGAAAACCAGTAGTCGCGCTGATATACCCGCACACTTTTCGTGTTTTCAGATGCATTCTGGATCTGGATAGACCCCCGGTAGGTTTCACCCGGCTGAGCCTGGTTCTCGTGGGTAAGCCCGTTTAAAACAATGATATTGCCGGCGGAAATAAACGATAAAACAGTCAGCGCAAGGGCTGAGAGCGCCAGTTTTTTGAATACGGAATAACGTTTCATTTTATATGATTTTTGGTAAAAACAACACGCATTTGTAGTTGCTAAAATACATTTCTTTGAATAGAAAACAATACGGAAGAGGTTGTTAATTGTGGTCGGTGAGCGTATAAACTACCTGTAGTGAGGCTTGTTGTTGTGCCAGCGATTCCAGACTTTCGCCAGTTTCGTCTGCCTCCAGCCTGTAGGTAAGCACATGACCGTTGCTGATGCCAACTCCGGTGTAGCAGCTTCCAATGTCTGAAATAACATCGGCAGGCTGGCCCGAAAGCGCTACCCTGCCAACAGGTTGCCCCAGTTTTCCATTTCCCTGGCCCGTTGCCTGCGAGGCTTCCACAAACAACCGTACACCGGTGGGAATATCGCCCTGAACGACAGCGATTACCTTTCTGCGGTGGTGCTGGCTGCGGATGATGGAGGAATAATTGATCCAGAAGCGGTTGCCGGGATGTGCCGTTGAAAAGTCAATGGTGTTGCCGGCTTCGGCAGGTGCAGAAACATTCAGATTTACCTGGCCGGCATCTTCGGAAACCAAACCCAGCAGGGCTACTTCCGGAATTTCAATGTTCACCTTGTGGCTGGCCTGGTTGTTTTGTGCCTGGGCAACTGCCGGCAATAAAGCAATCAGAAAAACAGGTAATATGGCGCTCATGAATTTCATACCCAAAAGTAACCAACCTTGTGGTTTGTAGTTTCATAAGGATACCCTATTTAAAAGGTTCAAAATTCTGATTTTTTCTTTCTAATTTGCTTACCTTTTCAAAGAACGCTGATGTGAAAAAAAGAGGCTGTCCTTTTTGAGACAGCCTTCTTTTGTATTGTTGTTAAAAGTATGTTTATTCAGTGATGGTGTAAGTAACAGTAACCGAGTAGCTGTCTGCCACAAGGCTTGCGTAGCTTTCATCGGCCATTTCGAGTGAATAGGTCAGTTGGTGTCCGTTTGAAGGACCATTTCCGGTATAGGCACTTCCGATTCCTGAAATAAGAGGTGCTGCGGTTGAGGAAAGACTGATAATACTTTCGGGACTTCCTTTGGCACCGTTGCCGGTTGAAGCGGCAGCTCCAGCCACTACTTTCAGTGTTACTCCAGAGGGAAGATCTCCAGTGATGGCAGCGGTGATGCTTCTTGTTTGTTGAGAGCCTACAATTGAGGTGTAGTTCAACCACAGGTCGCTGTTTGTTGCGGTAGAAAAATCAACTGCGGCACCTGCTTCCAGTCCATCATAGCTCGGAGTGAGGTTGATTGTAGGTGATTCACCTTCCGGTCCTTCAATGTCGATGATTGCTACTGTTGGGATTGTGATGTAAACTCCGTGAGAAGCTTCATTGCTGTCGGTTTGTGCATTTGCTACTCCAAAAGAAAATAAAACGGCTGCGATAATAACTGATAACTTTTTCATGATTTCGTGTTTTTAATTGTTTATAAATTTTTTAATTTTTTACATCTTCAAGCGTGCCAACTACTAAACAATTTAGATGCCAAAAACATAAAATACTGAAAAACAATACTTTGAAAAAATGACGAAATAAATTAAATGACTCATATTGGGACAAAAATTCCGTAAATTGGACAGTGTACTAAATAGAGATTGTTGTCTTCTTTGTGTTTTAGGACTCCGTAATGGAAAAACAGAGATAAAAAAAACAACAGGCCCCTGGATGGTCTGCTGTTTTTTTGAAGGGGAAAGAAGGGTTTTACATGGCTGCTTTCATTCCTTCCATAATCGTGTAATACTTTACAATCATATTGGGCACTTCCCACTCGGGCATGCTTCCCTGAACCAGAAACCCCAGGTATTTTTCGGCAACCTGTCCGAAATGGGCTTCGTGGCCAACCTTGAATTTTTCAGGTATTTCAACCATCCACAGGGTTTCGTCCATTTTTTTTAGTTTAAGTCCCGGGTATTTTGAAGACAAATCCTGAACGGCATTGTACAGGTATCCGGCAAATTCCATTACATCCACATCCGGGTTTGCTTCAATGTACAACTGAGGTTTAAAGCCTTCTTCTTCGCCTTGTTTTATAGTAAGGTCGCATTTTGTTCCCCGCATGATCGAATAATGTGTATCCCCGGTTCCTTCGGGTGCCTCAAAATCCCAGATGACAGATACTTTTGCATGAACGCCTTTGAGCTTGTAATTGATTTCTCCGTTGGAGTACACTTTCAGAATACCGTTTTCCATATCTTTTTGCAGGTAACCCGGGAATTCCTCGAGTTGAGTAACCTTTTTAAACATCTCCGGAGTGAGGTCGGTGGTCCAGCGGCTGGCCGAAACAATTTCCACATCCTCTTTTTTCAGGGTAATTTCAGGAAATGCTTCCCACTGAATCATATCCACCAGGTGGTTGGTAACATCCACAATGCCTTCGCCCTGTTGTTCCACATCGAAAAACCACGGCGGACGTTTCAGCGGACTACCCGAAACGTATTTGAAAAAGTGATGCACACTTTCTTTGGTGATGGCTGGTTCTTCTACTGTTCCATTTACCAGCTTTCCAAATACTTCTGGTATCATCGACAGTTCGCGCTGTAGGATGGTGGTTATTTCGTACCGTTCGGTCATGATGTCGTAAAGCAAAACGCCATTTTCTTCGGCAACCTTAAACGCCTTTTCCAGTTTTGGGAATTCCCCGGGACTAATCACCATGGGTTTGTCGGCCAGAACGTTAATTCCGGCTTCCACCGTTTTCAGAATGTAGTCTGTTTTTTTTGCATTGTTGCCGGCAGTTACCATCACATTGCCGGGTTTTTCCGACAACATTTTTTCAAGGTAATCCGGTCCGGTGTAAATTTTGGTTTCCCATGAGGTGGGATTATCGGCGCGGTTGTTAAAGCTGTTGATTAAATTCATGTGACCTTCCAGTTCAGGGCCTTCAGGCGCATAAATATATACTGTCGGGTCTATCTGATCCAGCATGGTTTTTTGCACCAGTGCAGCATGAAAATGACCCGGGTCGAGGGTCATCAGTTTTACTTCTCCTTTAGCTCCTGTAAACATGGTTTTCGATTCCTGGGTTTCTGACTTCTGGCTTCCACCCGAACATGCCGAGAGCAAAAGGGTGAAAACCAGCATAAAAAATGATATTCTTTTCATTATTTGGTAATTTTTAAGTTTTTTCCGTTAACGCACACAGTATGCAAATTTAAGATTTTTCCGTGGTTTAATATCATGATAAGGCATATTTTGAAGGAAAAAGCGCCACCCTGAACCGGATGGCGCTAATCTAGCTAAACTTTAAAAATTACCATTTCACGTAATTCGTTCCATACGGATACCTTTGTGGCCGGCTTAGCATGGAGTTGGCCAGGTCGTTGTCCACAAATTTTTCCGCTTTCGGGTCCCAGCGCAAAATGCCCGGAACTTTCATGGCAATGTGGCTTATGAGGCAGACCGAACAGGCGCGGTGACCGATTTCAACAGGCGAAATGGGTTGTTTGCGCGATTGAACACAGTCGAGCCAGTTGCCATGCTGATCTTCGCTCACATAAAGTTTAATTTCGTTATCCCCGATTTTCGATTTCAGAATTTCGGGATCGCTGGCATCGAGTGCTTTAGTGCTTCCTTCTGGAATAGGATCGCTTTCCGTAGCGCGGTATGGCCCGCGGGTTACAAATATCCAGCCGTCGGTTCCCTCGTAGCGAATGCCGTTGGGATAACCGCCGCTGGTGAAAACGGTAATTCCGTTTTCGTATTCATGTTTCACCAAAAAGTCGCCATGTACATTCCAGCTTCCTGATTTTGGAAATTCGGCAATGGCTTCCACCGAAACAGGTCCGGTGTATTCGGTATCCATTCCCCAGGCAGCTGAATCGTAGTGGTGTTGTCCCCAGCCGGTAATCATTCCGGCGCCGTAATTTTCGTGCCTTAGCCAACCCGGCCGGCTATAGTCATCCTGCGGATGTACCAGTCTTTCGGTATAGGGCAACTCGGGTGTTGGGCCAAGCCACATATTGAAGTTGAGGTTTTCAGGTACCGGCATCTCGGGGAAAACAGGTCCCGGCGGGTCGCCGGGCAACCCTATTTTTACGGTGTGCAGCTTACCAATCCGTCCGTTGCGCACCAGTTCGGCTGCCCTGCGGAATTGCGCTGACGAACGCTGTTGTGTGCCAATCTGCAGAATCACTCCCTGCCGGTGCACAATGTCGCTCATCAGTCTGCCTTCTTCAACAGTAAGCGAATTGGGTTTTTGCAGGTAAATGTCCTTTCCTGCAAGTGCGGCTTCCATGGCCGGCTGGGCATGCCAGTGGTCGGGTGTGCTTATGATGACTGCATCGATGTCTTTGTTCAGCAACATTTCTTTGTAATCGGCATACATTTTTACATCCACCGCATTGTTGCTTCCGGTTTTTTCGTTATAGTACCCTTCTATCAATTCCTTTCCTTCCTTCATGCGTTTGCTGTCCACATCGGAAACGGCAACCACACGTGCCACATCATATTTCCAAACTCCCGGTAAGTCGTGGCTTCGGGCAATTCTCCCGCTGCCAATCTGTCCGATATTGATTTTGTTACTGGGTGCATTTTTCCCAAAAACCGACGAGGGAACAATGGTTGGGATGACCATGGCTCCGGCAGCCGTGGCGGCTGTGTTTTTTATAAAGTTTCTTCTTTTCATGATTTATTTATTTTGTTTGTTATTACTTCGGCCAATGATCTGATGGAATAGCCTATAAATCTTTTCTGTTCAGCATTTGATTGTCCGATTGAACCTTCCGCAATATTTAAAGCAATTGAATCACCAGCCCTTCTTATTTGAGATGAAAGATTGTAAATTTCTTTTTTGGGGAACTTGTCAGTCAATTCGTTAATTAGCTCTCCAAATTCCATCGCATTGTTCCAAACATTTAATTTTTCAAATTTAAATCCCATTTTCCAAAAAATAAAAATTTATCAAAATAGCATAATTCCTTGCAGGACTCCGGTTTTCCGTCTTCCGTCTTCCGTCCTTTTACTCCTCCCTATACTTCTCAAACTCCTCCGCAATTTTTGCTTCCAAATGATTGCCGGAATGTACCAAAACACGATACCGCAATTTAATCTGTTCTCCTTTTTTCAGAACGATGTTTTTGTCGTTTTCGGGCCAGTACATGGGAGTGGGTGAGAAGAACCCGTAATCGCGTGTAAACCACGGCGTCGGAAACCACTCATTGGAAGGATGTTGCAAAATGGCCATTCCTTCGGTTTTTCCCATTCTTTCGCCGTAATAATCTATCCATGCCGAACGTTTCCCGAAGGTGCCTTTTTCACCGGTTTCTCCTTCGGCATTAATCATGGTGCCGCCGTTAATCACTGCCAAATCGGGGTCCATTCTTCCACTGAAAAGTGAATGGTTGGTTTTGTCGATGGTCACGTCCATCAGCATCTCCATTACGATATCGAAATCGATTTGGAATTTTTCGGGCGCTGGAACTGAAACAGTGATTTTGCGCTTGTCTTTAATGGGCGCATCGGCGCCGGGTCGTTTCCAGATGTTTTCATTTTCCACAATGGCCTTGTCACCACCTGATTCCAGGATATCGGCGCGTAATGAAATAATTTGCCCTTCATCCAGGCCTTCCTGCCAGTAATTCCCTCCATTTACTTTGTCGCACCCGAAAAACAGCGAACTGTGGTGCGGATAATTGGCGTTTCGCATGGAAGTTACCGTGGCGCTCGACGGGCCGTTCACCGGGAAAAAGAAAGGGTACTTTTCAAATTCCGAAAGAATGTAACTGGTAAACAGGTTGCCGTTCACCCGGAACTCGATTTTATCGCCCACCTGTTCAGCCGTTACTTTGGGCTGCGCGGTTGCCACAAATGTTGTGGTTAAAAGAATAAAAGAAAGCAATTTAAATTTTTCCATTTTTCTAAAGTTTTTCATCTGTGAATCTGTGGCGACTTTTTAATTTTTGCCACAGATTCACAGATTATTCTTTAATTTCAATTTGTGGCATTTTCGCAAAACTGTTCCAGTACTTTTCGGCTGTTTCCGCATCCATTTTGCCATCGAAAACAACCAACCGGTATTTTAATGTATAGTCATTTCCGGGTTCCAGTTTCCAGTCTTCGTGCCGGATGGGACAAAACTCGAAAAACATGTCGCCACGTCCGCCATTTGCATCGAGCGGCCAAATGCGCATGGGTTCGGGGTGCATCCGGTTTGATGGATGGCTGAGAAACAGAATTCCCGAGCGGCCTTCCGTTGCATCTGATTCCCCTTCCACAATGCACCATTTTGCAAATGACCCATCGGCTTCGGCCCTCTCTTTTCCGTCAGAGGTCAGCACGGTACAATTGTCTTTGTGCCATTTTTCGGTGGCGCGGAAGCCTATTCCACCACCATAGCGATAGGCATCCAGCATAATTCCGCTGGGTAGCGGGCTGTTCAGTGTGGTGGTGTAATCAATCACATAAACGTTTTCTGAAACATTCCACACCCGCACATCCAGAATTTCGTTCATCGCTACCTGATCCGGCCCCTGCGCCCCGAAGTCGATGTGTTGCTGCAAAGCTTTGAACCCACTAAATACTGCACCTTCCGTTTCCGATAAAAACGAAGCAAATTCTACTGTTCCCTCTCCTTTGGCGAGGTTCCAGAAATCCACTTCGCGATCGCCGATGTGGGTCAGTGTCCACGGTCCCCAAATTCCGTAATGGTGGTAATGGTCTGGCGGCTGAATGCGCGAAAGTTCTTCTCCACCAGGCGACCACAATGGATGGATATAGCCCGAGCGTTTGAAAAGCGGGTTGACTCCCTCTGGAGGGAAAGTGGTTTCAAAACGGTAGCTTAAAACCGGTTTTTCATTCATCAGCAAGCTAAGGTCTTTGTGCTTTTTCAGTACTTTCCCCTTTGGTTTTAGGGTTTCAGTTTTTTCCTCAGTTCTCAAAACGAAATTCCGGGTTGAGTTCGCAGGTGAAAATCCTTTCAGAATAAACCAAAGTTTGGCCGAATGGCCGGGGTCAATCTGGCAGGCGACCGGTTTTTCTCCGTTTGCCGTTACTTCATAGAGCGCAAGAGAACCTTTATCGGTGTTGTAGTTTAACCCATCGAGAGCCACCGAAACCGGAGCATCGATGCGTTCTTCCCCAATGTGAACTGAAAATTTTGTCAGTTCCTGAGCAAAAACGCCGGAAGCTAAAAACAGCAGGATGATAAAAAGAATGTTCTTCATTGGTGTAAATTTTTTGACCCCCTAAATCCCCCCAAGGGGGACATCTCCTCCCCGCCAACTGGAAGAAGGTTGGGAGGGGTCAGTTGCATTTAAGTAATTCTATATTCATATTAATTTTATTCAGAACTTTGAGAATATCATTTTCAATTTCATCATTTGTAAACCGAATTATTTTATAGCCTAAGACTTCGAGCCTTTTTGTCCTTTCTGAATCTTCTTTTTTTTGTTTTAAGTGAATTTTACCGTCAACTTCAACAATTAGTTTTATGGATAAAGCTACAAAGTCGGGTATGTAAAAATCAATTACATGTTGCCGTCTGAATTTAACCCCCAATTTTTTATTTCTCAAATGTTCCCAAAGCTTTAATTCAGCTTCTGTCATATCATTTTTCAGTTCTGCTCGTTTATTTTTATAACGGGCATAAAATTGATTATTGGCTGTAAGCCATTTAGGACTTTTTGCTCTATTTTCAAAATTCTGTTCCAAAGTAATTTTTTTTTGACCCCCTAAATCCCCCAAAGGGGGACTTCTCCTCCCCTTTGGGGAGGTTGGGAGGGGTCAGTTGTTTCTAAAAATCAATAATTGCATTTATTTTTAATACTCAAATTTAAACAACATAACCACATTGATTTTCTAATGTGTCCTATGTGCCTATGTGGTTCGATTTTATTCACTTTACTTCTTCATCAATGGTTTTCTTAAACGCTCTGATATTTTCCGTTGACACACCCGGTGGCATTCCTCCGCCACACGACCAGATTACCCGGTTTTTGTCGCCAAATTCCTGTACCATTTTACGGGTTTCCTCCCGAACTTGTTCCGGTGTTCCGGCAGCCAGCACATCACGGGGCGGCAGGTTGCCAATGAGCGCCACTTCAGGGCCGGCCAGTTCGCGAATCTCTTTCATGGTGTGCTCAAAACTGAAATTGAACAGGTGTACCCCCATTTCCTTTAGGTAAGGAGTGGAAATTAATCCCTGTGCATCGTTGTGGAAAAAATTCAGTTTCGAATCGAATGCATTGAAAATTCGTTTGATGTAAGGCACCGCATATTCGCGGCATTCATCGTCGCCAATAAACCCCACAATGTCGTCGAGTACAAGAATTCCTTCAATGGATGGAAAAACTTCTTTCTGGTGCTGTAGCCAGCCAATAGTAAATTGTGTGATGGATTCCAGCAGTTTGTGGCTGTTTTCAGGGTCCATCATAAAACCAGTCATCAGTTCGGTGGTCCCCATCAAAAACGAAGCAATGTTCAGCGGTCCGCGGGCAATGGCAAATTTCACCTCGTGCCCCATTTCCTGCATCGGTTTCTGGTAGTTCAGCAGGCGCTGAATGACAAACGGCAGCAGTCCGTCGGTTTTCGAATTGGGCAGTTTCAGGGTTCCGGCCTCCGAAATATCACTGATAATTTTATGGGCATGGGGCAGGTTGTGTTCGTTCCAAACCATTTTGGCGCCAAACGCCGAAGGTTCTGTACACATGCCAAATTCTGACCAGAACCCCGGCAAGAAAATAATGTCGGGAAAAGTTTCGATGGCTTTTTTATTGGTTTGAAACCAGATTTCTTCTGATGAATAAAACTGAAGCGTGGTAACCCCTGCCCAGCCCGGAATCCATGGACTATCTATTATAAAACCGGTTATCGGTTTCTGAGGCGTTTTTCCGTTTACAGTATCAAGCAGTAATTGCCATTGTTGGTTTGTCATAATCTCAAATTGTTTTCACGTTTCAAATTTAGGTTATTCGGGAATCATTTGACAGTATTTTTTTAGCAAGGATTTGTACTGAATTAACATTTTCACTAATATTGAACCCATGAAGGTGATGCAGGAACATATCGATTTTCCGTTACGAACGGCTGTAAAGGTGAAATGGCGCAGGATGCCTCACTTCACTTATCCGTGGCATTTTCACAGCGAATACGAGATTTTATATGTGATTGAAGGCACAGGTACCAGTTTTGTAGCCGACAACATCGAACAGTTTGAATCGGGTGACCTGGCCATGCTGGGCAGCAATTTGCCGCATTTCTGGCGGAGCGATGAAAAATATCATTCTCCCGACAGTAAAGAAAAAGTTAATTACATTGTTATTCAGTTTCCTGGAGATTTGTTTCGCGAACCCATTTTTGAATATCCTGAATTTCTTGTGATACAGGAGTTGTTTAGTCGTTCGTCACGAGGAATTCGCTTTTTGCCCCCATTTTCTGAAAAAGCGGGAAAACAGGTATTGAAGATTGCTCAAAGTTCAGGATTTGACCGCGTAATTTTACTGCTGAAGTTGCTGCACGAGTTGGCCAAAACCGAAAAATACAGGTTGCTTGCGGGTGAGTTGTATCATCAGCAAAACCACGATTTTACCGACGACCGGCTAACCAAAGTACTGCATTTTCTAACCACCCAGTATCAACAAAAAATTGAACTGGACAAGGTAGCTGAAATTGCTCATCTCCATCCTTCAGCTTTTTGCCGTTTTTTTAAGGAGAAAACCGGAAAGTCACTTTCTGAATACGTTACCGATTTGCGGATTAGTTATGCCTGCAAACTTATCATCGAAGGAAAACTTTCGGTTTCACAGGTGTGTTTCGAAAGCGGGTTCAACAATTTGTCCAACTTTAACCGCACTTTTAAACGCCAGACAAAAATGACCCCAACAGAGTATTTTCAACGGTTTCATGAATGAAGAAATTGAAAAATGGCTAAACTGGAAAATTGTAAAACTGGAAAATTGCAAAACGGCTAAATTGACAAATTGTGAAAATGTAAAACTGTGAAATGGATAAATTGTTGAATTGAAGTGTTATTTTCTGAGCCTTAAACTTACTCCTAATCCATAAAAGAAATAATCGTAACGTCCCATAGCATAAAATCTTTTTGGGCTTTCTTTCCTGTAACCGGTATATGGTGAAAGTAAAATGGCAAAATTCCCTTTTCTGAGAAGTGTTTTTCTCAATCCAAAATTCAGCTCCTAAAAAATAGAATTGAAATAAGGGTAAACAGGCAAACTGGCTACAAATTCAGATTTATAATAATCAGCCATTTCCAGTCTTAAATGATTGCCTGCGGTAAATCCCAAAAAAAGAGAATTGAAAACAGCGCTGTTGCAATTTATTCCAATTTTAACCGGAACACCCAGACTGAAAAATTCGAGTTGCCGGGAATAATCTGTGCGCAAGGAATAGGGTATTTCAAAATCATCAATAAAGGTATGCCCGTATAATCCCAGCCAATTGTGTTTTCCGGCCTGTGCAAACAAACCGCCTGCAATCCAAATTTTTTCTGATAAGGAAGTAAAATAGAGAGCTTCAAGTGTCGGGTCAATAGAATAGTTATACTCCTTCAAACTCCATTTTGCCGGGTGTGCCAGCGAAAAATTAATTTCAACCCTTTCTTACTTTCTTGTGCATTTAATGGTGGCAACAATACCGCCATTAAAACAATTGTTGTAAACAGAGTACGCATGACTTTTGATTTTTTATTCAAATGTCTTGAAAATGTAATATAT
>Ga0209614_1001602_pt1 | contig 16359 bp, 18 predicted proteins | sample BlaSprsedimmetaG_FD_185484 | JGI IMG/M metagenome (GOLD analysis project Ga0209614, IMG submission 185484) | Hot spring sediment bacterial and archeal communities from California, USA to study Microbial Dark Matter (Phase II) - Blank Spring... ... | reverse complement strand
TCCTACAACGATAAAATGAAACTTTCGCCTCCAAATAACCTGGAGGATGCGTTGATTGTCAAAAAAATCATTCATAAATGTGGTATAATTTGATAGCAATTATGCAACGTAAAGGTTGTGTTTTTAGTATTGAGCCGCATCGAATTTGGCTTAATTTAACCGGCAATAATCAGGGAATAGTTCTTTTTCCCTTTTTGGGCCAGAATGTACTTTCCGCCAATAAGAAAACTACTGTCGATAACCAGTCCTTCATCGCCAACTTTTTCCTGATTGATGCTCAGCCCGTTGCCTTTAATGGTTCTGCGTAATTCGCCTTTCGACGGGAAAACTCCGATTTTTTCAGCCAGCAAATCCACTATGTTGATTCCCTGCTCCAGTTCGGTTTTTGATACCTGAAATTGCGGAACGCCTTCAAAAACCGCAAGAAAGGTTTTTTCATCGAGTTTACGCAATTGTTCGGCAGTGCCTTTCCCAAAAAGAATTTGTGAAGCTTCCACCGCCATATCGTAATCTTCTTTTGAATGTACCATAACGGTCACTTCTTCGGCCAGCCTTTTCTGAAGTGCACGGGCATGGGGCGCTGTTTTATGTTCAACCACCAAAGCGTCAATTTCATTTTTTGGAAGCGCCGTAAAAATTTTTATGTACCGCTCGGCGTCTTCGTCCGAAGCATTCAGCCAGAACTGGTAAAACTGGTAGGGTGTGGTGCGCTCGGGGTCGAGCCACACATTGCCCTGTTCGGTTTTGCCAAACTTGGTACCGTCGGCTTTGGTAATCAGCGGCACGGTAAGGGCAAAAGCTTCGCCACTCACTTTCCGGCGGATAAGTTCGGTGCCGGTGGTGATGTTTCCCCACTGGTCGGAACCGCCCATCTGCAGTTTGCAGTTCATATTCTGATAGAGCCACAAAAAGTCGTAGCCCTGCACCAGCTGGTAGGTAAACTCGGTAAACGACATGCCTTCTTTCGATTCGGCGCTGAGCCGTTTTTTCACCGAATCTTTGGCCATCATGTAATTTACGGTGATGTGCTTCCCGATATCGCGGATGAAATCCAGGAAGGAAATTTCTTTCATCCAGTCGTAGTTATTAACCAGCACGGCGGCGTTGGGCGCATCGGTCTCAAAGTCGAGGAATTTGGCCAGTTGTTTTTTAATGCACTCCTGGTTGTGCCGGAGGGTGGGTTCGTCGAGCAGGTTGCGTTCTTCCGATTTGCCCGACGGGTCTCCAATCATCCCGGTGGCGCCACCAATCAGCGCAATGGGTTTGTGTCCGGCCAGTTGAAAATGTTTCAGTACCATCACTCCCACCAGGTGGCCGATATGCAGTGAATCGGCAGTAGGGTCGATTCCCAGGTAAGCCGAAGTAAGTTCCTTGTCCAGTTGTTCATCCGTCCCGGGCATTACATCGTGCACCATGCCCCGCCATTTAAGTTCTTCTACAAAGTTCATTTTTAACTTGTTTTTAGTGTCTGCAAAACGCCAGACCAAAATGTGGCGCAAAGATAAAAAATGCTGTTAGTAAATCGGAAAATATATTTTATAAAGCGATGTTTTGAAAAAGGAATTTCCAGAAGGAATAGCTCACCGGTTTCCTGCACAGGGAAATTTTTTCTCTGCGCAGGAAATTTCAAACGGGTGCGCACAGGATTGAAAACGGATGGGCAGGAAAAAAATCAAAACCGGGGAAAAAATTTCTCGTGATTTATGATGCGGAAAATCCCAAAAAATCCATAATCAGGCTCGATTACCCAATAGTACTGATTTTAGACGGTATGTAGAGGATTTTGAGCAGAAGCGAAAGCAGAACGAAGAATAAAACATGAAGGCCTCGGGAAACTGGGGCTTTTTTACTTAAACGGATTAACAATAATAAGACTATTGTCGATTACCTGTCCGTCCTGCATATCTTCGGAATAAAGCGTTTTGCAGTTACAAGATAATGCAGCCGAAATAATCAGTGAATCATAAAAAGAATACTGGTATTTATCAGCAATTTGGCAAGCTCGTTCAATAGTATCGGGCTTGTTTACAAATACATTAAAATCAGAGCTTACTTCCGAAATTACCTTTTCAACAGCTTGCCAGTCCAACTTAAACTTTCTTTTTAATGTGTTCGATAGTTCAGTTAAAACCTGGGTGCTAATAAAAGCATCAGAACCATTGGCTATATCTAAAGCTTTCTGCTGTTTAACTGGTTCGTCATCGGTATAGCAGTAAACAAGGATATTGGTATCAATAAAACAATTATCGTTCATTTGCTTCTTCCCTGTTAAATTTAAACCCTTTGGTGTTTAATTTAATCGCTGAAAAGCTTTTATGGCTTTTGGTAGTATAAATAACGCTTTCCGAAGGCTCATCCACAGTAAAAGCAATTACTTCCATCTTTTTACCAATATACTTATCGGGAATGTTGAAAGAAAGAAAGTTTTTATCGGGTGTTATAACTTTTCGTATCATAAATGCTTTTTTTAAAGTGCAACAATGTTTTTATTTACTGTATTCGCAAATATATTGCGAATTAAAAAAGATGTTTTAGTTAATGAAGAAAAAAGATGCTTTTTCTTTTCAGGCTTTCAAAAGACGTTTCCCCAAACCCACAATTTTCAAATAACATCTGGTTCATAAATAATAAGCCAAAAATACGAAACTTAAAAGTTATATCAAAACCCCCGCTCCCGAACTATTGGCACATCGACTACATCAACCGGGCTTCGGGAAAGGATACCGGCTATACGTAAGGCACCGGTAACAGCCGCGTTACCGAAACCACCGGTGGTAAAAGCAGTTGGAAAGAGACTAATAGCCAGGGGTTGGTCACGCAGGCGCACGACAACGGCGGCGACATCCTTTATACGTATTTTCCCGACGGGAAAGTGAAAACAATCACTGCCCCTGGCGGCGTAGTAACCACCATGGAGTATAACGATGCCGCCCGCAACCAGACCAAACTCATTGACCCCAGCGCCGGTACCATCGAATATACGTACAATGCGTTCGGGCAACCGAAAACCCAAAAGAATGCCCGCAACCAGACCACCACGTATAACTACCATGCCGACGGCAGGATAAGCTCGAAGGTAACGCCGGAAGGCACCACTTCTTACACCTACAACGGCAACAAACAGCTTACGGGAATCACTTCGCCGGGCAGCGTAAGCCGGAATTATACTTACGACAGTAAGGGACGTGTAAGTACCGTGTCGGAAACCATTCCGGGTTCGTCTTCCCTGTCAACTACCTTCACGTACGACAGTAAAGGCCGTTTAAACACCCGCACGCACCCTTCGGGGATTGTGGAAACCAGCAACTACAACAGCTACGGTTACCTGGCTTCCATCTCGGCGGGCGGTGCAACACGCTATACGGTAACAACTATGAACGTAAGGCAACAAGTAACAGCAGCAACCTTCGGCGCCTCTTTGCTCGGGGACTTTGGCTTCGATGATTACGGCTATCCGACACATTCAAAGGCCCAGGCAAGTGGTGTTTACAAACAGGATTACCGCTATTCATTCAACACGGTAACCGGCAACCTGAATTCGCGCCAGAACTATTTGCGCAGCAAAAGCGAAAGTTTTACTTACGACAACCTGGACCGGCTAAAAACCGTTACCGGGCCGCAAAACCTCACGATGGACTACGCGGCCAACGGCAACATACTGACCAAAAGCGATGTTGGCACAAACACCTTCGAATACAACCATCCCACCATACCTTATGCGCTGACCGATTTGGAAACGGCAAGCGGGCTGGTACCCGAATACCTCCAGTTGGCAACCTACACCTCATTTGAACAAGTAAGTACAATAGAGGAAGGAGATTATTACGCCACCTTTACCTACAACTCCGATGACCAGCGTGCAAAAATGTTGGTAACCGACCTGGGCAGTCCCATCCTCACCCGCTGGTACGCGGGCAGCCGATATATAAAAGAAACTGCTGGAGCCGTTACCAAAGAATATACCTGGATTGGCGGCGACGCCTACTCTGCTCCGGCAGTGGCGGTAAAACAAGGGGCCAACACCATCTGGTATTATTTACTGCGCGATTACCTCGGCAACATTACACATGTGGTGAATACGTTGAATACGGTAACCGCCGAATACAGCTATGACGCATGGGGAAGGCGAAGGGATAAGGATGACTGGAGTTATTCCCTGAACAGTGAACCGGAGTTACTCGCCGGGCGAAGTTTTACTTCCCATGAATACCTGCCGTGGTTTGAGCTGGTAAATATGAACGGGAGGTTGTACGACCCTGTGGTAGGAAGATTTCTTTCCGCAGATCCGTTTGTGCAGGCGCCAGATTTAACCCAGAGTTTTAACCGATATTCTTATTGCTTTAATAACCCTCTAGTTTACGTCGACCCGGATGGAGAAATAGCGTGGTTTGTGCCAATCATAATAGGAGCTGCCATATTTGGAACCTGAAACCTTACAGCCCATGCAATAAGAGGCGACGTGAATAGCTTTGGAGACGGTCTGAAATATTTTGGACAAGGAGCTTTAGCAGTTGCGGCACTTGGGGCAGCCTGGCAATTTGCACCCTTGATACCAGGTATTGGGCAAGGGATACAAACAGGCATGACAATTTACGGCAAAGTGCATCTCGCAGGAACTGCCGTCAGTACCGTTAGCGGATTAGGTCAAGGAATTTTGGGGGGTGATTGGAGTGCTCTTGGAAATGCGGGAGAAATATTCTTAGGTAATTTTTATCTTGACGAGAACCGTTCTTTCTTTGGTGGAGCATGGCAGGGATTTAGCAGACATACATGGGAATTTATTCAGACAGGACTTGGACATAGTATTGGTCAGCTGCGCAACACTTTCGGAGGCATAGACGATGTTGATTATTTTGGAGGAGCAACATTAATGAATTCCGATGATAATTCAGGAGAGATGTGGGGTTTTACTCTGGGCTCTTTTATCAATTCAAAAAACCTTGATGTTGAAGACGAAATGTTTAGGCATGAATATGGTCACACACTGCAGGGTCAGCGATGGGGTGTGTTGTATCCATTTGCTATTGGAATCCCAAGTGCCATAAGTTCAAATTTCTCTTCTAATGAAAAGCATCGTAATCGTTGGTATGAAAAGGGTGCAAATCGTTACGGTGAAAGGTATTACCGAAAATATCTGCCAAACAACTTAACTCTAACACCATGGGACGATATAAGATATCCACGTCATTAATAAAAATTTTTAAAATGAAAATATTATGCTTTTTAGGGGTTTTATTGCTAAAAGCATGTGAAGCTCCAGACGTACAACATTACTTCAAAATAAATAATAATGCGAATCATACGATTAGTTATTATGTTGGAGAGTCATATCCTGACACTTTAATTGTTCAAACGAAACCAATCTTAAAGACAGTACAGTCTAACTCAAGTTTTAAAGAATCTGATTGGGGTACATGGGACGAACGATTTAGCCAAATAGAAGGAGATACACTATCCGTTTTTATTTTCCACACAGACACCCTAAACAAATACACTTGGGAGGAAGTGCGAGAGGGCTATATGATTTTAAAGCGGTACGATTTAAGCTTGGAAGACTTAAAACAGAATAACTGGACAATAACTTATCCATAAAAAACAAAAGCCGGATTGCTCCGGCTTTTGCTTTTACAACCCATAAGGGTCAATAACTTCAAGCCCTTGAATATTTTTAAAATCTTTTGTGTTGCGTGAAACCAGGGCCAACCCGTTTTGCAATGCAGTAGCGGCAATTACGGCATCGGGCAATTTAATTTTATACAAACTGCGTACTTCAATAGTTTTGTCCACAACGGCATCGCCCATCGGGTGGATGTTGGAACAGGCAACGAAATCAATTAAATCCTGTTCTACTTTTGAAAAGCCGAGTAGTTCGATTTTATTGATTACAGAAAGGTTTATTTCTTCATCAATAACCTGGGCAATTAATTTTTTCGCGTTACCGGGCAGTTTGTTGCCCATATAATCCAGTACCGCGTTGGTATCTAATAAATATCTCTTTCCCATTCGTTGCGCATTTGGGTTAGTTCTTTTTGCAGTTCTTCAGCCCTTTCTTTCGGGAGGCACCCGGCGAAACGTTCCGAGAGTTTTTGTTTAGCCTTGGTGGTTTTGTCCTCTATAACCCTAAGGACGTGCATGCTTTCCAGGTTATGCAGGAAAGTTAATGCTATATCATTCTTTATTTCTACAGTTACAGTTTTCATAATTACCTGTGTTGTGTAATTGTTTTCAATTTTACGCTGTTAATCATCGCATCGAGCATGTAAATAATATGGCTTTTATCATCTTCCGGGAAGCTGTTAATGTTATTGAACCGCCGGAGCATGTCCGGGTCTTTAAACAGGTTAACTTCCTGTGTCTCCCCCAGTAAATAACCAACAGTTGTATCCAGAAAATCGGCCATTTTTTTTACCACCTCAATTGAAGGCACCATCTCGTCCCGTTCATACCTTCCAACTACAGAATGGGACGTTTTAAGCATCTTGGCAAACTCTTGTTGAGAAAGCTCTTTTGCCTCCCTGCACTCCCTGAGTTTTTTGCCGAATGTTATCATTTTTGAACCTTTTAAAAGTCAATAAAACCCTGGTTTAAAAGATTCATGCAAATATACGATACTTATTCGGTATAATTAAAAAATCAAAAACAAAACCTGTTCCTGTGCGAATAAAACGAATTCAGAACCTTACTTTTTATCATGTCAAATACTTACCTTTAACGCATCTTTAATCTGGTCAAACACATTTTCATCTTTATTCTCTTCATATTTCCCATCAACCCAATTCTGAATGAATGGAAAAAGCGACGGTGCAAAATTGCGAACCGGTTCGTACATGCGCGATTCGGTTTTGGCTTTCTGCGAGAGAATTTCCACATCCTCATCAATTTTGTCGAATACCAGCAAAATAACACTTAACACAAGCGCCGAACGCAATATGCCAAACACCAGGCCGGTTGCCTTGTTGAGAAAACCAAGCATAGCCACTTCAATAAACTTGTTTACAGCACTGCCCACAATGTGAACCAAAACAACAATAACAATAAAAGTTACAATAAAAGAAACGATGTTAAGATATTCGGTTTCCAGGTTGAAGTTTTCGGTGAGAAAATCAGAGGTGATGTACGAAAATTCGATGGCGCCCCATATACCAAGCACCAAAGCAGCCAGCGATGCCAGTTCTGAAACCAGTCCTTTACGGAAACCGCCTATAGCAGCAAAAAGAAAAATAATTCCGAGGATGATATCGATATAATTCATTTTTTCATCAGGTTAGCAAAGATTGGTGTAAAAGTAGGAATTATTTCAGAAAAATGAAGATTGAACCATTCCGGTTTATTACTTTTGGGCAAAGTTTGAAAAGAATATATGAAGTTTGATATAAACCAGAAAATATTTGCCGACTACGGGGCATTTGAACCAACCCTCAAACAGTGGCGAAAAAACGGCGAAAAAATTGTTTTCACCAACGGGTGTTTCGATATTATTCATCACGGGCATGTAGATTCGCTGATGAAGTCGTCGGAATACGGAACCCGGCTGATTGTGGGACTGAATTCGGATGAATCGGTGAGGTTGCTTAAAGGAAAGGGACGCCCTGTGCTGAATGTGGAAGCACGCGCCAATATGCTGGCTGCCTTTGTGTTTGTCGATGCTGTAATTATTTTTGGGGAAGAAACTCCTGCAAGGCTTATTTCACAAATAATCCCCGATGTTTTGCTCAAGGGGAAAGAATACGAATTGCACGAAATTGCCGGGCACGAAACGGTTTTGGAACACGGCGGAATTGTTGAAACCCTCGATTTGGTTACCGGCATTTCCACTTCGGAACTAATTGACAGAATTAAAAACCTGGATTAATGACCCAGACAAAAACGGTTTACATCTGCCAGAATTGCGGCGCCCAATCACCCAAATGGATGGGGAAATGCCTTTCCTGCGGCGGATGGAATACGTTTGTCGAGGAAATTATAGAGAAAAAGAAACCGGGTACTGCTGTTGCTGCAAATCTTGCCGCCAATCAACCCCTGACCTTAGAGGACATTACCACCGAAAAGATGGAGCGAATTAACGTGGGCATCACCGAATTCGACCGCGTGCTGGGCGGGGGAATTGTTCCGGGCTCCATTGTATTGCTGGGTGGCGAACCGGGCATCGGAAAATCGACCTTGGTTTTGCAAATGGCGCTGGGACTGAAAGACAAAAAAATACTTTACGTTTCGGGCGAAGAAAGTTTGCAACAGATTAAACTCCGGGCCGGACGGCTGGGAATGAGCGGCAGCAACTGCCTGTTTTTAAGCGAAACATCGCTGGAAAATGTGCTGGCGCAAACCGGACAGGCGAATCCGCATTTACTAATTGTCGATTCTATCCAGACCCTTTCCACCGAAACCATTGAATCTTCGCCGGGCTCTGTAACCCAGGTGCGCGAATGCACATCGGCCATTCTAAAGTTTGCCAAACAAAACCACATTGCCGTTATTTTAATCGGACACATCAACAAGGAAGGAAACCTTGCCGGGCCAAAAGTATTGGAACACATTGTGGATTCGGTGCTTCAGTTTGAAGGCGACACCAACTACCTGTACCGCATTTTGCGGGCCAGCAAAAACCGCTTTGGCTCTACAAACGAACTGGGCATTTTCGAAATGCGGGGCAACGGCCTGCGTGAAATACTGAATCCTTCGGAACAACTCATTTCCAAAGTGAGCGACGATGTGAGCGGAACTGCAGTGGCGGCCACCATCGAAGGAATCCGGCCCTTTCTCATTGAAATTCAGGCGCTGGTGAGCTCGGCGGCTTACGGAACTCCGCAGCGTTCATCCACCGGTTTCGACCTGCGCCGCCTGAACATGTTGCTGGCAGTTTTGGAAAAACGCGCCGGCTTCAAACTGCTTACCAAAGATGTTTTCCTGAACATTGCCGGAGGTTTACGCATAAACGATCCGGCTACCGATTTGGCCGTAATCTGTTCCATACTTTCCTCGAATATCGATATCGCCATCGATCATAAAGTTTGTTTTACCGGCGAAGTGGGCCTTACCGGCGAAATCCGTGGAGTTAATCGAATTGAGCAACGCATTGCTGAAGCAGCCAAACTAGGGTTCAAAAAAATATTTATTCCTAAACTGAATAAAGGTTTCAATGCTTCCAAATTTTCCATCGAACTGGAAAAAGTTTCCCGTGTGGAAGAAGTTTTCAGAAAAATTTTTGGATAAATCAAAATGGTGAATCCGGAATAAATGGTTTGCAGCTTCAGTTTTTATTGACTTCCTGAGCTAAATCTTCCAGTTTTACCTGATCCTCCATTAAATCTTTAATGGTGGTCGATTTAAAATAATCGGAAATCTGGTTATTCAGGTTTCCCCAAAAGCCTCTGAGTGAACAAAATTTTTCGCGGTCGCATGAAAATCCCAGTGCCAGACAGTCAATAACACAAATGCCGGGTTCAAATGCAGTATGAATATCGTAAACAGTAATTTCTTCCGGGTCGCGTGTGAGTACATACCCGCTTTTTCGTCCGGCTGCCTTGGTAACCAAACCGGCAACTTTCAGGGCATTGATGATCTGATCCAGGTATTTGTAGGAAATATCCTGGTTTTGCGAAATTTCTTTCTGGTAAATTCCGTTGGCATCCCCGTTCATGGCAATTTCGAGAACTGCCCTGATTCCGTATCTTGTTTTTGTGCTAAACTTCACTGTTTCATTTTTTCAGTTAAAAACTCTTCGGAACGAAACCGGAAAGCAAAGGTAATAAAAACCTCGTTGTTCACTTTTACGGCGCCAAAAACTTTTTCGGGCGGATCAATTTTAAAATCAGTCAGTTCTATTTCCAAATCGCCTTTCAAAATAAAGCCTGAAGTTTCGCAGAAAACCGTTTCACAGGGAACCACATAGGTTTGGGTTACTCCGGCCAGGGTAATGTCTGTTCTGAAGTTGGTCATCCCTGTGGTTTCGTCAAAATCGGCCAGTTCCCTGGGCTCAATTTCTATAAGAATATAGGGATGTTCCGTTGCATTAACCATTTTGAAAAAATCGTTCAGCATCCGGTTGCCCGGGCCTGTGAATGCATGAACAGGAATACGGATTTGCTGGTAGGGGTTTGGTAACTGATGTGTCCCGGCTGACGGATTGATTTGGGGATTATGGTTTATAAACTGAAACTTATTGATATTGGAAGACCCCTGAATAACAATATGGTTGTCACATTCTTCACCGCCACTGCCAAAGGTTTCTGCAGCCAGAGAAGAGGTCAGGCAAAGCAACGCTGCCAAAAACAAACCGTATTTTAAAAACTTCCAACTCAAAGCAATCTTTATAAAAAGTGAAAAAAGGTTGCCCGGTTGTATCCGGGCAACCTTTTATTTTCAAATTATATCAGAACGAAATGGCAGCCTCGAGCACCAATCCGTTGAATTTTCCTCCGTCGATACTTCCGTGGGCATTGCCTTCATATTTTTGATTTACATAATCGAGCTTTACAACCACGTTGTCCACCATGTGCCATCCGCCTCCAATGTTGGTGCGGTTAACGGTTGAGCTATCGTTGTTATCCACCTTGTTCAGGCGGGTTCCCACATAAAACCTTCCCAGGTTGTAAATGGCCTGCAGAGCGGTTTGGGTAAAATGCTGGTCGGCATTGTTGCGAACCCCTTTCATGCTTTCGTAAATACCAAAAACTTCCAACCCGTGAAACCGGGCAAAAATGTTGGCCATGTAACTGTTCATTTCCGACTGTCCGGCGCCGGGGCTCCAGCGTCCCGAGCGGAAATTGTCGGCAGTGGCTTCTGCCGTCTGCATCACACTGTAGTAACGTGCTCCGGCACGGTCGCCATCCCAGAGGTAGGCACCGCTGTGTCCTTCGCCAACATGAAACCCCGAAAAACTGGCCCGCAACCTGAGGTCATCCGTAACTTCGGTATCGTAAGCCAGCTTCCAGTTGAAAACCAAATCTTCGCCAAGATCATTCCCCCGGCCATAATTCACCCTTCCGTTGTTTGTTCCCACCAGGGCCAGAAAACCGCTTTTCCGGTACATGATCTCAAGACCGGGGTTGGTGGTATAAGCATCCATAATCCAGTTGCCCACAAACGGATTCTGAATGACTGAGGCATTGTTGCTGCGGTAAAAGTGGGCATCGCCATAATTGGGCATCATCACCCCCGCCCTAATGGTCAGGTTTTGCATCAGGTTGTCGGCAGCAGGCAAAAACGGCATTTTATCGATGATCAGATAACCACCTTCCACCCACGCCTCGTTGTGGTGCCTCGACGACATATAGTTGTTAATGAACAACTGAATGCCCGGAGCCAAATCCGCTGTGATGCTAAGGTTTGCCGTGGGAAGGTTGAAGTTGTTTTTCAGGTCAATCAACTCAACCGGAGCTTCATGATCGAGCGCCTGCAACTGAAGTGCAAAATCGCCGCCAACTTTTACTTTCAGTCCGGTAAACTCTTGGTCATCAATTTTTTCTTTCTCAAACTGTTGAGAAAAAGAAGAAAAGCTCAACAAAAGAGCGAACACTAAAATCAATACGTTTTTCATAAATCAATAAATTTTAAATGACTTTTTTCTATTTAATGTGATTAAAAATTTTCGGTAAACTGATCGCTGCTTTTCTGAAACTCGAGATCAAAACTCACTACCAGCTCATCATCTGTTTTTACAGTGCCCATTAACGCAGTGGGGGGTTCAACACCAAAATCCGACATTTTCAGCGGTACATTTCCGGTAACCTGGAATCGCTGTGTGTTTTGAACATCGAAATCAACGGTAAGTTTTACTTCCCTCGTTTTGCCGGCAATGGTTAACTTGCCCGTAAGGTTAGCCTTTTCACCCATTAAATTTATCTCGCCGTTATTGTCGAGCGAAAATTTTATCTCAGGGAATTTTTTCTCATTTAAAGCTTCCAGCGTTTTGTTATCCATAATTCTTTTTCCGCTTTTCAGCCCCGAAACCGGCGATGTAAATTCAATCCTGCTGATTTCTGAAACAGCGTTGTCATTCAGCTTTATCAGCGTTTCAGCATTAAAATCAGTCGCTTCCATCTCCCAGTCATGCAGCGACGAGGTTCCCGAAACAACCAGTTTGCTTTTGCTTGTCTGTACTTTGTAAAATTCCTGCGCCTGAACACTGGCAAAAACCAGCAATGTAAGCACACTTGTCAAAAGAAAATTAAACTTTAATTTCTTCATTTTATTCAAATTTTAATGTTAATCCTACTTATCCTATCATTATGGTAGGACAAAGTAAATAATTCTTTTGAAAATGAGAACACTTGCGCTTATGTTTTTTAACAGGAATGCTGAATTTTACTTCTTCCTGTAATTTTAACAGCCCTGCCCATACCCATAACAAAATGTCCGGTTAACTGTTATTTACTGGCGAGTAATGGTTATTGCATAAAATTTTAGAATTTTTGACGCGAATGTTTACATTTGCAACAGAAACCGGAAATACATTTTAAATTTTTTTTATAATGAAAAGTAATCTCAGAAATCTTATTGCGCTTTTGCTGGTGCTGTTTGCATTGCCTTCGGTGGCACAAACCAGCGAAATAGAGTTTACAGAGTATAAACTCGACAATGGGTTGCATGTAATTTTACAGCCCGACAACACTACTCCCAATGTAATTGTGAGCATTATGTACCATGTGGGTTCAAAAAATGAGCTGCCCCACCGCACCGGGTTTGCCCACTTTTTTGAGCACCTGATGTTTGAAGGAACGGAAAACATTCCTCGCGGCATGTTTTCGCGGCATGTGGAAGAGGCAGGCGGCACACTCAACGCTTTTACCTCGAACGATGTAACCTACTATTACGTTATGCTTCCCTCCAACCAACTGGAACTGGGGCTGTGGCTCGAGTCTGAAAGGTTGATGCACGCCCGGGTCGATTCCATTGGCATTGCCACCCAAAAAGGAGTAGTTACCGAGGAAATGAAACAAACCCGCGACAACCGGCCGTATGGAAGATTGATGATTGAAACGGTGAGCCGGGCCTTTAGAGAACATTCATACCGTTGGGATGTACTAGGCGCCGACGAACATATCCGCAACGCCGAAGACCACGAATTCAGAGAATTTCACGATATGTTCTACGTTCCCAACAATGCTGTACTGGTAATTTCGGGCGATATTGACGTTCAGGAAACCAAACTGCTGGTTGAGAAATATTTCGCTGAAATTCCGGCAGGGAAAATGGAAATCCGCCGTCCGTTGCCCAACGAACCCCGCCGCACAGAGGAGTTGCGCGATACCGTTTACGACAATATTCAGTTACCTGCAGTTATTCAGGCTTATCATATCCCAGGTCGCGGAACAGAAGACTACTATGCCGTTGAGATGCTGGGAACCTTGCTTACGCAGGGACAAAGCAGCCGGCTGTACCGCACATTGGTTGACGAACAGCGCCTTGCTCTGCAGGTGATGGCAGTTCCAATGGGTTTGGAGCATCCCGGATTAACGCTTATTTTCGCTATTCCACAGGTAGGTGTTGACCCAAAAGTGCTGGAAGATGCTTTGAACAAGGAATTGGAAAAAGCACAAACTGAATTGATTTCAGAATTGGAGCTTGAGAAACTTAAAAATCAGTTTGAGAATCGAATCGTCAACAGCAATACCACCATTGCCAGTCGTGCTCAAAACCTGGCCATGAGCCACACTTATTTTAACGATGCAAGTCTGGTAAACTCTACCCTCGAAAAATACTTGTCGGTTACCCGCGAAGATATCCTCAATGCCGCAAAGGAATATTTAAGGGAAGACAACCGCGTGGTGCTCTATTTTATGCCCAAAAGCCAGATGAATTAAACCGAAAAATCCAAAAACAATGAAGAAGATATTTTTATTTTTATTTGCAGGCATTCTGCTAACCTTTACCCTTAGTGCCCAACTCGACCGCAGCCAGCCACCCAAACCAGGCCCGGCGCCAACAGTTAACATTGGCGATTACAACATGTTCACCCTGTCGAACGGGCTGAAAGTAATTGTGGTGGAAAACCACAAAACCCCTGTCATTTCATGGCAGCTTTCGCTGGATATCGATCCGGTGATGGAAAACGAGGCCAAAGGATATGTAGATATGGCCGGACAACTGATGCGTTCCGGAACAAAAAACCGGACAAAACAGGAAATCGATGAAGAAATCGACTTTATCGGCGCTTCGCTCAATACCTTTTCCACCGGAATTTATGCGTCATCGCTCACCAGGCACAAAGACAAACTGCTCGATCTGATGTCGGATGTATTGCTGAACCCGGTTTTCCCGGAAGATGAACTGGATAAAATGGTGGAACAGTCTATTTCGGCGCTGGCAGCCAACGAAAACGACGCCAACTTTATGGTGGACAACCTCATCACTTCAGTGGTTTACGGAGACGAACACCCTTACGGCGAAGTGGTTACTAAAGCTTCGCTTGAAAACATTACCCGCGACCATGTAGCGAATTACTACAACACATATTTCAAGCCCAACACGGCTTACCTGGTTATTGTGGGCGACATTACCACCAAAGAGGCCAAAAAGCTGACGAAAAAATATTTCAAAACGTGGAAAAAGGGCAATGTGCCTTCGGCCACTTATCCGAATCCACAGGCCCCGGCTGAAAATACCGTGGCATTTGCCAACCGCGACGGAGCTGTACAAAGCGTTCTTGCAGTGAGCTACCCCATCGAAATGCAGCCGGGTGCTCCCGATGCCATTAAAGCCAGTGTGATGAACAGCGTGCTGGGTGGCGGCGTTTTTTCGGGCCGCCTTATGCAAAACCTGCGCGAAGACAAGGCCTACACCTATGGCGCCCGTTCGTCATTGTCATCTGATAAAGTGGTGGGACGGTTTACTGCCCGCACCGAAGTAGGAAACAATGTAACCGACAGCGCCCTGGTGGAAATCCTTTACGAAATGGACCGCATGGTGAATGAACCCGTGGACAGCGAATCGCTCGAACTGGTGAAAAATTTCATGAACGGCAGTTTTGCACGCTCGCTGGAGAACCCGCGCACAATTGCCAATTTTGCGCTTAACATCGAACGGTACAACCTGCCGAAGGATTACTACAAAACTTACCTGGAAAGGCTGGCCGCAGTTACCACAGAAGATGTTACTGCCATGGCTCAAAAATACATAAAGCCCGAAAATGCCTGGATTCTGGTGGGCGGCAACAAAGGCGAAGTGGCACCCAAACTGGCCCGTTTCAGTGCCGGTAACGAAGTGCTGTTCTTCGATGTGTACGGAAGAAAAGTGGAAAGCTCCGGCGCTGTGATTCCCGAAGGAATGACGGCCGAAAAAGTAGTTGAAGGTTACATTAAAGCCATTGGCGGCGCCGAAAAGCTGAAAGCCGTTACCGATCAGAAAATGAAAATGAGTACCGAAATGCAGGGGATGGTCATTGAAATGGAATCGGTGCAAAAAGCGCCCGACAAAGTGCTGATAACCGTTAGCATGGGTGGAAATGTAATGCAAAAACAGGTGTTCGACGGCGAACGCGGCATGGCTACCGCCATGGGACAATCAACCGAACTGACAGGCAGCCAGCTCGACGAAATGCGGTTGCAGGCCAAAATGTTCCCTGAGCTGGATTATGCCAACGGCGAATACCAGCTGGAGCTGCTGGAAGTGGAAGACCTTGGAGGACAACCGGCCTATAAACTGCAGGTAACCAATCCGTCGGGAACTTCGGTAACTGAATTTTACGATGTAGCCAGCGGCCTCAAAGTACGTACCTTAACCACACAGGAAACGCAGATGGGACCCATGACTATTTCGGCCAACTACGACGACTACCGCGATGTGGATGGCATAAAAATTCCGTTTGCCTTAAAACAACAAACCGGCCCGCAGGCCATGGATATGAAAGTGGTTTCCGTGGAACTCAACAGCGGCGTTTCCGACGATGTTTTTAAAGTGGAATAAACCTTCTCAATCAATTACTAAATACCGCCGGGCAACCGGCAGCATTCAAAAGAGCCGCTGATTTATTCAGCGGCTCTTTTGGGTTTAAAAATCCTCATTCTTTTAAAATAGAAGACCTTTTTACGAAGATTTCACTGATTCGGTTTTTTAGTACCTGGATTTCCCAGGTGACCGGTAGTTTTTTGTCGAGAACATGAACGACTATGGTTTCTTCTCTGATGACGCAACTGGCGGTACCGGGAAGCAGGCTTATGATCCAGGAAAGAATCAGGGTTTTACGTGGATCTGAGTCGTGTTCGATGGTTATAAAATCAGGGTCTATCGGAACCTTTCTGAAAAATACCCGCCGGGCCACATCCCAACCTCCTCGCAAGGCTGTAATAAGAAAATAGGGGAAAAACCGAAGTACTCCCGGGAGGCTTATATTCCATTGCCCAGAAGGCACACTGTAAATAC
>Ga0209614_1001600_pt1 | contig 16416 bp, 16 predicted proteins | sample BlaSprsedimmetaG_FD_185484 | JGI IMG/M metagenome (GOLD analysis project Ga0209614, IMG submission 185484) | Hot spring sediment bacterial and archeal communities from California, USA to study Microbial Dark Matter (Phase II) - Blank Spring... ... | reverse complement strand
CGCGCTGAGCAGTGGGTGGGTCACAAACCGGACATACACGGTGAAGGTCGGCCGATCGGGCCAGGCCCTTCGGTTCCGTGTGAAGGCCCGCGACGAGGCCGGTAATGAGACGGGATGGTCGCCGACTGTACCGGCGATGTAGGTCGGTTCGGTCAAATGCAAGTTTTTTTCCGGGCGGTTATCTGACGCGGTTATGTGTTTTTGGCCTCAAATAGGGCTTTTCCAGTCTTAGAAACGGGGTCGTTGTCTCTGGTCGATCGCGTTTCTGTGAAATATTGCCGGTCTATGCGAACACATGGGCGCCCCAGGCGTATAGCTGATAGCCAAATCCACAACTGAGGGGCTGGGGCAGTCCTCTCCTTCCTCTCCTCCGCGTGTCCCAGCCCTCCTTTTTTATACGCGGTTTGCCGGGGGCGATCTGGATATCCACCTGTCGGTGGCGTCCTACCCACACCTATCAGGCCTTTGCCCCGCCGGTGATTGCCAAGAATCTCTGGCGTAATCGGCCCAGAACGGTCGATGGATATACCACCTTGTTTTCCATTCGTGGTCGGGGTTGTTGCGAACACGCAATCCATCACCCCGATGGTGTTTGACCATGCACAGGTCGACTCGCCCCCCGACCATCCGCAAATCTTTCCGGGGCTCCGACTCGACGGGGCCCCGTTTCTGTTGGGACAGCAAAGGCTCCGGCAAGGCGTCCGGTCTGTCGGGTGGTCGCCGCCGGCAGGAAACCGCCGCTTGCCGCTTGAGACCGGCGTTGGATACCAGTAGAATCCGTATGCGTCGACCGGCCACACACGGCCGGTTCAGGACGCATATCTGACGGCGGATGTACTTACTCAAGGAGTGTAGCCATGCAGAGGACTCGACGTGAATTCTTGAAGACCGCCGTGGCGGGCGCCGCGGCGGCGGCATTACCGCAGGCCCGGGTGGGATTGGCGGCGGCCCGCGAAAAACCGGCGCAGCACGTTCTGCCGCGGTGGCGGGGGTTCAATCTCCTGGAGATGTTCACCATGCGGAGCAAGGGGGATTGGGTGGCCGACGACTTCAGCATGATGCGGGATTGGGGTTTCAACTTCGTCCGATTGCCCATGGTGTACCGGCTGTGGATCAACGAGGGGGATGACTACAACATCAATGAGGCCATGCTTGAGAAGGTGGATCGAGCGGTCGAGTTGGCGGGCAAGAACGGCTTGCACGTCAGCCTCAACTTTCATCGGGCGCCCGGGTATTCGGTCAACCGCGAGTTCCGCGAGCCCAAGAACCTCTGGAAGGACCCGGAACCCTTGAAGGCGTTCTGTTTCCACTGGCAGATGATGGCCAAACGCTACAAGGGGATCGGCTCGGACAAGCTGAGCATCGACCTGGTCAATGAGCCGCCGTCCATTGGAGATGGGATGACGCGGGCCGATCACGAGCGAGTGGTCCGCACGGTGGTCGAGGCGATTCGCCAGGTCGATCCGAACCGGCTGATCATCGCCGATGGGATGAACTACGGAAATATCTGCGCCCCGGAACTGGCGGACCTGAAAATCGGCCAGAGCACACGGGCCTACCAGCCGATGTTCATCACGCACTACAAGGCCTCGTGGGTCAACAGCGAGAACTTCCCGGAACCGGCGTGGCCGGGCGACGGATGGGACCGGACCCGGCTGGAACGGCACTGGGCCCCATGGATCGAGATGGCCCGCGGCGGGGTGGGCGTGCACTGCGGCGAAGGCGGGGTCTATAACCGCACGCCGCACGATGTGACGCTCAAGTGGTTCCGCGATGTATTGGAGATACTGACGCAAGCGGGCATCGGGTTGGCTGTATGGAACTTCCGGGGCTCCTTCGGGATACTGGACTCCGACCGGCAGGATGTGGCGTACGAAGACTTCCACGGGCGCAAATTGGACCGCAAGCTGCTGGACCTGCTGAGGGAATTCGAATAGAGACGCCGTTACGGAGAATCGACGATATGAAACCGCGGATGATGATGTACGCAATGGTCCTTGCCCTGTCAGCCCTTGTGCACGGCCGGTCGCTGTTGTTTGAAATCGGCAAGGCGGACAACAACACGGCGGAGTTCGCGTTGGGGCCGAACCAGTCGGGTCAGTACTCGACGGCCTTTCCACGCGATGCGCTTTTCGTCGCGGGCCAATCGAATCCGAAGGAGGACTGGCCCTATATCCAGCCGGGTCCGGCGGACGCCTGGGCCGGTGGCAAGGCCCATGTCTTCACCATTCTGATGGGTCTGGAGGCGGCCCCCGCACAAGGAACATGCACATTGCACCTGGATTTCGTCGATACGCACAGCGCAAGACCTCCGGAGCTGCACATCCGCGTCAATGGAACACTTTTCAAACATCCGCTTCCAAAAGGGGCCGGCGATCCCTCGGCCTTCGGAGAGGTGGAAAAGGGCCGCGAGCATATCGCGGAAATCGAGTTCCCCGCCACGCTGCTCAAGAGCGGAACGAACACCATCGCCATCGAGAACTCCACCGGGAGTTGGTTCCTCTATGATTATGTGTGCCTGAAGGGGCCTGACGGGCTCAAAACCACTATCTTGACACAGGCGGACGAGTTTCTGGCAGCCTCATCCGAGCCATTCCTGGTGGAGCGGAACGGGCGCTTGCACCAGCCGGTGATGGTCACGCTCTTGCATATCGGCGAGCCGACGGAGGCGACCGTTACCGTGGAGGGGGGCGAACCGGTGCGGCACTCGTTGGCAAGCGGATATAAGACCGTTGAGGGGTTGGCCCCGGCGGTGGCTCAGGCCAGGACGGTGAAGGTGGCTGTCGAGGTGGCGGGCAAGCTGTTGGGGCGGCGGAACGTAGATATCAAGCCGGTGCGAAAGTGGGAGATATGGCTTTTGCACCATTCACATGTGGATATCGGTTACACGCACGTACAGACGGATGTCTTGAAGAAGCATTTTGAGTACTTCGATCAGGTGATTGAACTGGCGCAAAAGTCGGCGGATTATCCGGCCGGTTCGCGGTTCAAGTGGAACGCGGAGGTGCTCTGGGCGGTGGACAGCTACCTGCGGGAGGCGCCGTCGGAGAAACGCGAGGCCTTCATTGATGCGGTCAAGAAGGGCTGGATCGGCCTCGACGCCTTGTATGGCAATCAGTTGACGGCCTTGTGCCGGCCGGAGGAGCTGGTCCGGCTGGTGGATTGTGCCATTCGCCTGCGCAAGGAGCACGGCGTATCGATCCATACGGCGATGATTACGGATGTGCCGGGCTATACATGGGGAATCGTACCGGTGCTGGCCCAGGCGGGCATTCCATATTTCAGCGTGGGCCCGAATCGCGGACACCGGATTGGATACACACTGTCCGAGTGGGGGGATAAACCGTTCTACTGGCGCAGCCCTTCAGGCAAGGAGAAGGTCCTGACGTGGCTGGCGGGCGAGGGGTATTCGTTGTTCCACAGCGGGCGGCTCAGCGGCGGGCGGCTGTTCGAGTACCTCAAGCGGCTCGAAGCGGCCGACTATCCTTACGACATGCTGCAGGTCCGCTACTCCATCGGCGGCGACAACGGCCCGCCCGACCCGGATCTGGCCGACTACGTTAGGGACTGGAACGCGAAATACGCATATCCGCGGCTGGTGGTGGCAACGACCGCCGAGATGTTCGCGGCATTCGAGAAGCGATACGCCGACAGAATCCCCACCGTGGCCGGTGATTTCACGCCCTATTGGGAGGATGGGGCGGCATCCAGTGCGGCCGAGACGATCCTCAACCGCGCCTCCGCGGACCGGCTCAGTCAGGCCGAGGCCCTGTTCGCCATGCTCCGCCCCAAGGACTATCCCGACGAAAGGTTCTACCAGGCCTGGCGCAACGTCATCCTCTACGATGAGCACACCTGGGGAGCGCACAACAGCATCAGCCAGCCGGAGAGTGAGTTCGTGCACAATCAGTGGCGGATCAAGCAGGCCTTCGCTCTGGACGCGGATAAGCAGTCGAAAGACCTGCTGGCCGAGGCGCTTGCCGGATACCCGCAAGCCAAAGGCAAGGTCAAGGCGTTTGACGTGATCAACACCTGTCCGTGGGAACGGCCGGGATTAGTGATCCTGCCCGAAGAATGGGATCTCGATGGGAGCTTTGTTCGCAGTCCCAACGGTCTGCAATGGCTGCAACCGCTTGGTTCCGGGCAAATGGCCTTTGTCGCTGAACGGATTGCCGCGTTGGGCGTGAGACGTTATACGCTCGAACAACCGCCAACCCAGCTCAGCTTGTTTGGTCCGGTGGCTCCTGTTGCGTCGCCACCAGAGTTGAGCAACCATTTCATCACGGTACGGGTGGATGAAACCACCGGCGCCATCGTGAGCCTCAAGCACAGGGGTATTGAGGTTGACCTGGCAAAGAGTGATGGACTCGGTTTGAACGAGTATTTCTACGTGGCGGGGAGGGACCCGAAAGACCCGAAACGAAACGGCCCGGTGAAGATTACGGCCAAGACGGGGAAGGGACAACTGACGGCTTCACTGGTGATCGAATCGGATGCGCCGGGCGCTCGCAAACTGACCCGCGAGATACGATTGACGGCCGAGTCCAATCGGATAGACATTATCGACACGATCGACAAGCTGAAGGTGTACGAACCGGAGGCGGTTCATATCGGATTCGCCTTCAACGTACCGGATGGCGTGGTGCGGATGGATACGCCTTTTGCGGTCGTGCAGCCCGAGCGGGACCAGCTTGCCGGGGCTTGCAAGAACTACTTCACGGTGCAGCGGTATGTGGATGTCTCGAACGACAAGTTCGGGGTGACGTTGCTGACGCCCGATGCGCCTTTGATTGAGATCGGCAAGATCACGAATGACCCGCGGAGCGTCGGATGGATTGAGACCCTGGAGCCCTCGACGACGATCTACTCCTACGTGATGAACAACTACTGGGAGACAAACTACAAGGCCTCCCAGGAGGGGCCCACGACATTTCGCTATGCGATTGTGCCGCACGATGGACCGTTCGACGGGGCGGCGGCGATGCGGGCGGGCATTGAGGCGGCGCAGCCTCTGTTTGCTGTGGCGGTTTCGCAGGACGAGCCACCTGTCCCGTCACGTCTGAGCATCGAGCCGTCGGATGTGGTGGCCACGGCATTTAAGCCTTCGGCCGACGGCAAAGCGTGGATTGTCAGGCTGTTCAATCCGACGGATCGGACGCACGCGGTGCAAGTGGAATCGGCCGGGCAACGTATCCGGGGGATCATGCTCAGTAATCTCGCCGAGCAAGTCGTCGGACGCATGGAAGGCCTGATCGAGATGCACCCATATCAGTTCGTTACGTTGCGTGTACCCGTGCCACAGGACCGCAGATGAGTATGACATCGCGCGAGCGAGTAATGACGGCGTTGAATCATCGGGAGCCTGACCGTGCGCCGGTGGACTTTGGCGGGCATCGCTCGTCGGGGATCGCGGCGATGGCCTACGCGAAACTGCGGGCGCACTTGGGTCTTGAACCGCGGCCGATCCGCGTGTACGACGTGGTGCAGCAGCTTGCGATTGTCGATGAGGACGTGCTGGAGCGGTTCGGCGTGGACGTCGTGGAGATGGGGCGGGGTTTCGCCCTGAGAGACAGCGACTGGAGGCCGTGGACGCTGCCGGATGGGACGGACTGCCTGATTCCGGCATGGACAAACATGGTGCGTGAGGGCGGGCGGTGGGTCATCCGGTCGACCTCGGGACGGGATTTCGCACACATGCCGGATGGGACGCTCTACTTCGAGCAGACGTATTTCCCGTTCGCCGAGAAAGACGACATTGACGGCCTTGCGGAGAACTTCGGCGAGACAATGTGGACGGGGGTGGCGTCGCCGCCGGGGCCCGTGAACGGCGGTGAGTTGGCGGCCGGAGCCAGGGCGTTTCGCCAGGCGACGGATCGGGCGATTGTAGGCCTGTTCGGGGGGAACCTCTTTGAGACGGGACAGTTCTTCTATCGGGCGGACAACTTCCTGATGCTGCTGGCGAGCGAACCGCGGCGGGCGCACCGATTCCTCGACGCCCTGATGGATCTGCACATGGCGAATCTGGAGCACTTCCTGGGGGCGGTGGGGCCTTATATCGATATCATCCTCTTCGGCGACGACCTGGGGATGCAGACCGGGCCGATGCTCAGTCCCACAATGTATTGCGAGTTCTTCAAGGACCGCCACCGGCAGTTGTGGATGCGGGCGAAGGAGCTGGCGGACGTCAAGGTGATGCTGCACTGCTGCGGCGGCGTGCGGCCGTTGCTGCCGTACCTGATTGAGGCGGGCCTGGACGCGATCAACCCGGTGCAGATCAGTTGCGCCGGGATGAATGCACGAGCATTGAAGGCCGAATTCGGCAAGGACCTGACCTTCTGGGGCGGCGGCTGCGACACGCACCGTATGCTGGCCGGTGGCACGCCCGAGGAAATTACCCAGCATGTCCGCGAGCAGGTGGCCGCCCTGTCGCCGGGCGGAGGATTTGTCTTCCAGCAGGTGCATAATATCCTGGCCAACGTGACTCCCGAGCGGATTGTGGCGATGTTTGACGCCGTACATAGTCGTTAGTCGTCGGTCGATCATCATTGGTATGGACGGCAGGAACGGCCCAGGTTATAAGGAGAACCTATGACGCCGTTGGACTATGTCGCGATCGGGTTGTATTTCATCCTGGTGGTTGGGGTGGGCTTCTACTACGCGCGTCGGGCGGCGCGGGGGCTCGATGCCTATTTCCTTGGGGGCCGGGGCATGCACTGGCTGGCGCTGGCCATGTCGGGTTCGGTCTCGAACTTCGATATCACCGGGACGATGTGGATCATCTCGATTCTGTACGTGCTGGGGATGAAGTCCATGTGGCACCATTGGATGTGGGGATTTCTGATGGGCGCCTTCTTCTTGAGCTACATGGGCAAGTGGGTGCGGCGGTCGAACGTCATGACGGCCGCGGAGTGGATGGAGACGCGGTTCGGCTCAGGCGCGGCGGGCCGACTGGCAAGGGTTACGGCGGCGGCGATTGCGGTGCTGCTGACGATGAGCTTCATCGGGTATGCGTTTACGGGGATCGGGAAGTTTGCGTCGGTGTACATTCCGCTGGAGAGGCTAGCCCGGCATACCGATTCGGTCTGGATTGCGAACCTCGTGACCAATCATGAGGCGACGGTGCTCGCGTTGGCCATCATCTCACTGACGACGCTTTATGTGCTGGTGGGAGGGTTGTACGGCGTGGTGGTGACGGACGTGGTGCAGACGGTGATTCTGACGGCCGGCAGCATCGTCGTGGCCTGCATCGCTTGGGCGAAGTTGACGCCGCAGGCGATGGCGAGCCTGCCGGCGGACTGGACGAGTCTGCGGGTCCCGTGGCGGATCGACGCGCTGGCCGGGACCGAGAACGCGAGGTTTCAGTTCTTCGGGGCGATGGTTATGGTGTGGGTGGCGAAGGGATTGTTGTTGAACCTGGGCGGGCCGGCCCAGATGTACGATGCGCAGCGGTTTCTGGCGGCGCGCCACGCGCGGGACGCGGCGCCACGCGCGGGACGCGGCAAAAATCGGAGCGGCATGGAGCGTGTTTCTGATTGTGCGGTGGGCGATGTGCGCGGGGATCGCGCTACTGGCAATTACCGGGTTTGCCGGGGTGGGCGATTCGGAGAAGGTGATGCCGGTCGTACTCATGGAGTGCCTGCCGGCGGGGATTCGGGGGGTGGTGATCGCGGGACTATTCGCGGCGTTCATGTCGACGTTCAGTTCGACGGTGAATTGTGGAGCGTCGTTCATCATTCGAGATATCTGGCAGCCGTGGTTTGGCGCCGGCAAGGATGAGCACAAGGCGGTTCGGCTGAGTTACGCCGCGACAGTGGGGATTGTGGCCGCAGGGGTGTCTATCGGCTTCAATGCAGGGTCCATTGCCGCGATATGGGACTGGATGATGATGGCCCTGTCGGCGGGCGTGGTCGTGCCGAATGTCCTGCGGTGGTACTGGTGGCGTATGAACGGGATCGGTTACGCGGCGGCGACATTCCTGGGAGTCGTGCTCTCGGCGGTTTCGCTGATCCGTCCGCAGACACCCGTCTATCTGGTGTTCCCGTTGATCTGCGGGGCATCGCTCGTGGCGGGGATCGCGGCCTCGCTGGCGACGCGGCCGGTCGACGGCGAAACACTCGTGAAGTTCTATCGGTCCGTGCGGCCGTTCGGATGGTGGGGGCCGGTGCGTAAGGCGGCCGAAGTACACAAACGGGACCGGTCGGAGTCGCTGGGTCTGACCGCCCTCAACACGGTACTGGGCATGGGGGCGATTCTCGGGCTGTACCTGGCGCCGATGTACCTGGTTGGGCATTGGTACGCGAAGGCGGGCTTCTGGGCGGCGCTGACGGCCGGATGTGTGGTGATCCTGAAGTTCACGTGGTATAATCACTTGCCCGAGGCCGACCCCGCCGCATAACCGCCGGATGTGCATACAGGCGTTCTTGCAGGAGGACTTGTCATGTCGGGGCGTCATTCAATGGATCGGCGGGCATTCTTGAAGTCAACGGCCGCGGCGGCTCTGGTAACCCAACTGGGAACACCCCTGGCGGCCGGGGCCCTGCCGGCGGGCGAGCGGCCGGTGCAGGTACAGGCCGTGGAGGTGCTCAACCCGTGCGGCCGAGTGCCGATGAGCTTGATAGCCTGATCATCGACGACTCGACCTGCCTGGTGAACCTGGCGCACTTCGGAATCCCCCAGTTCGCGGAGGTCTTTCCGGATAATTACAAGCAGGACTGGCGAAAGCTGCCGCGGGAGATACCCGATGATTTCGTCCGCGAGTTCGGCCACTGGTGCGGCGAGCATGGCGTCAAAGGCAAGTACAGCATCGTGCCATATCCGGCAATGGTCGGCTGGGTGGACCGCGTCCTGCCGGGCTGGACGAAGCAGGAATTGGAGGCCAGCCTCAAGCTGGTGCGGGAGCTGATGATGCCGAACTGGGATATCCACCCGGAGATGGTCTCGCATACGCGCGGCATCGACACGAAGACCGGTCGTCCGTACCCAGAGGCTACAGCCGCGTTCATGGAGAACTGGGGCTTTTCCGTGGGGATGTCGGTCGATCAGATGGCCGATTATGTGGCCTACGGACTGCGAATCCTCAAGAACGCGGGCCTTGAGTGCGAGGGCATGACCACGCCCGGCGGCTTCGGCAGCCGTTCGATGGAGTCGCTGGCGCAGGGGACGCTCCAGGCCTGCCGCGACGTGTATGGAACGCAGATTCCGCATTACTTCCGCGACTTGTATACGGACGACCGGTCGGTGGCCCCGCTGGTGCAGTATGCGTCGGACCTGGAGACGGACAACCCGAAGTGCGTGGTCTCGATCATCGGCTGTACGGGCGACTGGCTGGGATCATCGGCTGCACGGGCGACTGGCTGGGCGGCTGGGACGGCCTGGAACGCGGCTCGGTGGATAAGCACATTACAGAGGACCTGCAGGGCGGGCGGCTGCCACAGGTCATCGGCCGCGGAGAACCGGCGATCATCGTCTGCCACTGGCCGGGCGTGTATTTCAACGGTCAGAAGGTGGGCTTCAACATCTTCAAGGAGGTCGTCCGCCGTCTTGAAGCCCGCTACGATAACCTGATCTGGATGAAGCTCTGCGAAATCGCCCGCTACTGGGCGGCCAGGGAACTGACGAAGATCGAAGCCGCCGACGGTAAAATCACCTTCAGCGCCCCGTTCGCCGCCGGTAAAATCACCTTCAGCGCCCCGTTCGCCGCGGACCAATTCACCATCCGCGTGAAATCCCCATCCGCCGCCCCGCCCAAACTGACCGCCGCCGGCAAGGTCATAACCCTCACCGAGGTGAAAAAGCCCCTCGACCTCAAGGCCGGAACCTGGCACAGGAACGCGGACTCACTTGCCGTGTGCTTCAGCCTTGCCAAGGGAGTCACAACTCTCGATACCTCCACATGACGGAGCGTGTAGGGTGTGCAACTCGTTGCACACGCCGATTGTCCACGAGCAGCGTGTGCAAGAAAAATCTTGCACACCCTACCCGCCTGGAAAAGGAAGTCACCGATCTGGTCATATCATCCTGATGTCACCCAATGATTGATACCGATGCCACCCAGCCCCATGTGGCGGCGTTTCGGTCATTATGTGTCACCGGGAACTTGATGCAGCTCAGGTCCCCGCGTAAGCCTTCCTGACTTCATCGGCGATAATGGACAGGCCCTTGCGGACGGATGGCTCATCGGGGGCGTAATTGACGCGGATGCACTCGTCCTTGTGGCGCCAGGGCTCGTCCAAGCCGGGAAAGAAGTGCCGGCCGGGCACGACGAGGACGCCGCAGGCCTTGAGGCGTTCATAAAGCTCGCCGCAGGTGATGGGCAGGTCGCGCAGCCACAGCCACAGGAAGAAGGCCCCCTCCGGCTTGTGGATGTGGAAATCAACGCCCGCCAGTTCCTCCATCAACTGGGCGACGGCCGATTCCGCGCGCCTCTGGTAGAACGGCCGTATCACCTGGCGGCTCAACTCGATAATCTCGCCGCTACGGACCATCTCCGTCGCCATCGCCGCCCCCAGCCCCCCGGGAGCCAGGCTCATGATGGCGTTAATCTGGGAGATCATGGCGATAACGGCCTCGTTGGCGATGGTGATGCCCGTGCGGGCCGCCGGCAAGCCCAGCTTCGAGAGGCTCATGCAGACAATCGTGTTATCGTCCCAGACGGGCCGGACCTCCGTGAAGATGATATTGGGAAACGGGGCCCCATAGGCATTGTCGATAATCAGCGGGATGCCCCTGTCGCGGGTCAGTTGCCCCAGACGGGCGATCTCATCGTCGGTCAGCACGTTGCCGGTGGGGTTGGTCGGCCGCGAGACGCAGACGGCCCCGATCTCATCGGTGATATGGAGGGCGTCGAAGTCCACCCGGTACTTGAAGATGTGCTCGTCGAGGTGATCGATCTCAGGTCTGGCGGCAGTGAAAACGTTCTCAACCAGGCCGACGTCGCTGTAGCCGATATACTCGGGGGCCAGTGGCAGGCAGATCTTGCGGGTGGAGCCGTCCTCGCAAGGCCCCGCGAACAGATTGAACAGAATAAAGAACGCGGACTGGCTGCCGTTGGTCAGGGCGATGTTGGCGGGCGTAATGGGCCAGCCGTAGCGCTCGCCCAGCAGTTGGCACATCGCCTCGACGAAGGCCCGATTGCCGCCCGGCGGGTCGTACTCGCCGACGGCCCGCTCGAATTGCCCGGGACGGTCGAGCAACTTCTGCAAGGCCCCGCGAAAACGGGCTTCCACCGCCGGGATATGGGCGGGATTACCGCCGCCGAGCATAATCATGCCGCCAGCGGCCGCGGCCAAGCCGAGGTCGTCCATCAACTGGCCGATGCCGGAGCGGGCCGCGATCTTCTGTCCGAACTTCGATATCCTCATGGTATCGTGAACTTGCGAAATCCGTCGATCAGAGCCTTTGTTATAGGACCTGGCTTGCCGTCGGCAATCGGCTTACCATCGAACTTGACCACGGGGATGATGTCCTTGGTCGTAACGGCGATGAACAGTTCGTCGGCGGTTTTGGCGTCCTGGGGAGTGAGGGATTGCTCGATGAGGCCCATGCCCAGGTTAGTGGCCGCCTTGAGGACGAACTGCCGTGTGATGGACGGCAGGATGTTGCTGGTCAGCGGGGCGGTGCGGATGGACCGCCCGAAGACGGCAAAGAACGCAGATGAGGAACCTTCCGTGATCATTCCGGCCTCATCGATGAGGATGGCCTCGCTGCAACCGCGATTCTCCGCATCCTGACGGGCAAGGACGTTGGCCAGGAGGTTGAGGCTCTTGATGTCGCACCGCTTCCAACGCCAGTCGGGGTGGGTACAGACGGCGATGCCGGCGGCTTTCTCAGCGGTCGAATCCGGCGCGGGACTGATGGTAAGCAGGAAATTGGGCGTGAGATCGGGCTTCCAGACATGGTTTCGGCGATCGCTGCCTCGCGTGATGTGGAAGTAGATCTTGGCATCCGCCAGTTGGGCCTGTTCAAACGCACGCATGACCCGGTCGCGAATAGTGGATATGTCAATCCCGGTGATGTAAACAGCGGCAAGGGAACGCTCAAACCGCTTGAGATGCTCCTCAAGGGCGAAAAGCCGCCCGCCGTAGCTGCGCAGAACCTCGTAGACGCCGTCACCAAAGAAGACCCCGCGGTCCAGGTAGACCGGGTCCAGGCTGTCGAGGGGGATGATTCTGTCGCCGACCATGGCCAAATCCATATCCGTCGCTCCAAAAAAAACGCTTCCGATGGGCTTAGAACCGCGATTTTGTCGGCCAAGATACAAAAAAACGGCGCATTTGGCTTTACAAAAATCGTGAAAAACCTATAATGTGGGGCTTTCCTGAGTTGGCAGATATGGACCTGGAGTCTTAGACATGTACGCAGTAGTTGAACAAGGCGGCAAGCAATACAAGGTATCCGAAGGCGATTCGCTGAAGATTGAACTGGCGGACGTCGCGCCGGACGCCACCACGATTGAGATGGATAAGGTGCTCTTCGTCCAGGACGACAGCGGGCATAAGATCGGCACGCCCTATGTGGAGGGGGCCAAGGTGGTGGCCAGTTTCCCCAAGACGGCTGATGAGGCAGTGGTCAAGGGTCCGAAGCTCTATCCGACGTATCTTCGCCGCCGCAAGAACAGCCGGCGCAGAATCGGCCACCGGCAGAAGTACCTCCAGGTCACAATCGACAAGATTCAGGCTTAGACCTGGGCTTTGTGCCTCGAAATGACCTCCTCGGCTCGCGCACGCCATGCGTCCGAGCCGTTTTTCTTGAAGAACTCGAAGGATTCGTCGTCCACGAGTTCGCCAAGAATGACCTTTCGCACGGTGGCGTCGTCGATTTCGGTGATGATGCGCTTGCGGATGCACTCGAGTTCCAGGAGGAACCGGCCGTGGTCCTCCGTGAACACGTGCTCGAGCTTCTTGCGAAGATGGCCTGAATAGGCCGGGCAATAGCCCTCCGTGCCGATGGCGATCTGCAACGGCCCGCGGCGAACTGTGGCTGGCACGTAGAAATCGCACAAATCGGGCATATCCACGACGTTGCAGAGGACCTCCAGCTCCTGACAATCGAGGTAGATGCGTTCGTTGAGCTTGCGGTCGTTGGTCGCGGCGATAGCCAGGACGGCCTCGGCAAGGTAATTCTTGGAGTATTTCGAACGGATCAGTTCGGCATTGCGCCCCGTCGTCGCCCGGACAACGGCATCGTCGATCTTGTCGGCCACGAGGACCAGCCTGGCGCCGCAGTCCAGCAGGACCCTGGCCTTACGAGCGGCCACAGCGCCTCCACCGATGACAACCACACGTCGATCCTGTAACTCAAGGTATATTGGGTACTTAGCCATGAACCACCCCTCTTTCTGTCATCCGTTATCGGTCAGGCCATACCACCCAGCGCGGACACCACGGTCCACGCCCCGGCCGGGCCCCCATACGCCAAAAAGCACCCGGCTCTATGTTTATTGTATCATCCACGCAGCCCAGGGCCAACGCAATTCCCCTGAACCCCAGTCAACGCAGCTTTGGAGCGTGTTTTCCGTTCGCAAACAGGCCATTTTGCGGTAGACTGCGCTTCTCGAAAAGGCCATGTTCTTCGCAGTGTACAGGCTGCTGGAATGAGTGATTAAAGGGATTACGCCATGAAAGTCGCACTGTTGGGGCTACCACAGTCGGGTAAGAGCACGCTTTTCGCGGCCGTCAGCGGCAAGCAGGCGGCGCCGATGGGCTCGACGGCAATCGAGGAGGCCATCGTCTCCGTACCGGATGAGCGTCTGGACTGGCTGACCGCCTACTGCAAGCCCAGGAAGATAGTGCATGGCACCATTGACTGTCTGGATGTGCCGGGGCTGAGTTTTGCCGATGAGCATGGGCGAACGGCGGCCAGACGGCTGTTGAGCGGGCTGCGGACGGTCGACCTGATCGTTCTGGTGGTGCGGGCCTTCAAGGATGTGACGGTTCCGGCGTATCGCAACCGGGTCGATACTGCGGGGGACCTGTCGGAATTGCGGACGGAACTGCTGTTGGCGGACCTGGAGTTGATCGAGACGCGGATCGAGCGGCTGGAGAAGCAGGTGAACAAGCCGACCCAGACACAGTCACGGGACCGGGTGGAATTGGCGTTGCAGCTTAAGTTGCGAGAGGCGATCGAGTCGGAGCGGCCGGTCAGTACGGCCCTCGAGACAGAGGCCGAGAAGGCGATGATCAAGTCGCTGGCGTTCCTGACACAGAAGCCGTTCGTCGTCGTGGTCAATATGGGCGAGGAGGGGTTGGAGGCGGGATTCGAGCCATGCGGAAAGCTGGGGCAGGATGCACCGGTGATTGCACTTTGCGCGAAACTGGAGCATGAACTGGCACAGCTCGACGCCGGCAGCCGCGCGGAGTTCATGGCGGACCTGGGCATCAAGGAGTCGGCGCTGGCCATGTTCGTCAACTCATGCTACCGGGCCTTGGGACTGATCAGCTTCCTGACCATCGGCCCGGACGAGGTTCGGGCCTGGCCGATCACCGCCGGGACGATCGCTCACGATGCGGCCGGCAAGGTCCACACCGACATCAAACGCGGATTCATCCGCGCCGAGACATTCGCCTACACGGACCTGCGGCAGTACGGTGATGAGAAGGCGCTGAAAGCCGCGGGCAAGATCCGCCTCGAGGGCAAGGAGTACGTCGTCCGGGACGGAGACATCATCAACTTTCGTTTCAACGTATAGGGCAATATGCTACTTCGGCGGGTAGAACACCCCCAGGACCATGAACTGGTGTTGGAAGCGCTGCATGTTGCCTAGATAGAAGAAGACATTCCCGTCCGGCGAGCACATCCTAACGAGCCACCGCTCTCGGATCTTCTGTAATAGTGTCGCTTCATCCCTATAACTGTGCCGCCAGCTACGGTACGACTGTCCAAGCTCCCAGTCTACTATGGGCAGCTTGTGTCCTGTGCAATCGGCGGCTTGAGCACATGTGAAAAAGTAGTAGAACCTGAAGGGTATCTGCTCGATGCTCTTCTTAACCCTGTCAAAGAATGAAAGCTGGGCATAACATGCTTCGCGTTGGGCTTGCTTCTCCAGAGGCGCCTTCTCCCATGAGAAACTCACGCGACTCGGCTTGACCGTAGCCAGCGAGCGGCCCTCCCGAAGACACGCCGTTATTGCGCAGGAATCCGCCAATACGGTGGGCACAACAATCTTCTCGCGGTCCCGCCAACCGTTCTTTCGCGTGTCGAGGACCCGCACTATTTCGATGGAGTCGGTGTCCACTTTATAGCTTTCCGCCCTCTGGTCCCTCTTGGCCTTCTCGCATCGCACACGTAGAACGGTGTACTTTGCGAATTTCTTTGATTCGTCAAGATCGCGAAATGGTATCGGATAGAGCCGTATCCATTCACGCGTCTTGACATCGATTCCTGCACAGCAAACCGTCTCGCCATACCTCCTGCTTGGAGTCGGGTAGGCCTTGACCGTAATGAGAACCTCTCTTTCCTGCACCGCCATGCTGGTCCTTCCGTTGCTGTATTCAGAGGTGCTTCACCTTGAGCCCGCCGTCGTCTCGCTGCCGTAGAGTCGCGGCCACACAGCTTCGGTGGCAATATGAGGCCATCTTCTCGAAACACAATAGGCAACAGTGACGTCTTAAGACATGCCCGTAAGCGAGTTCGATAGCTTCCAGAGAGTCGGCCAGATGCTGTTGAAAGGCCAAGAAGAACGTCGAGTAGTCGCCGTCTCTCTTAAGTCTTTCCCGGACAAGCTTCGGACTGCCGAGTTGTCTGATATGCACGTAGTCAATGGCTTCATCCCGTAGTCTGGCCGACAGCCCAGATTTTGAGAACCCGGGTTTCCTCGATAGGGCAATCTCTCGGACGTCAATGACGCAATCCACCGTATGGTGCCGCAAGAGACCTATCAGCTCATCCAACGTGCGGCCCTCATAACCGATCGTGTACAGCGTCTTCGCCATCGTCATATCCTGAAGAAACAGCTTGGCTGTGTATTCTATCGGACGACCGTGCTCGCTATGTGGAGTTTTTTGGGCCGCCGCGGTATAATCAGTTCGCCTCAAGTGGCGAAATCCACGGTCATGGCGTGTGCCGAACAGCAGCAGCCCGGTTCTTGGGGAACGCAACATGGTCTTGTGTGGCAGTCGGTACCGTGGAACATAAGTAACGAGTCGGTTGTTAGTTGTTGGTATATCATACACTCTGGCAGGAGGCACAACATAAATGAGGGCAGTCGCATTAACAGGGATTCGCAAGTCGGCGGTGGTGGAGGTTGCGGAACCGAGGATTGAGAAGCCGGACGACGTCCTGGTGGGGATTCGTCATGTGGGCATCTGCGGGTCGGACGTGCATTATTACACGACAGGCCGCATCGGGACGCAGGTGGCGACCTTTCCATGGATTGTCGGGCATGAGGCCGTGGGGGTCGTCGAGGCCGTGGGCCCGGCC
>Ga0209614_1001599_pt1 | contig 16421 bp, 14 predicted proteins | sample BlaSprsedimmetaG_FD_185484 | JGI IMG/M metagenome (GOLD analysis project Ga0209614, IMG submission 185484) | Hot spring sediment bacterial and archeal communities from California, USA to study Microbial Dark Matter (Phase II) - Blank Spring... ... | reverse complement strand
TTATACGATGGTATCAATACTGCCACTTTATTCATGTTCTACCTTTTGAATTTTCATCGTATTGTTTAAGAGCACAAACCATAGGAACAACAGCATAAACTATCCCATAGTAGCAAAGCCTGCTCTAAATTTCTCTTTTAGATTTTAACATTGAGGAATAAAAAGTTCTCTTGATTTGGTTCTTTTTATAGGGTGCATTACATATGTCGATGTTAAAAACACCGCTCCAAAACAATCGATAAAAAACCGCACCAAAAAAACTAAAATCTTTCTTTTTGATCTTATAATATACCACTATCAAAAATTTCTTTGCCAAATATTGTTCTAAGTACTTTTTGTTGAATAGTTTTATGTTTCTGTTTGCTTTGATCACCTTTTTTAGATACTGATTCAAGGTTGTTAAATCTATATCCTCTTTTGCTATCCGTTCATTTAGTCCTATAGTAAAATGCAGTCTGTTTTCTTGCTCTGTATTTTTAACACCAAGTTTATTTAATACATCTTTGAAAATACTACTTATAGTTTCATATCTCTGCTCATCTTTTGCATTGTCTGCTACTCTACTCACACTTGTCTCAAGATATCTATATTGAAACAATACTTTTGGAATATTTGCAAACTTTGTATGTTTTGAAAAATCTAACCAAAATTTATAATCCTCTGCATGTAAATATTTCCCATTATATTTTAAGCAATATTTATCTATTAAATCTTTACGCATCATGACACTTGGATGTGCAAATGTTACTGAAAAAAGGAGCCTTGGTCTTAATTTCGCATCTGTTGTCGCCATTTTCCAAATAGCTGATCTTCTATTTTCTCCAAACACTTCTACCCAACTACCGCATACGCCTATATCAGAGTTCTCTTCCATAAATCGTAGTTGCTCTTCAAACCTATCAGGCAAACTTATATCATCTGCATCCATTCGAGCTATATATTTACCTCTAGCTTTTTCTATTCCCTCATTTAAGCTTGCTACTAGTCCTCTATTTTCTCTGCTGATTAAAACTATTCTTTCATCTTGACTTTTATATTTCTTTATTATCTTAAGACTTTTATCTGTTGAGCCATCATTTATTATGATAAATTCAAAGTCTTTATAAGTTTGGTTTAAGATACTTTGTATCGCTTCATCAAGATATTTCTCTGCATTATAAACAGACATAACAACTGATATCATTGGTACACTCATTTCAAACTTCTCGCTATCTTTTTTGCAACTTCAAAAAGCCCAACACTCTTTAAAAGATTTATCAAACTAGCTCTAACCTTTATCTTCCCATAGTAAAAACTCTGCTTCCAACGGCTGAGTATCTTCTTAAACCTATCATTTTCTATCAAAGCCTCTATCATCTTAGAGTCATTTCTGTCTTTCTCTTCATTACGATTTTTTTTCATCTTGTATAGCTGTTTAAACGCTATAAACTTCAAATCATTAAAATAGAAGTAATTTTTAGGATTATAGATAAGCTCTAGCTTCTCATCATCGTTGTGCTCTAATTTTTCATTGTCATCTACGAAATAGTCTATATCGCTACACTCTCTAAGCCCATAAGCAGATAAAACTATTCCGCCATCTAGCATCACATCATTAAAATCTAGCTCGTTTTTTAGAATAAACTCTTTGAATTTCTCTATCTTTTTATGGGTAGATATATATCTGTTTGGTTTTGCATAGTTTAAAAAATGGATACTGTTGTCATTAAAAACCACTCTTGCAACTCTTGTAGCTTCTTCTTTTGTATCGGTTATATGAATAGAGTGTTTGCCTACATCAAAAATCTCTCGAACCTTCTCTTTTATCTTTAGCACTTCATCCAAGCTATTGGCTTGAAAAGCTACAATTCTCACAGGATCAAAACTTTTAAAGCACTCTACAAGCTTACCTTTTGAACCTCTAAAGTCATCTTCTACACTCCCTAGCCACTCCTCACCGTAATATATTTGCGAGAGAAGATTATGAGCACCATTTGGCGTGAGTGTTATCTCTTTTCTATAGACTATATTTGGTATGACACTCTCTATCTTCTCATCATGCCCTTTTGCTGTTGGCCACACAAAAGCTACATGCACACCCTTGGCATACTCTACAAACTTTGTAGCTACTACATCAAGCATCTCACGAGGTACATTTCGACTATAAAAAAACTTATAGTCGTAGATATGATCTGGCGTATCTATCTGCACACACTCCACATCTTTGTCAAGATATATAGCACTAGCCACTCTATGGGCGCCATTTGCTATAGAGCCATTTTTTGAAACAGGTATGAGTGTTTTGCTACTATCAAATCCATTGGTTTTTATCTCTTCAAAAGTTTTATGAAACTCTTCAAAAAAAACCTCTATACTATTTTTATCTTCATTTCCAGGCTCTGTAAACTTACCAAGACTAAATGCTCGTATATGCTCTTTATAAATCTTTTTTGAAAACTTTACATCTTTACCGATCATCTCAAGATATAAAAGCTTGAAAGCTAAATCAAATCGTGTATGAGTTAAAAGTTTACTAGCTTTTATTGTTTTTACTTCATAGCTATCTTGAATTAAATCTTTTTCAAAGTGGGGTTCTATGAGTTGTAGTAGTTTATCTTTTTTCAATCCCATTTAAGAACCTTTTTTATTGTATCTTTGATTGAACGAGGAATAATTTTAAAAATACCATTTGGCAAATATTGCAAAAATTTTATTTTTCTTGGTATTTTAAATGTAACACCATTTTTCACATAACTATCAAGCAAATTAAAGAAAGCTATATTTTTAGGAACATTAATGTCCATAGGTGTAGTATAATTGTAATAGTTTTTTCTCATGAAATCACTAAGGAGTTTAGAGACATATCTGTCGTCGTCTATAGAGCAAATGTTATAGCTACTTATATCTAAAGATATAGCCAAATTATTCAATCGTGTTTTATAAACTTCTTTTACTTCATATTTTTGTATTTTAGAATGATAAATCAAGCTATAAAAGTAATCTTCATCATTCATCCTAGGAACTCCATCAGAAGTAAAAGTTTTATTTTTCAGCATTTTATATTGCCATAATTTGTCGTAGTATCCATCCCCCAAAAAGCGTACATCAAAAGGTACTACTTGATTATCTATGATGGTTTCATAAGCTCCAATTCCCCATGACCTTTTTTTAAGCTTCATTGTTTTTGTAAAATACTCTAAGTTTTCACACAAAATATCTACATCTTTATCATTTCCAAAAAAATTATTTGGTAAGTATTCAAAATTTCTTAATACTAGCCAATTACAATTTTTATTGGCTACTTCTATAAACTCTTGAAAACTTTCCCATCCTATTTTAGATCTATTTTCCATTTTTTTTCTTTCCTTTTAACATGTCTACAATCCAGTAAAAACAAAGGGCTTTTGTTTTTTGAACAAAAATCACCCTTGTCTCTGTTTGAAATAGATCAAACAGATAGTTTGCGAATAAAAGAGAGAGCAAGCTAGCTACCGCCGCTCCCTCTATTCCATAAGTGGGAATCATGATATAGTTTAATGGTATGTTTAAAAACACTCCTATGATATGCCTTTGCATTGTGATTCTCTGTAAGCCTGCATTGACGAGATATTTTCCACTTACAACCGCCATAGCTGTTGCAATGACTATCCAAAAATGTATACTCAGCACAGATGCAGAAGAGAGATACATCTCTCCATAGAGTATAGAAATGATTAACTCAGAAAGTAGTGTCACAAATATAGCAGCAAAAACCATCAATGTAATAACTATATAATAAAGCTGTTGAAATCTTTGATTATATAATTCACTATTCGTTAACCTCAAGCCAATCAAAGCTGGAACTATTGAAACCGTAATAATTGCAGGTAGAAAATTTGCTACCTCACTCAATCTTGAAGCAGCCGAATAGTAACCAACCTCTGCATCACCCATCATTTGCCCGATCATAATTTGGTCTATTTTTGTATAGATTATCCATGCTGAACTTGAAATAATAAGGGGCCAGCTTTGAGACAAAAGGTCTTTTGCCTTCGCTTTGTCAAAGTGCCACTTTTTTACCAAGTTTGCCTGTTTGTAGTAGATGTAAAACATAGCTACAAATAAAAATATAGACTCTAGGACAGCCACATAGACAAATGTCTCTACAGTAAAATTTGCATATATTAAAACTAGCTTGACTGTTGCAAATAAAAGAAAAACACTGTTCTCTACAATGGCAATATATTTTGAGTTTATTTGTGACTCAAACCAATATTTTATTACATCACTTGATGCGAAAAAAAGAGTAGTACCGAGCACTAGTACTAAATATTTACTCAATTCATCATCAGGTCTGAGTAAATATATCGTAAGTATCAGTACGATATATGAGGCTAGTGCGCCCACAATTCGCAATACAAAGGAGGTTCCAAGTAGTTTTTCTTTATTGGTGTCTTCGACTAATTCTTTCACAACTATAGCACGAAGCCCCAAAATAGCTATAGCTCCAAAAAGAGACACCAATGCTATGAGGTAGCTTAATAGTCCAAAACTTTCAGGCCCTAAATGCCTCGCCAATAGCACAACAACAAATACACCCACTCCCATTCTTAATATTTTGTCAAAAAAAAGCCATGAGATATTTTTGATTATTTTTGTTGTAGTAGTGCTTCTCATCAAAAGTTACTCTTTTCTTTTTTTGCTATTGTTTTCATCCCCATCAAATTTTTCACTCCACCATCCCTAGCTATCACTACACATCTGCTCTAAGTCTATTTTTCCTCGCTCCCAAGCTCTTTGCTTATAAGAATACCTGCTTAAGTGCATCATTTCCATCACCTTCACCCTCTCTATCCCTAAAAATCCACTTGATTCAGATTGGCATATTTTGTCTCCAATCTTCAGTGATTCATCGGTGAGCCATCTCATCTCTTATACTCTCTAGCTCGTACTGAAACTCTTCGTATGCTTTTTATCTTTTTGTCGGATGGCTGCATTGTATACTATTTCATCTCTTATGACAAATGCTTCACCCGTAAATCCCCTTCCCCTATATTTTACCCCTTTATGTTATAATTTTTAAAATTAAATCGGGATTGATCATTTGATGTTAAAAAAAATCACACTTTTACTAAGCCTGCTTTTTTCTCTCTCTGAAGCAAAGATACTCAACGCCATCGCGGTGACTGTGGAGGGTGAAGCGATCACAACTGCCGAGATACGCGCAGTCCAAGAGCAGATGCAAGTCTCCAAAAAAGAGGCGATCGATATCCTCATACAAGACAGGCTCCAGCAGATCGCTCTCAAGGATATCTATGTCCCCGAAAGCGATGTCGATGCAAAGATCGAGATGATCGCCAAGCAAAACAATCTCACGGTACCACAAATGCAGAAGGTCCTCAAAGCACAGGGAACCTCATGGACACAATATCGCTCATCCATCCAAAAAGCCATGAAACAAGAGAAATTTTTCGCCCAGAACGTGGTTAAAGAGATGCCTCAGGTAACGGATGAAAAGCTGATGGTCTATTATCAGCAGCACCAAAATGAATTTATCATCCCTGCATCGATCAGCGTCATAGAGTATAGTGCTTCTAGCCAAAAAAAGATAGAGTCTTTCATGCAGACTGGAGAGGGGATCAAAGGGAAAGAGGTGGAGTTAGATGCTACCGCACTCAATCCGACTATGCTTCAGATGATGCTTCAGACACCCAGCGGTGGATTTACCCAGCCACTAAACGCAGGCGATCGGTATCTCATCTATAGGGTACTCTCCAAAGACGGACAAGCACACATGTCATTTGAAGAGGTCAAACCGCTACTTGCAGGCAAATGGATGCAGGAGCAGCAGGAAAAAGCGCTCAAGGACTACTTCAAAAAGATGCGCACCGGTGCAACGATTGAATTTATAAGAGAATAAGGAAAACGATGGGACTAAAGTCGGACAAGTGGATACGTGAAAAATCACTCAATGAAGCGATGATCACACCTTTTTGCGAGGGACTGGTAGGCGAAGGTGTAGTGAGTTATGGACTCAGTTCGTATGGATATGACATCAGGGTAGCAGACGAGTTCAAGATCTTTACCAACATTAATGCCGAGGTGGTAGACCCCAAGGACTTCAACGAAAACAATGTCGTAGACCACAAAGGCGATGTCTGCATCGTACCGCCGAACTCTTTTGCCCTAGCACGTACCGTGGAGTATTTTAAGATGCCTAGCAATGCGCTGGCGATCTGTCTTGGGAAAAGCACCTATGCTCGATGCGGGATTATCGTCAACGTCACACCGTTTGAGCCAGGTTTCGAGGGGCATATCACGATAGAGATCTCCAATACCACGCCGCTGCCTGCGAAGATCTATGCCAACGAGGGGATTGCTCAGGTACTCTTCTTAGAAGGGGATGAACCGTGCGAAACCACCTACTCGGACCGTAAAGGAAAGTATCAGAGCCAAAGAGGGATCACCCTGCCACGTATCCTTAAACACTCATAGTTCTGGTCGAGTACACCCGACCAGCAACCATCCCATTTGTCGCTCTTCATTCTTAATTCCCAATCAACTTGTGTTACAATGCCAAAAATTATACCACCCTATAAAGTAAGTATCTATGAAACATTTAATTATCGTTGAGTCACCTGCAAAAGCAAGAACGATCACCAATTTCTTAAGCAAAGAGTACAAGGTCATTGCCTCTAAGGGGCATATTCGGGATCTTCCAAAAAGCACCTTTGGCATCACGCTTGATGATAACACAGGGGATCTTATCCCCAAGTACGCTATCCCCAGAGATGCCAGCGCCACAGTCAAGGAGCTTAAAAAGCTTGCCAAAGAGGCTGAAACCGTTTATATCGCAACCGATGAGGACCGCGAGGGGGAAGCGATCGGATACCATATCGCGATAGCGATCGGAAAAGACCCTACCCAACTCCCCCGTATTGTCTTCCATGAGATCACCAAAAGTGCGATCATCCATGCGCTAGAAAACCCCCGACATGTCGATATGAACTCCGTGGATGCGCAGCAGACCAGACGTATGCTTGACCGTATCGTAGGATACAAACTCTCACCGCTGCTTTCTAGCAAGATCCAAAAAGGGCTGAGCGCAGGAAGGGTACAAAGCTCCACTCTTAAACTGGTCGTAGATAGAGAACGCGAGATCAAAGCCTTCAATCCCCAAGAGTACTGGACGATCGATGCGAAGTTTCAAAAGGATATTGATGCATCCATCTATGAGTTTGACGGGCTCAAGATCGAAAAGCTGACGATCAAAAATGAAGCCGAAGCCACGAAGATCACGACCACTGCAAAGCGTGAAAGCTTCAAAGTACACTCGATAGAGACCACCACAAGAAAGACAAAGACCCCTCCTCCTTTCATGACATCGACCCTGCAGCAGTCTGCCTCAACGCAACTGGGGTTCTCACCCAAAAAGACGATGATGATCGCGCAGAAACTCTACGAAGGGGTAAAGACCGACCAGGGGGTTACAGGGGTCATCACCTACATGAGAACGGACAGCATGAACCTTGCCAAAGAGGCTGTAGCGGGCGCTAGAGAGTATATCAAAAGCCATTTTGGAGAGAAGTATCTTCCCTCTAAAGCCAAAAGCTATGTGACCAAATCCAAGGGGGCACAGGAAGCCCACGAAGCGATCCGACCGACCAATGTCCATTTTGATCCCAAAACGGCTGCGCAGTATCTCTTGGGAGATGAACTCAAACTCTACGTTCTCATCTATAACCGTTTCCTTGCCTGCCAGATGACCGAAGCACAGCTTGAATCCCAGACGATCCTTTTTCAAGGCGATAAGACACGCTTCAAAGCAAGCGGAAAAAAACTCCTTTTTGACGGTTTCTATAAAGTGACAGGATATACAGAAAAGGATAAACTCCTGCCCGAACTAACTAAAGGGGAGCGCGTAAGCTTAGATGAGATCAAACAGCAACAGCACTTTACCGAGCCCCCCGCACGCTATAACGAGGCAAGCCTCATCAAAAAACTTGAATCTCTGGGTATCGGACGTCCAAGTACCTACGCCCCGACAGTAACGATCCTGCAGCAGCGTAACTATATCGAGATCGAAAAAAAGCGTATCCATCCTACAGAAGTGGCATTCACTGTTACAGAGATGCTAGAGCAGTACTTCCCAGAGATCGTTGACAGCGACTTCACCTCCAATATGGAAGAGGTACTCGACGAGATCGGAGAGGGAGAGAAAGAGTGGCAGAAGGTCCTCAAAGATTTTTATACTCCCTTCATGCAAAAGGTGGAAGAGGGTAAAAAGAACATCAAAAGCCTCAAGGTGGCGACACCCACTGGCGAGATGTGCCCCCAATGCGGTGCGGAGCTACTACTCAGAAAAGGACGCTACGGCGAGTTCATCGCTTGCAGCAACTTCCCCACATGTAAATACACCAAAAATACCAACGGTAGCGAAACTCAACAGCCCGAAGAGACCGATGAGCAGTGTGACAAGTGCGGCGCACCGATGGTGATCAAAGATTCCCGACGCGGGAAATTTCTGGCATGTTCAGCCTACCCCAAATGTAAAAATGCCAAACCCCTTACCCCACCAAAAGAACTAGACATACCCTGCCCCGAATGTGGAGGAAAGTTACAGGAGAGAGAAGGAAAACGCGGGAAGTTCTACGGATGCACCAACTATCCAAAATGTAAGTTTATCGCCAACTTCGAACCGGTTGACAAAACATGCCCCGAATGCAACTACCAAATGGGCAAAAAAACACTCCGAGGCAAAGAGGTCTATGAGTGCTTTAAATGCAAACATCGTGAAGAGGTATCCGAGGAGAAAAAATGATACAGCTGGATGCTAGATTTGCTCCCATGGTCAAAGCCGTTTTATCCGTACTCTACACATCACGCTGGCCCTAGCCGCTTTTTCTCACCAGGGGCACCTTCCTGGTCGAAGATATCCCAGAAGTGGGGGAAACGACACTTGCCAAGGCACTGGCTTTGCTGTTGGGGCCTGAGTGCAACCGCGATTGCGACCGCATCAAACAAGCAGAGTATATCCCCCTCTCTGCTCTCAACAGACTCTATCATCAGCTTAGATGCCTAAAAACGGTACAGCAGGAGATCCAGCGAAGTTTCAAAGAGGGGCTCAGAGGGGTCAAGCAAGCCCTGAAATAGGATTAAGGTACCCTTATGGGGAAACGTTCCTTTGAGGTTAGCCAGGTTACACTATATGCGTATTTGATCTAATCACCTATCAGCAAAAATTCGATAAAATATTGCTATTTAAACAGTATATTGCAAAGACAAAGGAAAAAAATGGTTTTTATCGATGATATCGTAGCAGATGAGGTAATGGATAGCAGGGGAAATCCTACCGTAAGGGCAAAGGTAAGCCTAAGTGATGGAACAGTAGCGAGTGCAATCGTACCAAGCGGAGCAAGTACCGGTAAACGCGAGGCACTGGAACTTCGTGACGGTGGAGACAGATACATGGGTAAAGGCGTTCAGCAGGCATGCAGAAATGTCAATGGACCGATCTATGAGGCGCTAGTAGGGATGAGCCCCTACAACCAGGCGGAAGTTGATCTGAGGATGAAAGAGCTTGATGGCACACACAACTACGGTAACCTCGGAGCCAATGCGGTTCTGGGTGTCTCCATGGCAGTAGCACGTGCCGCAGCAGCAAGCCTGAAAATGCCACTCTACAGATATCTTGGTGGAGCAAATGGGGTGACAATGCCTGTGCCCATGCTCAATATCATCAACGGCGGAGCACATGCGAACAACTCCGTGGACTTCCAGGAGTATATGGTGATGCCTGTGGGCTTTGAGAGATTCTCTGAAGGACTCAGAGCCGTTGCGGAAGTCTATCACAACCTCAAAAAGATCATTGATAGCATGGGTGAGAGTACCGCAGTGGGTGACGAGGGAGGATTTGCGCCAAACCTGAAAAACAACGAAGAGCCAATCCAGGTGATCATGCAAGCGATTGAAAAAGCCGGATATAAACCAGGAGAGCAGATCGCCATAGCACTTGATGTTGCTGCAAGCGAACTGATCAATGATGCAGGCAACTATGTGCTCAGATCAGAAAACAAAGAACTAACACATTCAGAAATGGTAGCATACTATGCCAACCTTTGCGAAAAATACCCGATCGTATCCATCGAGGATGGTCTTGGCGAAGATGACTGGGAGGGATGGAAAGAGCTTACCGATGCACTTGGAAGCAAAGTACAGCTAGTAGGGGACGACCTCTTTGTCACCAACGTATCGATCCTTGCTGAGGGGATCAAAAAAGGCATTGGCAATGCCATCCTGATCAAGCCCAACCAGATCGGTTCTGTATCAGAAACAATGCAGACAATCAGACTGGCTCAAAGAAGTGGGTATCATTGTGTGATGTCACACCGTTCTGGAGAGAGTGAAGATGCTTTTATCGCAGATTTTGCAGTGGCGCTCAATACCGGTCAGATCAAAACGGGTTCTACCGCTAGAAGCGACAGGATCGCCAAATACAACAGACTGCTAGAGATCGAAGCAGAACTGGGACAGTTTGAATATCTCGGTGCGGAGCCGTTTGCGCAATAATCCGATGGAAGTGATACAAAAAGTAGGAGAGATAGCGGGTTTATCCATCAAAACTTTTTTGATAAGCTTGCTTGGGATTCTGCTTTTTGGCATCTATCTTGGTATTCTTATCTATGGGGAGAATTCGCTTACGGTTTTGGAGCATCTCAAAGAGAAAAAAGCGGCGCTGATTGATAAGAAAAAAATCTTAAAAGATGAAAACAAAAGACTTCAAAAAGAGTACTTTGAGCTAAAGCAGCTTGAACCCAGTGAAAACTGAAAGAGGAGTAAAATGTGAAGCGGTATCTATTGACTGGAGTTGCACTACTGTGCATGGGGTTGGAAGCATCCAATAACCCGTTTGATCTGAAATCAAACCTTAAAACGCTCGACGAGGAACAGCATAGTTTGATCTCAGAACTGAGAGTGTCATCCAGCAGCGATGAGTTTGTGCTCGATAAAGAGCTCGATGCTGATCAAGAGGCAGACCCCATAGAAAAAGAGCACCTTGATGCAGTGCAACCTTCCGACCAAAACACGTCTCCCTCACAAGCAACCCAAAAGGCAGTATGGATAGAGGAGCCCTCCATCAAAGAGACAGAAAAAGAGGAAAAAGCTGAAATGGCAGAGCCATCTGTAGCCACTCCGCCAAAAGAGCGTACAGAAAAAACCCTATCTGAAACATCGAAAGAAGAGAGAAAAAAGAGTGAAGAAAAAAGGCCCGAGGAAACAACACAAACACTTGCTCAGATCTTAGCTGAGGAACAAAAAAGGGCCCAAGAGAGACACTTAAAGGCACTTGAAGAAGAGCGTATCGCTGTTGAAAAGTATGAAGCGGAACGTCTTAGCAAACGACTGGCTCAGGAAGCATCCAAGCCAAAAACAGAAAGTACAGAGACACCAATCGCACCTATAGAAACCGAAAAAACTCAAACAGCCGAAGAGAAACCGGTCAAAATAGAAGAAGCGATAGAAGAGGCCAAAAGAGAGATGGAACAATCTCAGCCACAGCAAACCGTAGCTGCCAAGAGAGAGAAACCAGAACAAAAGTCAATTCTAGATGAGATCGATCTTACAGAAGAACAAAAACAAGCCAAAGAAGCAGCCGACAGACGTTATCTTGAAGCGGTCAAAGAGGTAGATGCAGAGTAGTCTCCTCCATCCCTCTTCTCTTCCCCTCTTATTTACATTGATATTTTTCTGCTATTGAGAAATTTTATCGCAATCATTGAGATCAGTATCTCAAAGATACTTGCCAGGATCAATTGATAATAGTGCAGTTTTTCTAGCAACTGTGCTTCAAATCCTATCGTTGCTACGGCAATAAGCAGTGTAAGAGGCATCGAAAGAGAGAGTGCGGCCAAAAATGCATCCTTTTTTTGACTCAAACTCTGCAGAACCGCACCCGCTAATACCCTAGAACCTATCATCAAAAATGTGATCAGCAATGCACCTGAAACAACCCCTGGCATCACAAGGGCTTTCAGATCAAAGGAGGCGCCAATGTAGATAAAGAACAAGGGCACCAGAAACCCAAATCCCAAACTTGACATTTTCTCTTCAAGTTTCTTTTCATGATGAAAAAAAGCAGAGATCGCAACGCCGGCGATAAATGCACCCAGCGCCAACTCCAGTTCAAGTGAAAGCATCACAGCAATCAGGATAAAGAAGAGTGCGATCGCCAAGCGTATATCCTGGTCTGAAGTATCAAACTTAGGCACCAATGCACTTTTGAGTTCTGGATACCACCAAAAGAGAAGATGCAAAAGACGATATAGGACATAGATAATGACCATAAAGAGCACCAGATAGCCCAGGTGGACCAATAGGGTGATGTTAAACCCTGTTTTGCTTGCAGCATCAAAGATCGTCAGTACAGCAATACTGACTATCTCCCCCAATACTCCAGCGATAAATGCCATACGTATCCAGGGTTGATCCTTGCCGTACGTTTTGGAGAGTGACGCTAGAAGCCCTATGGAGATCAAAGGCATCGAGATAATGATCACTGCATCTAAGCGGAAGAGAAACCCGGTGATGGTTGTGAAAAACACCATTAAAGCAAGAAAGAGCATTGATGTGTTGATCACTTTTTTTGAACTTCCCGTGATCTGTTTGAGATCCACCTCCATACCAGCTAGAAACATCAGGTAAAGGAATCCCATTTTAGCAACCAGAGTGAAATACTCACTCTCCACAATCAATCCCAGATAGGCAAAAACCGATCCAAGGACAATTTCGATAGGAGGAGTCGGGATACGCAATATCTTGGCCACAAAGGGACTTCCCCATATAAGAAGAGAGAGCGTCAATATAAGCAGAATATTCTCTTGCATACTATACCTACTCGGACTAATGTTTTTCGCACGTTGTGGCGATCTCATAACCTAGCGACTGAAGCATATGCTGATCCTTCAACGGTTCACTACCTTTTGTTGTCAGATAATGGCCAACCACCATCGCATTGGCACCTGCTTCGAACATCCTGTTTTCATTGCCACCAAAAAGAAGCTCCCTTCCTCCTGCAACCATCAAAAGTGTATCCTCACCTAAACGTTTTCTTGCTTTTTGGATCACTTCTACTGCTTCATCAAGCCCTATGTTACGTGTTTTTATTGGCAAGGCGGGGTTGGGGTGATAAAAGTTGAGCGGCGTTGATTGAGGCTTAAGAGAAGCGATAGCCTCAAGCAGGTCACTACGGTCCTGTTCACCCTCACCCATGCCAAAGATCCCTCCGGTGCAAAGCGTCAATCCCACTGATTTTACATTTTCACAGGTACGATAGCGTTCATCCCAGCCATGGGTCTGACAGATTTCAGGGTAGTATCTCTTTGATGTTTCAAGGTTGTGGTTATAACTCTCAATCCCATGTGCCTTAAGGTACGTAAGCTGCTCCATTGATGCTGTACCGTTACAGGCGATCAGATTGAGCCCCTCTACTTCTTTTTTGATCGCTTGTGCTACTCTCGCAACAAAGTCCGTTTTTTTCTCATCCAACCCTTTGCCAGCAGTGACAAGACAGTAGCCAAGAGCTCCGTGTGATTTTGCAATTTTTGCTTCTTCAACGATCGTAGCAACATCTTTATAGGTGTAGCGTTCTATCTTGGCATCATACCGTACACTTTGTGCACAGAATTTACAATCCTCTTTACATGTCCCCGAAAGGATATTGTTAATAGCACATAAAAAAATCTGTTTTTGTTTCATCATGACGGGATTATACCTAAATCCTTTCGTAGATCACTAAAATGAAATATTCATTTTCTCTATCCATGATGACCGTTTCCCAAGGAAAACCTTTTCTTGCCAGAAATACGAAAAAGAGAATCCTTTTTTCAAATGAAGAGAACGGAATTTACTCTATCATCTCGCTTTCATCGGCAGAGAGTAATGCACTAAATCCTAGGGCTTCCTTGATCTTCCCTTCGATCTCTGCACGCAATTTAGCATTCTCCTTAAGGGTCATTTTTGCATTCTCTTTACCTTGGCCAAGTTTTTCAGCACCATAACTGAACCATGCGCCTGACTTGTCAATGATATCAAGTTTTACACCATAATCTACCAATTCTCCTTCGGCAGAGATTCCTTCACCGAACATAATATCAAATTCCGCCTGTCTGAACGGAGGCGCCACTTTGTTTTTGACCACTTTTGCTTTCACCCGGTTACCGATCTGTGATTCACCCTGTTTGAGTGTAGCGATACGTCTCACATCAATACGCACCGAACAGTAGAACTTCAATGCGTTACCACCTGTCGTAGTCTCTGGACTTCCATACCCCATGGTTCCGATCTTCATACGTATCTGGTTGATGAAGATCACTGTCGTACTTGTCTTATGAAGCAGGCCTGTTAGTTTTCTGAGTGCCTGGGACATCAATCTTGCTTGCAGTCCTACGTGCTGGTCACCCATTTCACCCTCAATTTCGTTTTTGGGGGTAAGTGCCGCAACGGAGTCCACCACGATCAGATCGACTGCCCCCGAACGTGCGAGCGTTTCGAGCACATCAAGCGCCTGCTCTCCAAAATCTGGCTGGGAAACAAGAAGATTCTCCGTATCTACTCCAAGATTCTTTGCATAGATTACATCTAGTGCGTGCTCAGCGTCGATAAAGGCACAGATCTTCCCATCCTTCTGCGCAGAGGCAATAGTTTGCAAGGAGAGTGTGGTTTTCCCTGAGGATTCCGGACCGTAGATCTCGATGATTCTTCCTACCGGGATACCACCAATGCCTAGTGCCATGTCAAGCCCCAATGAACCGGTACTAATCGCCTCAATAGGCTCAAACTCTTTGTCTCCGAGCCTCATCAAGGTACCTTTACCAAAAGCTTTATCGATCTGCTTAATCGCCATTTCCAATGCTTTTTGTTTGTTTGCATCCATTGCCATAGTCATGATCCTTACCTTTTGATGTGAAATTCTATCACCATTTTAATCGGTTTATGGCTGCATTGAAATAAAAATGTCATATTGTCATATTTTTCTAAACCATCACAACGTACAGTCACAAGATTCGATTCGGCCAGATCACATGGTAGCACATGGTTTTTCTTTTTGGGCCGCTTATGATAAAATGACGTTATTACTAGTTTAAGCGAGTTTAATCTGATGAATCCTATACAGTTAGCCCACTCACCCGATGCCGATGATATCTTTATGTACTATGCCATAAAATTTGGCTGGGTGAATACCAAAGCGTATCAGTTTGAAAATATCGGATTGGATATCGAAACACTCAACAAAGAGGCGCTAAAAGGCACTTATGATGTCAGTGCGATCAGTTTTGGTATGTATCCGTTGATCAAAGAGGAGTATGCGCTGCTTCGCACAGCAGTCAGCTTTGGAGAGGGGTATGGTCCCAAACTGATACGACGTAAGGATAAAAAGCTCAAGCCAAATTTTAAGGTGGCACTCTCTGGAGAGTACACCACTAATGCCATGCTCTTGCGCATCTACTACCCTGATGCACGTCCTGTCTATATGAATTTTCTTGAGATCGAAGAGGCAGTGGTCAGCGGCCTGGTAGATGCTGGTGTACTGATCCACGAGTCTATCCTTGATTTTGACGAAAGCCTGGAGGTAGAAAAAGAGATATGGCAGATTTGGGTAGAGCTTGCTGGAGAAGGTCTGCCGTTGCCACTTGGAGGCATGGCGATTCGCAGAAGCCTTCCGCTCAACCGTGCCATAGAGATCGAGAAGATCCTTATCGACGGGGTCAAAGTAGCGAATCTACGCAAAGAAGAACTGTGTGCCAAGCTCGAAAAGGACGCACTGGTCCGCATCTGTGATACACTACTGAAGAAATATCTTGATATGTATGCATCAGATGCATCAATCGAGCTGAGTACACTGCAAATTCGGGCACTGGACAAGCTTTACGAGATCGGCTTCAAACATGGACTCTGGGAGTCGCCTATCAAAACGGAGGATTACCTGATCCCAAGAGAATATGCCGCACTTCGTGCGAATTAGGAATGAGAATGTTTATAATTTCTTTAATCCAGTCAAGCTTTAACACAAAAAGTTTTTTAAAAAAGAACATACTCACGCTCCTTACTCCTTACTCCAAGGCCACTTATCACTTCGTTTGGGTGCACTCCTCGCTTTTGACTGAAAAAAAAGGAAAAATCCTTGTTTTTTAAGATGATTGATTTTTCAAAATGCTCCAGTATCAACATAGGGCAACCTACAGAGGTACTGGTAGTAGAAAAAGGGGATGTCATACCTCACAACCGCTATCTTATAGGAGGAGCCAACAACCTTCTTCTCTCTCCCACCCCTCCCCCACTGATGATCCTTGGCAAAGAGTTTGCTACGATTACTCAAGAAGAGAAGATGCTGATCATCGGCGCAGCTACTCCCACGGGGCGTATCCTCTCCTATGCTAGAAAACACAATATCGCTGGTTTTGAGT
>Ga0209614_1001598_pt1 | contig 16422 bp, 12 predicted proteins | sample BlaSprsedimmetaG_FD_185484 | JGI IMG/M metagenome (GOLD analysis project Ga0209614, IMG submission 185484) | Hot spring sediment bacterial and archeal communities from California, USA to study Microbial Dark Matter (Phase II) - Blank Spring... ... | reverse complement strand
GCGCGAGTATGACCTGGGGCAAAGCTCTGAGATAAAGCAGCTTTTTTTGCTGTTACAAGGCCGGACTGAGCTTCCCGGAAGGTTGCAATAGCCCTCGCTTTACACCTTCCGGGAAGCTGCGCGAGTATGACCTGGGGCAAAGCTCTGAGATAAAGCAGCTTTTTTTGCTGTTACAAGGCCGGACTGAGCTTCCCGGAAGGTTGCAATAGCCCTCGCTTTACACCTTCCGGGAAGCTGCGCGAGTATGACCTGGGGCAAAGCCCTGAGATAAAGCAGCTTTTTTTGCTGTTACAAGGCCGGACTGAGCTTCCCGGAAGGTTGCAATAGCCCTCGCTTTACACCTTCCGGGAAGCTGCGCGAGTATGACCTGGGGCAAAGCCCTGAGATAAAGCGGCTTTTTTGCTGTTACAAGGCTGGGCTGAGCTTCCCGGAAGGTTGCGATAGCCCTGAACAAAGCACCTCGGCATATTGACCTGTCTGCGTAGACGTGCTACAATCTAAATAAGTAGGCAAGGCCCCACCTATCTGACTAACAACTATCTGACGAACAAAGACTAATTTCGGAGGTCACGATGCCAAAAGGAAAGAAGAATCAAACCGCTGAGAGTCCAAAAGAAGCCGCCGTTCAGCCGGAAGCCCCTGCTGCGACCAAAAAGGAGAACGTCCGACAGCCCATCAAGAGGCTCAAGCGCAAGGCCTACGAAGAGGAACTGCGCAAGCTCCAAGTAGAACTGGTCAAGCTCCAATACTGGATCAAAGAGCAAGGGCTGAAGGTCGTCGTCATCTTCGAGGGGCGCGATGCCGCCGGAAAGGGCGGCGTGATCAAGCGCATCACCGAACGCCTGAATCCCCGCATCTGCCGGGTGGAGGCGCTCGGCACTCCTTCGGACCGGGAGAAGACACAGTGGTACTTCCAACGCTACGTGGATCGCCTGCCCGCCGCCGGAGAGATGGTGCTCTTCGACCGCAGTTGGTACAATCGTGCGGGCGTCGAACGCGTGATGGGCTTCTGCACCGAGGAGGAATACCGCGAGTTCCTGCGCTCGTGCCCCGAATTCGAACGCATGCTGATCCGCTCCGGCATTATCCTGCTCAAATACTGGTTCTCCGTGAGCGACGAGGAACAGGAGCGCCGCTTCCAGGCCCGCCTCGACGATCCCACCAAACGCTGGAAGCTCAGCCCGATGGACCTGGAATCGCGCAAGAAGTGGATTGAGTACTCCAAGGCCAAGGACGAGATGTTCGCTCACACCGATACCAAGCAGGCGCCCTGGTACGTAGTCAACTCCGACGACAAGCGGCGCGCGCACCTCAACTGCATCAACCACCTGCTCAGCAAAATCCCCTACGAGGACTTGACGCCCGGGACGATCGATCTGCCGCCGCGCCAGGACGACATCGCCTACGTCCGCCCACCGCTCGAGTACCAGACCTTCGTGCCAGAGAAGTTCTAAAGTCTATAAATTGGGGTGTTTTTGGTTTGCGGGTACGCCCGCAAACCAAAAACACCCCCTTGATACAATGCCACGCAAGATTATCCACCTGGATTTGGATGCATTTTTCTGCGCGGTAGAGGAACTGCACGATCCCACGCTGCGCGGCAAGCCGTTTGCCGTAGGCGGGCGGCCCGAACAGCGCGGCGTTGTTGCTTCATGCTCCTACCCCGCGCGGACGTTCGGCGTCCATTCGGCCATGCCTATGGGACGCGCGCTCCTGCTTTGCCCGCAGCTCATCGTCGTCCCCGGACGTCACGGTGTCTACGACGAATATTCGCAGCAGGTGATGGTGCACTGTTACAACCGCACCAGCCTGGTCGAGCAAATCTCCATCGACGAAGCGTTTCTCGACGTCAGCGACCTGCGCCCATCCGCCGAGACCATCGCCCGCGAGTTGCAGACTGCGATTTGGGACGAACTGAGCCTGCCTTGCTCGCTCGGCGTGGCGACCAACAAACTGATTGCGAAGATCGCCAACAACGTGGGCAAAGCCGAAAAACGCAGCGCCAGCCCGCCGATGGCGATCAAGGTCGTGCCGCCGGGCGAAGAAGCCGCCTTTCTCGCCGCACTGTCCATCAAAGAACTGTGGGGCATCGGCCCCAAGACCGCCGCCAGCCTGGAAGCGCTCGGCATCCACACCATCGGCGACCTCGCCCGCTGGCCCGAGGCCGATCTGGTGCACCGCTTCGGCAAATCCGGTCACGACCTGGCGCAGCGCGCTCGCGGGATCGACGACCGCCCCGTCGTCACCGAGTACGAGGCCAAGTCGTTGAGCCGCGAAACCACCTTCGCGCACGACGTAAGCGATGACGCGATGCTGCGCCGCACACTGTTGCACCTCGCCGAGAGTGTGGGCCATCGCCTGCGCCGCGCGCAGCTCCAGGGCAGTACCGTCAAGCTCAAGCTGCGCTGGGCCGACTTCACCACGATCACCCGGCAGGTCACGCTCCCGGAGCCGACCGATCAGGATAACGCCATCTACGCCGCCGCGCACCAGCTTTTCGAGCAGGCGTGGCCCAAAGGCAAGCCCGTGCGCCTCATCGGCGTCGGCGTGAGCGCGCTGGGATCGCCGGTGCAGCAGTTGGGATTGTGGGAGACGCCGTCGGAGAAAGGGCAACGCTTGCAGGATGCACTCGACGCCGTGCGCGACCGCTTTGGGCGCGCGGCAATCAAACGCGCGAGTGATTTGAACGAATAGGGTGTTTTGCGTTTGCGGGCGTAGCCCGCAAACGCAAAACACCCACCAATTTTTGAAAGGAGCCACAAATGACCAAACGACCCTATAACACCCCCTACACCGGCGACTATCTCAGCCGCGTCGCCTTCCCGCTGGGCGGGATTGGCGCGGGAATGCTCTGTCTGGAAGGCACAGGCGCACTCTCGCACGTCTCGCTGCGCGGGCACGCGGACGTTTTCAACGAGCCGTTGATGTTCGCTGCGATCTCGATAGACGCTCCGGCGGGATCACAATCCGACCGCCTGGCCCGCGTGCTCGAAGGCCCTGTACCGATGTGGAAAGCCTTCGGCACGCCCGGTGCGGGCAACGGCCTGGGCGGGACGAGCTACGGCTTGCCCCGTTTTGCCGGGGCCGCATTCGAAGCGCGCTTCCCCTTCGGGACGGTGACGCTGCGCGATCCCAAAATCCCGCTGGATGTGACTGTCACCGGCTGGAGCCCGTTCACGCCGGGCGATGCAGATAGCTCCAGCCTGCCCGTGGCGGCGTTGGAATATCGCTTCGCCAACCCCACCGCTGCGCCGGTCGAGGCTGTCTTCTCCTTCCACGCGCGCAACTTTATGGCGCCGGACGCCCAAAGCGGCGCGGTCCTCGCTGCACCGGGCGGATTCACGCTGGCCTACCCTGAAGAACGCGCTGCGTTCAGCGCCACGCTGGATGAGGCCAACGTTGCCGTCAACTGCGCCTGGTTCCGGGGCGGCTGGTTCGATGCCCTGACCGTCGTCTGGAAGACGATTGCGGAAGGCACAATGCCGGAAGCCGGTTCTACCATTGAGGGCGCGCCCAGCCCCGGCGGCAGTCTCTACGTGCCGCTGCGCCTGGAACCGGGCGAGACGCGCACCATCCGCCTGCGGTTGGCATGGCACGCCCCGGAGACCGGTCTGCGTGTGGGCAAAGACCCGGAATGTGCGGAAGGCGTCTCCTGCGATTGCGGGTCGGGCGCACACGTCCCCTGGTACGCGAGCGTTTTCCCCGACATCGACGCCGTCGCCGCCCACTGGCGCGCCCACTACGACGCCTTACGCGCGCGCACGGCGGCCTTCACCGGCTGCTTCTACGACACCACGCTCCCGCCGGAGGTTGTCGAGGCCGTCGCCGCCAACCTCACCATCCTCAAATCGCCCACGGTGCAACGCCAGCCCGACGGGCGGCTGTGGTGCTGGGAGGGCTGCCACGACAAAGGCGGCTGCTGCCACGGCTCGTGTACCCACGTCTGGAACTACGCGCAGGCGATCCCGCACCTGTTCCCCGATCTGGAACGCTCGCTGCGTCACACCGAATTCTTCGCCGATCAGGACGAGCGCGGGCATCAAACGTTCCGCGCCAACCTGCCGATTCGCCCCGTGGCCCACGACTTCCACGCCGCCGCCGACGGCCAACTGGGCGGCGTGATGAAGGTCTACCGCGAGTGGCGCATCAGTGGCGACGAGCAATGGCTGCGCACCTTCTGGCCGAAAGTGAAACAGAGCCTCGATTACTGCATCGAGACGTGGGACCCGGACCACACCGGAACGCTGGTGGAACCGCACCATAACACGTACGACATCGAATTCTTTGGGGCGGACGGAATGTGTACCTCGTTCTACCTGGGCGCGCTCAAGGCCGCCGTGCTTATGGCCGAAGCGCTCGATGAAGCCGTTCCCCTCTATGCGGAACTGCTGGAAAAGGGCGTCGCGACGATGGAAGCGGACTTATGGAACGGCGAGTACTTCATCCAAAAAATCCGGTGGACGGGCTTGCGTGCCGGCGATCCCACGCAAACCCAAGCCTGGAACGTCAACTATTCCCCGGAGGCGATTGCGCTGCTACAACAGGAAGGGCCTAAGTACCAGTACGGCAACGGCTGCCTCGCCGACGGCGTCCTCGGCGCGTGGATTGCAGCGGTCTGCGGGGTGGGAGAATTCCTCGACCGTGAACAGGTGCGCGGGCATCTGCTGGCCGTGCATCGCTACAACCTGCGCCACGATCTGTCGGAGCACGTCAATCCGCAGCGGCCGGCGTTCGCCTTGGGCAAGGATGGCGGCCTGCTACTCTGCACCTGGCCCCACGGCGACGCGCTCACGCTGCCGTTCCCCTACGCCAACGAGGTCTGGACGGGCTACGAGTACCAGGTCGCTTCGCACTTGATGCTGCTTGGCGAGGTTGAGGCGGGATTGGAGATCGTGCGCATTGCCCGCGACCGCTACGATGGTCGTGTGCGCAATCCCTTCAACGAGTACGAGTGCGGGCACTGGTACGCCCGCGCGATGGCGTCCTACGGCCTGCTGCAAGGGCTGACGGGCATCCGTTACGACGCTGTGGAGAACGTGCTCTACATCCAGCCGAACATCCCCGGCGATTTTCGCGCCTTCCTCAGCACCGCCACCGGCTATGGCACGACCGGTGTGCGCGATGGCAAGCCCTTTGTGGAGGTGAAGCACGGCACGATCCCTTACACGCGGATTGCATTTAGAGCGGCTGAGCCAGAATGAGCACCAATAACTCGTGGCGTCCTTCCCAAAACTGGAACGCTTTCTTAACATTGCCCCTATTGAATTCTTCTCTCTTCTCACATATACTAAAAGTGAATGCTTGGTAACCGTAAACGTCGCCGCCTCGTCGTAGTTCTCCTTAGAATCTATACAAAAACTCACCGGGTACAGCATTTTGCGCCTAAAGGCACGGAAGGAAGGGTGTTTTTGCGCTTGCGGGTGCACCCGCAAGCGCAAAAACACCCTCAAGAAAAACGGCTTAAATTGGCAGACCAATTTAAGCCGCCTACTCCGCCTACTCCGGCGACAAAGCGACATCGCGATAATTTCCGGATAGGTTCTTAGTAGTTCACAGAAAGGAGCCACGATGTTAAAGAAAAGCTTGTGCTATTTGAGCCTTCTCCTCATCTTGGGCAGTCTTTGGCCGTTGCGCCCTATCACGGCCACCAATCAGGGATATGGCGAACCTGGTGTCTGGGAAGACCTCGACCTGCGTGGGGGATTCGCGCAGGCGTTGGCGCTTTCGCCCAATTTTCCCACCGACAACCTCGTGCTGGCGGGGGAGTACCAGACTTACCGCCATCCCATGCTCCAGTTCGGGATCGGCATCCGCCGCTCCACCAACGGTGGCCTGAACTGGCATCCCACCGCCATCGCTCCCCCCGACGATGCGCTGAGCAGCACCCTAGCCGTTCACGACTTCGCCTTCTCGCCAACCTTCGCCGCCGATCAGACTGTCTTCGCCGCCACCTGGGCGGGCCTCTTCCGCTCCACCGACAGTGGACAGACCTGGAACATTATCACCGGGACAGGGCAATGGCTCGGCAGCGTCGCCGTCGCACCGGATTTCGCTGCCAGTGGGCATCTTATGGCCGGCGACGGCTATTTCGGTTCGACGGTGTCGGTCAGCGCGGATGGCGGGCAGAGCTGGACCGCGCACCAGGGCGTTGCAGCCGGGTCCGATATCGCCTACTCGCCCGGTTTCGCCACAGACGGGATCGCTTTCACGGCAGGCAATGGCGTCCACCTCACCACCAATCGCGGCATCTCGTGGACCCAGATCCTCACGGGGGGTGTCTCTGCCCTCGCAGTCTCGCCGCAGTTCGCCACGGACACCACGATCTTTGCCGCCGGGAGGGACGGCGTTTACATCTCCACCGATGGCGGCGCGTCGTGGATCAGCCACACGATAGCGATAGATGTCACCTGGCTTCAGGCGCTCGCCATTTCTCCGGCCTTCGACGCCGATGGCGCGCTCTTCGCCGGGAACGAGCAGGGCCTCTACCGTTCCACCGACCGCGGGGAGCACTGGGAGACCATCGACACGTACCCCGGCCCCAACGTCCGCGCCCTGGCCCTGGCGCCCACCTGGCCCACGACGCCCACGCTCCTGGTTGGGAGCACGAACGGCGTCTACCGCAGCGACGATGGCGGCATAACCTGGTATCAGGGCGCAGGTCTGGCGCCCCTGGCAATCACGCAACTGGTGCACGGCCCCGACCCGCACCTGCTCACGGCAGCCACGACGAGCCACGGCGTCTACCAGAGCAGCGACCTGGGCGCAACGTGGCGCTTTGCCGGCCTCGCCGGGCCAACCGGGGTGAGGTACGTCGCCCTCTCACCGGACTACAGTCACGATCAAACCATGCTGGCGAACGTCCCTGCCTACGCGGGGTTCAACCTCTATCGCACGACGGATGGCGGCATTACGTGGACGCTGCTCACGTCTTCGGACTATCCCGGCGAGGGGCTGGCCTTCTCGCCCGCCTTCCCGGACGATGACGTCGTCTACGCCACCGGGCAACATGGGAAAGTGCTGCGCTCGACCGATCTAGGCGACACGTGGGAACCGGTTGGCGCGCCGCCCGAAGGAACCGGTAGCCTGGGCGCATGGCACGTTGCCCTGCCGCCGACCTATCCAACCGATGGCACGCTCTTTGCCGGCGGCAGCGGCTTCTGGCGATTACCGCCCGGCGCGGAGGTCTGGCAGCTCGCCGCGACGGAACTGCGCACAGATACACAAGTCACTTCACTCGCGGTCTCACCCAACTATGCAGTGGACCAAACCCTATTCGCCACCGCCCAACGCAACGAACCGGATTTTTCCATAACCAGCGGCATCTATCGTTCTACCGACGGTGGCGCGAACTGGGTACGGCTCACCGTTGGCCTGCCCCCTGCCGATGCCACCTCGCGCCTCGAGCGCGTGGCCTTCTCGCCGGATTACGCCACCGACCACACCGTTTATGCGTCGACCGAGACGCAACTCTACCGCTCCCGCGACGGCGGCGACCGCTGGACGGCTATAGATGTGCCGCCGGGTTTATTCCCCCTTCAAGACGTCGTCGGGGGTATGGAGGGGAGCGTCTATGTCGGGGGAAAGACCGGCGTCCAACGCTACACGACTACGGCCTGGAACATTCTCGCCGATGGCGGATTCGAGACCGGAACCGGCTGGACCTTGCCCGAGACGGCTCACCCGGCGGGTTACACATCGAGTCCGGTATACAGCGGCGCACAAGCTCTGCGCGTCGGCATCGATGAAGGCCCTAACGTTGAATCCTACTCTTCGGCACGGCAGACCGTGACGATACCCGCCAACATGGCCAGCGCCACGTTTTTCTGCCAGGTCTGGCCCGTCACCGGTGAACGTGTCCTGGCGCAACACGCACGCCTGTTTACCCCCCACACACCAGACGCGCCCGTTGCCGGCAACGCGCCCGCTGCCGGCGACGCACAATATCTTCTGATTATGGACGGTACGACCACCCTGGAGACACTCTTCTGGGAACTCACCAACGCGGCAAACTGGCAACTGCGCACCTTCGACCTTTCGGCCTACCGCGGCCAGACGATCACCCTGCACTTCGGCGTGTACAACGACGGTGCCGGCGGCATCACGGCGCTCTACGTGGACGACGCAGCGCTGGTCGTCAGCGACAGCGACCCCATCACGTACACGTTGGAGATAAACATCGTCGGTGAAGGCACGGTGACGCGCGCCCCATCTGCCGCTGCGTATATCTCAGGCACCTCGGTCCTCCTGACCGCCGAACCGGCTGTGGGTTGGCACTTCGCAAATTGGAGCGGCGACCTGGAGGGCGACGCCTTGGCCGGGACTGTCGTGATGGATGCCCATAAGGTCATCACCGCCACCTTTATGCAGAATGAATACACGCTCGATGTGGCCGTCGAGCCGGAGGGCAGCGGCACGGTGACGGTCGATCCTGCGCAGGCCGTTTACCACCACGGCGATGCGGTCACGCTCACGGCGACCCCGGCAACGGGCTGGGTCTTCGACGGCTGGTCTGGCGCACTCACGGGCAGCGCCAACCCCGCAACCCTCCTGGTGGACGGTGACAAGTCCGTCGTTGCGACCTTCACTCCGGAGGTCAGCGTGACGCCGTCCGCACTCAACGTGACCTTGCGCGAGGGCGAGACTGCCGTGCGCAGCATCACCGTGAGCAATCACAGCGACGTCGACCTGCTCTGGCAACTGGTGATGGAGGCAGAAGTCGGGTGGTTGCGGTTGGATTGGCAAACCACAATCGGGTTGCCCGTGATCACGCCGCCGGGCGGTACCGGCGACTCGACCACATTCTTCGATGCAACCGGACTAGGTCCTGGCATCTACACCACCACGCTGACCGTTTCCAGCGACCACCCCATTCACCCACGCATCGACATCCCGGTGCGGCTGACCGTAGGCTACAAGCTCTTTCTACCGCTCGTTATGAGATCGAGCAACTGAGCGAACCAATAACCTTCCGGGAAGCTACGCGGCGCCCGGTCAACAGAGCACGTGCGTTAGCTTCCCGGAAGGTTAGGAGGTTAAAGTGCCAACGAGAAAATTGACTTTCGTTACCGATCAGTATTACCACATCTACAATCGCGGCGTCAATCGCGAGGCAATTTTCTTCTTGCCCGATAATTACGTTTACCTCTTGCATCTGCTCAAAAAGAACATCGCTCGCCACGGACTTTCGCTGGCGGCATATTGTTTGATGCCCAATCACTACCATTTCCTGCTCAAACCAACGCGCGATGATACGGTTGCGCCATTTATGCAAAGCGTCTTTGGCGCTTATACACAAGCCGTCAACCGGAAACAAGGACGGCAAGGCCCACTTTTCCAGGGCCGGTTTCGTGCTATCCTGATAGATGCAGAAGGGTACTTTACTCAATTGGCGCGTTACATCCACGCCAATCCGGTTTTGTCCGGGTTGACAGATACGCCACAAGCCTGGCCGTATTCGAATTACCAGGACATTATCGGGCAACGCAACGGGACGCTGAAAAATGACGATCTGGTGCCGGGGTGCTTTCCAACCGGTGAGGATTATCGGCTGTCTGTCGAGGGATATATCGCTGAGATCGTCGAAGACAACCTTCCGGGAAGCTACGACGCACCTGGTCAACCCAGGTCATCGTTATAACGGAGATCGTGCATCAAGCAGACCTGGTGTAGCTTCCCGGAAGGTGCGCACGTTAACCTTCCGGGAAGCTACGGTATGCCTGGTCGACCAGGCACAGCAGTAAACGAAGATCGTGATCATACAAACCCGGGGTAGCTTCCCGGAAGGTCAATACGGAGGTACTATGAAAATCATCGATCTGAAATGCGCCATTCGAAGACAACCTTCCGGGAAGCTACGACGCACCTGGTCAACCCAGGTCATCGTTATAACGGAGATCGTGCATCAAGCAGACCTGGTGTAGCTTCCCGGAAGGTGCGCACGTTAACCTTCCGGGAAGCTACGGTATGCCTGGTCGACCAGGCACAGCAGTAAACGAAGATCGTGATCATACAAACCCGGGGTAGCTTCCCGGAAGTTCAATACGGAGGTACTATGAAAATCACCGACTTAAAATGCGCCATTATCGGCCAAAATCCCGTGGTGCGCATCATCACGGACGAGGGCATCGACGGCTACGGGCAGGCGGAATCCAGCAAACCCTATCTCAAGCCGCACGTCCTCTTCTACAAGCAGTGGCTCCTCGGCGCGGACCCCACCAACGTCGAGAGCGTGATGCTCCGCATCCGGCGGATGGGCAGCTTCAAACCGTGGGGCAGCGCCGTCAGCGCGATCGAGATGGCGCTGTGGGACATCGCGGGCAAGGCGGCCGGCCTGCCGGTCTACAAGCTGCTCGGCGGCAAGGTGCGCGATCACGTCCGCGTCTACAACGGCAACGTGCGTTTCAAGATGAACGGCTACACGCCGGAAGACTACGCCGAGAATATGGCGAAGATGAAAGCATCGCCGGAGAACTTCAGCATCATCAAGCAGGGCATCGGCTTCCACAGTCCCATGCCAAGCCGCGTCCCCGACTTCTTCTACGGTGAAGCGCTACCCGGCGCGCCCCACCCCAATCGCGGCCTGCTGACTGAGCGCGGCCTCAAGCACGTCATCGCGTGCGTCGAGGCGATGAAGGACGTGCTCGGCGACGAAGTGGGCCTGGCGCTGGATTGCGGCCCCGGCTGGATGCCCACCGATGTCATCCGGCTGGCGCGGGCGCTGGAACCGCTCAACATTATGTGGCTCGAGGACACAATCAACGGCGACTACAACCCTTACGTGCTGGCCGATGTTTACCGTGACATCACAATGAGCACATCCACGCCCATCCATACCGGCGAGCAAATCTATCTGCGCCACAACTTCAAGGAACTGATCGAGAAACAGGCCGTCAACATCATCGGGCCGGACCCGGCGGACATCGGCGGCATCGCCGAGCTGAAGTGGGTGGCGGAGTACGCCGACCTACACGGCATCCTGATGGCCCCACACGGCACGCTGGATGGCCTCATCGGGCTGGCGGCGCTCGTGCAGGTCTCGGCGACCCTGCCGCAGAATTACATCGCCTTCGAGTATCCCACCGGCAAGCCGGAGTGGTGGTACGACATCGTCGAAGGGCTGCCCAACCCTATCGTCAGGGACAGTCTCATCGAGGTATGGGATCGCCCCGGCCTGGGCGTGGAGTTCAAAGTGGATGCGGCGCGGCAATATTTGTCTGAAGAAGACAAGGATTTCTTCGAGTAAAGTATAATTGCATCCTGGCGCGCATAGCGTATAATAGGGCTATCATTGACGGGGAGGTGAACAATGCGCAAATTTATGGTCTTTCTTGCCGGTTTGGTGATCGGTCTGTGGACGGGGGGAGTGTTAGCAATGCTTTTCGCGCCGCAATCCGGCATGGTGCTACAACAGCGCATCCGTACAGGCGTCGAGCGGTTGGTGGAAGAAGGCAAATCAGCGGCTGAAGCCCGGCGGATAGAACTCGAGGAGCAGTTGGAGTCGTTCAAGCAGGGGCGGCCGATTGTCCTACAATCAGGCGAGCCTCAGTCGAACTAGGGTTCTTAGTACGACAAACGGCGGGGAATTCCCCGCCGTTTTTTTATCTTCACGTAAACTCTTTCAACTGCCAGCCGCCTGCACAAAAGCCTCGAACAGCGGCCACATCGTCGGCGACGCTTTCACCATCGCCTCCGGGTGCCATTGCACGCTGACACAGAACGGATGCTCCGGTATTTCCACAGCCTCGATCACGCCATCCGGCGCGTGGCCCATCACAACGAGCCGGTCGCCAACGGCTTTGAGCGCCTGGTGATGCGAGCTGTTGACGTCGAACGTCGTCCCACCCAGGATCGCTGCCAGACGGCTCCCCGGATCCAACGTGACGCTGTGAGCAATCGTTTCCATCGGCTGTGTCGCCACGTAAGCATGGTCCAGGGTATTGGGAATATTCGCCGCGATGTCTTGATAAAGCGTGCCGCCCATCGCCACATTGAGAGCTTGATGCCCCCGGCAAATCGCCAACAACGGGCGTTCCATTGCCAGCCACGCTCGCGTCAATCCCATTTCGGAGAAATCGCGCTCGGCATCCACCTGGCCCATCCATGGCTCGCTCTCCTCACCATAGAGCTTGGGATTGATGTCTCCGCCACCGGAGAGCATTAGCCCATCCAGATGGGCGAGCAGCGTCTCCCAATCTGCCTCTATGACCGTTGGCGGGATCACAACCGGCGTCCCGCCCACGTGCTGAACTGCGCGGACGTACGTCTCCCCAAGGGCGCACATAGGTATATGCGACAAACGGGCGGAAGTATCCTTCCGCCCGGTAATGCCGATCAACGGCCTGCGTAACGCCACTTCGCCTACTTGCGCAGTTCCTTCAAGCGCGCAGCCCTGCCCCGGCGCTCACGCAGGAAGTAGAGTTGCGCGCGGCGGACCTTGGAACGGCGCACCACTTCGATCTTATCGATGCGTGGCGAGTGAAGCAGGAACGTGCGTTCCACACCGACGCCATGTGAGGCCATCCGTCGCACGGTGAAATTCGCATTGACGCTGCCCTTGCGCAGGCGGATAATCGTCCCTCGAAAAACTTGAATGCGCTCACGGTCGCCTTCGACGATGCGCACATGGACTTTGACAATATCCCCGGGTCGCAGTTCTGGAATATTGACATTTGGCTTTGCCATCTGGCGTTCTAACGATTGTACCAGGTTCATTTCATCCTCTCCCCGAAAACAACTTATTCCCAAAAATTAGCCGCCAATGCTGGCGGCAAGCAGAAATTATACCATAATCCGTTGTATTGGCAATTACTTCAATTTGGCAAATTCGAAGACTACAAAAGTCTCAGTACGTACTACGGCTGGCAAATCCACTGTCCACCGTAGATATTTTCACAACCAGGTATTGCGTGAGACTTTTGCAGCCTGGTCTTACTTCACCCGAATCCGCCAACCTTCCTGGAGATAATCCGGGTCGCGCGGCAGACCGCGGCTTTCCCACAAGTGCGCGTTCCACACCCAGAACTGCTGCTTGGTCAACCCGTGCCGTGTGATGATGCCCCACACCGTATCGCTAGTCGAAACGGTGAGGTAGACGGGCTGTGGAATGTCCGGCATCCCGGCGACCGACGGTTCCGGTGCAGCGAACTGCTCGGATTCCTCCTGGCAACGAACATTGACCGATTGCAGCAGCGACCAGAGTGCCTTTTCGGCGTTGGCCGCATGGTAAACGCTGAAGAAATCCAGCCCATGCCGTGCCAATTCCTCAACCCAGGGGATCAACTCCTCCGGCAAAAAAATCGGCCCCGCAAGCCGGTACAGTGGGGACAACACCGGATAAACTTCCGGCGTCTTGTCCCATATCAGACTGAGCGTGTCCAAAGTCTGGTAAATATCCCGGTGAATGATCTTTTCGGGATCGTTACCCCAGGCGGCAAAGGCCAACGGCATCCAACCGGCCTGGCACAGCGGCGCGAGTACGTCCAAAACACGCGGATCGGGCAGGTGGGCCGGCGGTGGGGTCGCCAGATAGAGCCGCTCGCGCGGAATCTCGACGTTGTCCAACGCTTCAGCCAGCGGACGCATCTGATCCCCGGTCACCAGCGCCGCGCCGAGAAACAAGACGGTAGCTTCATATCCGAATGTTTGTGCTTCGACGATGGCTTTGAGCGCATCCTGGGGAGCGCGATCGGTGATCTGCACCCAGGCCAGCGGGTGAAAACCAAGCGCGCGCACGCGCCTGACCATCGTGCGCGTCGTTTCGGGGAAATAGTAGGGACCATGGCCCACTTTGACCAACAAATACGTCGCGCCAACGCTGGCAGCCATCTCGGCCGCGCGCTGGAGGTCATACGAATGGGCCAACCATAGTCCTTTTCCGCAAAGTTTTGCCATCACCTGCTCCGTTGCAAAAGTGGATGTCATTATAAACTGGATTGCGCGCTTGACAAGCCTCTATTGCTCTTTACAATTCAGCTTCGCGTTGAGCTTAATGACAACACCAGTGAATCACACGCTTGACAAGCCTCTACTGCTCTTTACAATGGGGGGTATGAGCAAAATGCGCTGGTATCGAACACTAACGCGGGGCCAACGGTGGATTCTTTTAGGACTGCTGTTTGGCCTCATTGCCGTCCTGGGGTTGCTCGGCTGGAACGTGTGGAACGCCCTCACTCTGCCGCAGACGCTCTCACCGTTACCCACGCCCACACTCCGGCCAACGCTCACGCCCTCCCTTACACCCACGCCTACACTGACGCTCACGCCCTCCCCCACCCCGACGGCGACGCCATTACCACCCTTCGACATCGCGCAGGCCGGGATGATCGCTGCCGGCGTCTCCGACGCACGCGGACGGGTTGCACGTTGGAGCACCCCGTTGACGTTGGTGAATGACCAATTGGCAATGTCGGTCATCCTCTACCGCCTTTACGACGCACACCCGCCGTCGGTGTTACAGCTTCAGCCCCACCTGCAGGCGTTGCGACTCTGGTTCTGGGACGAGGTGCGCGTCGATCCCGTGGCCCAAGCCCCGGCCGTGGCCGCGCTCTATGCCTCGGACACCGAAGAGCTGTACCTGCGGCGCGACTGGCCCGGCGCACGCGACGTGCTGGAATGGCAGATCGCTTATGGATACGCGCGGGCGGTTCCCGACCAATACGGCGAGCTGCCGCGTCTGATCGCTAACGCGGACTCGCTAGATCACCGGCTGGCCCTGGCCGCCGTGGGCGATGGCGATGCGCTCTTCTCGCTGTGGCGCTATGCCGGTGCAAGACCGGGCAGCGCCCAGGCGCTGGCTCTGACCGACGCCATCGCCAAAGCCATCACACCGCGCTGGCGTCTGACCACCGATCCACTGCTGGACGATCTCTCACAGCTCTCCCTCAGGTTGGGCGGCGCCTTTATGGCCGATTTGTACACCCATGGTGGTGCGGCTGCCGTCGATGCGGCCGTCCTGCGCCCGCCGCGTTCCACCGCGCAACTGCTGCACATCGAGCGTTATCTCGCCGATGACGTGCCGCAGGTATTGACGCCCCTCCAGCCGCAACTGGGGCGCGACTGGGTGTTGAGCAGCACCGAAACCCTCGGCGAGGCGCTGATCCGCCTGGCGCTGCTGGAATGGAGCGCCGGCACTATTGCCACGAACGACGTCGCAGTACGCGATATGGCTGAGCGCGTCTCCCATTGGAACGGCGATTTGTTGCAAATATGGGGCGGGCCTGAGGGCGCCGACGCCATCGCCTGGCAAACCGTCTGGGATTCGAGCGAAAACGCTATCAACTTCTACGAGACGCTGCTGGAGATTATGCCACAGCCGCTTCTCCCCGGCCCAATCGATAACACGCGCCCCCCTGCCAGACTGCTCGGCGGGCGCTGGTGGGCCGGGGCGCAGGGCGCCGTCTTCCTCCATCGCCGGGCAGACCGGGTCTGGCTCGCGTGGGGAACCGACGTCGCAGCAGTCGAAACGTGGGAATTGCGTTGCGGGCAACGAGATGAGGGATTGGGGATTAGTAACTGGGGACCAGGCATTAGAGACTGAGCATCCTAGTCCCCAATCCCCAGTTACCAGTCCCTGGTCCCCCACTTGTGGAGGAACCTACCATTAAAACGAAACAAAGTGCAAAAACGAAGATACGGAAAGCGGCGCTAGTTATCCTCGCGGGCGGGGTGCTGGGCGCGGCATGGACAGTGTGGACGTTGACCACACGCTACGAGCGGCTGATGTACGCCCCGGCGGAGATCGAGCAGGTTCCGGACAAGCCCGTCGCCGTGGTTTTTGGCGCGGGCTACTGGCCGAGCGGTGCATTAAGTATGGTGCTCAAAGATCGCCTGGACGCCGCGATCGAGTTATATCGCGCCGGGCGCGTGCAGAAATTGCTCTTCAGCGGCGACAATCGCTTCGTCGATTACAACGAGCCGGCGAAGATGTTGACATACGCGCTCGCACAGGGCGTCCCCCGCGACGACATCGTCCTCGACTACGCCGGGCGGCGCACCTACGACACGTGCTACCGCGCCCGCGACATCTTCCAAGTCCGAGACGCCGTGTTGATCACCCAACGCTATCACTTGCCGCGCGCGCTCGATACCTGCGGCGCGTTGGGCCTGAACGCCGTCGGCTACGTCGCGGACCGGCAACCCTATCCGCGCCGCGACCTCGCCTGGTACTGGACGCGCGAAGTACCTGCCCTCTGGCGCGCCTGGTGGGACATCTACATCGCCCGCACCACGCCCGTTCTAGGCGAGCCATTGCCAATCTTTTGAGGGGAGTAAGAAGTAAAGGGAAATGAGAAATGAGAAATGAGTAAAGAGTGATGAGTAATGAGTACTCTTTACTCTTTACTCTTTACCCATTATCAACAACACAAGGAGCCATAATGCCCATCACACACGGATTCGAACTGCTCGAAACGCGGGACATTCCCG
>Ga0209614_1001597_pt1 | contig 16424 bp, 10 predicted proteins | sample BlaSprsedimmetaG_FD_185484 | JGI IMG/M metagenome (GOLD analysis project Ga0209614, IMG submission 185484) | Hot spring sediment bacterial and archeal communities from California, USA to study Microbial Dark Matter (Phase II) - Blank Spring... ... | reverse complement strand
GGCCGGTCGGCCGGAGCAAGAATACCTTGCACCGTAAGTCACATTACGCCACCGTCCAGACATTTCACCGGGGCCGGAATCACGGAAATTGAAGGCGGCGTTTTTTGCTTTATCGATGGAAACAACAGGAGCGCTTTGAGATGACTGAATATGAGGAACGAATATCAAGGGAAGGAGATGAACGATGAGAGAATGGATCTGGTTGATTGTAGCGCTTACAATCTTTTGTTTTGCGGCGCCTCACGTGGCCGAAGCAGAAGAACGGTCAGGCCCGGATATTGTCACGCTGGAGGAAATCGTGGTCACGGCCACCAAGACTGAGAAGAAGGTTGAAGACGCCCCTGGAAGCGTGACCGTTATCGACCAGGAGGAACTGAAGAAGCAACACATCCAAACCGTGGACGACGCATTCAAACACCTTTCCGGCGTGTTTGTCAAAAGGACAAAGGGATTGATGGATTCCACAGCTTCCGTGAGGCTGCGGGGTTTTAAGGGCGACCAATACACCTTGATTCTGCTCGATGGGCAGCCGCTCAATGACGCCTATACCGGCGGTCTCGATTGGGGATCGCTTCCGGTGGGAAACATCGAGCGCATCGAGGTGATCCGCGGCGCCGCGTCAGCCCTCTACGGAGGCAACGCCATGGGCGGCGTGATCAATATCATCACCAAGACCCCTGAAAAGCTCGAGCTTGAGGCAAGCGGGGGATACGGAACCCATGATACGCGGCGGTATCGGCTGAGCGCCGGAGATCGCTTTTGGGATCGATTGAGCCTTCGTGTCGGCTACGAGCAGGAAAGCACGGACGGGTATGTAACCACGCCTGTTGTCAGGTCGATTGCCGCCGGCGCCGGAAATGTGTCCGGTGGTTATCCGATGAACGACAAATACGGGAATCCCACCCGATGGGTCGTGGGCGACAAGGGTGACAACGGGGCTGAGCGCAGGAGTTTTGACGTAAAACTCAGCCTGGATTTCTCAGACACGGGCAACCTTTCCTTCACCGCCTTTTCAGGGCGGCACGAGTATGATTACGGGCCGCCCAACACCTACATGGGAACCTTCGGGGACAATTCCACGTATGCCGTTGCAGGGCCAGGCCAGCGAGCGCGGTTTCGACCCAATGACTTCATCAGCTGGACAGGGATCGGCAAAAAAGAAACCGACACGTACACCCTGGCCTTCAAGGAAATGTTCGGACCGGTACAGATCAACGCCCAGGCGGGGACGGTTCAGGTGGATCACCGCTACACCCTGGAGTCTGGCAGCGGATCGGACGACTACCATAACTCACCGGGTTCTCTGAAGATTACCGAGAACGAGAGCTGGTTCAGCGAATTGCGCGGGGATGTGCCCATCGGTGAGTCCCACATCTTTACTTTGGGGACCTCCTATCGCACGGACGAGTCCGATACCCATGACTATGACATCCCCTTTTACCGGAGCTATTCCGGCGCGGGACCGAGCACCTTTTACTCCGGGGGGAGTTCCAAGACATGGGCCGTGTTCGCCCAGGACGAATGGCGAGTCATTGACCCGCTGACCTTTTATATGGGCCTGCGTTACGATTACTGGAAGGTCTCTGACGGGGCCTCGGGTGCGCCGGGATCGGAGACCCGATACGACAGCAATACGGAATCCGAGCTCAGTCCCAAGGTCGCCGCCGTATGGAAGGTCCTTGCCAATACCGCCTTCAAGGCCTCGGTAGGGCATGCCTTTCGGCCCCCCACCCTTTATGAGCTTTATCGAACCTGGCAATCCTGGGGGACGACCTATCAAAGCAACCCGAATCTGAAGCCCGAAACCGTCTGGACCTATGAGATGGGCATCGATCAGTACTTTTTCGACAAGAAGACCCGGCTATCGCTTACCGGATACCGCAACGACATCGACGATCTGATCTATTACCGGACCGAGGGGACGACCAAGATCAAGACCAACGCCGGAAAGGCGCGAACCTATGGGCTGGAGCTGGAGGCTTCGCAGAAGGTGACCGAGTGGCTGGCGCTCTGGGGCAATTTCACCTACACGGACGCCAAGATCACCGGCAACCCCACGGACCCGGCAAGTGAGGACAAGCGGGTCCCCGGCATTCCGGAGAACGCCTGGAACATCGGCCTGGACACCCATTACAAATGGTTCAAGGGCAGCCTCGTGGGCCGCTATTTCAGCAAGATCTACAATGATTCGGACAACAAGGACACCGAAGACGGGGTGTACGGCACCTATGAACCGGCCTTTTTCATGGATGCCAAGTTGACCGTAACGCCTTTAAAGTGGATGGAGATATCCCTTTGCGTGGACAACATTTTGGATAAGGAATATTACGAATACTACAAGACCGATGGCCGGACGTTTTTTGCCGAACTCACCTTGCGGTACTGACATGCGCGCTCCCAGACTCCATAATAGGTCTTTTTTGATTGGCTGGTTTGCGGTCTTCGTGCTTTTGAGTTTTTTGCCGAGAGCGGCTTTTGGCGCATCAATGACCGTCCGGGATGCCTTGGGGCGAAACATAGAGGTCAGCCTGCCCATTCAAAGGATTGTGGCCTTGAACTCGGATGTCCTGGAGGTCCTTCGCACGTTGAAGGCCGAAGATCGTGTGGTGGGGGTGTTTTCTGAAATGGTTCGGGAGCGTGGATTCTGGGGCGCTCTGGTCGAAAGGCCCAAGGTCGGCAGTTGGCGGGACCCGGATTTGGAGGCCATCGCCTCCCTCAAGCCCGACATAGTGATCGCCTACAGCCGGAATCCCGGACCGTTGTTAGAGAAAAAAATGGCCTTGTTCGGGATTCAAGTGCTGAGGCTTGACCTCTACAAGGTGGAGACACTGGAACAGGAAGTTCAGGTCCTGGGACAACTGCTTGGTCGGGAAAAGGAAGCTGCGCTATTCTGTGACTGGCACCGGCGGCATATCGAGATGATTCGGGAAAAAATCGACGGCGCCCTGACCCGTCCGTCGGTCTATATCGAAAGCTACACCGACTACCATGCCGCGGGTCCGGGTTCGGGGGGCCATGAAATGTGCTTGCTTGCCGGAGGAAGAAATATCGCCGCCGGCCTTTCCATCCCCTACCCTCGAGTGACGCCCGAGTGGGTGGTTTCCCGGAATCCGGAGGTGATTGTCAAGGCGGCAGCCTATGGAAACGGCTATGCGCTCAAGGATAGGGCGCCCTTCAACCGCCGCCGGGATGCCATCCTGCATCGTCCGGCCTGGCGTCACATTGCGGCGGTAGCGTCTGGACAGGTCCATGTCATGGACAGTGCCATCTGGACCGGTCCGCGCGCCATCATCGGCATTGCCTACATGGTCCGGTGGATTCATCCCGCCCTCTTTCCCGATCTCAACCCCGAGGCGTTACACAGGGAATATCTCGAGACCTTCCAAGGCGTGTCCTATCGCGGCGCCTTTGTCTCAGATGGCCTCCGGGAGGCGGGGAGATGAATAATATCGCGGATGACCTCTGCCGGGGCTATAAAGCACGTGCCGACGCAAGAGCGCTCTTTCTTGCTGCCGCTTTCTTTTTGCTTTTGACGGCAATGGCCATAGGGCTTTGTATCGGCGCTTCCGGGATGGAGTTTCGGGAAGTTATTGCCTCTCTGCTCAAGGACACCGGCCGAGGCCACAGCATCATCTGGATGCTGCGGCTGCCCCGCATCGTCATGGCGATGCTGGTCGGTTTCGGAATGGGACTGGCGGGAGCGGTTTTTCAGGCCATTTTGCGAAACCCGCTTGCCTCTCCCTTTACCCTGGGTGTGGGGTCTGCCGCTGGGTTCGGGGCGGTGAGCGTGATTCTTGTTTTCGGCGGCGGCTTTCAAACCTGGTATATAGCCTGCGGCGCGTTCCTGTTTTCTCTGATATCGGCAGCCCTCATTCTGGCAGTCGCCAAAATGAAACGCGCCTCCTCCGAAACCATGATCCTGACCGGCATTGCGCAGATGTTTTTGTTTTCCTCTCTTACCTCCCTTCTGCAGTACATGGGCACCATGGAGCAGGTGCACGAGGTCGTGTTTTGGTTTTTCGGCAGCCTTTCCAAGGCAGGATGGCGCGAGATCGGCTTGGCCGCGGCAATGATTCTGCTCCCCTTTCCGGCCCTTTTGTGGCGAGCATGGGATTTCAACCTGCTTTCATCCGGAGACGAATCGGCCCTGGCCCTTGGAGTAAACGTGAAGCGTCTGAGAATGTCAGCGGTCGTAGCGGCTTCTCTCGTGACCGCGGGCGGCATCTGTTTCACGGGGGTCATCGGATTTGTAGGGCTTGTGGCCCCCCACATCACACGCATGGTGATCGGCAACGATCACCAGTTTCTCCTGCCGGCCTCGGGTCTGGTGGGGGCCTTGATTGTTGTGTTTGCGGATACGCTGGGCAGGACAGTCTGGGCGCCCCAGGTAATTCCAATCGGGATTGTAACCTCCTTCATCGGGGTGCCGTTTTTCTTCTATCTCCTGATGAAGCGTACCAGGGAGTATTGGTAATGCTGAAGGTGATGAACCTTTACTTCAACTATAACGACACGCGGGTCCTTGAAGGTATCGTGGCAAACGTGGAAAAAGGCCGCGTTCTGAGTATTGTGGGCCCCAACGGCACGGGCAAAACCACCCTCCTCAAGTGTATTGCCGGAATACTCAAGCCTGCTGCCGGCACGGTGGTGATTGACGGTCATGATGCTGACGGCATGGCCCGCAGGGAACTGGCGAAACACCTCGGATATGTGCCCCAAAGCATGCCCGTCAGATTTCCCGCGACTGTCTTTGAAACGGTCCTTGCAGGCCGAAGGCCGTATATTGCCTGGCGGCCATCCCGAGATGATTTGGAGCGAACCGCAGAAATCATTGAAGAGATGAACCTGGCGGATCTCGCCATGAGAGACATAGACCAGCTGAGCGGCGGCCAGGCACAGAAGGTGTTGCTTGCCCGGGCATTGGCGCAGGATACGCTCTACCTGTTGCTGGACGAGCCCACCAGCAACCTGGACCTGCGCCATGAGCTGGAAATGTTGGAGGTGATCATCACGCTGGCAAAAAGAAAAGATATGGGGGTCCTGATGGCCATGCACGACCTGAATCTATCGGCCAGATTTTCGGACACGATCCTGATGCTCTACCAGGGTAAGATTTTTTGCTCGGGGAAACCATCCGAGGCGATGACACCAGAGAATATCAGGGAGGTGTACGGCGTGGAGGCCGCAGTCCGTCAGGAGAACGGGTATCTTCAAATTCAACCCCTACGGTGTGCCGATTTGTCGCCATCCCGCGGCAATCGGATACCGCCATATGTAAAAGACCAAGAGGATTAGCCCATGAGCAACCAACCCATTCGTATTGTCTCCATCATGTGGAGTTCCTATCTCCCGGCGTTTTTGGCAGCCGCTGAAGCAAGTCCCCATGTGGAACTGACCCTGTTTTCGCAAAAGGAGGTCGAAAACAACGCCGACTTGCTGGAGCGTTTCTGGAAGACGGCAAAAAGGGCCGACGTCATTTTTCTTTACCGGACAACCGATGGGTTCTGGGAAGAGGTCGACGCCCGCATCGAAGAATTTTCAAACGCCAAGACCATCGTCACCACCTCCTTCGATCCTGCCAACTGGGGGCGCAAAGCCACAGTGGACATCACTGTCTGCGCCCGGGCGTACGCCTATGTGGCCGAGGGCGGCACGGAAAACTACCGGCGACTCCTGGAATTCCTGGCCCATCAGATAGATCCCGAAATCCCGGTTGACGACCCCGTCGCCCTCCCCTGGCAGGGCATCCTGCACCCGCCTGATCAGACCGTTTATCCGTGTGTGGAAGACTACTGCAAGGCCCATCCCGCCTTCCATCCTCGCACCGTAGGCCTGTTTTTCTCGCGCCATACCTTCACCAACACCAATGGATCGCTTGAAAGGGAACTTATCGAGGCATTGGAGGTCCTGGGTCTGAATGTACTGCCGGTTTTCTCGCACGGAGTCCCGGACAAAGAGACGGGGGCGTTGGGGCCCATTGAAACGGCCCGGCGCTTTTTCTTCGACCCGGAAGGCGTGCCTCGCATCGATGCGCTGGTCAACCTGCACTTTTTCTTCCTCGGTCGCGAATCAAGAGGGGATATTTCCGAAACCGGCGTCGCAGCTCAAACCGTAGAATTTTTCAAAGGGCTCAATGTGCCGGTCTTCAAGCCTGTTATTTCATACAGCAAATCGGTCCAGGAATGGGAGGAAGATCCCCAGGGACTCACCGCCGAAGTCAGCTTCGGCATCGCCATGCCGGAATTTGAAGGGAACATCGAGCCTGTCATCATGGCCTGCAGCCGCAAGCTGACTGACGAGCGAACGGATACGGTGTTTGAGGTTCGCGAAACCATCGCCGGGCGGGTGGAGCACATTGCCGAACGTGTGGGACGGTGGGTCCGTCTTTCGGCAAGGCCGCCGGCCGAACGTAAGGCGGTCTTCGTGTTTCACAAAAACGAGTGCGCCGGGCTGGAGGCCAGTGTGGGCGGAGCGGCAGGACTCGATTCCGGGGAAAGCGTGGTGCGCATCCTGCGGCGGATGCGGGAGGCAGGCTACCGGATCACGGATGTGCCGGAGTCGGGCGAGGCCCTGATGAAGACCATTTTGGAGCGCAAGGCCATCGCCGAATTCCGGTGGACCACGGTGGACGAAATCGTGGCCAAAGGCGGCCATCTGGCCCTGCTGGAGAGCGAAACTTATGAAAAGTGGTTTGCCGAGCTGCCGGAAAAGGCCCGGTCCTCTCTCGTTGAGGCCTGGGGTGAGCCTCCAGGCCGGGAAATGAACGGGGTGCCGCCGAGCATGGTGCTGGACGGCAAGCTGGTCATCACCGGGCTCAACTTCGGCAATGTCAACGTGATCATGCAGCCCAAGCGGGGATGCGCCGGTTCTCGATGCGACGGCCGGGTGTGCAAGATCCTCCATGACCCGGATATCCCTCCGCCGCACCAGTACATCGCCACCTATATGTATATGGAACGCATCTTCAACGCCGACGTGATCATCCATGTGGGCACCCACGGCAACTTGGAGTGGCTGCCGGGCAAGGGCGCGGGGCTCTCGGCGGCATGCTGGCCGGACATCGCCGTGGGCAGCGTTCCTCATCTGTATATCTATAATGCCGACAACCCGGCCGAGGGCGTGGTGGCCAAGCGACGCAGCTACGCCACCCTGGTGGACCACATGCAGGCCGTCATGACCACGGCCGACACCTATGGGGACCTCCAGGAACTGGAAGATCTCCTCAATGATTATCAGCGTGCCCAAGGAACGGACCCGGCACGGGCCCACCAACTGGAACACCTCATCAACCAAGCCATTGACAAAAACCATTTCCGCCAGGAGATCGATACGCTGGGAACGATTGATTTTACCGCCGTGGCGACCCGCTGCCACGAACTGCTCTCCCGCATCCGCAACTCACAGACACGGACCGGCATGCATGTCTTCGGTGAACGGTCTCAGGACGGCGACCGCGCCGAGGTCATCAACACCATCCTGCGCTTTGACAGCGGCAGCGAGTTGAATACGCGCAGGCTGGCGTTCGATCTATGGGGCGAAGACATCTTCGCGGCACTCAAAGAGCCCGGCCTACTTGGCCGAAGCGGAAAAGCTTACGGCCAAATGCTCTATGACGCGGACCGGTTGGCCGAAGGGTTCATCGCAAGATTGATCCGGGGAGACGCGCCATCGGCGATTATAGAAGAACTTGCGCCCGAGGGTATCGACGGCGCTCTCCGACAGCGTTTCGGACGTTTTGCGGCATTGGTCGCGGAGATCGACAGGCGTATCGAGGATTCCAAGGAGATCGACGCGTTGCTGAACGCCATGGACGGAGGCTACGTGCCTGCCGGACCCTCGGGCTACCTGTCGCGGGGGCGCTACGACATCCTGCCCACCGGCCGCAATTTCTACAACATCGATCCCACCCGCATTCCCACGCGCGCAGCCTGGCGGGTGGGGGTGAAGCTGGCCGAGGCCCTTTTGAAAAGGTATCTGGACGAGGAGGGCCGTTATCCCGAGTCGGTGGGTATGGTCTGGCTGGCATCGGATATCATGCGGGCCGACGGCGAGCAGATCGGACAGATCCTGCACCTGCTGGGCGCCCGGCCGAAATGGAAAGCCAACGGGCAGATAGATGGTTTTGATATCCTCCCGAGCGAGATGCTCGGCCGCCCCAGAATCGACGTCAATATCCGGGTTTCAGGCATTACGCGGGACTGCTTTCCCGATGCGGTGACCTACCTTGACCGGGTGATCCAGGCCGTGGCCGTGCTGGATGAAGACCCGCAGCACAATTTCATTCGCAAGCACATCGTGAAGCAGGCCGCAGGCGATGACCTCACCCTTGAAAACAGTGAGCACTTCCGTCGCCTCACCTACCGGATCTTCTGCGCCCAGCCCGGGGTGTACAAGGCCGGTGTCAACCTGGCCGTGGCGGCCTCGGCCTGGAAAACCGAGGATGATCTCTCCGACGTCTATGTCTTCTGGAACGGGTACGCTTACGGCGGCGGGGCCGGCAATGCCACCTACGGCATGGAGGCACATCGCGAGCTGGTGGAGAACCTGCGCCGGGTGGAAGTTACCTTTGACAAACACATCTCTGATGAAGGCGATTTTCTCAACTGCTGCGGATTCTATGGGAACTACGGCGGCATGACGGTGGCGGCAAAATCCATCTCAGGCCAAACCCCCAAGACCTATTACGGCGATACACGCGATCCGGCCAACGTAACGGTCACCGATTTTGCGGATGAGCTTCGCCGCGTAGTACGGGCCAAGCTTCTGCACCCCAAATACATCGAGGGCATGAAGGCCCATGGCTATCAGGGGGCTGCGGAGCTATCCAAACGGATCGGCCGCGTCTACGGATTCGGCGTCACCACCGGAAAGGTGGATAACTGGATATTCGATGAAATCGCGGAAACCTTCATGCTCGACCCGGAGATGAAGGCCTGGTTCGAGGAGGTCAACCCCTGGGCCATGGAAGAGATCGGCCGCCGGCTCCTGGAAGCCCAGAGCCGGGGCATCTGGAAGCCGACTCCGGAATTGTTCGAACGGTTGAAGGATGCCTACCTGGATACCGAAGCAAGGCTGGAGGAGACCATCGGCGATGTGCAGGGCGACTTTCAGGGCGGCGCCGTGGATGTCGTAACGGCCGATGAAGTAGAGAACTGGAAGTCGGCCATGCAGACCGTCATGAACAGGCTCCGATCGAAAGAGAGAACAACGCTTTGATAATGTATAACCCTGTCTACCCCTTCTCAGCCCTTATCGGCCAGGAACGCCTCAAGCGCGCCCTGATCCTGAACGCGATCAACCCTCGTATCGGCGGGGTTCTTATCCGCGGCGAAAAGGGAACCGCAAAATCTACGGCCGTCCGCGCCCTGGGGGAACTCCTGCCGGAGATACGCGTTGTCGCCGGCTGTCCCTACAGTTGCGACCCGGATCAGCCCCAATCCTTTTGCGGACAGTGCCGAAATCGTGCCGACGGGGTCCAGGTCCGATTGCGGCGCATCCGCGTCATCACCCTGCCGCTCAATGCCACCGAAGACCGGGTCGCCGGCGGCATCGATTTCAACCTGGCGGTGAAAACAGGCCTCCGCAGCTTTCAGCCGGGCCTCCTGGCCAAAGCACACCGGGGGATTCTGTATGTGGATGAGGTGAACCTCCTGGACGATCACATCGTGGATATTATCCTGGATGCGGCCGCATCAGGCCGAAACTCGGTCGAGCGGGAAGGCGTCTCTTCCTGCCATTTGTCCCGGTTTATCCTCGTTGGGACCATGAATCCGGAAGAAGGGGAGCTGCGACCCCAGCTCCTGGACCGTTTCGGCCTCTGCGTGGAGGTTGTCTCGGAAAAGGATCTGGAGAAACGCGCTGCGCTCATGCACCGCCGGGAAGCGTACGATAGAGACCCTTGGGGCTTTATTCGCCGCTTCCAGGCAGAGAATGACAACCTGACAAGGCAGATCGTCTCCGCACGGAGTTCTCTGAAAGTTGTCAGCTTCCCGGATCACCTAAGAAGGCTTGTCTCCGAAATCTGCACGGAAAGCAACGTGGCCGGGCACCGTGCCGATCTGGTCATCGAACAGGCGGCAAAGGCCGCGGCGGCCTTAAAAGGGCATCCCGAGGTCACCGTGGAGGATGTCCAGGAAGTCGCGCCGCTCGCTCTGGCCCATCGAAAACGTGAAACAGCCCCTCCTCCACCGCCCCCCAAGCATGAGCACAATCCCGAAAGGCCACCCGAGAATCCTGAAGGGAAACAGCAGGAAAGAGAAGAGCATGAGCAGCCGGAGCAGGATCAAGCGCATTCGGAAGGACCCCTTGAGACGGGGGAAGCGCCTCCTTCCGAAGGACCGGGAGAGGCTCAAGGCAATAGCGAGGAAAGGCCGCAGGCCAGGGGATTTGATTCCGCAGACCAGTTTTTTGATGTCGGTGAAACCTTTAAAGTCAAAAAGTTTGCTTCGCCCAAGGATCGGGTTTTTCGCCGGGGATCGGGCCGTCGCTCCCGGACACGGGTCGCGCAAAAGCAGGGCCGCTACGTCCAGAGCACAATCAATCGGAATACAGGCGACGTGGCCTTCGATGCCACCCTGCGGGCGGCCGCTCCCTACCAGCTGAAGCGGAAAAACGGCAGCGGTCTTGCCGTGATTTTGCGACCGGAAGACATCCGGGAAAAGATCCGGGAACGGCGGATCGGCAATTTTGTGCTCTTTGTCGTGGATGCGAGTGGTTCCATGGGCGCCAGGGGCCGCATGACGGCCTCCAAGGGGGCGATCAAGTCGCTGCTTCTGGATGCCTATCAGAAACGAGATCACGTGGCCATGGTGTCCTTTCGCAAGGATGATGCCGTGTTGAATCTGCCGCCCACCGCCTCAATCGAATTGGCTGCCGGCCTTCTGAAGGAGATGCCCGTGGGAGGCCGAACACCGTTGTCCGCCGGGCTGGTCAAGTCTTACGAGGTGCTGCGCAATTATCTTGTACGCGACCCAACGGCAAGACCCATCGTCATCTTTATCACCGATGGAAAAGCCAATGTCGCCCTGGGAGATAAAAAACCGCTGGAAGAATCCCTCGAACTTGCCGTGCGTTTGGCTGCCGATGAGCGAATCCGATTCATCGTAGTCGACACGGAAAGCCAGGGGCTTTTGCATTTCGGCCTGGCCTGCAAATTGGCCGGCGCAATGAACGCGCAATATTTCAAGACCGAAGACTTGAAAGCCGACACGCTGCTGAATATCGCAAAGGAGAATGTCAGTTGAGCAACCGACCTGTTTATCCATTTGTGGCCATTGTGGGCCAGGAAAAGATGAAACTGGCCCTTATATTGAACATTATCAATCCGACCCTCTCGGGCGTCCTGATCCGGGGCGAAAAGGGTACGGCCAAATCCACCGCTGTCCGGTCCTTGGCAAACATCCTCCCGGCCATCGAAGTGGTGAAAGATTGCCCTTTTCAGTTGTTGCCGGACAGCGCGCCCGATGTATGCGAGGGGTGCAGCCGCCAGGAATGCGGCTGCAAAAGCAATCCCCCGGGGCCGGTTGAAACCGTTCACCGGGGCATCCGCGTCGTGGAACTGCCGGTGGGGGCCACCGAGGACCGGGTGGTGGGGACCATGGACCTGGAAGAGGCCCTCAAGAAGGGCGAAAAACGCTTTGAGCCAGGGCTCCTCGCAGCGGCACACCGGGGCATCCTTTACGTGGACGAAGTCAACCTGCTGGAAGACCATGTGGTCGACATCCTGCTCGACTCGGCAGCCATGGGAGTCAACACCGTTGAACGGGAAGGGGTGAGTTTTTCCCACCCGGCGCGCTTCACCCTGGTGGGGACCATGAACCCTGAAGAGGGAGAACTGCGGCCGCAACTGCTGGACCGCTTCGGGCTGTGCGTCCACATCGAGGGCATCAATGATCCTGAAGATCGAGTAGCCATTATGGAGCGGCGGGCCGCTTTTGACGAAGACCCGGAAGGCTTTTGCGAGCAGTGGAATGAAGATTCAAAAAGCCTGGCGGAGAAGATCGAAAAGGCCATTGCCCTCTATCCGCAGGTTCACCTTGATCGCGCCCTCCTTTACGAGATTGCGTCCTATTGCCTGGATGTGGGCGTGGACGGCCATCGGGGGGACATTATCATTTTGAAGACCGCCAAGACAATGGCTGCCTATAATGGCCGCACAGAAGCTCTCAAAGAAGACGTCAACGCGGCCGCGGAACTGGCTCTGCCCCATCGCATCCGGCGTCAGCCCCTGCAGAATATCATGCTGGATGTAGGTGAGCTGCGCCGCCAGAAACAGATGCACCCGGAGGCAAGCGCGTGATAGAAATCCACAAGCTGGTAAAGCATTACAGGAAGACGAAGGCCCTCAAAGGGGTTGACCTTAAGGTAAACCGTGGCGAGCTGTTCGCCTATCTGGGACCTAACGGAGCAGGCAAAACCACCACCATCCGGATCATGACGGGCCTCACCCGCGCAACCGTCGGCAAGGTCTTACTGGGAGGATGCGATGTAACCAAAGAACCCCGCGCCGCCAAGAAACAGTTCGGGTTTGTTCCGCAGCACATCAATCTGGACAGCGAACTGACCGTATCCGAAAACCTGCTTGTGCATGGTCTGCTCCATCAGATGCCGCGCCGAGCCATCTCGCAACGCATCGAAGAACTGCTGGACTATATCGACCTCGGCGACAAGGCCGATACGCTCATTAAAGAGCTTTCCGGGGGGATGAAACGGCGCGTCATGATCGCCAGGGCCCTGATGCATTCGCCCCAAATGTTGTTTCTGGACGAACCCACCGTGGGCCTGGACCCCAACATCCGTCGCCGCATCTGGGCGCTCATCAAGACCATTCAGCAGGGGGGGGTCACTGTTTTTTTGACAACCCACTATATTGAGGAGGCTGAATTTCTGGCCGCTCGGGTGGCTTTCATCGATCTGGGAAGCATTGTGGCCCTGGATACGCCGCAAAATCTGATGGCTGGGATCGGCAACTGGGCAATCGATGAATTTCAGTCAAACCATATGCGGTCTTTTTATTTTCAAACACAAGAAGAAGCCAAGAAATGGGCTGCCACGCACAAAAACGGGTTTACGCTGCGGCGGGTGAACCTGGAGGATGCCTTTCTTGCCCTGACAGGAAAAAAGATCAAATGATACGCGGTTGGACGGCGGTCTATTTTCGAGAAATGCTGATCTTGCGGCGCCGGTTATCGAGGTTGATCAGCGCCTGGTCTGTGTCCCCGCTCCTCTATCTCATCGCCTTCGGTTACGCCATGGGAAAGGGGGTCACCATCCAGGGGCACAGCTACCTGGAGTTTCTGCTTCCCGGGCTGGTGGCCATGACCAGTATGACCCAGGCCTTTGCCATCGGCAGTGAAATCAACATCGCCCGCTTCTACTGGCACATCTTTGAGGAATTCCAGACGGCGCCCATCAGCAATGCCGCCTATGTGCTGGGCGAGGTGCTGGCCGGCATAACCCGGGCCCTTCTGGCCGGGTGTGTCATCCTCATCCTGGGCGCACTCTTCGGCGTCGTTCTTTGTTATAACGGCTATCTGTGGCTGGCCTTCCTGATGAACAGCTTTATTTTTGCCTCACTCGCGGTAGGATTTGCCATGCTGGTCAAATCCCATGCCGACCAGGCCATGGTGAACAGCTTTGTCATCACCCCAATGGCATTTCTCGGCGGCACGTTCTTCCCCATCGATCACCTGCCGGACTGGGCTCAAAAAATACTTTATTTGCTCCCCTTGACCCATGCCGCCGATGCGATTCGGACATCATCGTTTGGTGCAATACCGGAAATTGGCGACTATTTAATGCTTACCGGTATCGGTGTCTCAGCTTTTGTTTTTGCGTTTATGACCGTCAGTAAGGCCAGAGATTAGCCATAATAATGATGGAAACGAACTTGATGCCACTTCCGCCTCACCAGGAAAGCCTGATCTTTGATAACCAGTTGATATTGAAGGATGTCGGTTAACCTAAGTTCGCCAAAATTTTTCGTAGATACCGGTGTTTCGGGCTGTTCGCTCCGATTGTGGTCACTACTCATTTTACGGTTGCAATCTTCCGTGGCAGCGGCGTCTCGTGGAGGTTCAGCCGCTGGTAGATCAGCCGGTGTTCGGGTTCGGCGCTGCTGCACAGGCGAAGGTGACTTCGCACCACCTGGTCCTGCTCTTTGATATTGTATTCCACCGTGAGCCGCTGGTGGGTTGACAAGACATCGCGGATGGTGGCCCACGAGCGGTGATCGCCGCTAAGGCGCAGCTTGTGCTCGACGGTATGCAGGATGTGGTAGGCGATCACCGAGATGAACAGTTGGGCGTCGGCACGCTCCTCGTTCTGGTGGAAGTTTGGCCTCAGACCCAGCGAGGATTTGAGTGAGCGAAAGGCGCTTTCCACCCGGGTGAGCATCACGTAGGTCTGCCATATCTGCGTATCGTCGAGTTCCGTGCGGTCGGTGCGCAGCACATAGCAACCCTCAAAGCGGCGCTCGATGTCGTAGCCGTCGCGCTTGGTCCAAACGATTGCCTTGGCCAGCGCCTTGACTCCGGGGTTCTCGTCGGTGAGCACCTGCACATCGTAGAGCTTCGAGGCCCGCGGATACTTTTCGCGCAAGCGGCCGATCATCTTCACGACTTTCGGATACAGCTTGGTGCGGCCCTTTTTGCCCAGACCGTCGTGGTAGTATTGCAGCCGCTCGACAAACAGCCGCTCCTGGCGGCCGCGGATCCCCTGGTCTTTTTCCACCCGCCCGCTGCTGCGGCATAGCAGCAGCGCTTCGCCGTCTTTGTCGCTGCGCTTGACTTCAAGCTTGCAGCCTTCCGTGTCACGGATCACCTGCATCGCCTCGGTGTCATCGGCGGTAAAATCCGCCTTGCCCCGCTGCACCACGATGTAATGAAAACCGTTGGCCTTGAGCCAGGCCACGTTCTCTTCGGTGGCAATGCCCGCGTCGATGACCACCGTGCGGTCCCTGGCCAGGTTGGGCCTCAGGGCCACCAGCGACTCGATGATCTCCGCCAGGCTGCGGCACTCGATTTGATTGCCCGGATAAAGGCGGCTGTATTTGGCAAAGCCCAGCTCATCGACCACCAGCGCCAGGGTCAACAGCTTGCAATCGGTGCGCTTCTCCTTGCTGTGGCCCCGCTTGGCCTTGCCGTTGGCCGTCGCCTGGCCCTCGAAATAGGTGTTGGTCAAATCAAAGAGGCAAATGCGCTCGGGCAAATCGAACAGATCCCTCTCACGGGCCGCCAGATGCGCCTCCAGCACCTCCTTGCACTCAAGGAGCCGGTCGCCGGCGCGGTAAAGCGAGTTCAAGGACGGGCGCAGCGGCTGTCCGGTGAGCTCGTAGAGCGCCGAGCGATGCACCGCCCAGTCCCAGGTGTGCACCTCGCTGCCGGGATCAACCAAGCGCCCGACCACCAGGGCCTCCATCAGCGGCAGCACATGCGCCGAGACCCCCCGACCGATGAGCAGCTCTCCGATCTGAAGCTCTCTCCAGATGCTGTGGCACACGTACTCGGCCCCCAGCGAGCGCACTTGGCCGGCCTCGATCGAGGCGACATCCACGCTCTGGTAGATAGGCTCGGCGGCCTCGGCCATCTGCTCGCCGGCCTGCTTGGCGCGGATCTTGTCAGCGGCGCCGCGGGCAAGCTTCTCGAGGCCGCGGTCGGAACTGAAGAGCTGCTGCTGGCCGGTGAGCATGGCCTCGATGCAATTGGCCAGCTCCTTGTATTGCTCCGGCGGCACATCGACGGTGCCCAGGTTCAAGATCAGCCGCTGACGGGGGCCGTTTTCGGTGCGCACGTTTTCCACCAGGTGCAGATACTGGTAAGTCTTCTTGGATCCGCGGTGGGCTTTTTGGACGCGTTTGATGTACATGCCGCCGGGCATATCACGGAAAAAGAGGGGCCGCAAGCATTATTTTAATTTGTGGGTCACTACATTGATCAAGCCAGAATCGTGATCTAATGATATCAAATAATTGGAAAACCAAATGGGCTAATTTCAACCGAAAATCGGCCTGGCAACGAAAATTTTGGCGAACTTGGGTTAACTGCGGGAGAAAGAGAACGGTTATGAAGAGGGTTGCACACGGGGAGCCAAAATTCAATCCGTCGATTTCAGCGGTTCTTGTTTAACGCGAGGCCCCGTGGGGATCACCCCACGGGGCCTCGTTATTTCGGCACGACTTGGGGACGCTGTTAGGTTTTAAGGTTGACGGCTGAGCTCGTCAATGATAGTTCATGGCTTATGCCAAGGAGATCTCGAATAGACACCGCCGGTGCCCTGCACCATATCATGCCTCCAGGGTTATCAACGCCAGCGAGAAAGTCAGCCATTTTGAGCGGTGAGAAAGCCCGCCACCGTCAGCGGTTTTCACCCGGCCATTCTTATTCTTCCTTCTGATTTCGCCTGATTTTCTTCTTCTCTCCGTGCTT
>Ga0209614_1001596_pt1 | contig 16435 bp, 17 predicted proteins | sample BlaSprsedimmetaG_FD_185484 | JGI IMG/M metagenome (GOLD analysis project Ga0209614, IMG submission 185484) | Hot spring sediment bacterial and archeal communities from California, USA to study Microbial Dark Matter (Phase II) - Blank Spring... ... | reverse complement strand
AGTGGTTTTAAAGTTCCGCCCGACTGGACCATAAAAAACGAAGTAACCACCATTTTTGGCGCTTTCACCGACAAGCGTGGCGCTTCGGTTCACGACGTCAGTTGCGACCCTGCAAAAACACTGGTTATTAAAGGATTCAGCGCTTTTGGAGGAGTGGAGGTTAAATTCATCTGATTATGGATTTTAAGCATCCATTTATTTCCAGTCCCCGGCTCGGAATTTATTACATTCTGGTTTGGCTGGCCATATTAACCGGCAGCGTATTGCTGAAATGGCTCGCTTACGGGTTCGACCCAGGAATTGCAGTGGCCGAAGGGCTGGCTTTCCCGTTCACGTTTGCCATTATCGGTTCTGCCATCTGGTATGTCATCAAATACAGTTCGCTCGAAAGTTACACTGCAGCAAGGGTACTAATCTCCCATCTCATTGCCGCCACCATCATCGTTTTTATCTGGCTTTACATTGGAGTGGTACTCATTAAACTGCTTCATCCTTATTCCGAACAATGGATAGACAACAACCTGGCAGCCAACATCTTTGGAGGATACATGTTTTACCTCACCTATGTTATTTTCTTTTATGCGGTTAATTATTATCAGGGATTTAAAGAAAAACTGAAAAACGAAGGCAAGCTAAAATCGTTAGTTAAGGAAGCTGAATTACATGCCCTGAAATCGCAAATAAATCCTCACTTTTTATTCAACAGCCTGAACAGCATTTCGTCGCTTACCATGACCGACCCCGCCAAAGCACAGGAAATGGTAATAAACCTTTCATCGCTGATGCGCTATTCGCTTAAACACGACCAGATTGACAAGGTGCCATTCAGGGAAGAATTAAACAACAATAAACTTTACCTTCAGATAGAAAAAGTGCGGTTTGGGAAAAAACTCAATCCGGTTTTCGATATCGACGAAGACTGCCTCGACACACTGATTCCCAATATGATTTTGCAACCGCTTTACGAAAATGCCATTAAATACGGGGTTTACGAAGCTACCGAACCGGTTGAAATTGTTACCCGCAGCAAATGCAGCAACGATGTTTTGGAAATTACCATCACCAACAATTACGACCCCAACTCCATGAGCAAAAGGGGCGAAGGCATTGGACTTCGTAACATCCGCGACAGGCTTCAGATCATTTATGGCAACCCGATGCTGATGAAAGTAGAGGACAACAAAAAAGAATTTAAAGTAACTTTGGCTATTCCGCAAAAATAAACTGCTATGACCGAAAAAATACGTACCATTATTGTTGAAGACGAAGAGCTGGCGCGCAAGCTGCTGAAATCGTTTCTGAGTGAGGCTGAAAATATTGAGTTGATTGCCGAATGTGAAAACGGATTTGAAGGGGTGAAAACCATTAACGAACTGAAACCCGATCTTATCTTTCTCGATATTCAAATGCCAAAAATCACTGGTTTTGAGATGCTTGAACTTCTCGACCATAAACCGCACATCATTTTTGCCACGGCCTACGACCAGTATGCCCTTAAAGCTTTTGAATACAATGCTTCGGACTACCTACTGAAGCCCTACTCGAAAGAACGGTTACTTGAAGCCATTGAAAAAGTGGCCGAACGCATCAGCACCGAAGGGCCTGACTCGGATATGGCCGAAAAAGTAAGTGACTTCCCGCGCGACGAATACCTTGACCGCATTGTGGTAAAAGACCGGCATAAAATTCACATCATCCCGGTTGACCAGGTGCGATACATCGAATCGATGGACGATTATGTGATGATTTACACCCACGAGGGCCGCCACATGAAACAAAAAACCATGAAATACCTGGAGGGTGCGCTCGACCCTAAAAATTTTGTACGCATTCACCGGTCATACATTGTTAAAGTAGAGGAAATCAATGAAATTCAGCAATACGAGAAAGAATCGTACATTGTAATTCTGCACGACAAGACCAAACTGAAAGTGAGCAAAACCGGCTATAAAAACCTGAAAGACATTCTGAATTTCTAAAAAATACCTACCTTGTCGCAAACATTTGCAAGCATGGATATTTTTATGGCAATCACCGTTATCGTTTTGTGGCTGGGGCATTTGCTCTACGCTTTGTTTTATATTGAACCCGATTTTTTATCACCTGTTTTTTATCTGCATGTCCTCATTCAGGCCTATTTATATACCGGCCTGTTTATTACCGGGCACGATGCCATGCACGGAACAGTTGCCAAAAACCGGCAACTGAACAATTTTTTCGGGCATGTGGCCACTACCCTTTTTGCATTTTTATCCTTTAGGGTACTGACTAAAAAACACTACCAGCACCACCTGTACCCGGGCACAGAAAAAGACCCCGACTTTTCGCCCCGCAGCAACAACTTTTTTGTATGGTGGTTTATTTTTATGAAAACGTACACCACCTGGTGGCAGATTTTGTTTATGGCGGTCATGTTCAATGTTTTACTCCTGTGGTTTTCCGAGTTTCAGCTTATCGCATTCTGGGTTGTACCAGCCATTCTTGCAACCTTTCAGCTTTTCTTTTTTGGAACTTATTTGCCCCACAAACGGCCCGTATCTGAGCAAATGAAACCGCACAATTCGCGCACACTGCCCAAAAACCATTTCATCGCCATGCTCTCGTGCTACTTTTTCGGGTACCACTGGGAACACCACGAATCGCCCACCACACCCTGGTGGAAACTCTATCAAATGAAAAAATAGAAATATTTCAAAAAAATTTTACTTGATAAATGCTTCTATATCACGTGCAGAATATTCAGGGACTGCCCCTTGTCGGGATGCAACAAACGCGCCGGTTGCACAAGCATATTCCAACGCTTTTTCAGGAGAACTTCCAGCAGAAAGTTGTGCAATCAGACCAGCCAGAAAGGAATCTCCTGAACCCACGGTATCCACAGCAACAACCTTAAATCCAGGGTGCTCAAACCATTTATCATCTTTTAAAATTGCTGCTCCGTTTGCTCCTCGTGTAACACAAACAGTTGAACAGGAAAAATATTCAAAAAACCAGCGGGATAATTCTTCCTCATTTCCGTTACGGGAATTCCATCGGGCAATAGTTTGCAGTTCATCGTTATTCAGTTTGACAAAATCAGCCAGATGCAGCATTTTTTCTACAACATCTCTGGTATCGTAGGGTGGTCGCAGGTTCACATCTAAAAATCGTTTTGCCGGTGAATGCTCAAGAAATTTCAACAAGGTTTTTCGGGTAGTTTCATTTCGCGAAGCCAGTGTGCCAAAAACTATCAAATCTGCTTTTGCTGCCAGATTATCCATTTTTTTGCTGAACTGAATATTATCCCAGGCAACGGGTTCGCAAATCTCGTAAGTCGCATTTTTATGCTCATCGAGATGTACCAAAACCTGGCTGGTAGGCAAAGCATTATCCGTTTGCAAAAAACGCAAATCCATTTTCGATTTCAGCAGAAACCGGCGAAGCTTTTCCCCTTCCCTGTCGTTTCCGGTTCTGCTCACAAGCAAGGGATGTATGCCCTGCCTTTTCAAATGAATGCCCACATTCAAGGGTGCGCCTCCGGGCCTGGCCCCGCCGGGCAACATGTCCCAAAGCACTTCTCCAAAACAAACAACCGTTTGCAAACCCGTATAGTCCATTTTCCTTTTTGTTTCCGGTAAAATTAGGTTTTTCAGGCAGATTTTGGGGCAGAAATTTTTCCTTTTTTTGAGAAACAAAAACGAATAAAATATTATATTTGCAGCCTCAAATAAATGGTGGTTGTAGTTCAGTTGGTTAGAACGCTGGATTGTGGTTCCAGAGGTCGCCGGTTCAAGTCCGGTCTACCACCCAAAAAACAGAGGTTGCCGTAACAGGCAGCCTCTCTTTATTTTAATAAATTCAGTATGGATTATACATTTTGAACAAATCCCTTTTCAGTTCGCAACGTACCCGCTTTTTTCAATTATACGTTTTCCACCTTTGGTCTGAAGGGCTTCATAAACTTTAAAGGACATAGAAGTTCTGTCCAAATCCTGCCGGACAACAGCATAAACAAACGTTGTGTAGGGATACGACTGGTTTTTTATTGTTTTTTTTTAGCTATCGGTTGCGCCCTCCCTGAAAAAAATTTCATGAAAACTTTTTAAGGCTACGTATTCCAATCACTCCCAAACTGTAAAAAAAAGTTTACCGACCTAATCTCCGTTGCTCAACAGATTTTCGCTTAACGCCTGCAAAGTATTTTTCTTATGTGAGTTTGGCACCAGCACAGAAATATTGTACCGGCTTCCGCCGTATGAGATCATACGGATTGGAATACCATCGAGTGCGTGAAAGACCTTGGAAGCAAAGCCGCGTTCTTCGGCAATAATATCCCCCACAATACAAATAATGGTCATGTTATGGTCAATTTCAACCGTCCCGTATTTATCCAGTTCACCTACAATTTTCTTCAGGTTTTCGGTATTGTCGATGGTAAGCGAAACCGCAACCTCAGATGTTGAAATCATATCGATTGGGGTTTTGAACTCTTCAAAAATTTTAAATACGTTTTTCAGAAAACCATAGGCCATTAACATCCTGTCGGACCTGATTTTAATGGCCGTGATTCCGTCTTTGGCAGCCACTGCTTTTATTCCTGCACCCGAAGTTTCAGAAGTTATCAGTGTTCCGCTGTCGTTGGGGTTCAGTGTATTTTTGAGCCTCACCGGAATATCCTGCACCCTGGCCGGGAACACGGTCTGCGGGTGTAATATTTTCGCACCGAAATAGGCCAGCTCGGCAGCTTCGTTGAACGAAAGCTGCTCAATTTTTTTGGTATTCTCCACAAAACGCGGGTCGTTGTTGTGAAACCCGTCGATGTCGGTCCATATTTGTATTTCATCTGCATCTATGGCAGCACCAATCAGTGATGCCGTGTAATCGCTGCCTCCCCGTTGCAGGTTGTCGATTTCGCCTGCTGCATTGCGGCAGATATAGCCCTGGGTAATGTAATACCGCGCGTCACCCACTTCTCCGAGCACTCTGCCCACATGATTGGCAATGTAATTTGTATCGGCCATCTTGTCCTCGTCTATGCGCATAAAATCGAGCGCAGGTAGCAATTTTACATCGTGCCCGTTTTCTTTCATTAAAAGCGTAAAAAGCTGAGTGGAAATCAGTTCTCCCTGAGCCAGAATGGTATTTTCACCTACCTTTGAAAACCTGCCGGAAGTAAATGATTTGATGGTACTGAAAGCTGCTTTGACAATCTTCAGTCCCTCCTTCTTATTCTCTTCTGTTTTGAACAGTTCCATCACCACTCTCCGGTACCTCGACTGAAGCCTGCCAATCACAATCCCGGCAGTTTCGCGGTTCTTTTTCCAGAGATACCCTGAAATTTCAACCAGACTGTTGGTCGTTCCCGACATGGCCGAAAGAACCACAATTTTTTGTTCGCCATCGGTGATGATATTCATTACCGAGCGCATATTTTTAGGAGATCCTACCGATGTTCCGCCAAATTTTAAAACCTTCATGTTAAATTGCATTTAATCTGTTTCTTCGCTCGCAAAGATGTATTTTTTTTTGTAAAGAAAATTGTGTTTTTATCCAAAAACAATGAATGTTTATTCATTATATGCGAATTTTTCAAGAAAAAAATCCACCAAATCTTTGCCCGAAGGATCGACTATTCCAATTTCGGGGGCATACACAATGGCCTCGATCCCAACTGCAATGGCTTTCTCCTGAATTGCCTTTGCATGCAACGGATGGTGGTTTACTTCGTCTTCGGTGGCCGGAAACCCGTTTTTGTTTTTGTTATATACAAAAACCGGCGGGTCGTTTTTATCCATCCGGCTCAGAAAATCGAGGCTGTTCCTTATTTCTTTCATGCCGTACAGGTCGATGTTTTCGTGGTATGGAACACCAAAAGCAGCAGCAATGGTCTGCAACTGTTCCCGCGTTTCTGCCATAGGTATTCCCAAAATCTGTTCCCACTGAAAAATATCGTAGGTTGACTGTGTGGCAAAAGCGCCTGCACAGGTAAGCCGAGTCGATTCGCACAATACGGGATCGCTACTTTGCTTATCGGCCATATCGTCTGAAAAGGCCAGCCACAAAGCTGTTCCGGCACCGGCTGAACCACCGGAACAGGCAATGCGGTTTTTATCGATGTTAAACTTTTGGGCATGACACCTGATGTATTGCAGGCATCTTTTTGCATCGTTAAAACTTCCCAGAATGCCAAACGGCGGCTCTGTCATAAAGCGGTAATTGATGGTTGCCACCGAAACGCCAGCATCGAGAAAGCGCAGCAAGTCTTCCGAGCCATAATACTTCGATTTATCGCCTCCGGTAAATCCGCCTCCATGTATGTAAATTACCAAAGGTGCGGGGGCAACAGAGGCAGCCCTCCACAAATCAAAAGTATTCCGGGGGTGTTCTCCATACGTTTCATTTACAAAGGTTGCCCGTTCACCCCTAAGGTTTACCGGCTCACTATTTTCTGATAAGTTAACGCTGCTTTGCAAAATTATTCAGTTATATTCAACATTGAACGGCTCCGGGGCCATTTCAGCAGAAACCGTTGTTTTTCTGCTTTGTCTGCTGATATTCAGCTTTAAAATAAAAATTCGGGCAAAAATAGGATTTAACAGGAAGCAAGAAAAACTTTTGTAAAAAAATTTTATCTGCCGTTTTCATATCCGATGTTTCCATCTATAGTATCTGATGGTAAAAGGTTAGGATTCTATTGTGAAAATATCGGCAGGGGCATACCGCGAAGTAAGCCGGATCTCGAACCGCGAAGTGAGCGGATGGTGCGCATCCAGGGCCAGTTCGGGGGTATTGTTTTCTGCAGAAATGTGGCTCAGAAAAACACATTTTAACTGTGCGCCTCCGTTTTTTTCGAGCAGCTGCATGGCCTGCATGTTTGATAAATGACCATTGGCAGAGGCAACGCGCTGTTTCAGGAAATAGGGATACGATCCGGTTTTCAGCATATCTTCGTCGTAGTTCGATTCCAGAAAAACAACATCGCACATTTGCAAATGAGAAACCACGTTTTCGCACGGTTCGCCTATATCGGTAAAAACACCTGCATTTTTCCCCTTATATTCAACTCTAAACGAGCAAGGTTCTGAAGCATCGTGGTTTTTCAGGAAAGAATGCACGGTGAACTCACCCACGGAAATGGCCGCGCCAGGCTTAAAAAAACGAGGATATGCAGGCTGCATGTTTTTGTAGGTTGCCAACCAGGTTTTGGCTGTCAGATAAATGGGAATTTTCAGTTTTTTTTCAAAAACTCTTGCTCCGCGAATATGGTCGCTGTGTTCGTGTGAAATAAAAACGGCCTTTATTTTCTGCGGACTGAGTTTTTTTTCGGCCATTCGCTTCAGAATCTGTTTGCAGGAAACTCCTGCATCAATTAAAACCGCATCCTTTTCATTTCCAATATAGTAGCAATTTCCATTGCTGCCCGAGGCAAGTGCACAAATTTCAAGCATCCCTTAAAATTATTTTGATTTTTTGAAATAACTGCTTCCGTCCCAGCAGTGGGTGCACAGTTTTTCTTTGGGCAGACCGATGGCTTGCACCAAATCGGACAGAGTTTGAAATTGCAACGTGGTCAACCCAAGATTTTTTCGAATGCGTTCCACCATCGCCTTATACTCGTCAGTTTCGGGGTCGGAGTATTTTTTCATGTCCACCTCGCCTTTACCCTCCAACTGGCTGATGGCTTTCCGGGTGGCCAGCTCCATTGGTTTTCTCGACCGGGAGAAGTTCAGAAATTCGCACGGATAAGTAAGTGGAGGACAGGCAATGCGCATGTGCACCTCCTTTATTCCTTCGTTGTGTAAATCGCGGGTGTTGTTTTTGAGCTGTGTTCCGCGCACAATGGAATCATCGAGAAAAATGCCCCTGTTGTTTTTTATGATGGCCGGATTGGGAATGAGTTTCATTTTGGCCACCAGCTCGCGGGTAAGCTGGTTTTGCGGCATAAAACTGCGCGGCCAGGTGGGCGTATATTTTGCGTAGGGACGCATGTACGGAATCTTTCGTTCGTTGCTGTAGCCAATGGCATGGCCGAGGCCCGAGTCGGGAATGCCGGCTACAAAATCGGCTTCAACGGTATCGCGGCGGGCAAGGGCAGCACCACAGCGGTAACGCACCTCATCCACATTAATTCCTTCGTAATACGAAGGCGGATACCCGTAGTAAACCCACAAAAATGCACATATCTGCATTTTAACGTTGGGTTTACGAATTTGTTCGTAACCTTCGGCAGTAATACGGACAATTTCGCCCGGCCCTAAAAATTTCTCAATTTCATAACCGAGGTTTGGGAATGCGCTGGATTCGGAGGCAACGGCAAAACCATCGCCATTTCTTCCAATAATAACCGGTGTGCGTCCCAGTTTGTCTCGGGCGGCAATCAACATATTCTCGGTTAAAATGAGTATGGAACAGGAACCTTTCACGTTGTCAAACACTTTTTCTATTCCCGAAACAAAATCATCGCCGTCGGCAATGAGCATGGCGGTTAGTTCGGTCGGGTTTACGCTGCCCTGACTGGTTTCGGAAAACGTACGGTGCCTTTGCAGAAATGCTTCTTCCAGCTCGTCTGCATTCACAATTTTACTTACCGTTGAAATGGCAAATTTGCCCAGATGCGAGTTGGTAACCAAGGGCTGTGCTTCGGTATCGCTGATAACTCCTATTCCCGAGTTTCCGTTGAAATTCACAAGGTCGTTTTCAAATTTGGTACGGAAGTAACCGTCTTCCAGGCTATGAATGGCCCTTTGGAACCCTTGTTTCTGATTAAAAAATGCCAGGCCTGCCCGTTTGGTTCCCAGATGCGAGTGATAATCGGTTCCGTAAAACACAGGAGAAACGCAGTCGGTTTTAGAAATAACGCCAAAAAATCCGCTCATTTGCTGTTGGTTTTTCGTTTTGTTCAGGTCCGAAAAATAGGGCTTTTTATTCTGAAAGCCGGAGTTAGAAAAATTTCTTTTTTAACAAACTGCAAACATCTATTTCACCAGTTTCGAAATGGTCTTAAATTCAGGCGCTGCCGACGATCTTGTCAGTTCAAACAGGATGGACTCCACCGAAGTCATCATAATTCCCTCAAACCGAAAACGCTCTTTGGCCAGCTCAATGCTTTCCTGTGTGCGGGACGAAACACAATCCATCACCACTACCGGATTGAAACCGGCTTCTTTCAAATCGATGGCTGTTTGCAACACGCACACATGCGACTCAATGCCGCAGATAATCACATTTTTGATTTGAAGTTCCGCCAGTTTCAGATTTACCTGGGGTTCATCGCAGCAACTGAAATCCCGTTTTTCGATGGATTGAAAATCAGGCAGTACTGATTTAATGCCTTCAACCGTTTCGCCCAAACCTTTGGTGTATTGTTGTGTAACCAGTAGCGGCAAGCCCAATTCATTCAATCCATGAATTAGAATTTGACAGTTTTTCAAAAACTTTTCTTTTTCCCACATGGCCGGAAACAACCGTTCCTGAATGTCGATAACCAAACCAGTGGTATTTTCTTTTGTGATTCGCATATTGTATTTTTAAAGTTCCGGGTTCAAAGTTTAAAGTTCAAGGTTCAAAGTTTAAAGTTTAAAGTTCCGGGTTCCGGGTTCTGAGTTCTGATTTTAAAGTTTGTCCTTTTTGATTCGCGCCTGTAGCCGTGATTTGTCGCCCAGATAGCCGCCGTGGTGCCGTTTGGCGTAGTCGTAACTGGTGAAATTTATTTTTGTCATCAACCCCACCACCAGTGCATCGCCAATAACAGTCATTACCGTAGTAGAGGTAGTTGGCGTAAGTCCCAGCGGACAAACCTCTTCCGGGTTTCCGGTAAAAATGAACACATCGGCATTTTTTGCCAGCACACTTTCCGGGTTTCCCGAAATCACAATCAACGACAGCCCGGGATGAAGTTCGCCGGCCAAACCAACCAGCTCCAAAATTTCGCGGGTTTTTCCTGAGTTGGAAATAAGAAGCAGAACATCGTTCTCCTGAACCACTCCCAAATCGCCATGTTGTGAATCGCTGGGGTGCAGAAATACAGCCGGCGTTCCGGTGGAGCTGAACGTGGTGGCAATGTTTTCGGCAATTTGTCCGGCCTTGCCCATGCCACTGGCAACCAGTTTGCCTTTTTTCTGATGAACTTGCCTGAAAATGATTTCAACCGCATCGGAAAATGCAGCGTTTACCGGAATGTTTTTAATTGCTTCAGCTTCCCGTTCAATAACGCTTCGAATTAAATCTTCCATTTACTTCCATTTTGAGTGCAAATCTAAAAGAAAAAAACGAGTCATCCGTTATTGTCGTTTTTATATTCCTGAAATAGTTCCCGTTAATCCTGATGATGTTCTTCTTCAATCTGATGCAGTAGCCGGGCATATTTACCGCCATGTTTCAGTAATTCAGTGTGGGTGCCACGCTCAATAATCTGTCCGTCTTCCAATACCAGAATCATATCGGAGTTTCTTATGGTGCTGAGCCGGTGAGCCACGGCAATTACGGTTTTCAGCGAAAAAATATTGGCAATGGCCTGCTGAACGTATTGTTCGGTTATGGAATCAACCACGCTGGTTGCTTCGTCCAGGATTATCAGTTCGCTGTTTCCGGCAATGGCCCGCGCAAAGGAGATCAACTGGGCCTGACCTTTCGACAGGTTATCGCCATTATCCTGAACCACAAACCGGTACCCGCCGGGCAATTGGTCGATAAAACGGCTGGCATAAACAAAAGAAGCGGCCTGCTCCACATCTTATTTGCCGGAAGATAATTCCCATCGCGGTAAATAAAATACATGGGAACATCCAACAGGTAATCCACCCAGCGTTCAAATCCAAAGCCATCGTTAAAAATGAAAGGTAAAAATCCGCAGCGATCAGGGTCGGTATGGTCCCAGATGTGAGCGCGGTAGCTCAGGTATCCGTTTGGTTTTCCGCCCGAAAAAGGTGAGTTGGCAAAAATGGCAGTAACAACAGGTTGTAAAGCCTGGGCTACCCTTATTTTTTTAACCATCTCGGTTTCATTTGCATAATCCAGATTCACCTGAATGGATGCCGTATTGGTCATCATTTCCAGTCCCAGTTCTCCTCTGGTGGGCATGTGTTTTTTCATAAACCGGTACCGTTTTTTGGGCATCCAGGGCACATCTTTACGGAGGGTGAGTGGGTCAACGCCCATGGGGAGGCTGAAGAAACCGTATTCATTACAAATCGTATTCAGTTCCTCAAAATGTTTTCGGGTTTCACGAAATGTTTCGTGAACTGTCTTAAAGTTTTTTCCAGAAAGCTCAAATTGCCCGCCAGGTTCCAATGTAATTGAGGCGCCGTTTTTTTTGAGTCCAATGGTTTTTCCGGCTTCTTTTAATGGCTGCCAGCCGTTAAGCTGCATTTGTATAAAAATGGTATTTATTCCAGAATCCGGGCCGTACACCAGTCGTTTGAAATTGTTTTTTCGAAACATAAATTTCTCGTGTTCGGTGCCAATGCCCCATTTTTCGCGCGGTTTGCTTCCCTGCTCAAAGTATTCAACCAGTTGTGCTTTATTTTGAATTTCTGTATTCTTTTCTGTTGTTGTCATTTGTTGTTTTATTTACAGGAAATCTATATGGGGTTATTTTGAATTCAGAATAGCGTCCAGCACATATTTTTCCACGTGGCGGTTTTTGCCAATGTACGGAAAATCGTGCATCGACAGCATGGCCGGTGCATTCAGCTCAACCACAATGTAATTCTCAGGCGATGGTGCAGCATTAATGTCTTTTATGATAATATCAATTCCTGCAATTTTCAGTCCGGCTGCCTGCGCGGCTTTTATGGCTACTTCTTTGTAAAAATCAGGCATATCATCAGTTACATCGATGCTGTCGCCTCCGGTGCTTAAATTCGAATTTTTTCGCAAATACACTTTTTCTCCTTTTTTTAGAATTGAATTGGTGGATAAAGATAAAACGTTCAGGTGCCTTTTAACCTCTTCATCAACTGCAATCTTTAACAACGGATGCCGGTAATCGTTTCCCCGACCTGCATTTTTTTTGTCGATAAGCTGTTGTATGGTCGATTTTCCGTCGCCGGTAACATTGGCCGGCTCGCGAAAAGCAATGGCGCGCACCACGTAATCAATTACCAGAAACCGGTATTCCTGTCCGGGAACAAATTCTTCCACGATAACTTTTTCGGCAAATTTAAACGCATTTTCAATGGCTGAAAGAAGTTCCTGCCGGTTTTGGATGTTGGTGCTCACTGCAATTCCGTGGTCGGTGTTGACGGGTTTCACTACTGCCGGCAACTGAACCGAATCGAGTATTTCGGGCAGAAAACCGCGCTCCAGCAAAATTCCTCTGGCGTGGCTGATACCGCTTCGCTGAAGGAACTGCCGGGTCATCCATTTGTCGTTGGAAATCCAGTAGGCAACCAGACTGTTTGCGTCTGAAATGGTACCTTCGTGAATGATGTATTCTTTGTTGTTGTGTGTTACCGCAATCAGGTTATTGTCGGCGTCGATAATCTCCAACGGTAGTTTACGGCGCATTATTTCGGCAATAATGATTTGCGTGGTGGCTTCAAAATTTTCGTAACCAGGCAGCGGTGTAAAATTATAGTTGCTGGTTTCCATTCTGATTTTCTTTTTCTGAGAGAATATTCGTTTGGATGAAAGTAACATATTCTGCTGAGAATAGTTCTCCGGAATGAGAAATAGAACCAATAATTTAAAAATAAAATGAGATGAAAGTTGAAATACCAACAATCAGGTATTTTAATGCATTTCCAAAACGCTTGCTCTACTTCAACGTAAACTCCGCCGAAACCGTCACCTTAATATTTTTTCGCGCTGAACTGGTATTATGAATTCCGTTCCCGGCTACTTCGGTGGAGTAGGGTTCGGTAATCTGGAAAACACCTACGCGGGCCGAAATGAGTTTGTCCACTTTCAGCTAATCACCACATTGATTATTTTCTTCGGCACAAAAATGAACTTGCGCACGGTTTTGCCTTCCAGCCACTTCTGAGCTTTGGGGTCAGTCAAAACGGCTTTTTCAATTTCGGGTTGTGGCATATCCACGGGCAGTTCAATTTTAAACCGCATTTTTCCGTTAAATGAAACCGGATATTCTAAACTGTTTTCCTGCAAAAGACTTTCATCCACTTCGGGCCAGGGTTCGTAAGCCAGCGTTTTGTTGTTTCCGTAAATGGACCACAGTTCTTCTCCCAAATGCGGAGCAAACGGCGACAGAATTTTGGCAAATGTCTCTGCGGTAGGTTTGGTTACTTTGCCTTTTTTAATGGCCAGGTTGTTGAAAACCATCAAAGCTGAAATGGCTGTGTTGAACTTCAGATTTTCAACATCTGTCGCCACTTTTTTAATGGTCTGGTGCAGCAGTTTGGCCACTTCCTTATCTTCTTCTCCATCTACAATATTGCTGGTATCAGCAAAAAAGCGGTGGGCGCGGTTCAGGAAGTTGAAAACCCCTTTTACCCCGTTTTCGGCCCAGGGTTTGCGCTCGTCCAGCGGACCCATAAACATTTCGTACAACCGCAGCGAATCGGCTCCGTAGCGTTCAATCACATCGTCGGGATTTACCACGTTTTTCAGCGATTTCGACATTTTTGCCACAATCTGCTTCAACTCCTCGCCGGTTTCAGTATGAAAATATTTGCCGTCGCGTTCTTCCACCAAATCGGAAGAAACTTTAGCTCCGGTAGCAGTTTCGTAAGCAAATGCCAGAATCATTCCCTGATTATACAACTTCTGAAACGGTTCATCGGTGGAAACAATGCCTAAATCGAACAGCACTTTGTGCCAGAATCGCGAATAAAGCAGATGGAGCACAGCGTGTTCGGCGCCGCCAATGTACAAGTCAACCGGCATCCAGTATTTTTCCTTTTCCGGGTCGAAAATGCGTTCATCGTTAAGCGGATCGATATAGCGCAGATAGTACCAGCATGAGCCGGCCCACTGTGGCATGGTGTTGGTTTCGCGGCGGCCCTTGCGACCGTTTTTATCGGTAACATGCAGCCATTCTTTGGCATTGGCCAATGGCGATTCACCTGAATCTCCGGGCGAATATTTTTCCAGTTCGGGCAGCAGCAGCGGCAATTCTTCGTCGTCGAGCAACGAAACTTCGCCGTCTTCCCAATGAATTACCGGAAACGGCTCGCCCCAGTACCGCTGGCGGCTAAACAACCAGTCGCGCATTTTAAAATTGACCGTGGCTTTTCCTAACCCGCGTTCTTCCAGCCATTCAATTGTTTTTTTTATACCGGCTTCTTTGTTCAAACCATTGATGTTCAGTCTGGTTTCTTCACTGGCCGAATTGATGTATTCGCCATCTTCAGTCCAGCATTTGTCGCCGGCCAGAATTTCTTCGCGGCCTTCAACATCTTTCGGGTCTAAAATGCAAATGATTGGAATGTCGAATTCTTTGGCAAATTCAAAATCGCGGGTGTCGTGTGCGGGAACGGCCATAATGGCTCCGGTTCCGTAACCCATCAGCACATAATCGGCAATCCAGATAGGAATGGGCTGGTTGTTTACAGGATTGATAGCATAGCGCCCTGTAAACACGCCGGTTTTTTCCTTGGCCAGGTCGGTGCGGTCCAAATCCGATTTCAGTGCAGCAGCTTTGATATATTTTTCAACTTCTGCTTTTTTCTCCTGAATGGTAATTTCCTCTGCCAGTTCGTGTTCGGGTGCAATCACCATATAGGTTGCTCCAAAAAGCGTGTCGGGCCGTGTGGTATAAACGCGCAGGTTTTTATTCAGGCCTTCAACCTGAAAATCAATTTCGGCGCCGGTAGATTTGCCAATCCAGTTTTTTTGCATATCAATCACGCCGGCAGGCCAGTCGAGGCCATCCAATCCCTGTAACAATCGTTCGGCATAGTGAGGAATGCGCAGCAGCCATTGCTTCAGGTTTTTACGAACAACCTGATGGCCACATTTCTCGTGCGAACCGTCGGTTAACACTTCCTCGTTGGCGCAAACCGTTTTGCACGAATCACACCACCAAACCTGTGCATTGTCGTAATAGGCCAGCCGTTTTTCGCTGATGTAATTTTTTACAGCTTCATCGCCTTCTTTTTTTATTTCATCGGGAATTGGCAATTCCGAAATGGGCCTTCCTTTTTGCTGTTCTTTGTCGAACCAGGTATTGTAGAGTTGTTTAAAAATCCACTGCGTCCATTTAAAATAGTGCGGGTCGGTGGTATTAATTTCGCGGTCCCAGTCGTAGCTCAGGCCAATGGCTTTAATTTGCCTGCGGAAATTGTCGCAGTTTTTGTTGGTAGTTATTGCCGGATGCGTGCCGGTTTGCATGGCGTATTGTTCTGCCGGCAATCCAAAGGCATCGTAGCCCATGGGATGAAGTACGTTAAAACCCTTCATTCGTTTATAGCGGCTCATAATATCAGTTGCCGTGTAGCCCTCGGGGTGCCCAACATGCAGCCCGGCACCCGAAGGATAGGGAAACATGTCGAGGATGTAATATTTCGGTTTTGAGAAATCGTCAGGTGTTTTGAACGTTTTGTTTTCTTCCCAGTATTTCTGCCACCGGGGTTCTATTTTCGCGAAATTGTATTCCATTTGTTTAATGAATCTGAAATTTAAGCCGCAAAGATAAAAAAATGATTGGTGGGGAAGGGGAAAAACCAGGCGCAAAAAAAAGCGCTTCAAAAAGCGCTTTCATTAATTTCAAAAATTTTCAATACGTAACAACCGGATCAAGCGCTTTGGCTTGTTCAACAAAATCGGTTACCTAGCTTAATGCTGGAACAGTGCGTGTAATTTTCTTTTCTTCCTGAACCTCAACGAGTTTTGCATGCAGGTTTTCTGCATTACGGTTTCTCAACTCTTTAACCGTGTCAACCCCTGCAGCTTTCAGCAATTCTGCAAATTGTGAAGCAATTCCTTTGATGCGAAAAAGATCGGCCATGTTTACCCAATCGAGAAATTTACCTTCATCGATACCTGAACCGGCAGCCAGCTTTTTTCTTCCGGCTTTGGTGGCGCCGGCTTCCAACAAGCCTTCAACTGTTTTAACTCCTGCAGCAGCCAGTTTTTCCTGGAATACAGGTCAAATTCCTTCAATGTCTGTAATTTTTTTTGCCATAATATTTTAAAATTTGAATTTCGCTTTTAAAGGTAAACTATTTTTAAGAAATTGTCCTCCCAAAACAAGAAATGTTTTCCAATCAATTTAATTAAAGCATGGACAAATTCCAGAAGTTCAGAAAAGATTTCTCATTTTTTCAACATGCCGTTTTTTAGAATACAGTTATTCGCTTTTCAAAACAACAGAAAACATTCGGAAAATTAAAAAAACGTAACTTTTTTTGCACATCCGCCTTCAAACTGTAATAAAAAACGGATTTATTTTACATTTGTGTAATCCTGAGATGTAGTAAACAAACAAACATTAGTTCCAAAATCGCACATGCAAATCAGGACAACTGCAGCGACAAAGACAGCAACAGACTAATAT
>Ga0209614_1001595_pt1 | contig 16443 bp, 14 predicted proteins | sample BlaSprsedimmetaG_FD_185484 | JGI IMG/M metagenome (GOLD analysis project Ga0209614, IMG submission 185484) | Hot spring sediment bacterial and archeal communities from California, USA to study Microbial Dark Matter (Phase II) - Blank Spring... ... | reverse complement strand
GGAGGCCCATTGATAAATGGGCCGCGCGAATGCGCGGCAAAGTCAAGTATTTTTTATAAATTTTAACCATTATTTTACGGGGAGACTCTAAACTCTAGATTTGATGACTCTCATGGCAGTATTATCAGAGGCGATGCGACCGGTCAAGCCCGGAGATGATTTTGTTGAACGCCCGAAATGAGATGCCGTGTCATCATGTGGTGTATGAACTTGTTTACGGAACATTACTACTTTTGATGGCAGGACAGGGGACAACCGAAAGCAGATTGTAGCGCGGATTCATTACCAATGACGTTTCTCATGAAGAGCGACGATGTGACAGAAAAAGAATTCCTCAAAATTTTCCAATCTTCTGCCGGGTCCTGTTATACATGAACCTGAGAACACTGTTCGACATGACGGCGAGGGATGTGTCTCTCACGATCCGCTTCACGTCGTTTCTGCTGATCTTGACTGCTTTACCCCGAAAGAGGTTCTGTGAGCCGCTGAGCGTGGCCAGTGATTCCACCGCCATGAAAAGGGGCCACAAGCAGAAGAGGCGGTACCGAATGAGCATCCTCGGAATATCAAGGGTATATTCCAGCGCTTCGTCGAGATATGCCAGCGCGAGGTTGATCAACCGTTTGTGGGCGTTAACGAATCCTGATTGATCATCATCAAATGCTTGGCGAAGGGGATCGATTCCTTCTTCGGTGAAGAATTTCCGGGGAACATAGCACCATCCCCGTTCCCGGTCTCCGTAAAAATCCTTTGCGATGTTGGTGATCTGAAGACCGAGACCGAAGGCCACGCTCCGTTCTTCAAGTTTTTGCCTTATCCGGGGTGTAATCAAAGATGAGTTCTCCGCAAAAACGGATGTCAACATGAGTCCCACCGTCCCCGCCACAAAGTAGCAGTATCGGGCAAGTTCTCCCTCGTCTTCTATGAAATGAATGTTCTGCCCTGAGCATTTTTTCTGGAAACTTGCCATGCCGTATGCCATTTCCTGAACATGTTCTGAGACAACCGAGATCATCCTTTTCGGAAGCTTGACGAATTCATTCATGACTCGAGTAAGATTCATGAGAAGTTCGGTAGAATCATCCTTCCGGCGGAAAGAGATATTCCGTAAAAAATCACCAATCCGTTCCGGATAATTCGACGAAGGCGGAAAAAGATCGGCATATTCGCACAGTTTTTGCAATTTGTACTCGGGGTCAAACAGGGGATCGTCCTCTATCGTATCGGCAATTCGGCAGAGAAGGTAAGCCAGTAGAACGGATTTATATGATTCGCCTGAGAGAACTTTGATGTTAATGGCAAAGGTACGGGATACCCGTACCAGTGATTCTTCGCAGAATGTAAAGTCATTATGATGGTGGTGTTTGTTCATAAGCGGTCCGCTGTGCACTTTGCCGGTAACTGTAGAAAATTACGTACGGCAAGTCAAAGGAAATCATTATGAGATACGACATTTATAAGCAAAATTTCAATAAGATGGGGATTCTTGGGAAAAAGGGGGGTGGGGAGGCTTATGCCTCCCCGGGATTGGATGCATCCTCATAACCGGTTACAATGCCTTTCTTGCAGTTGTTTCGACAACCAACCGGTTAACAAGTTTAAGCCAGAATCGGAGGAGATTCGATTCTATACTTATTTGGTTTTATAAATATGCATTAAACATGCCACTTGTAATGGATGGTGATAAGAATGAAATATCTCGAGGTTTTATTCCCAAGCATGTTGAACTCTTATCCGGGGGGCAGCCATGATGGCGGAAAAAAATGTCGAAATTTAACGTTTGAGAAACAATAATATGTGTAAATTCAAATGTATAAGGAAAATGAAATGTTTTGCCGGATATTCGACATAATTGTCGAATTACGTTCTACCCGCCGGAGTGAACGGGTCATTTTAATCTTTGGGAAGATACTAAACTCTGGTATAGTGCCTAGTGCATTATCCGGCGGTTAACCGGCACTGCCGACAAGGAGAAAGTGATGAAACGATGTTCGATACTTATTATGATAGTTGCCCTTTTTTGTTTTTCGGTCAACCTGTCTGCACAGGAACAACTCGCCGGTGAAAATAAAGATAACACTAGATTCGATAACAAGGAAGGCATACCCCTGTCTGCGATGACGCTGTCGGAGGATCAGAACAAGAAAATAGAAGAGATCGGAGCCAACTATGGGGATCAGATGCTTGAACTCAGAAGTCAGATGACGGTTAAACAGATCGAGCTTAAAAGCCTCCTGCGGGATCCGAATGCGAGCGAAGAAAACATTCTTTCCATTGCTCATGACATACAGGTTATTAATGTGCAGATTCAAAAAATGATGATTTATTATCAACTGGATATTAGAAAAGTGCTGACTCCCGAACAGATCAGAACCTGGTATACCCTTGAAAATCCTCCTGCCAAAAGAGGACGGAGACAATAGCAATGGGGCATGAAAAAGAAGGAGTGTGGCAATCCGCATCCCCTGAAAACAAACGACGCTTCCTCCAACCTCTTGCAGCTGTCATTGTCATTGTTATCTTTGTCGCGCTTGTACTCAGCCTGGGGATACTTTATCTGGGAAGACTTGATAATGCCCTCGTCGGGTTTATGGAAACAAGGGGGCTTGATATTGTCGGAACCATCGAAAAGGTGGCTGAGGAAAATCTTGACTATCTGTATCATTCACTTCGCCGTGAAAAAGGAAAAGAAACATTTGTTCCGCTTACTGATGCCGCCTTTTCCCCTCAGGACACACTGATACGAGGTTTGGTTGAATTAGCTCGTGAAGTCGACAGTAGCTGGAAGACGGAAGACCTCAGCGATGGCGAATTGAGGGGAATCGCCGAGCGGGAAAGCCTGTGGCTTATCGCAGTACTCGATAAAGAGGGCACCGTCATTTTTCAAAGCAGAGAATTTCCCAAGTCCACCAGCCACCGGGCACCGGCCGTTACGTCCCGCCATGAAGAGATAATCATTGACCTTTTCAATCGATTGGGTAAACCTGATGAAGTCGGTTATATCGCACTTCGTCGAAAGGACGGAAGCGGAACGATTGTTGTCGCACTCGATGACAGGGGATTACGGCATTGGAGCACGAAGATTGCAATCAAGAAGGCCATTGAGGAAGTCGGCTGGGGGGAAGGACTGGCCTATCTTGTCGTGACGGATCGGTATCAGAGGGTTCTCAGTCAATCAGGTACGGTGGTGAAAGCTTCCGACCGGGAGGACATTCACATCCAAAATATCCTCGCGGGTACTTTGAAGGCGGCAAGCCGAAAAATCAACGCCGAGAATGACAACATCCTCGAAATACTGGCACCAGTGCGTCTTGATGACAAAATTGTCGGACTGATTCGTATCGGGCTTGTCCGTGACAGGACCGATGCCATTCTGAAAGAAAATAAATATGCGGTTTTTGTTTCCACGGCGCTGATTGTCATCATCGGCGTCATGTCGATGTGGTTCCTGTACCGGAATCAGAACAGTCACCTTGCCCGTATGGAAGAAATGGGGAGAAAGTTGCAGCAGGCGGAGCGACTTTCTGCGCTGGGACAGCTTGCTGCCGGTGTGGCTCATGAAATCCGTAATCCCCTTAATGCGATCAGCATCGCCACACAGCGGGTACAGAAAGAGTATATTCCCCAGGACAAGACAAAGGAAGCGTCGTTTCGTCGAATTACCGGGGTTATTCGCGATGAGATACGGCGCTTGAATGAGATTATAGAGGAGTTTCTGACCTTCTCAAAAAGCCGGCGTCTTGAGTTTCATAATCATTCCATAACCGAAGTGTTGCTGAAGCTGACAAATCTGATTCGTGAAGAGGCTGAATTAAAAGGTATATCGATAATGACGACTTTCGCCGACAATAATGTCAGCGTTCCAATGGACGTCGATAAAATGAAACAGGCCCTTTACAATATTATGAAGAATGCCATGGAATCCATTTCGGATGAAGGAACGATTACCGTTTCTGCCGAACAGTCGCATGACAATACAATTCGCATCAAGGTAACGGATACGGGATCGGGTTTGACGAAAGAAGAGGTACATCGTATTTTCAATCCTGAGTACACAACGAAGGAAAAGGGCTTGGGGCTCGGTTTAGCCTTGGCCCATGAGATTGTCCGCGGTCATCGAGGGGAAATCCGAGTGGAAAGTGACATTGGAAAAGGTTCGACATTTGAAGTAATACTTCCAATGGAAAATACATAAAGGGATACCGGGACCGGAAACAATGGAACCGCTTAACATTCTTGTCGTTGAAGACGGACAGACACAACGCGAAATGCTGCAGGATTTTCTTGCAGCGGAAGGACATGTCGTCGAGGAAGCCGAAGATGGTTCCGTGGCCGTGGAAAAAGTTTTATCCGGTCAGGTCGATCTTCTCCTGCTCGATTATAAGATGCCGGGGATGGATGGCCTTGAGGTATTGAAGAAGGTTAAGGAGATCAATCCCCAGATTGATGTCATCATGATGACAGCCTATGGAACAATCGAGACTGCCGTCGATGCGATGAAGAGCGGAGCAGTGGATTATATTACCAAGCCGATTGAACTGGATGAACTGAGTATTCTGATTAACAGGATTTCCGAGCGTCGAACCCTCATCAGGGAAAATCAGATTCTCCGAGAGAAATTATGGAAGAAAGGAATTAAAACAGATCAGATCGTCTATAAGAATCGGAAAATAGAAGCTCTTATCAACATGGTGGCCAGAGTGGCCTCCAGTCGTGCCACGGTTCTGCTCCAGGGCGAAACCGGCACCGGCAAGGAACTTTTCGCCAGGTTGATTCACACGACAAGCCCCCGTTCGGAACAATCCATGATTGTCGTAAATTGCGGCGCTTTGCCGGAGACATTACTGGAGAGTGAATTGTTCGGACATGAGAGAGGGGCATTTACCGGGGCCGCGACGCGGAGGATCGGCCGGTTTGAAGAGGCGGACGGCGGGACGCTCTTTCTCGATGAAATCGGTGAATTGTCACCATCCGTCCAGGTTAAACTTCTCAGATTTCTTCAGGAACGGGAATTTCAGCGTCTGGGTGGCAACCTGACGCTCCGTTCGGATGTCCGTATTATAAGTGCCACCAATCGCGATCTGGAACATGATGTCCGGGAAGGCGCATTCCGGGAAGATCTCTATTATCGCCTCAATGTGGTCGTCATGAATGTTCCGCCGCTTCGGGAGCGAAAGGACGATATTCCCATATTAATAGACCATTTCATCAAACGATTTTCCGTAGAAAACGGGAAAACCATCAGCGGTCTCAGCTCCGAGGCCATGGATCTGCTGTTGAAGTATGATTACCCCGGCAATGTGAGGGAGTTGGAGAATATTATGGAGAGGGCGGTGGTCATTTCCCGTGACTCGGTTATATCCGTTAGGGATCTTCCATTTAAAGATCTTCCATCGCGGAGGTACGACACTACGTTGAGAAAAGCATCATTGCGGGAATCCATGGAATCTCTGGAACAGGGTTTCATTGAAGAAGCCATGGAAGAGGCGGGACACAACCAGTCGAGAGCGGCCGAAATCCTGGGAATCAGTGAGCGGATGCTTCGTTATAAGTTGAAAAAGTATGGGATGAAGGAGTGACAGGAGCTTTCAGCACTTAGCTGTCAGCAGTCAGGAGGCTGTTGAAAAACGTCCATCTGCTGCGTTACCCTCATTCTTCGTCACTGCGACGCACCCATAAGTACGACTCATTCCTCAGAATTTCGGGTGCCTTGCATCTGGACATTTTTGAACAGCCTCACCTTGGGACTTTTTCAACGGTTTGTCGCTGTCATTTTATGGCATCGGCATGTACCAATTCAATAACCGTCACCTCCGGTGGTGAGAGAAAACGTATTGGCGGTCCCCACGTTCCCGATCCTCTGCTGACATAGAGATGGGATCCGTTTTCCAACCGGTAATAACCCGCATTATATTGATATCGAAGACGCGTTATCAAGCCGAAGGGGAAAATCTGCCCTCGATGGGTATGTCCGGAGAGCTGGAGGTCGAAGAGACCGAGCGATTCTTTGTCAACGATGGGTTGGTGTTTGAGTAAAACGGTGAACGTATCGGACGGTGCCTGTGAAAGCACTGCCGTGTCAGAAACAGGGTTCTTGGTTTGGTATATTCGAACAGCCGGATCATCGACGCCCGCGAGCGTTATCAGGCCGGGTATCGTTACCGTTTCCCCCCTCAGGGTGGTAAATCCGGATTTTATTGTGCATTCGAGGGCCTGCTTCAACCCGGCATAAAATTCGTGGTTTCCTGTGACGGCGAATTTGCCGTAAGGCGCTTTCACGTCGTCCAGCATCTTGAGGATGCCGTCAAGCCGGCAGATCTGTCCGTCAACAAGATCGCCTGTCGAAACGAAGATGTCCGGCTGTTCACGCTTCACCACGTTGAGAATTTTGCCGAGACGATCTTCACGGACAACGAGTCCGAGATGAACATCTGAGATCTGCACGATTTTTAATGTACCGACTTCTTGTGGCAGTTTCGGTGTCTCTATCTTCAACCGCTCGGTGCGAATACTTCGGGCTTCGAAGAAGCCATAGGTGGAGAATGCGGCGGAGCAGATCATTGGTATGAGAAAGAGGTGCATGGCCGATGGGGTGACCGAGGAAAGGTCGTGGGAGAACATTGCGCCGCCTATATTCAATGACAGACGATAAATATCAAGGACGAGGGCAATAGAGAAAAACAGAAAAGCGATGCCGGTCCAGGTGTATCCTACATACGACAATATGCGGGCGGGTTCTTCGTAATTGATTCGCTCAAGCATGCGAATCGACAGGGGTGCAAACACCATGACTATCATGAATGTCATAAGAAACAGCCTGGCGAGCATTCCCAGCGGGAGGGCGTTTTTGATCTTTACGAAGATATAGACATGCAATCCTCCGTATATCAGGAAGAAAGTAAGGAGGAAGAGCGTCATGCCGACCTTGGGTTGATCTCCGCTCATGGTTCAGATTGTCCGTTCTCGTCGGTATATCATTATATGATTACGTTTCTTCTTCTGAAATTCGGGTTTTGTTACTCTGATTTATGGCTGTCCGCGTAATCCCAGGATTTTGCGAACCTCCTCAGGCGTTGCGATTTCCCGACCGTATGCCCGGCACATGCCCACAGCTTTTTCCACCAGCTCGGCATTGGTCTTTGCCAGGACCCCGCGGCTGAGATGAATATTATCTTCCATACCGACTCTGATATGTCCCCCCATGATAATCGCCATCATTGCCATGTCGAACTGTCGTCTCCCGATTCCGATGGTAGACCACGTAGCGTTACTCGGGATATGGTCGTAGAAATGGAGCAGCGACTTCGGTGTGGCCGGGGCTCCTGCCGGCGTTCCCAGAACGAACTGAAAGTGAAGAGGATCATCAAGTTTGCCTTCATTTCTCATTCTCAGGGCCGTTGTGATCATTCCGAGATCAAATACCTCGATTTCCGGCTTCACTCCGGCCTCTTTCATCATCTGTGCAGCTTCATCAAGGAATTCGTCGGTGTTAATGAAGGGTTTCCCACCAAGGTTGATCGAGCCCGCATCGAAGGATGCCAGCTCCGGCTTCAGGGAAAGAGGGGCCAGTCGCTCTTCCGTGGGGAGATTCAACCCGGGCACGCCGCTCGTTGTGAGGCATATAACCACATCTGTTTTGGCCCGAAGCGTTTCGACCACGCGCCGAAAGAGGTTTATGTCCTGAGATCCCATGAGCGTTTCGGGATCACGGACATGGATATGAACGGCTGCAGCTCCCGCCTCCCAGCTTTCGATCGCCGACCGGGCGATTTCTTCGGGCGTGATCGGTATGTACGGTGCGACATCCCGTTGCATTCGACTGCCGGTAATAGCCGCTGTTATAATGACTTTTTCCATATCGTTTTTCTCCGCTGAGTGTAATGTTAATGTCCGCGCTGATCCGATGGTTGCAGGTTATGTTCCTGTGTAATTTCACCGATTGATTCGTCGAGAATCGTAACAATCATGTCCGCCTGTTCCTCTGTAATAATGAAAGGTGGCGCCAGCAGAATATGGTCACCGCGAACCCCGTCGGCTCCACCGTTCCCCGGATAGCAGATAAGACCTTTTTCAAAGGCCCTGTTGCCGATGAGAACGTTGATTTTCTGTTTCGGATCAAACGGTTCCTTTGTTTTCTTCTGCTTTACCAGTTCAACTCCCGCAAACAGTCCCAGACCGCGCACATCTCCCACGATGGAGTGCTTCAGCAGGCCCTGAAGCTTGTTCACGAAATATTCTCCCATCACGGCGCTTCGCCTGACGAGATCGTGCTTCTCGATGTAGTCCAGAACGGCAAGGGCGACGGCGCAGGACAGAGGATTCTGGCTGTAAGTATGTCCATGCACAAATGCTCCGTTGCCGTTCATGATGGCTTTACGGATTTTGTCTTTCGTTATGACGCAGTAGATAGGGGTATATCCGCTGGCAAGTCCCTTGGCGCATACGATCATGTCCGGAACGACATCCCAGTGTTCGACGCAGAAATATTTTCCCGTTCGGCCGATACCCGTCATGACTTCGTCAACTATAAGCAGAATATCGTATTTGTCACAGATTTCCCGTATTCGCTGGAAATATCCTTCTTTGGGCACAAGAGCCCCCGCGGTGGCACCGACAATCGGTTCCACCAAAAAGGCGGAAACCGAGTCGGGACCTTCATAGAGAATCGCCTTTTCCAGATCGTCGGCACATTCCAGGTTACACGAATCGGGTTGTTGATTAAAAGGACAGCGATAGCAATATGCCGGGGCAATGTGGGGGGTGTGCTGTATCAGCGGCTGATAATATCGCCGGCGACCAGTATGACCGCTCAATGCAAGGGCACCGAGGGTGTTGCCGTGATAGCTGGTCCACCGCGAGATGACCTTGAATTTCGATGGTACCCCTCGGTCGACCTGATACTGGCGGGCCATCTTGACTGCTGTTTCAACGGCTTCCGATCCCCCTGAGAGATAATAAACACGATCCAGGCCGGAAGGTGCAATGCCGACAAGGCGTTCAGCCAGTCTTATTGCCGCTTCCGTTGTAAATTGAGAGCCGTGGGTGAACGATATCAGCCCCGCCTGTGAGGACAGTGCTTGCTGTATTTCAGGGACCCCGTGCCCGATGGAAACGACAACGGCACCGCCGGATCCATCGATATATCGTTTGCCATCGTTGTCGTAGATGTAAATACCTTTGCCCCATTGTGCCGTGGGATAATACTTGGTGGGATTTCGATAAAATACATGATCCGAATTCACTTTATTTTTCATGGAGATGCTTCCTTTGCCCCCATATCGGCGTGGATGCCCCATGGGGAGTACTTTCTTCTGAGCTATTGAAGTATATAAACGAGAACAAATAAGCGAAACCCGGTCACAATGACCCTGCCGCATTACGGCTTGATTTCCTGTGCTCTCCGATCAATTGTATTCTTTGTTTTTGAGAATATGTAAAGGTGACGTCCGCCGTATATGAAAAAATAGAAAAAATAAGCCGGTAACCATTCCCACGTCAGCCTGAGCTGCCTGCATAGTATTTTATTGTTTTTTTCTTTCTTCGAAGTCTTTGAGTGATTCCTGCCGTTCTTTCGTTGATACACAGGCCAGGCATGCTTCGATCTCATAATCCATGAGTGCCTCCAGGCTGACTTCACCCCGTGCCATGATGAGGCCCCGTTTAATCATCTTGATGGAAAAGGAAGAATTCTCTGCGATTTTCTGTGCCATCTTTATCACTTCTTCCATCAACCGGTCAAGGGGAACGGCTTTATTAACGAGGCCGATACGTTCGGCCTCTTTACCGTCGATATATTCCGCCGTGAAGAGAAGCTCCCTGGCCTTTCCCGGGCCGATCAGATCCTGGACGAGCCTCATAGCACCTCCCGTCACGGATGAAGTAACCCTCGCCTCAGGGGAGCCGATCCGTGCTTCCTCCGCTGCTATACGGATATCACAGGCCAGAGCCAGTTCGTAGCCTGAGCCGAGTGCATAACCGTTGATCGCTGCGATAATCGGTTTTTCAAATCTGATTATTTTCCTCGATGTTTCCTGGAGTTCGACCAGGTAATTTCTGTATTCTTCGATGGTTCTATCCTTTGAATCCTTGAGATCCGCTCCCGTTGAGAAAGCCCTTCCTTCTCCTGTGATGATCATGACTTTGGTACCGGGATCATTTTTCACATCATCCAGGGCGACCTGAAGATCTAGCCATGTCTGTTTGTTCATGGCATTGAGAACCTTGGGCCTGTTTAGCTTGATTGTGGCAATTCCCTCACCTTTCTCATAAATAATGCATTCAAAATCCATGTGTTCCCTCCTTATGTATGAAACGGAAGTGATTCAATCAATAAGAATCCTCGAATCTACAATTGATGCACCTCTTTCATGGACAATGATCGGGTTCAAATCAACTTCCTTAATTTCGGGGTTGTCAATGACAATGGCGGAGAGCTTTGCCAGAATGTCTTTGATGGCTTTGATGTCTTTCGGTTTTTTCCCTCGTATTCCTGTCAGGATCTTATACCCTTTTATCTCCTGAATCATGTCGTCAATATCCTCATCGGCCAGAGGAGCAACCCGAAAGGAAACATCTTTCAGGACTTCGACAAAGATACCGCCCAGACCGAACATGATCACGGGACCGAACTGTGCATCGCGAATCATCCCGATGATACATTCCTGTCCCGGAGCAGCCATAGGGGAAATGAGGGTTCCCACGATCCTTTCTCGTGTCGTTATTTTCTCAACATTATGAACGATTTCTTCGAAGGCTGTTTTTATTTCTTCTTCGCCTTTCAAACCGAGTGTGATGCCGCCCGCATCTGATTTATGAATAATATCGGGGCTGACGATCTTCATTGCCAGTGGGTATCCCATTCTGTTAGCTACCGTCACCGCATCTTGGGTGGTTGCTGCAAGTGCCGCATCCGGCAGGGATATTTCATATTGCTGCAGGAGTTCTCTTGACTCCGTTTCTAGCAGATTGGCTCTTCCCGCATTTTTGACCGTGTCGAAAAGTTTTTTTATGGCAGGGTGTTCCCTGGATTCTTTGTCCGCAATGGTCATCGTTCTGATTTTTTGCTGCTTCATTGCAAAGTGCATCAAAGCACTCATCGCCTGTGCAGCCCTCTCGGAGGATTCGATGACGGGAATGCCTCCTTCTTTTAAAATATCGAGAGATTTTATGGGATCTCGTGCGTAGCTGGTGTTGACAATAAGAGGTTTTTTATACTCATGTACAAGATCCACAAGTTCTCGCGACGTCTGTTCCTCCAGTTCGGCAATATGCGGTGAGATAATATCGTAGAATCCCCCGAAGAATCCGGTGATCAGAATGCCGTCAACCCGATCATCTTGCATGCACACCTTGACACACTCGGTGATCATGTGGGGATTTTCTTCTGCTGTTCCGCCGTAATCGATGGGATTGTGGGCCGGCATGCCTTCAAGGAGAAACGGCTTTATTTTTTCCTGTGTTTCCCTGCTGAGAATGGGAACTTCCATGCCGAATTTTTCGGCGTTATCCGCGGCAATAGAGTTGTCGCCACCACCCTCAGACAGTATGGCCAATCCGTTACCCCTCGGGATCGGGCAGGTGGCGAAGATATGTGCCATATCATAAAGCTCGTCCGCGTTGGAGACTCTGACGATACCGGCCTGTCTGAATGCGGCATCCAGAATTATGTCATCTCCTGCCAGTGACCCGGTATGGGAAGCTGCGGCCCTCATCCCCGCTCTCGATCTTCCGACTTTCAGCGCTATAATCGGCTTTTTCTTGACGGTTTCTCTGACGACGCTGACCAGTTCGTTTCCTCCTCTGATTCCTTCGAGATAAGCCATAATGGCCTTCGTGTCGGGATCATCTTTCAGATAATCGATGTACTCATGCAATTGGACCCCGATTGCATTGCCCACGTTGATGATTTTATTGAAACCACCGCCTTTTATTCTTGCAAAGTGTGTCAGAGAATCGATGACGTTACCGCTCTGTGCAAGAATTGATATCGAACCTTTGTTGATGGTGGGGATGCCTAACATATTGATATTTGACGAGGCGTTGAACATTCCACTGCAGTTGGGGCCAACGATGCAGGCACCTGTCTTTGCAGCTTCATTCAGGATTTCCGCTTCGATTTTCTTCCCTTCTTCACCTGTCTCTCCCAGTCCTGCAGTGATAACAATTATGCCCTTGGCTCCCATTTTTACGCTGTCGGCAACGGCGGAGGTGACGAATTTGGGTGCCACTACAATCATAACGAGGTCGACGTTCTTACCGATATCGGTTATCGTTGGATAAGCCTTCCGCCCGAAGATCTCGGATCTTTTGGGGTTAATCAGAAAGATGTCTCCCGCATACCCTCCCTGAATAAGGCTTCTTGTCCTTCGCTCGGCGGCCTTGCCCGGGACTTCGGAAGCTCCGATGACAGCGATTGATTGCGGGTTGAAAACCCTGTCTAATGATCTTTCCACAATGTAACCTCCTTGTCTGTGAATGGTCACGCTGCTTCAATAACTTGTTTTTTTTTGAACCATTGAAGTATGAAAACGACGGCAAACAAGCTGAATCCAGTCACATCAGTGACAATGCCCGGTTTTATCATGAGAAGGGCTACGATGAGAAGAATAATGGTTTCATACCACGTGGTCTTTACAAGAAGACACTTCTGGACTCCTGCGGCGAGACATATGATTCCAAAGGAAGCGGTGATGAATGCCAGGATGATCTTGAAAGTGCTCCCGATAATTAATAATTCCGGTGCATACACAAACATGAACGGAATGATGAACCCGGCGATCCCGAGCTGGAAAGCGCTGAGTCCTGTTTTCCAGGGATCGGACCGGGCGATTCCCGCGCCCGCATAGGCGGCAAGAGCAACCGGCGGTGTAATATCCGCTCTTGTTCCGAAGTAGAGAATAAACAGGTGGGCTGCAATCGGGATGACTCCCATTTGTGCCAATGCCGGCGCGACAAGCGATGAGATGATGACATATTGGGCGGTTGTGGGAACGCCCATTCCGAGAAAGATGCACGCGATCATAGTAAAAGGGAGAGCAAGATAGAGTTTTCCCATCGAGGCGTCGACGACAAGTGATGAGAACTGTATCCCCAGTCCCGTCATGGTAATGCATCCGATAATCATGCCCGCGGCGGCACATGCTGCGGCGACCTCAACGGCTCCGATAGCCCCTTCTTTTAAGCCTTCAAGGATCAGCTTTCCAAATTCCCGGGGCGATTCTTTTCTGATCAAACTCATAATGAAAGATGAAACTATCGTGGCGGTTATGGCCCAGAAAACGGCCCGTTCGGGGGAAAAGTTCCGCATGAGAAAATAGACGAGAAGAAAGATCGAGAAGATGTGGTGCCACCCTGTAGCGAAGGCGGCGCCGATTTTCGGTAGATCCGCCCGCGGGATCCCGCTCAATCCGAGGGATACCGCCCTGAAATGAACCTGCATGAATGTGGAAAAAAAGGCCAGTGAGGCCGGGATGGCTGCGGCGATACAGACTTTATAGTAGGGCATTGCAAGGAATTCCGCCATGATGAAAGCGGCGGCACCCATAATAGGGGGCATGATCTGTCCCATGGTGGATGCCGAGGCTTCGACACCTGCTGCAAAATGATCGGGATATCCCGTGCGTTTCATCAGGGGGATGGTGAACGATCCGGTGGTGACCGTGTTGGCGACGGAGCTTCCCGAAATCATGCCGAAAAAGGTGCTGGATGCGACGGCGGCCTTTGCCGGTCCTCCACGGGTCCAGCCTGTCATGGCAAAGGCGACATCGGTGAAAAACTGGCCCGCACCTGTTTTTCTCAACAGGGCTCCATAGAGGATGAAAAGAAGTATAAAATTTGACGAAACGCCCATGGGGACGCCGAAGATGCCGTCAGTCGACAGGGCAAGATATGTTGATATCCTCTTGATGCTGTAGCCCCGATGAGCCAGAGTGTCCGGTAGATACGGTCCGAACAAGGCATAGCATATAAAAATAAGCGCGATCAGGGGAACGGCCGGCCCCGTCGATCGTCTTGACGCCTCGAGGACAATCAATACGAGAATTGTCCCCATGGTCACGTCGATGGGTTGAAATGATCCCGCCCGATTCAGTATGGGGGTCGAAAAGGTAAATATCCAGAGACAGATCCCGGCGGAGCCGATAAGAAAGAGCCAGTCGAAGGCGGACATTCTCCTGCGAGGAGACCACTTTTTTGAAAACGGGTAGAGGGAGAAGACGAGAATCGACATAAAAAGCCAGTGGATTGCCCTGTGGTCGAGAGCAAAAAAGGGATGAAAGTAGGCATACAGAAGGTGATACAACGATGCTGTTATTGCGATGACGGCTATGAGAATGCCTGGGATTCCTGAATAGTCTCTTTTCCGCTCAAATTTTTCCAGGACTTCACGGGCGGATTGCGCAGTCTCGGCATCGATTTTCTGACGATCGAGCCGTGGTTCGTCCGTCATAGCAGTTTCTCTCATATACCCCGTCCCTTTCATCGCAGTTCATCGTTCAACGACTCGAATCAACACGAGATCGCCCCCTGCTGTCAGATTTTTCAGTGGTATTTTCCGGTCTCGACAGGTGACGATGTGGTTGGCCACTCTGCCCACCCTGAGTAAAAAATGGGGAAAACTGCGATGCAGCAGTACCCGCGTTTTTGTACCTTCAAAGGATAGCGTCGAATCAGATCCTGATTGGAACTCAAGTCCCGAGCCATACCACTCGTATGTTTCTTCAATCAGAACGATACAACCTTGTTCGTCGATCAGGAAGACATCATGGATGGGAGTATGGTCGGACGAATGGGTATAATCAATAAAAAAATGTTCTCCCGGGGCAACGTTACATTCCGCAAGGATGACGCCCTGCGGTTGTTTAACGATCTGTAAAAAGAGTTTACCGTTTCGCGGTGCCGAATATGAATAGTCACAGAAGCACGTCGGAACGAGTATGTAGATGAGTGCGAATACTATGTACCGTTTCTTCAGAGTCATCGGCAATAAAAGGTCCGGCCGGACATGCCGCCCGGCCGGACTGTAATCGTTATGTTACTTTACTTCTTTGAAATACTGCATTGCACCGGGATGGAGCGGTATGGGGCTGTTAACGGCGTTCGCCGTTGTAAACTGCGCAGCAATCGGGTGAATGTTCGTCAATGCATATGGTCCGGTCGAAACATTTTCGAAGATTGCCTTTGTCACTTGATAGGCAATTTTTTTATCCATGTTCCTGTGGGCTGCCAGGACATTCGAGTCGCCCAGACAGAGCACATCGTAGTCCACCTTGCTGTATGTTCCTGCCGGAATGACCAACCTGAGATAATAGGGGTATTTTTTTGTCAGTTTGGCAACAAGGGCTTCATCCAGGGGAACCATGACGATGTCTCGTGTGGCTGCCAGATCCATGACGGCCGACGCAGGATAGGCGAAATTGAAGAAACACGCATCAACAACGCCATCCTTCAGCGCCTGGACAGATTCCGTTTGTGAGAGGTTTGCCAGAGTAAGATCTTTTTCAAGGTCGTATCCGTATTCACTGAGAATTGCCCGTGCCTGTGTGGCACATCCGCTGCCGGGAACGTCAATGGATACCTTTTTCCCTTTGAGATCCGCAATTGATTTGATGCCCGATTGTTTCGTCGTCACAATGTGTTCAGGCGCCGAGTACATCTGGAAGAGCGCAACAAGGTCGTATTTTTTTTCGAAGGGTTCCTCCCCCTTTGTTGCCTTATAGGCAACGCTTCCCATGATCATCCCCATGTCGGTCTCTCTGAGACCGACAAGCCGGCTGTTTTCAACGGATGCTCCCGTCGATTCGGCGGCACATCGCAAGTTTTCCACGGCTTTCTCAATAATAACCGCCATACCGCCGCCGAGAGGATAATAGACTCCTCCGGGACTTCCCGACCCGAGAGTCAGGAATGTTTTCTTTTGTGCCAGCGCCTGTCCGGAGAAAACCAGAGATAACGCCAGGCAGATTGCCAGAAGTACGTATAATGACCGCTTCATACCAACCTCCTTTTTGTCATTTGTGATTTCGACGACTTCGCCTATGATCCATATGAAGCGATTCGATTCATCGTCGGCATCGCAAAATATACATCAGTCTTTCTCATTTCTTACAGTTCGCTCGCAGTGCCTCGGAGCTTCTGCGAAGTCGTGCTCTTCGGTACGGTTCTTAGAATTTTATGGCTTCCCAAAAAGAAAAACACTGTTAGCTGATTGTTCCGGTTCACCCCCTTTCTGTTCTTTGCACTTCAGTCGTTTGCGGTGATGCGGCGAATGTCCATAGAACCTCGCCCATTGAATTGTTGTGTAGAGATATATACATTTCATCCCGAACATGGGGGTGCGACAACTCGCTCAGTTAATGAAGAAAGCATTGCACCCGGTTCCGGATCGCCTTCTCCTTGATAAACCTCGTTATTTCCCATTATAATCTTCGATTTATATGTAGGCCG
>Ga0209614_1001594_pt1 | contig 16448 bp, 13 predicted proteins | sample BlaSprsedimmetaG_FD_185484 | JGI IMG/M metagenome (GOLD analysis project Ga0209614, IMG submission 185484) | Hot spring sediment bacterial and archeal communities from California, USA to study Microbial Dark Matter (Phase II) - Blank Spring... ... | reverse complement strand
AAGCACGGAGAGAAGAAGAAAATCAGGCGAAATCAGAAGGAAGAATAAGAATGGCCGGGTGAAAACCGCTGACGGTGGCGGGCTTTCTCACCGCTCAAAATGGCTGACTTTCTCGCTGGCGTTGATACCTCACGGCCAGCCCCGTCCGCTGTCAAGCCCCTTTGTGTTAAGGATTGGCAAATACCACCCTTGGGTATACATTACAAACCGGTGGTATGATGGATTCAGCCTTCTTCCCCTGTTGACGGGGGCAGGGACCCACCTTCACCCCCGATCAGGAAAACCCCGGAATCCTGACATGTCGAGATCCTCAATGAAGATATCCTTCCTGCCCCCGCGCAGGTTCTGTATACCGTTCTTTGTGGCCGCGTTGTTCATTTGCCTCCTGCTGGCGCCCCCGCCGGGCATTCTTGCCCAGGCGGGAGGCGGTTCGCATGTCGACGCCCTGCTGATTTCGGAAGTCAAAACAGTTCAACCCGGCGGCTCATTCTGGGTGGCGGTGCGGCTGACCATGGGTGACGGCTGGCTCACCTATTGGCGTAATCCCGGCGATTTTGGTCTGGCAACGCATATTGATTGGCATCTGCCCGACGGGTTTTCAGCCGGGCCGGTCCGCTGGCCGTATCCGGAGCGCATCGTCAAGCAGGGGCAGGTGATGTACGGTTATTACGATACGGTTTTCCTGCTGACCGAAATTTCGGTTGCCAAAACGGTTCCGCCAGGGGAAAGCGTATTGCTGCAGGCCGAGGTCAGCTGGCTGGAATGTGACCACATCTGTATTCCGGGTAATGCGGACACCAAGGTCACCCTTGCGGTAAAAGCAAACCCGCCGGAAGTCAATGATCAATTTCTTGAAACTTTTTCACTGGCCCGTTCACAAATCCCGATCACGGCTGGCGATTGGCGGATCAACGCGGTTCTTGACGGCAATAACCTGGTCATCCAGGCGATCAGGCCGGACTGGCTGCTGGATGAACCGGGTTCGATTCGTTTCTTCCCCTACCAGGACAATGTGATTGACAACGCGGCCGGGCAGTCGTCCTCTATAACCGGCAACGCCCGCCGTCTTACGATACCTCTGACGAAAATGAACCTCAGGGTTCCCGATACGATACGGGGAATTCTGGTCAGTGAAAGAGGATGGCGGGGTCCCGGTTCCGAGAAGGCCCTGGAGATAACCGCACCACTTTCATCGGACCTGCCGGCTGAAGGCACGGACTCTTCCGGTTTGACCGGCCTCTGGCTGGCCCTTCTGTTCTCCTTTATCGGCGGCATGATTCTCAACCTGATGCCGTGCGTGCTGCCGGTCTTGTCGATCAAGATCATGGGATTTGTCAACCAGGCCAGGGAGGAACAGGTTAAATCATGGCAGCACGGCGCCGTCTTTACCGCCGGAGTGCTGCTGTCATTCTGGACCCTCGCGGCCCTGCTGCTGCTCTTCAAGGCCGGCGGCGCTCAACTTGGCTGGGGTTTCCAGCTCCAGTCCCCGGTTTTCCTGATCCTCCTGTCATCGTTTCTGTTCCTGTTCGGGTTGAGCATGTTCGGCGTGTTCGAGATCGGCACTTCGCTCACCGTCGTGGCGGGTAACACCCGGGGAATCATCGGCTTTGGCGGTTCGTTCGTCAGCGGTATAACGGCTACCGTGGTCGCAACGCCCTGCACCGCTCCTTTTATGGGTTCTGCCCTGGGATTTTCCCTGACCCAGCCGGCCTGGACTTCCCTGCTGGTATTTACCTTCATCGGTTTGGGCATGTCGACGCCCTACGTACTGATCAGCTCCTTTCCAATATTGCTCAGATTCGTCCCGAAACCCGGTCGCTGGATGGAATCGCTCAAGCAGTTCATGGGCTTTCTCCTGCTGGCCACCGTCATCTGGCTGCTCTGGATCCTTGGCCTCCAGGCCGGGTCCTCGGCGGTGATCCTGATGTTGTCCGTCCTGCTTGTTACCGCTCTCGGAGGTTGGATCTACGGCCGCTGGGGAAGCCTGGCCATGCCCAGACACAAACGGATCGCGGCGACGACCACGGCTTTCATCCTGATCGCCGGCGCGAACACCTACACGCTGGCCACTATCGACAGGTATACGGTCCACCAGAATCAACCGGGACAAAACAGCAACAATATCGAATGGGAACCCTATTCGGAAGAAGCCGTTGCCCAGGCGCAACGGGAAGGACAACCCGTGTTCATCGATTTTACCGCAGCCTGGTGCCTCAGTTGCCAGGTCAATGAACAGGTCACCTTCAACTCCCGGGAAGTGCGGGAAAAATTCAAAACGCTGGACATCCGGTCCTTCAAGGCGGACTGGACGTCGCGGGATGAACGGATTACCCGCGCCCTGGCCCGGTACGGCCGGAACAGCGTTCCATTGTACGTTTTATATTCGGGAGAACCGGGAGTTGCGCCGCAGATTCTGCCGGAACTCATTACCCCGGGAATTGTGTTGAAGGCCCTGAACGCGATTGAAGAAGATAACCGGTCTCCCGGTCAATGAACCGTTGATGCCTCCCGGGAGAATGCAATTTTTAGGCGACAAAATCGTAATCTGGATTACAAGAATGAATGTTTTGGGGTTCAAGGAAAAACAGCCATGCCCAACTCGAAGCATCCTTCATTCTTAGAGGGATTACACCATCGAACTTCACCGACTTTTGACACAATATGTTTCGGCAGATCATGATCAAACACAAACCCGACAACCGAGCCCGCCGTGAACCTCCTGGGGCTTTCCAGCCGGAACCCGCCATGGCTGAAGTCAAGGGTCCTGGCGCTGAAGTTGGCGATCTTTGACGGCTCATTGGGGTCATGGGCAAACATTTTGACATGCAGCTCCTTGGCAAAACGCGGGAATCTGCGCCGCTCATTGCTCACCTGTTCTTTTGGCAACCTGTCATTGTCCCGGGCCATTGTCTATCCCCACTTCTCTCGTGCCGTCTGCGCAGACTAATTCATCAATGGTGGTTCTCTCACCCTCGACATGCAAGGAAGAGACCATACCGGGGATTTTTTGGCAACTACACCGGGCATGCTTGACGGACGCGCGGAGCCACGTTTCCAGAGTGTGCGCCCTCACGGGCGCACACAAAAAAAGGACCTGGGCGAATACCCAGGTCCTTGATGTTACTGGTCGGGACGAGAGGATTTGAACCTCCGACCCCCTGAACCCCATTCAGGTGCGCTACCAGACTGCGCTACGTCCCGTTCCATTCCAGTTATTTGTTTTTCCCTAAAAACGCAGGGATCTGAGGGCCAGCAGTTGCTGGATCCGCTTCAGTTCCTTTTTAATATCCTCCAGGCGGGGGTCAACCGGCGCCGGCGGGCCTGATTCACTTTCAGCGCCTGCGGTTGATTTACCCGAAAGCAACCCTTGGTGCAATATTTTCCTGGCCCCGGATATGGTGTATCCCTGGTTGTGGAGCAATTCCTTGATCAGCAGCAAGGCTTCCACATCCTTTTTCCGGTACAGCCGCTGCTTCGACTTAGCCCGGCGGGGCCTGATAACGGCAAACTCCGATTCCCAGAAACGCAGCACATGGGATTCAACCCCGACGAGCCTGCTGACCTCGCCGATCCGATAATAAACCTTGTCAGGTCTCTGCGGTTCCTTGAAATCGTGCAGTTTCACATTTATTTATTCAAGCGTTCCCGAAGCTGTTTGCTTGGCCTGAATGAAACCATTTTACGCTTGGAAATGGTCATGGATTCCCCGGTGCGCGGATTCCGCCCCCTGCGGGGCGCCTTGTCGCGAACGGCAAGCGTCCCGAACTGCACCAGTTTGACCGATTCACCATCGACCAGCGATTCCTTGAGCACCGAAAAAACCGTATCAACTATGTCAGAGCTGTTCCGCTGGGACAGGCCCAGTTGCTCATTGACCGCTGCAGCCAGCTCCTTGCGCGTAACATTACCGTTCATTTCATCACTCCTGCTACTCACGATATCGTCCCCGGAAGCGGGACATAAGGGTATTTACAATTTTCTCATGAACAATGTCAACCGTTTCATCGTCCAGGGTCCGTTCAGAAGAGCGGTAGGTCACGGATATTGCCACGCTCTTCATCCCCTGTTCAATGGGTTTTCCCTGGTACACATCAAACAGTTCGGTGTTTTCAACGTGCACGACGTCAAGTTCGCGGATCGTGCTGAGCAGTTTGCCGGCCGGGACATCCTCGGGAACAACCAGGGCGATATCCCTCTTCACCCAGGGATAGCGGGGCAGCTGCCGGAAAACTTTCTCCACCCGGGGGAGATCATTGACCGCGTTCAGGTCCAATTCAAGAAAATACACATCCTGCTTGATGCCGAACAGTTTGAGAATCTGCCGGTCAATGGCGCCGATGGTACCCAGCCTATTCCCGCCGTCGCGGATATGCAACTCGGTTTCCCGCTGAATATAGGGTTCAGCCTTGGAAGGGGCCGGGGAAAATTCTAATGGTCCAGCCTGTCCCGTAACGGCCAGGGCGGAAAAGAGAGCCTCGGCCGCCCCCTTGACATCGAAAATGTCGCTCTCGCAGGCCGAGAAATAAAGAGGCGGTGCGTCAGGATACCGCTTGCCGCTCATCACCGCACAGAGTTGAAACCGCTCTTGGGGCAGCTCTCCCTCCTGCAGCTGGAAAAAAACCTTGCCGATTTCAAAAAGGGCGACATCCGGCTTCTGGTGATTCAGGTTATGGCGCAGATTCTCCAGCAGACCCGGTAGGAGCGTGGTGCGCATGACATCCTGGTCCTCGCTGAGAGGATTGCGGAGCTTTGTGGCCATGCGCCGCCGGTCATCGGCCGCCAGCCCGAGGCGGTCACAATGTCTGCCCGCGGTAAAGCTGTAATTGATGGCCTCGGTAAAACCGCGGGCAATGAAATTGTCGGCCGCCCTGCGCCGGAGAATCCGCAAGGCCTCGCGCTGCGGATAATCCATGCCGATCTGCGGCAGCTTGATGGGGATGTTGTTGTAGCCGACCAGCCGCGCGACCTCTTCAACCAGGTCCACCTCCCGCTCGATATCGACGCGGAAGCTCGGAACCGTGATCATCATGCTCTCACCGTCATGTTCTGCCACGCCGAATTCAATGCTTTCAAGGTGGCCGGCAATCCGGCCCGATGACAGCTCCATGCCCAGGAGGTCGCAGACCCTCGGCACCCGGAGATGGAGAACCTGTTCGGGCTTTTTGCCGGGATAGAGATCGACGCCGCCCTCGACAAGCCGGGCGCCGGCCAATTCGACCATCAGCCCGACCGCCCGCTCCAGGGCGACATCCACTCCGTTGGGATCGATGCCGCGTTCAAGGCGATAGGAAGCCTCCGAAGCGATATTGAGCCTGCGGGCGGTTCTGCGGATACTGACGGGATTGAAGCAGGCCGATTCGAGCAGAACCTCGGTGGTCCGATCCGTCACCTCCGATTCCAGCCCGCCCATGATGCCCGCCACCGCAACCGGCCGCTCGGCATCACATATCATGAGCATGTCGGCTTCCAGGGGACGGTCAACATTGTCCAGGGTCGTGAATGTCGTTTCGGCCGCGCCGGGACAGCGGACCACTATGCGGCCGCCCGCCAGCCTGTTGAAATCAAAGGCGTGAAGAGGCTGTCCCAGCTCGAGCATGACATAATTGGTGATGTCGACAATATTGTTGATGGGCCGCATGCCGACAGCAAGCAGGCGCTGCTGCATCCATTGGGGCGAGGGGCCGACTCTGATCCCGGTGAGCTTACGGGCCGCGTAGCGGGGACACAGTTCCGGCTCCCTGATCTCCACTCCAAAATCGGGATGAGCGGCTCCCAGCCGGGGGAGCGCCGCCCGGTCTACCGGCTTCCGCAGACGGACGCCGGCAAAGCCGGCGACTTCCCTGGCCACGCCGACGACGCTCGCGCAATCGGGCCGGTTGGGGGTCAGATCAATTTCGACCAGCACATCGTCAAGGCCCAGAGCCGGGGCCAGGGCAAGACCGGGCTCGATCCCGGGCGGGATTTCGAGGATGCCGCCGTGGTCGTCATTGATGCCCAGCTCCCGGCCTGAACAGAGCATGCCGTAAGATTCCTGGCCGCGGACCCTCGCCTTTCTGATCCGCAGACCATCGGGCAGGGTGACTCCCGGACGGGCCAAGGCGGTCATCATTCCCTCCCTGGCATTCGGCGCGCCGCACACCACCTGAATCGTCTCCTCACCGGTGTCGACGTCGCAGACCGTCAGCCGGTCGGCGTTCGGATGCGGGCGGACCCTGACAATCTTCGCCGTGACAATGTCATCAAGTCCCTTGGCCATGTCCGTCAGTGAGTCGACTTCCAGGCCGAGCATGGTGAGTCCGTCCCCTATCCGTTCGGGTTGCAGGCCGTCGAGACTGACGTATTCGTTGAGCCATTTCAGAGTGAACTTCATTTCTCCGTTTCCATCTCTCGGATCAGGGGCCGTGAATGACACCGGAGGGTGTCGCAACGCAGCCGTTCCCGGCGCGGCGGATGCGCTTGAGGCTCCATGCCGGGAGAAAATGTATTCCGGTTGCCCCTCGATGACTTCCCGGAAAACCTGCCCTTCAGGGCAGGCCAGCCCGAACGGACCCCTTGGGAATCGGTCCGCGCCCACCGGGAAAAAAACCGGGGCAACTTCTGTTACGGTTAAAACTGGCCCAGAAAGCGCAGGTCGTTTTCATAAAACAACCTGATATCGTCAATGCCGTACTTCAACATGGCAATCCGTTCGACGCCAAGGCCGAAGGCGAAACCGCTGTAGGTGTCCGGATCATAATTGACCATTTTCAGCACTTCCGGATCGATCAGACCGGCTCCGAGGATTTCGAGCCAGCCGGTCCGCTTGCAGACCCGGCATCCCTTGCCGCCGCAGATGACGCAGGCGATGTCGACTTCGGCGCTCGGTTCGGTGAACGGAAAAAAACTGGGCCTGAATCTGAGCGCCAGGTCATCATCGAACATCCGCCGGGTAAAAATGGTCAGCACACCCTTGAGGTCGGCAAAGGAAACCTTGCGGTCGACAAGAAATCCTTCAACCTGATGAAACATCGGCGTATGAGTTATGTCCGAGTCGCAGCGGTACACCTTGCCCGGCGCAATATAGCGAAGGGGCGGCTCCTGCGCCTCCATTATCCTGGCCTGCATCGGCGACGTGTGGGTGCGCAGGAGGATGGAATCCGACACATAGAACGTATCGTGCATGTCCCGGGCCGGATGATGTTCGGGAATATTCAGGGCCGCGAAATTGTAATGGTCCAACTCGACGTCCGGTCCCTCGGCCACTGCAAAACCCATACCCTCGAAAATAGAGCAGATCTCCTCCATCACCTGGGTCACCGGATGGAGTTTGCCGAATGGAATGTGTCGGCCGGGCAGGCTTAAATCTTCGGCGGGCTTTGTCTGGGTTGCCGCCGCAGCCAATACCTGCTTTTTCTCTTCGTAAAGCTTCTCTATGCCCTGTTTGACGGTGTTGGCAAGCTGGCCGAGCCTTGGCCGGTCCTCGGGGCTGACCGTACCCAGCCGGCGCATGACGGTTGAGAACAGCCCCTTTCTTCCCAGGAATCTGACCCGGAAGGCTTCAAGTTCCGCAGGACCCGTAACCGCATCAAGGCCATTGCGGGCCTCCTGGGCGAGCCTGTTGAGTTCGTCTTCCATTTCCTGCTCAGGAGGAAACCCCGGCCGCCTTCACCACTTCACTGAAGGCCTTTGGATCGACGATTGCCAGGTTCGACAGAACCTTGCGATCCAGATCAATGTCGGCTTTTTTCATGCCGTTGATCAACCTGCTGTAGCTGGTGCCGTTCATCTTGGCCGCGGCTGCGATGCGGGTTATCCACAGGCCGCGGAAATTCCGCTTATTGGTCCTGCGGTCACGGTAGGCAAAGCACAGTGCCCGGTCAACGGCCTCGGTGACCGTCCTGTACAGGCGATGTTTGCCGCCCCGGTATCCCTTGGCCATTTTCAATACTTTATTTCTTCTCCGGCGGGCTTTGAATCCGCGTGTCACACGAGACATTGTCTTACTCCAGAATTACGTTTGAATATGATTGTTGCTCATCCCTCAATGCTGCGCCGCCGATTGGCGGCGTCGCAACGTGTCTTGAGTCGTTCTCTCCGGTTTCCGCGGGCATCCTGTCCTGAGAACGAGGCGGCTTCCCGGATCCGGTTCCGCCTGATCCGCCTACAGATAGGGCAGCATGCGTTTGACCGAGCGCCGGTCGGATTCGGCAATCAGGTCGGGTTTCCGCAGGTTCCGTTTCCGCTTGGTTGTTTTTTTGGTCAGGATGTGGCTGCTGTACGCCTTGTTGCGCTTGATCTTGCCTGAACCGGTCGCTTTAAAGCGTTTGGCGGCGCCCCTGTTCGTTTTCATCTTCGGCATAATGTTTCTCCTTCCGCGCCTGTACGCGGATATCCTTATAAACTGGGATTTGAAAGGCCGATCAGGATTTCGGACCCACCAGCATGACCAGCTGTCGCCCTTCCATTACCGGCTCCTGTTGGACAACGCAATCATCACGGAGCATATCCGCTATCCTTTTCATAGCCTCAAGGCCGATGGTCTGGGCGTAAACTATTTCACGCCCCCGGAACCGCATGGTGATCTTGACCTTGTTCTTCTGCTCCAGAAACTTTTTGACCTGCTTGATCTTGAAGTTGAGATCATGCTCCTCGGTTTTCGGCCGGAACTTGATCTCCTTGGTTTCAACGACGGTCTGTTTTTTCTTTGCTTCCTTCTGTTTCTTGCTCAGCTCGTACCGGTACTTATCATAATCCATGATCCGGCAAACGGGAGGATCGGCTGTTGCCGCGACTTCGACCAGGTCCAGGTCCTGATCATAGGCCTTGCGCAACGCTTCATCGATAGATAAGATACCCAGCTGTTCTCCGTCGATATTGATCACGCGGACCTTCGGAGTGGCAATCTCTTCATTCACCCTGGCTTTTATGTCCTGACTCGGCTGCGCCTTCCTTCCTCGTTTTTTGATATCCGTTCCTCCTCTGTTTATTTCTCATCAGCGGTAATCACCGTTTGCCGCCCATCATTTCATCGCATTCGCCGTGAACCCTCTCCGCGAAATCCTGCGGCGTCATGGCCGGCAGGTTCTCACCGTTTCTCTTGCGAACGGTGATCGTCCCCTCTTCCTTCTCCCGCTCGCCAACGATAAGCATGTAGGGGATTTTCATCAATTGTGCTTCGCGGATCTTGTAGTTCAGCTTTTCGTTGCGCAGGTCTTTCTCCACCCTGATGCCCAGCTTGCGCAGTTTTGCGTACACCGCCTCGCAATAGTGGAGCTGGTCGTCGGTGATATTCAGAATTCTGGCCTGCTCCGGCGCCAGCCACAGGGGGAAAGCCCCGGCATAATGCTCGATCATGACGCCGACGAACCGCTCCAGTGAACCCATCAGGGCCCGGTGAATCATGATCGGCTGATGTTCCCGGCCGTCCTCCCCGGTGTAGGTCATTTCAAACCGTTCCGGCAGGTTGAAGTCAACCTGAATCGTGGAACACTGCCAGGAACGGCCCAGCTGATCCTTGATCTTGATGTCGATCTTCGGCCCGTAAAATACTCCCTCCCCCGGGTCAAGACGGTACTCGAGGCCCTTTTTCTCCAGCGCCCGCTTCAAGGCCTCGGTGGCCATCACCCAGCGGTCTTCACTGCCGACATACTTTTCGGGCCGGGTGGAGAGATACACATCATATTGATCAAAACCGAATGTCTTGAGGATGTGCAGGTTGAGATCAAGGATGTTGTAGATTTCATCATCAAGCTGATCGGGCCGGCAGAAGATATGGGCATCGTCCTGGGTGAAACCGCGTACCCTCATCAGACCGTGGAGCGCGCCCGTCCGCTCGTAGCGGTAGACGGTGCCCAGTTCGCACCAGCGGATGGGAAATTCCCGGTAGCTGTGCCGATGGCTCTTGTACACCCCGATATGAAAGGGACAATTCATGGGCTTGAGCTGGTACTTGACCTCGTCGATCTCCATGGCCGAATACATATTCTCGGCATAGAAATCAAGATGACCGCTGGTCTTCCAGAGATCCTGCCGGGCGATATGCGGCGTATAGAGCAGTTCGTAGCCATGACGGTAATGCTCGTCTTTCCAGTAATCCTCGATCAGCCTGCGCAGCAGGGCACCGCGGGGCTGCCAGAGGATCAGGCCCGGACCGATATGATCCTGGATGGTAAACAGAGCCAGTTCCCTGCCCAGTTTGCGGTGGTCCCTTTTTCTGGCCTCTTCCAGTCGGTGCAGATGCTGCCGGAGTTCCTTCTTGTCAAAAAAAGCCGTCCCGTACAGTCGCTGGAGCATGGGATTTTTTTCATCGCCCCGCCAGTAGGAGCCGGCCACCCGAAGCAGTTTGAATGCCTTGAGCCAGGAACTGTCCGGCAGGTGGGGGCCGCGGCACAGGTCGACAAACTCCCCCAGTCCGTAGAGGCTGACCGTATCAGTCTCGATATCCCGCAGCAGCTCAACCTTGTACGTCTCTCCCTGGCGATCGAAGAATTCGATGGCTTCACCGATCCGCATCTCTCTGCGTTCAAAGGGAATCCGGGCCTCGACAATCGCGGCCATTGTTTGTTCGATCCGGTCAAAATCATCCGGGGTGAACGGCTCTTCGCGATCAAAATCATAGTAAAAACCGTCCTCGATGGCCGGACCGATCGCGACTTTCACATGGTCGCCGAATATTCGGCGCACAGCCAGGGCCATGACATGGGCGGCGCTGTGGCGTAAAATATCCATCCCCTCTTCGGTATCGGCGGTCACGGGCTCCAGGACGCAGTCCGTCTTCAGGGGAGTCGACAGATCGACGGCAACGCCGTTGACCCTGACGGCAACTGTCTGCTTCCTCACCTTGGCGGAGACCAGTTCCCTGAGCGCTTCACCGGCCGTAATGCCCTGTTTGAATGCCCCGGATTCTCCGTCCTGTATCCTGATGGATATATCGGCCATGTCTGCGGTAAAAAATAAAGGCTAAAGAGCAAACGGCATCTCGGTCCGCATGTCTTTTAGCCTTTGAAAATGGTAGGCGCGGGCGGGATTGAACCGCCGACTTCTACCGCGTCAAGGTAGCACTCTCCCACTGAGCTACGCGCCTGTACAAACCTGTTTTGCTCTAAAAGTTTCAATAATAAATCAATCATGAAAAAAACTCAAGTCAAATACCAGCAACCCCACGGCCCCGTCAAATTAAAGTTGTAGGGGTAAGCGTCAGTAACGAGACAGAGCTGAGGGGATAAAAAACAGAAGGTGTGCAGAGTTTGTCGGGCGCAAATGTGTTGCTGCTGGGGATAATTGAGCAGGTTGGCATGATTTTGGGCGCACGTCCCCGTTGGGCCGGTGGCATAGAGGTCCAGGGGATAGGTTAGAGGCCGAGGAGGTTGAAAATCAAATGGATTCTGCCTCATGAATAACATAACGGTAGATCAAGCAGATAGGCTGCAGAAATATTACCATAATTTTCATTATGCATACATGCATCAAGCTCAGCAAAATGTCCCATTGTCACTTGCTGAGCACCGGAGAAGCTGCCGGAAAGAAATTTACACTGTTTGAGCACCCCTTTGGGGCATAAACTTCGCGAGTTTGTAAATTTCCGGCGGCTTCGAGGAGCACCCTGAAGGGCATAAACGCAAGGCAGTCCGGAGGACCAAGTGGCACGGGTGCCCTTTCTTTTGGTTCGTTTTCTTTGGGCAAGCAAAGAAAACGAACAATAAAATCAATAGATAATTGACATCTTGACAGGTGTTATTCTCCTCATTCGGCCCCGCAACGCGGGGTGGGGCGCTGCCGGCTGCAAACTGCCGGCGGAGCCGGGCAGCCTAATTCCTGCTGAAGCGCAGGCCGTCCCGCTCATCCTTGTCGATCAGGATGTGGTCGCCCTCCTTGAACTTGCCTTCCAGAATTTCCATGGCCAGAGGATCCTCGATATATCTCTGGATCGCCCGTTTGAGGGGTCTGGCGCCGAAGGCAGGATCATAACCGACCGCGACGAGATACTGCTTGCATTCCTTGGTCAGGGTCACCTTGAACTTCTGCTCTTCCAGCCGTTTGGCCATGCGGCGGATCTGAATGTCGACAATTTTCATCAGATCATCCCGGGTCAGGCCCTGGAAGGTGATGATTTCATCGACCCGGTTGAGAAATTCGGGCTTGAACTGCCGATGCAGGAGTTCGTCGATCTGGCGCCGCAGCTCCTCGGGATCGGTCTGGCCCATTTCCATGATCAGGTGGCTGCCGAGGTTGGACGTCATGATCAGAATGGTGTTCTTGAAATCAACGGTGCGGCCCTTGCCGTCGGTCATCCGGCCGTCGTCGAGCACCTGCAGCAGAACATTGAAGACATCGGGATGGGCTTTCTCGATTTCGTCGAGCAGGATGACGGAATAGGGCCGGCGGCGGACCGCCTCGGTGAGCATGCCGCCCTCGTCATACCCCACATAGCCGGGCGGGGCGCCGATGAGACGGGCGACAGAATGCTTTTCCATGTACTCGGACATATCGACCCTGATCATGGCGCTTTCCGAGTCGAACAGAAAGTCCGCCAGGCTCCTGGCCAGTTCGGTTTTTCCCACGCCGGTGGGCCCGAGAAAAATGAACGAACCCAGCGGGCGGTCCGGATCCTGCAGCCCTGCCCTGGCCCGGCGCACGGCATTGGCCACGGCCTTGATCGCCTCTTCCTGGCCGACGACCCTTTTGGCCAGCTGCTCTTCGGCGTGGATCAGCTTCTCCCGCTCGCCTTCCAGCAGCTTGTCGACCGGGATGCCTGTCCATTTGGCAACAACATCGGCAATATCTTCGGCGGAAACCTCCTCCTTCAGCATCTGGTTTTTTTCCTGGATTTCCGCCAGCTTATTGTTCTGCTCCTCAAGCTCTTTCTGCAGGCCGACAATCCTGCCGTACCGGATCTCGGCGACCTTGCTCAGGTCCCCGGCCCGTTCCGCCTGCTGTTCTTCGACATGGGCGGCGTCGATATCACTCTTGATCTGGCGGATACGCTGGATAACTTCCCGCTCCAGATTCCACTGCCCCTTCATGGCGTTGAGCTGGTCGTTGAGGTTGGCCTGCTCCTGCCGGAGTTTTTCCAGCCGATTCCTGGAAGCGTCATCCTTCTCCTTCTTGAGCGCCTCCATTTCAATTTCCTGCTTGATTTTCCTCCGCTCCAGTTCGTCTATCTCCGTGGGCAGGGAATCAATCTCGATCCGCAGCTTGGATGCTGCTTCATCGATGAGGTCAATGGCTTTGTCCGGCAGGAACCGGTCCGTAATGTACCGGCTGGACAAGGTGACAGCCGCCACGGTGGCCGCGTCCTGAATGCGGACCCCATGATGGACCTCGTACTTTTCCTTGATTCCCCTGAGGATGGCGATGGTATCCTCCTGGCTCGGCTCCTGGACCAGGACCGGCTGGAATCGGCGTTCCAGGGCCGCATCCTTCTCGATATACTTGCGGTACTCGTCAAGGGTGGTGGCGCCGACGCAGTGGAGTTCTCCCCTGGCCAGGGCCGGTTTGAGCATGTTGGACGCGTCCATCGAGCCTTCGGCCGCCCCGGCGCCGACCAGGGTGTGGATCTCATCGATGAACAGGATGATTTCGCCCGCCCGTTTCTGGATCTCCTTCAGGACCGCCTTGAGCCGGTCCTCGAACTCGCCGCGGTATTTTGCTCCGGCGACCAGGGCCCCGAGATCCAGGGCTATGACCTGCTTGTTTTCAAGGGTGGCCGGTATATCGCCGTTGATAATCCGCTGGGCCAGGCCCTCAACGATGGCCGTCTTGCCGACACCGGGTTCGCCGATGAGGACGGGGTTGTTCTTGGTCCTCCTGGACAGGACCTGGATGACTCTCCGGATCTCCTCGTCCCGGCCGATTACCGGATCGAGTTTGCCCTTGCGGGCGTCGTCGGTGAGGTTGCGGGCATACTTTTCCAGGGCCTGGTATTTTTCCTCGGGATAGGGGTCCGTCACCCGCTGACTTCCGCGCACCGTTGACAAGGCCTGCAGGAAACCGTCGCTGGTTACTCCCTGCCGGTTCAGCATGGAGGTGATTTTCAGAGACGGGTCGGCCAGCATGGCCAGGAACAGGTGTTCCTGGCTGACGTATTCATCCTGCATCTGGGAGGCGGTCTTAAAGGCCTGGTCAAGAAGGGTCTGCAGGGTTCGGGAAGCGTAAATCTGGCCTGCGCCGGCACCGGAGACCTTCGGCAGCTGGTCAATGAGCTGGTTGGTCTCGCTGAGGATGACGGCGGGATTGGCCCCCATTTTCTGCAGGACCGGGGCCACAACCCCGCCGGGCTGTTCGAGTATTGCCTTGAGCAGATGTTCCGGCTGGATTTCCTGGTTGCCCTTGTCGCCGGCCAGGGAATGGGCCGATTGTATGGCTTCCTGCGATTTCAGGGTGAATTTGTCAAGCTGCATGGGTTATCCTCCGTCTGTTCGGGTGCTGCCGCGAAACAGAAAAAATCAGTGCCGCTCTTCAGAGCCGGCCGGGCTGATGGAAATCCTTTTTCCACGGTCTGTCAGCCTGGGGTCCGACTGTCCGAGTCGGGCAAATAATCAATATTTAAAGGGAGATATTAAGAATGTTTCTTTGGTTGTCAAGATTGGGCGGCGCGCATGCGGGGGAGAAAAAAAACCCCTGTCGAGAGGACAGGGGTTTTGCGCCAAGAAAAGAGAGAGGTGGAAATCAGCCGCAGCTGCCTGAGGCGCAGGAGCCGGAACTGCAGCCGCCTCCGCCGACCGGGTTGGCCGAGGTAATGGAAAAGCCGGAGCGGTAGCCGGCGTCAATGAAGTCCACCTTGATTGATCCGCAGGTATCGAGCAAATTCTGATCAATGAGAAAGGTTAATTCGTTTTCCTGAAAAATTTTGTCGTTTTCTTTTGACTCGTCCAGAGCCAGACCCAGGGAGGGGCCCGCTCAGCCGCCCTGCATCAAGGCCACCCGAACAGCAGAATCGATATTATTCTGCGTCAGGTAGGATTTAAGGTTTTCCACCGCCTTGGTTGTCACTTCAAACATGAGTTCCTCCGTTGCTGAAATAGTATATGTCCTAAAGTGTTGTATGCAAAAATCTGCCAACGTACCCAATGAGACTGTATCAGGGGGTGCGGATGGCGCTGCTGAAACGGGTTTGCGCCACCGACCCGCCGGCGGTAAATTTTTGCGTTGCCGGCCTTTTTATTATTGAAAGAATAAAATTGATTCATGAATAAGTCAATGAATGAAAGGGGCAGTTGAGCCTCTTCTGTGGTTCTTCGGGAATTTTTATCAACAATAGCAACTGGTTTTGCGGCGGCCGGCACCAAAAAAAGTTTGATTTTTTCGTCACCCGGGGCTATTTCATTGGTGGTAACGGCCGCCGCAGACCGTTGAATACGGCCGCCGGAACACCGGACCGGAGGGCGCCGGTCCCGGGGCATCACAACTTTTATCGAGCCAATATGTCATGCAGGAGAAACTTCTCGCCATTTATCAACGGCTGTACGATCACTTCGGCCCGCAGCAGTGGTGGCCGGGAGAAACGCCCTTTGAGGTGATGATCGGCGCGGTCCTGACCCAGAATACCAACTGGAGCAACGTGGAAAAGGCCATCGATAACCTGAAAAGGGCGGGGGTTCTTTCCCATGAAAAGATGGCGTCACTGCCGGCCGGTCTGCTGGCGGAATACATACGGCCGGCCGGGTATTACAACATCAAGGCCGCCCGGCTGGCCAATCTGTTTGTGCTGATCCGGGAACGGTACGAGGGCAGTGTCGAGCAAATGTTGGAAGCGGAGACGGAAGAACTGCGGCAAACCCTGTTGTCCGTCAGGGGCATCGGACCGGAGACGGCGGATTCGATTCTCCTGTATGCCGCCCGGCGGCCGGTGTTTGTCGTCGATGCCTACACCTACCGCATCTTGAGCCGCCATGACCTGATCGGCGAGGACGTCACCTACGACGAACTCCAGCGGTTCTTCATGGACAATATCCCTCCGGACACCGCCCTGTACAATGAGTTTCACGCCCTGCTGGTCTGCGCGGCAAAGGATTACTGCAAGAAGACGAATCCCCGCTGTTCGGTCTGTCCGCTTGAGGGAGTGTAGGACGCGGCTGCGCCGCGAGTTTGCAGTTTGCAGTCAGCAGTTGGCAGTTTGGGAGCTTGCAGCTTCGCTGTCGAAACTTGGATAACCTCTCACCCGTTCATCCCAGGGGAAAAGGGAAGAGGACAGGAGGTTGGGGTGAGCTGGCGAACCCCAACGCAACCGCTCGGAATTGTTGGGGTTCGTGGGCTCACCCCAACCTGCGAAACTACGAAACTGCAAACTCGCGGCGCAGCCGGGGTTTTTCAACCAACAGCGAAGCTGCAAACTTTTTCTTTCCTTCCATGAGAAGGCTTGTCAAGCAGTGTCCGACGTGGCGGACCACTTTTCCCCGCAAAACCCGTTCACGTCACGCTTCCATCCGCACTCGTCTGTAGGCCTTGCCGTTGGCCTGGTGCATGTTAGG
>Ga0209614_1001593_pt1 | contig 16450 bp, 11 predicted proteins | sample BlaSprsedimmetaG_FD_185484 | JGI IMG/M metagenome (GOLD analysis project Ga0209614, IMG submission 185484) | Hot spring sediment bacterial and archeal communities from California, USA to study Microbial Dark Matter (Phase II) - Blank Spring... ... | reverse complement strand
GACCGTGAGCGTGTGGCGCGGTTCGTCATTTAACGCCAGCACAACTGGTTCACATTCAGCCAGCCCGAACAAGCCCTGCACCAATACCGGAAACGCCTGCTGCATCTTGAGGGTGTTCAAGGCCCGCGCGACTTCGCTGATATGCTCTTGCTCACGCGCGCGCTGCTGGACCTTGCCAAATAACTGCGCGTTGAAGATGGCAATGGCGATGGTTGCAGCCGCAGATTCCAACAAGCGGCAGTATTCGGGGGTAAAAAAAGCTCGTCCATGGGCAGAGAGCGTTATCACACCAAGCAAGTCTTCACCGCTCAATAAGGGCACACTAACCCCGGATCGGGGTGCATCTCCTTTACTCACCATAATCCAGCGCGGATCGGTTGCGACGTCATCCACCACCGCCATTTGCTGGTGTTGAACCACCCAACCGGTCACCCCTTCGCCCGTTCGAAAATGCTCTACCATAAATTGCAGCAGTTTGTCATCAAACCCGACCTGGGCCATCAACTGTATGGCTTCCGTCTCGACATCGACGACGAAAAGCAGTCCATACGATCCTTCAAAAACCGCGCAGATTTCATCAAGCGCCAACTGGCATACTGTGTGAATGTCCAGGCTACTAGAGAGATGCTGTCCCAAGCGATACAACAACTCCAACTGTTCCTTTTCCTGGCTCAGCGAAGCTAACAACCGCGAGTTCTGGATAGCAGCGATCGTCTGGCTGGCAACAACCGAGATAAGCACGATATCCTGCTCGGTAAATGTCGGGCCGGCAGCAGGGCGTGCTGCTACCAGAAAGCCGATCATCTCATCCTGGTATAGTAACGGTGTCGCGATGACTGAGCCGAAGTCGTGGCCGAACTGCTCGCCGAACGCGGACGCATCAGCATCCAGTAGAAGACACTCACGGCTCGACAACACTGCCCGTTCGGGAGGCCAAAGATACACTTTTGATATTTTGGCCAACATTTCAAAGGAGAGGTTAAGGTTAGGATCGACATCCGGCCCGGCCTGCACGCAGTCGAGAATCCGGCGTTTAGGCGCATCAAGCGTAACTAACAACCCCCACGAGGCAGCAAGTGCCGCACACACCTCATCCACAACAGCCTGCAGCAAATCCGGCAGGTTGTCGAACGCACTCAGCGAACGAGCCAGCCGGTAAAGCAAGTTGATTCCCGGGAATTGATCGGGAAGATGCGGCAGAGTTACGTCAGAATCCAAAGGTCTCTCCAATAAAACTCTTTCCGAAAAATCGTACTTGCGAGCATTTCTAGCGTGTCAACGGTGAATTTTCGGATAGGTTCTTAATCTCTATAGTCATCAGATCAGCAGCGCGCGCGCTTGATCGGGCGTCATCGTCTCACGTTGCGCAATGCGATTCTCCAAGTTCTTCGCCAAGACTTTGTTGTTGATGACAATCGAACCAACAATCCTCCCCTCGCGCAACACAATCTTTTTATAGATATTGAACTCGGTATCCTCGACGCGAATCTCAACGTAGTCATCGGTCTCAGGATTGACCAGCCCAACCGAGCTGACATCGATGCCAACAACCTTCAACGTCGTCGACGGTACCACGACATCATAGACGGTGGCATCACCCGCCATGTTTACTGCCGCTACCCGACCCTGCGCCTGCGCGATCGGGGCGATGGCCCAGGAATAGCCTTTGAATACGGCCACGTCACCGGCAGCGTAGATGTCCGGCACGCTCGTCGCCATATATTCATCTACCACGATGCCGCGCTCCACCGTCAGACCAGCCTCCTGCGCCAGGCGTGCCTGACAGCGCACACCCGCCGCCACCAGCACCAGCCCGGCAGGGAATTCTCGCCCGTCTTTCAATCGCAGTCCGGTCACAGCATGGTCGCCCAGCACCTCTTCCGTCTGCGCGCCTACCACCACGCGAATGCCCAGGGATTCGACGAACCGTTGCAACACCGCCGCGCCTTCGACATCCAACTGGCGCGGCAACAGGCGCGGAAAAAACTCCAGCACGGTCACATTCCCGCAGAATCCCAGCAAGCCTCGCGCCGCTTCCAGCCCCAGCAAGCCGCCCCCCAGAACGACCGTCTGCCCACAAGAAGACGCCGCTCGTTCAAGTTCCAGTGTATCGGCCAGCGTGCGCCAGGTAAAGAGGCCGCTCTTGTCGACGCCTTTGATCGGCGGCACGAAAGGCACACTGCCTGTCGCCAAGAGGAGTTTATCGTACTCCACTCGCGTTCCATCCACCAAGACGATGGCCTTAGCCTCCGGTTCAACGCGCGTGACACTGCGGCCGAGGTAAACATCGATACCACGCCCCTTGTACCACGCTAGATCGCGGCGCAACAGTCGCTCCAGCGTAATCCCTCCGGCCAGGAACTCCGTTAGTTGCGGGCGATAGTAGTATGGATACGTCTCATCCGAGTAAACCGAGACTTTGCCAAGTCTACGGTTTGCCAATTCCAATGCCGCAGTAATCCCCGCCACGCCCCCGCCAACGATGACAAAGTGCATTTCCAATTCCTTTCAAACTCATATACGTACCTTCTATTCTACAGCAAAACGCCTAAGAGAAAAAACCACAAAGCTTTCAAGTACGTTGCAATTTGAAAACAAATTCTATGGAAAAAGACCCGATAAGCGCAAATGACGCCTATCAGGTCTGGAATGACTCACAGAACAGAGAATGCCCTATGGTTTATATGTCTCTGCCAGATAAGTCACGAGCGCGGCCTCCTCGTCAGAATCAAGCACGGCACCGTGCTCGATCATTCGAGTAACAACCTGCTGCCATTCTTCTTGCGTGTAGCGTTCTGCGGTCACCCTGCTCAAGCCGTGACAGTCGACGCAGCGCGCTTCTAGCAGTGCTTACCCATCGATCACGGGCGTCTCTTCGGTAGCTGACTCAGTCGTGGTCACTGGCAGATCTGCACTTGGTGTCGAGCCACCACATGCACCAAGCAACACGCTACCCACAAGCAGCAGCACCGCAAACCAAATCATCATCATAAATCGTGTTCGCATCGGATTCTCTTTAGGCACTAAGAATTCGTAAAAATATAACTTCCTGTCAACCTTCCCGGAAGCTGGACTTGGAATGCGGTGGCGCTTGAGAAGCATCCTGATTGCTATGTAAAACTTCCCTACAAAACAGTTTTAGCTTGGTGTTATGGATTTCACTGTGGTGATGGACAGCGCGTAACGTCGATCTCGTTGTATTCGAAAAAGTACGCGGGTGGAATTTGAATGCGTTCGATACACGCCAATGGCTGCTCCCCATACGCGACATGAACGCGCCCTTCCTCGACAGTGGGCAGTGATGTACCCAGCACGTTCAGGCCGACCTCCGCATAGTAAATGCCGACGTAGGCCAGGTGCGCGTTCCCTTCAGGCCCAATCTCAATGCCGGGCCAGTCGCCAGCGCCCGCGTTTAAGGGCCGGCGATTGGTATCGCCGCCGCGCACGTCGTCGTTCAACGAAGTGAACACCACCAGTTGATCGGCACGCCCCTTCGCGCTCAGATGTCCAAGCACCACCAGTTTGCCCGCGGGGTTGGCTTTGATGACCACATCAGGCTCGATTTCCAGGACAGCACCTGGCCCCACCGTGACCTCACCCTCCAGGACGCGCACAATCTGATCCTCTCCTGCCCCACCGAGCCGTATCCATTCCTGGTCGGCGGTTAGCGTACCGGTGAGGATGGCAATGCCGTTCAGCCCGTTGTCCTCGAAGCGGGCACCTCGCATATCGGGGGACGATCCGGGCGTCATCCGCAGCCCGGCGCCCGGCGCGAGCGCAATGCGGTTGCTGAACAACTTCGGCGAGGCGTCCAACAACGTGATTGGCGCGTAGCGCACAAAGACGTTTTGTAGTTCGGTCGTGTCATCCACCCCCTCCAGGATGATCCCCTCCCAAACACGGTCATCCCCAGGGATGGTGGGGCCATCGGTATCTCCGCCATATTCGTCATCATGCAGTGAAGTAAAGATGATCTGTTCGGCGGAATCGCTGCCAGCGATAGCGGACAGGGCGCCCTGTACCACCACCCGGCTCTGCTCGGTGAATTTGACCACCACACCCGGTTGGACTTGCAACGTCGCATCCGGTCCCACGGTGACTGCGTCGCGGACAACGCGCACGACCTGCGTGCTCCCGCCCAAAAGCTCCCATACATACGTGCCCTTTCCAGTGATGCTCAACCCTCCATAGACTTCCAGGCCATTGCCGGCAGCGTTATCCTCGAGCGTCATTGCCTCGAGTACGGGGAAGGACCTGGCATCGGCGCTTAGCGGATATCCAGCAGAACCGGTGATCGTCACTCGCTTCAGCTCTGGCGAGCTTGCCTGCATTGTGACGGCACCGCGCGCCCGTCCCGCGTAGCGGATCACCACGTCTCGCAGATACGATTTCTCGCTACTTTCGAAGAACGTCAAACTGCCCCAATCGCCGGGTTGAGGATCGATGGCTTCCATGTACGTCGGTCCGCCCACATCCTCAGCGCTGTCGTAGATCGAGGTGAACAGCGCGCCTTCAGCCTGTAACAACCCATGCACCCATATCCCCGGCAATTGCCCCTGCGGCGCATGCCAGAACTTCACGATAACGCCGGATTGGATATCCAACGTTGCCCCAGCATCCACCCGCAGCAGGCCGGGGAGAACATATACCAGGGGTGAACCTTTACTTTTGATGTACGGCCACACCGTGTTCGGAACCCGCAACGTGCCGGGGCGCATCTCGATCCCGTTGACGGGATTATTTGTGATACTGACGTCGTCAGACAGGTCGGGGACCACACTGCCATCAAGACTGATCGGGAAGAGCGCGCTGTGCGCGATGGTGAGGTCGGCCAGCACGGGAACACTGTTGGCGATGTAGAGTGCACGTTCACCAGCATACTCGACGACCGCGTGACTCAACACTGTCGCCTCTGTGCGATTGTAGAGCCTTATGCCCTCCCACCCACCTGGCGTTTTGTCGAACGCCGAGAATGTGACCGGAGCGTCCGCGTTGCCGCAAGCGTACAACGTCCCGTGAACTTCGAGCGAAGCCTCGGAAGTGAAGACCAACGTCGCGCCGGGATAGATGAGCAGCCGCACGCCCTCAGGCACGACCAGCGTTTCGGTGATCGCCACCTGCGTACCGGTAAAAACCGCGTCCGCGGTCAATTCGCCGCCCAACGTCTCCACCGACGTGAACTCGTCCAGATCCAAAGCACGGCACGTCCCCAACGCGGGGCGCGGCAACGATCTCGCCAGGGGGGGCAGGTACTGCTCGACAGGCTGAGATGCTGAAGGCCCGCGCAGGAAGAAATACCATACGAGTAATCCGGCCAGGATTGGGAGTTGGATCAGACCCAGAATGCTGAACAGCACCCGCCGGTCGAAGATGCGAAACCTGCGCGCAGGTGACAGCGCAGACGCAGGTGCTTCGGATGGCTCTTCCACGACCTCGGCCTCAGGTTCTGAGGGGGCCGGTGTGACCTCTGGCGCCGACGTTTCGGTGAAGGGCGGCACAGACGCCGGCGGGGCAGCAGGCGCCACCGGTTCAGCCGCCGATGTAAAACCTTGTGTACGCAGCCGGCGCGCTCTTTGGAGGAAACTTTCCTCCGGCTCAGGCGGACTCTCCGGCACGGCCGGTTCTGGTTCAGGCGGAGGCTCTTCCTCCTCTAAGCCGATGAACGACACTGACGGTGATGGAGCTTCGACCGGTTCTGGCTCCTCAACAACCGGCGCTTCCGGTTCTGGTTCTGGTTCTTCGGCAAATAAATCCCCCCAACCAAACATATCGTCGGCGGTATAGAGCTCAGTCTCCGGCTCCGGTTCAGGTGCGGATTCCGGCTCCGCATCATACAGCTCTCCCCAGCCAGAGAGATCAGCAGGTGCAAAAAGGTCGGGTTCCTCCTCTGGCGGAGCCTCCGCTTCAGGCGCAACGTCTTCCTCCTCGGAATATAGCACACCCCAGCTTAATACGTCATCCGGCTCAGCGAACTCCGATTCGGCTTCCTCGACGCCGCCCCCACCCGGCTCAGGCAACGGCATCCCGGCGCGCAAAGCTTCCACGCCCGCGAGCGCATCCGGATTGTCCGGCTCGACACGCAGCGCCTGGCTCAAACAATCCGCCTGCCGCTTTGGATCGTCCAGCGTCTGTGCCAACCACAGCCAGGCCAGCGTGTTGTTCGGATCCTGGCGGATGATTTGCAGCAGCAGTCCGCGCGCGTCATCGTAGAATCCCAGCTTGGCGCTTTCAATTGCATTGTGGAGTAGTGGATTTTCCATCTATCACCCCTCCCTTGAAAATCGCGAATAGCAAATTACGCATGGTAGCGCGGGATTCCCATCCGCGGGCGGGACGCCCGCGCTACCATTTCATCAATGGATGAAACAGATTATAGGCGATTATGTCCAATTGCCCAATGGCCGGGGCGCGCCTTTACCAACTCGGCGGGATCGGCCACCAGACGTCTTCGCGCCCGCTGGCCGCCGCATCCCATGCGTCGGCTAACGCTTCGATGGAACGATTCGCCGGCGGCAGAAGGTCGAACCCCCGCCACTCGCCCGTGCGGGCGCCCGGCAACTGCAACTGCGTGTTCCGGCAATACTCGTACCAGTCCCTGAACGTATGCCACTTGATTTCGACGCCGTAAGGCTCAGGACGCTGCGTCATCGGCGACAACGGTTCGACCGTGTGGCATGAGTTCAGGATCTTCAGCTTGGAACGTGGATAGGTATCATAAATGGTCTGCGCCAACTTGATGGATTGTTGTATGGCTTCCTCGTCCTCACCCGGCAGGTTCAGCGAGAAGTAGACGATGATGGGGACGTTATAGAGGTTAACTTCATCGAGTGCGTTGAGCAACTGCGCATCGTTGTAACGTTTCCCATTCAGACGGCGCACCCGCTCCGAACCGGAATAGGGATTCAGAGCCACGCTGGAGTGTTCCATATCCGCCGTGCGCACAAAGTCCTTCATAAAGCCCGAAGGGGGAAGTTGGAAGAACTCGTTGTAAAGGCCGATCTTGATGCCCTCTCTACGTATCGCGCGAAAGAGCGAGCGCCAATAGTGGTCGCCCATCGCGGCGAGATCATAGGAAAAGCACACCTGAATCGCCTGATGCTCAATCAGGTGTTTGATCTGGTTCACGATCGTTTCCACCGGGACAGGCACAATGCCATCGCGCCCGGCAATCGCCTTGTGGGCGCTTTTCGCCCCTCCGCAATACGAGCACTCGAAGTCGCAGCCTCGCGCCGTCGTGATCCAACGCCCGCGGTACTTGCTGATGTCCCCGCCTTGACGAGCCTGGTGCGCCACCTCCATATCGATGACCAAATACTCGTGGACGAAGTATTCATCCTGGTGCTCCAGCCAATCCAGATCGATGAAGTTGAAATCGGCGAAGTCTTCAGGCCGCGCACAGTACGTGCGGGGGTTTTCCACCACTTCGCCCTGACGACGATACGTCAGGTTGGGCACGCCGGAGAGATCAGGCAAGACGCGCGGCTCGACGCTCATCAACGCCTGGGCCAACGCCAACAGCGGGCGTTCGGCATCGCCCCGGATGACAAAATCGACCATAGGCAGGTCCCTCACAATTTCACTCGCAAACGCGGACGACGTCAACCCGCCGAGGATGACCCACGCATCCGGCAGCACTTGCTTCACGATCTGCGCGACGTTGATCGCGCCGTAGCTGTGCTCGTACCAGTGCAAATCGATGAGGACCATCCGCGCTTCGCGGTTATCGTACAGCCATTGGCGCAGGTTGAAGGTACTGTCCAGCTTCTTCTCCAACGGGAAGTTGACACCTTTGACGGGAATGCCGTTATCGCAGAGCAAGTTCATCAATGCCGGCACGCCCATCGGAATCAAACCGTATGGCCGCCCAAACTTTGACCGGGCAGGCGTGTCGAAAAGGTCCACGGCCTGTTTGGCCGGGTGAATATACAAAGCAGCAGGGGCTACGTCCACACTATCCTCCTAAAGTCTATTTCACCAACTCGGCGGAATGGGCCACCAGCAGGACTCGTGAGCCGCTCGCGCGGCGTCCCAGGCATCCGCCATCGCTTCGAGAGAACGGCTTTCCCGCTCGAGTGGTATGAAACCACGGTGCGCCTCGGTGCGCGCCTCCGGCCCGCCCAATTGGGTGTCACGACAGTAAGTATACCAGTCATCGAAAGTCCGCATCGTCACGTCAATCGCGTACTTTTCAGGATAAACCGCCATCGGCGACAGAGGATCCAGGGTATGGCAAGAGCTCAAAACCCGTGTTCGCGAGGGCGGATAAAACTGGCAAATTTCCTCTGCGAGAGCAATGGACTCTTTGAGTGTCTCATCATTCTCGCCGGGCAAGTTCAGGGAAAAGTAGATGAGGGCGAAAATATCGTGGAGATTGAGGGCGTCCAGGATGTTGAACAATTCGGCGTTGGTGAAGCGCTTCCCGTTAAGCCGGCGCACCCGCTCATTGCCCGAGAGCGGACTGAAAGCCAGGCACGAGTGTTCCCGTTCCGCCACCTGGGCGAAGCGTTTGACGAAAGCAGGGGTCGGAAGCTGGAAACATTCGTTGTATAAGCCGATCTTGATCTTCCGTTGACGCATGAGCGAGAAGAAAGTGCGCCAGTATTCGTCACCCAACTCGGCGACGTCATAGGAGAGAGAGGCCTGTTCCACACCGGCAGACGCCAAACGCTCCAGTTCATCAACCACCGCTTCGGGCGAGCGGGGCACGATGCCGTCCCGCGCTGCCAGGGTCTTTTGCGCGCTCTTGCACCCGCCACAGTAGGAACACTCGTACTTGCAGCCGCGCGCCGTGGCAATCCAACGCCCCAGGAAGGGATCGGTCTCGAGCGCGGCGCGCGCTTTGGGCAAATCGGTGACCAGATATTCGTGGACGTAATATTCGGTGTGGTGCTCCATGAAACTCAGGTCAACGTAATCGAGGCGATCCAGGTCTTCCGTAGCAGCGCAATAGCCAATGGGGTTCTCGATCACCTCGCCATCGCGCCGGTAAGTCAGGTTGGGGATGTTGACAAACTCCGGGGAGGCCGCTTCAGTCTTGCCGAGACACTGCTGCACCAACGCGAGCAACGGCTGCTCGGCGTCACCGCGGATCACGAAATCAACGGCGTCGAAGCGTTCCATAATCTCGCGAGCAAACGCTGACGCCGTCAGCCCACCGAGAACGACCCGGGCGTCCGGTAGAACCTCCTTGCAAACGCCGGCCAGGCAAATAGCACCGTAGCTGTGCTCGTACCAGTGCAAGTCGATCAGAATCACGCGCGCTTTCGTCTGCGCGCGCAGCCAACGACGCAGATCAAAGCGGTGGTCAAGCTCGCGTTCCAATGGATAATTGATGCCCTGGACTTCAATGCCAGCACCTCGCAGCACGTTGACCAACGCGGGCACGCCCAGCGGGATCAGCCCATAAGGGCGGCCCAGCGGCGCGTCACGCGCATCCTGCTGCTGGACGTAGAAATCGATGTCCTGCTTGGGCGGATGGATGTAGAGCACGTCGGCTGACGGCTTGGGTCGTCCACAGCACTGCTTGTATTTCTTGCCGCTCCCACAGGGGCACGGATCATTGCGCCCAACGCTTTTGACAATCACCACAAAGTTCTCCCTTTAGCGTGTACAGGTGGGACACACTTGGAAACGCCAAACGCGCGGATTTGCTCACATCACACGTTCTGATAGGTGCCAAGTGCGTCCCACCTAAGCCAATAACCCCTACAGACAAGACACTGCAAGGCGCAACGCGCCCTGCAGTGTCCTCCTTCGAATCCGTGTTTGACTTCGATTGCAAACCAGGTCGTCGCCTATGCCTCTGCGAAAACGCTGCTCAACTCCTCACGGGACAAAACCTCGTTGTCGCGGTACAGATAACATGCGACCACCCGGTTATCCTGCGGTCTGAAGAGTTGAGGTACCTTCGTATCGCAGATATCCATCCTGTAGGGACAGCGTGGCGCGAACTTGCAGCCCGTGATCGCCTTGAAGGCCACCTGGCTCTTCTGGATCATCTCCTCCGCACCGCCCCACTGAAGGTCAGGGTCAGGCCAGGGGATCGACGAAACCAGAAGTTTCGTATAGGGATGATTGGGATCCCGAATGATGGAATCCACATTGCCAGCCTCCATCACCGAACCACGGTAGAGAATGATGATGTAATCGCTGATGTGGTACGCCGTCGTCAGGTCGTGCGTGATGTACAGGATCGGAATGCCAAACTCCTGATTCATGGCGCGTATACTCTTGAGAATCGTCGAGCGCAGCGAGGCATCGACCATCGAAACCGGCTCGTCGGTGATCAGAAACTTGGGCTTGAGCAGCAGAGCGCGGGCGACCGCGATGCGCTGTCGCTGTCCGCCACTCAGTTGGTGGGGATAGCGGCCCAGTGTCTCCTCCGGGCGCAAACCAACCCGCTCAAGTGAATCCTCCATCAACTCGCGGGCCTCGGCCTTCGAATGGGCCAGCTTGAAGTTCTTGATAGGGATACTCAACAGGTTATCGACTTTGTAGAACGGATTGTACACGGCGAACGGGTCCTGGAAGACCGCCTGAACCTCCCGCCGGAACTGGAAAAGGTCCGCGCCCTTAAGCTCAGGGATCGGGCAACCGCGGAACAGAGCTTGCCCTATTGTAGGCCCATAGAACCCTAATAGCAACATACCCGTGGTCGTTTTGCCGCTGCCACTCTCGCCAACAACAGCGATGATTTTGGGGAAGTACTCGTCCAGGACGAGCGTCATATCGTCCAAAGCCACCGTGTAATCGGTCTTGCCCCCAAAGATCTTGGTTACGTTTCTCAACTCAAGTAATGGTGTGCTCATCTTTTATTCCCCAAATCTATGCTGTGTGAAGGTGGCAAGCGATCCACCGTCCTGACTGAACTTCGGCAAACTCCGGAATCTTCTCCCGACAGAGGTCCCAGGCCTTAGGACAACGGGTGTGGAAGACACAGCCTTCAGGTGGATTCAACAGCGAAGGTGTGATTCCCGGTATTCCGCTGAACACACCTTTGTTCTCCAAGACAGGCAGACTCTCGATCAAGAGTTGCGTGTAGGGATGGAGAGGACTGCGGAACATCGAGTGCGTCTCCCCAATCTCCATCATTTTACCGGCGTACATCACAGCAAGCCGGTCCACAGTTTGCGCCATCAGCCCCATATCGTGGCCGATGAGGATGATGGAGAGTCCGAGTTTTTGCTGCAGGCGATTGATCGTCTCCATCACCTGCCGCTGAATCACCACGTCCAATGCGCTAGTCGGCTCGTCGGCGATAATGACGTCTGGCTCCATCGAGATCGACTGCGCCACCGTCACGCGCTGTTGCATCCCCCCACTCAACTCGTGCGGGTACATCATGGCGACTTTGGGGGCCAGGTCCACCATCTCCAGCAGTTCAGCCACACGTGCTTTGCGCTCTTCTTTAGACATGATGACGCTGTGATCGAGCATCCCATCCACCAATTGCTTATCGATTCGCATGACCGGATTAAGGGCATTCATCGCACCCTGCGGGATCATCGCCAGCTTGCGCAGTCGGGTTTGGCGCATCTTCTCCTCGGTCAACCCCACGAGATCGACCCCATCCAGGATCATCTGCCCGCTCTCGATTTTGCCGGGAGGTTTGATCATCCGCATCAGCGCCAGCGCCATCGTCGATTTGCCCGAACCGGACTCCCCTACCAGACCCATCTTCACACCGAAATCCAAATCAAAACTGACATCATCGACGGCTTTAACGGCCCCAGCCTCAACGTAGTAGTAGACTCTCAGATTTTTGACTTGCAGCACTGGCTCGCTCATACGGTCCTCCGAGTTCTGGGATTCGCAAACTCATCCAACCCGATGGAGAGAAGCAAAAAGGCGATGAAGATCGCGGCAATCACGGTTACCGGTTCGACGATCCACCACCAATAACCCTGCAAGAAGGCATTGTAATAGCGCAACCAGTAGATCGTCATCCCCAACGATGGCTCCCGCAGGTTGCCGATCCCCAACGTCTGCAAACCCAACGAACCAAGAACGCCGCCATTCACCGCGCCCGCCAAACTGATGGCAAGATACGGCATCAGGTTGGGCATCAGTTCCTTGATGATGATCTCCATCCCGCTCATCCCTGAGAGTTTAGCCATCATCACGAAAGCGCGTTCACGCATACTCATCACCTGCGCCCGGATCGCCCGCGTCGGCTGCACCCAAGCGACGATTGAAAGGATTAGACCCATTCTAACGACCCCCATTTCCTCAGGATTGGGCACCGATGAGGCAATGATGATCAAAAGTAGAAAGGACGGAATCGTCATCAGCACGTCCACCAAAAACTTGACAATCGTGTCGAAAAGTCCGCCGAAGTACCCCGTCATAAAGCCCAGCACAGTCCCAACGCCCAGACCAATCACACCGGCGATCATGCCGATCGAGAGCGTCATCTGCGTGCCGTAGATCAGGGTGGGGAGCAGGTCACGCCCCACAGAATCCGTACCGAAAGGATACTCCGCAGAGGGTGCTTGCCTGGGCATCACGGCCAGCGGATAGGCGCCTTCCCTAGGGATGAAAATCGTAGTGACCGTCGAAAAGAGCAATAGCAGTAAGAGCAACACTAGTCCCCCGCCGAAGGCGGGGTTACGGCGAATATAGTTAAGAAAACCCCTGAAACCTTGACCTCTCTGCATCGGTTAGCCTCCAGAGTACGAGATACGCGGATCGAGGAATGGATAAATCAAATCCACGATAAGCGTAGACAAGGCGATCCCGACCACCAGGAAGAACACGATGCCGTAGATGACAGGGTAGTCGAGCGCTCTGATAGCGCCACCCAGACGATTGCCGATGCCGGGATAGTTGAATATGGACTCAACCAGTGTCGCGCCAGACACGATAAGGCCCAGTTGCATCGCCAGCGACGTCACCTGGGGCAGTAACGTGTTGCGCAGCGCGTAGCGGAAGAAAATGCGACTGCCCTTCAACCCTTTCGCCTCGGCAAACGTGATGTAGTCCTGGCCTTCCACGGTCACCATCATCGAGCGCATCCCCAGCGACCAGCCGCCGACGGAAACCAGCAGCATAGATAAGCCCGGCAGGGCTGCATGATGAAGTACACTGAGCAAAAACTGAGGATCCGACCAGTTCTTGTCAATGGTCACAGAGTAACCGCCGCGCAGCGGGAACAACTGCGCCTTGAAAGCCAGGTAGTAAATGAACACCAACGCCAGGATGAAACCTGGGATAGCCGAGAACATCGCCAGCGGCGGCATGAGCCAGGAAAACCACTTCGACGTCTTGGACCACCCCACCAACGCGCCCACAACCGTGCCAATTAGAAACGCGAGGATGGTCGACGTGAATACAAAGCCTAAAGTCCAGAAGACCGTTTGACCGATGATCGTACTGACCCTCTGTGGGTAATTGACGATAGAGTAACCCAGATCAAACCGCATTGTGTTCCCGATGTAGGTTAGATACTGCTGCCACAGCGGCTTGTCGAGGCCGTAGAGCGTCCGGAGGGAATCCCGAAACTCCGCAGCCCCCTCGGAAGTAAGGCTCCCGCCGGCAATTTTCTGGTTGATCAACTCTTGCACAGGGTCACGCGGCGCCAACTTCGGAATTAGGAAGTTTATCGTCGCTGCGGTAAAAAGCACCGCCACAAGAAAGCCTATTCTCTTAAGTATGTAACTGGGTGGTATGCGCATCTAATACCTCCGCTCAGATAATGAGAACACCCCTGGGCCTCTCAGGACCTCCATAACGTTATGGGAAGACGCGAGGGGACCCTGCGGCCCCCTCGCGCGCTTACAAAAGGCTATTTCGCCGGCTTCAGGCGGCTCAGGGTGATTATGAAGCAATAGTGCCACGGCGCCGTGTTGTAGGCATCGTCCTGGTTGGGCCAGCCGGTCCAGTAGGTCGTGTTCATCGGCAACCGGTGGAACCACTCAGAGATCGGCACCTCCGGAAGTTCGGTGTACCAGACCTGCATCGCCTTGTCGAACAGGTCCTGCATCTTGGCGGTGTCGTCTGGGGAGGTACGGCTCATCTCTTCAATAAGAGGCTCGTAGTCTGGATGCCACCACCGCGTGTGGTTCTCGTTGACCACATTCTCCCCGGTAGGCACGGAGTTCTTCTTGGTGTACATATCCATGGTGATGAAGGGGTCCTTGACGCTGCCTCCGTGGCCACGGAAGAATGCCTTGGCGTTTCCGTCGCCCATGATCGTCCACGCATCGGGCGGGTTGATCATCGTGGCATCGAACCCCGCCTGGCGTAACTGCTCCACCACCACAGGGCCGATGTCACCGTAAAGGTCGACGGTCAGGATTTCGGGCTTGAAAACCTCACCGTCCTTAGCAAAGAAGCCGTCCGCATTCTTTTCAAAGCCGGCCGCCGCCATTCGCTCCTCAACCTTGGCGACATCGCGCGTGTAGATGGCATCAGCCATCGCGCGCACTTCCGCCGTGGAGTTGTCCCGGTACTTGGTCAGGCCGGGATAGCCGGGGAACGGAAGGTTTGTCTTGGTACCCGCGCCGCCATAGCCCACGTCCATGACCTGCTGGTGATCGATGGCGTAAGCGAACGCCCAGCGGACATCCGGATTGTCGTACGGTTCTTCGAGGGTGTTGAAGAACAGCGAGGTGGGCCACCAGTCCATGTAGCCGTAGGGCTTCTCTTTGCCGGTATGGGACATAATGTGATCAGCCCCCTGCGCGAAGATCGCCTCGTAGCTGGCGGGGCGCAGGTCCAACGACACATCCACCTCGTTATTGATCAGCATCTGTGTAGCGACTTCCTCACCAGGCCAGCCGAACTGTACGATACGCTTGACGTGGGGCAGATGGTCCACCAGACCGACATCGTAGGCCCACCACTCGTAGCGGCAGTCGAGGTGCTTGACCTGGCTTTCCATGCGGGTAACCGTGTACGGCCCCGAGTAGACGGGCCACTTCTTATCAAGATCGAAGAACAGGAACTCGCGCCAGTCGCCCTCGACCGTCGAGAAGATGTGCTCCGGCACGAGAATGATACCACGGTCGAAGCGCCCGGTGCAGCCGGTGAAGTGCCAGCGGGGGTTCGGCTCCGTGAGCGTGAACTTGACCGTGTAGTCATCCACGGCCTCGGCCGACTCCATGTATTGGGCTACAAAGCTAGAGTTCTCCAAATCAGGGGCCTTCGCCTTGAGACTGTTGTACGTGAAGGCAATATCAGAAGCGTTGAGGTCTTCACCATCAGCCCACCTGACGCCTTTGCGCAGATACAGCGTGCACTCGGTGAAATCGTCGTTGTACTCCCAGCTCTCGGCGATCCAGGGATAGGTCTTGTCGTTGAGCGCGCAGTAGTAGAAGGGGAACTCGGTCATCGCCGAGCCAGCACGCTGGTGCCAGTTGTTGGCATACAAGTTGCCGATGCCAGCAGCAGCGTCCTCTACATCGGAGAAGGCATAAATCAGCGTGCTCTCGCGCGTCACATCCTCGCGGGGCCACTTCTGCTCCTCTACAGGTACTGCGGTCGGTTGAACTACGGGCGCCTCGGTCTTTTCAACAGTTGGCGCCGCTGTAGGCTCCGGGGTGGGCTTGCCGCAGGCAGCCAGGACAGCGCTCGCTCCGGCTAAAGCCGAAACCTGCAAAAACTGCCGACGTGAAATCTTCTTCATCGTTCTTCCTCCTTAAAGAATAGTAATGTACTGAAGATATTTTTGATACGATACGGGGGTCATAGATACTGTGATTTTCGTCTGTTGTATTTTCAGCCCGTCCTCCTTTCGGTGATATAGCCGCTACTGTATCCCAACGACACAGCAGAAAGGCTTTCTTGAAAACTCGCATCCCAATGAAGACAAGGGTAACACAGGTATGATGGAACTCATAACTTCATTATAGGTGTTCCCCCATAACTGCAAATCAACAAGAATAACAATGCCGGAAATTGCACGACAACTAGATTCGGACACCGATGCATCTCCATAGTCATTCTATTAACAACCTGTCAAAATACAAGCCGCATCACATAATCGCCAAAACGAATATCCATTTCGGAAGCGGGCAACTCGGCCACACAGTAGGGATTCTCATAGTGCTTGAAACCGGACAAGGGTTGTTCCTCACCATCGCGGAGGAACGCACCTTCCCATCCAAGGGCCAAGGTCTCGCCGCGCAGCGTGGTGTAACGGACAGTAAGCCCTTGCACATCCAGAGCAGATTCGAGCACTTTGTTCTGGAATGTCTCGAAGCTGCCGTCCACCGCCGCGCGTCCCATCTGGCAAACCCACACCGTCTCACGGCCATAGGCGCGCAACTCACGATAGGCCGCCGGGCCGCGTTTCACCAAAGACAGGCCGGTCGATGCGTAGAGCGCCAGATAGCCATCCCCTTTGCGCGCAAAGGCCCAGTTGTCGCGGACCTCGTAGGCGTCGAACATATAAACCGGGAAATGCGCGTGGGTGAACCCCAACCAATCGTCCTCGGGGAGATTGTGCAAT
>Ga0209614_1001590_pt1 | contig 16470 bp, 23 predicted proteins | sample BlaSprsedimmetaG_FD_185484 | JGI IMG/M metagenome (GOLD analysis project Ga0209614, IMG submission 185484) | Hot spring sediment bacterial and archeal communities from California, USA to study Microbial Dark Matter (Phase II) - Blank Spring... ... | reverse complement strand
TGACGAAACGTCATGGACGCCCTACTACTCCCTTCATGTCAGCTGGGCTTACCGACCACGTCTGGAATATGAACGAATTGCTCAAAACACGTCCTGAAAACCTTGTCATTTAAAAGGGACCACGACCGAAGAACGGAGATGAAGTCAAAGGCCTGGCCGTGAATCTTGGCCAGCGTCTCCTTGACGAACTGATTCAGACAATCGGTTTTGATCTCGCCGACATACAGAAAATAATGGACGTCCGGATCCAGCTTCAGATCTGAAAAAAAGACGTCGTCCTCGCCAAAATCCATGCTCCTATCCTCACAGCGTCATGTTTTTCGCGGGTACCGGCCGCAGGAAAACCGCTCCCCCTCGGGGCAAAAGCCCAGCGCCTCGCAGCGGGGACCGGCCGTACGGAAAACCACCGGCAGCTCATGGCGGCAAATGGCCAGCATCTCCTTGGCCATGGCCCGGATTTCCCACTGGGCCCGCTCGCAGCAGCGCAAGGCAAAAAAATGCAGCAGGCTGCGGCAGTTCATGGAGAGCACGATCTTGCTCTCCGCGGCCTGGGGCAGCACGAACCGGGCGTCCTCGTTGGCCTTGGCGCCCTTGCGGCCGCGGTGGTGCAATAATTCCCGCAGCCGGCCATAGGTGAGCGCGGCCTGCTCCATGAATTCCTCGAAAAGCTCTTTGGCTTCCGGGATCTTGGCGATCTGCGGCGGCAGAATGTAGTCGAAACCGCTTTCATTCACGTACCGCTGGCTCTGCTGCGAATAGGAGGCCAGTCTGTGCCGCACCAACTGGTGGGTCAGGGCACGGGAAACACCCTCCACGGCAAAGGTGAAACTGACGTGCTCGATGGGGCTGTGGTGGCCGGACTCAAGGATGTCCTGGACAAATCTGTCCTGCTCGTCAAAACTGACTTCGCCGCTGAGCAGCCGGGGCCAGAGATCGCCCACGAAGCCCGGGCTGTAGCATTGCCGGAAGGATGCGTAGATCAAAGACAACGGGTTGGGTGTCGAAGCCAGCAGGCAAACCTGGAGTGTGGCGGAGGGCATGGGTGATCGTGCTCGAAGGTTCAAAGGATCATGTTTCAGGGTTCATTGGACAACTAACAGCAGTTCAAAGAATGAAGGCCATGGCCCGTAAAACAGGACTCCATTGGGAACATGTCATGAGTTACTTGTAAACGCCGTTTCTATTCAATATCCAGCATCCCCCGCTCCTGGGCTTGAAACGCAGCGGGCATGCGCAGGCGGAGATGGGCAAAAGCCCTGGGCGTGGCCATTCGACCCCGGGCCGTGCGCTTGATGAAGCCGCATTGGATCAGATACGGCTCGTAGATGTCCTCAATGGTCCGCACTTCTTCGCTGCAGGCCACGGCCAGGGTCTTCACGCCCACGGGCCCGCCCTGAAAATGCTCGATCAACGTACTCAAAATTCGGCGATCCATCTGATCCAATCCATGCGCGTCCACATCCATTCGGCCCAAAGCCTCCCTGGCCAGCTTCGCGGTAATTCGCAGTCCGCCCTGAACAGCGGCGAAATCACGTACCCGGCGCAGCAGGCGGTTGGCAATACGCGGCGTGCCCCGGGCCCTGCGGCCGATCTCCAGGGCGCCGTCGTCGGTAATGGGCGCGTTCAGTAGCAGCGCGGTGCGCCGGATGATCGTGGCCAATTCCGTTTCGCTGTAAAACTCCAACCGGAAAATGACCCCGAAACGATCCCGCAAGGGGGATGTCAACAAACCCAGCCGGGTGGTCGCTCCCACCAGGGTGAACGGCTCCAGATCTATCTTCACGGTCCGCGCTCCCGGCCCCTGGCCGATGATCAGGTCCAGCTTGAAATCCTCCATGGCCGGGTACAGGATTTCCTCCACGCTGGCGGGCATGCGGTGTATCTCGTCGATGAACAGCAGATCCTGCCGGCCCAGATTGGTGACAATGGCCGCCAGATCCCCGCTGCGCTCCAGCACGGGGCCGGAAGTGGTCACCAGATTGACATCCAATTCACAGGCCATGATCTGGGCCAGCGTGGTTTTGCCCAGCCCCGGCGGGCCGTAGAACAAGGTATGGTCCAGGGCCTGGTTCCGCTCCCGGGCCGCCTGGAGAAACACACGCAAATTGGCCCGCAGATCGTCCTGGCCGGTAAAATCGTCCAGCCGCTTGGGACGAATGCCCTCATCAAGGGAAACGGCATGATGGCTCATCTCACGCCCTCTTGGCCGCCATGCGCTTGAGCACCACGCGGATCACCTCGCCCACGCCCAGGTCCGGTTCCTCGCGCATGATCTCGTCGATGAACACCGCAACTTCCGCCTCTGCATACCCCAGGTTCGTCAAGCCGGCCAGGATGTCGCCGCGTTGCAGGGAGGATTCCAACCCGGCATCAGCATGGGGCGCAACAGGCAGCACCTGCAATTTGTCTTGCAATTCCAGCAGAATCCGCTGAGCGGACTTTTTTCCGATGCCCGGCACCCCGGCCAAGGCATGTCCATCCTGGCGGGCCACGGTTGCACGCAAGGCATGCAGATCAAAATGGGACAATATGGCCAAAGCGGTTTTGGGACCCAACTTGGACACGCCCAGCAGCACCTCAAAGGCCTTTCGCTCTTCCCATGAGGCAAAGGCGTACAATTCCAAAACATCTTCGCGCACCAGGGTGAACACGTAATAGGCCGCCTGTTCGCCTTGCCCGGGCAGACAGTGCAGGAGCCGCAAAGGCAAGACCAAATTGTAGCCGACTCCACCCTGGGTCAAAAGCACGCAGCCCTTCTCGGTCTTGAGCAAAATTTGGCCCTGGATGAAGCCGATCATGATCGCGTACCCTCAGGGGAAGTCATTTTAGCCAAACGAAAAAACCTTTGTTGGTTGACATGGCACACGGCCACGGCCAAGGCGTCGCTGCTGTCCAAGGCCCAGTCCGGCTTGTTCACGCCGAGCAGCCGGGAAACCATGAAGGCCACCTGGGTCTTGTCCGCCCGGCCCACGCCGACAATGCTCTTCTTGACCATGGTCGGCTCATAGCTGAACACCGGCACCCGCGACCGCGCGCAAGCCACCACCGCCGCCCCCCTGGCCTGGCCGAGCTTCAACGCGGAAGCCGCATTGCGGGCCTGAAAGATGTTTTCAATGGCGCCCTCCTCGGGACGGTGCAATTCAATGATTTCGCACAGCCGAAAAAAAATTTGCCCCAAGCGCTCATCCATGTTCGCAGACGCGTTTGTCCGCACGACCCCGGCATCCACCAGGGAGAGCATCCCGGAAACCTCGCGGATCACTCCATATCCGGTGACTCTGGAGCCGGGGTCAATACCCAAGACGATCAGAACCGTTCCCCCAGCGCCGGCATGCGGGCAAAAGCAACATCCGCAAGGGGTTCATCACCCAGATGAACATTTTGAAAACGACCGTAAATCATCTTTCCGCTTCTTGAACCTGGCCGCGTTGGTCGGCCAAAGGCTCGACAAAGCGGGATTCCGCGTCCCAGGGGAAAAGTATCCATGTGTCCTGGCTGACCTCGGTGATGTAGGTGTCCACCAGCGGACGGCCGGCGGGTTTGGCGTAAACCGTCGCGAAATGCGCCTTGGGCAGCATCTGCCGGACAATGCGCGCCGTGCGTCCCGTATCCACAAGGTCGTCGATGATCAAACACGGTGTTACCTCGCCCGGCGGTATCTCTTGAAAACCCTTGAGAATCGTGCTCTGACCCTGATCCTGCCACGCGTAGCTTGAAACGCAAACCGTATCGATGACCCTGATTTCCAGCTCACGGGCGACGATTGCCGCGGGAACCAATCCCCCGCGGGTTACGGCAATGATCCGCGACCATGGTCCGCTGTCCAGCAACCGCCAGGCCAAAGCCTTGGAATCCCGATGCAGCTGTTCCCAGGAAATGGGGTAAAGTTTATTGTAGCGTTCCTTCATCTTGGATCCGAACTCCCGGATGACACCAGACTACCTCTGTTCGTCACTCGGATCATCAAGCCTTTTCAACTCATAATCATACCCGCGCAGGCCATGGTACTCCCGGTGAACCTTGCCCTGCCCCATCCTTCCGGACATCCCTCGAACCGACCATTTCCAGCGGATCCACAAAACCAAGGCCGCGGCAACGCCCACGGCAATGAACACAAACAAAAAAACAGCGCCGAGAAAAACCGCCACAAAAATGAGAGGGAGAAGGAGAATCCATCCCCACCATGGAAATCGGGGGGCCAAAAAGACGAATTGCGGTCTGCGCTGCATGCTGCACCCTTGAAAAAAAGCTGAAGCGGATCAGTCCTGTGCCGACGCCGGCATGTTCGGCTGAAGCTGTCCGCGTGTTTCTTGATCATAGATCCTGAAAAACCCAAGCACCCTCGGATGCGGCTTCTTGTATACGCACTGCCCCGCCTGTCAAGCAAGCCCCGGCGAACAACAAGACCCCGTCACATTCCTTTTTCCCTTATTCCGGAAAGTGAATCCCGGCCCGGACAGAATGTTGATCAAGTCCGAATCCGCGGGCCGGCCCTCTCCACGAGGGACGCTGAAACTCGTACAAACCGCGTTGACGGGAACCCGGGCGAACAAAAAAGGATTTGATCATTCCCGGCGGTGTGGGGTAATGGAGGATTTCGTCGTCCGTCCATCCTGTTTGCGGCGACACCGGCAGTTTCTGCGGGCAAAACGAAAAAGGTGACATACGATTGTCAAAATCCTCTTGTGTATCCACGGACATAATGCTTTGGCGTATACATGATGTGGAAAATCCGTCCTGCATTTTCGACGTTCCGGCCAACGAAAAAACACGGTTTCCCTTTGGCCTGTCGATGATCTCACGATCATCGGGGTGACATCCTGTCGCCCGCATGCGCAACATGTTAAGACGTTGCGAAAAATCCTGCATTTTCATCCAAGATTGCAAAAACATGCCCAAACCCGTCACTGAACAGCGCATCCAGAGGATCAGGGAGGTACTAACCAGGCGGCAAAAGGACCTCACCCTGATCCTGAACAACGTTCACGACCCGCACAATGTTTCCGCGATTTTACGCAGTTGCGACGCCTTTGGGGTGAACGCCGTGCACCTTTACTACACCCGCGAATCCTTTCCCCTGGTGGGCAAACGCTCCTCGGCCTCGGCCAAAAAATGGGTGGAACGCATTCGCCACGACAATGCCCGGATCATGATCGATGGATTGAGAACGCAGGGATATCAAATCCTGGGAACCAATTTCAACGCCCAGGCCGAACCGTTGCCGGAATGGGATTTCACCAGGCCCACGGCCGTCATCCTGGGCAACGAGCACAGGGGCCAGGATCCGGCCCTGGGCGGCCTGGTCCCGGACAACCTGTTCATCCCCATGCAGGGCATGATCAAAAGCCTGAACGTCTCCGTGGCCGCGGCAATCATTCTCTACGAGGCCTGGCGGCAAAGAGAAATCAAGGGCATGTACGGCCGGCCCAGCTTTTCCCCCGTGGAATTGGATGCCCTGGTTGGGGCATGGATGGCGAAATGAATCCTAAAGTGGAATGCGCCGCCTTGAGCCTGGTCCGGGGAGAACTGGTCATCTATCCCACGGAAACGCTGTATGCACTTGGCGCAAGCGCCCTGATGCCCCGGGCGCTGCAACGCATCGTCGATCTCAAGGGCCGCGACGCGGCCAAGCCGTTGCCCGTGATCATCGCCGAAATGGACCAATTGCGCATGATCAGCGCCTGGGACAGTCCGGACCTGAACCGTCTGGTCCAAGCCTTCTGGCCGGGACCGCTAAGCATCCTCGTACCAGCCCTGCCGGGGCTTCCACCGCATATTCAGGACCGCAGGGGACTCGTCGCGGTTCGCTGGACCCCGCATCCCGTGGCCCAGTCCCTGGTCCGCCTCTGCAAAACACCCCTGTCCGCCACCAGCGCCAACCGGAGCGGTCAAAAACCGGCCTGCCGCCCGGACGAGCTGAATCCATTCCTGACCGAGTCGGTGGCCATGGTTCTGGACTGCCCCCCTTTTCCTCCCGGTGGACAACCCTCCAGCCTGGTCCGTATTGCTTCCCCGCATACATTGGAAGTGCTCAGGGAAGGAGCAGTGCCCATGAAAGACCTTGTCAACGCGGGCTGGTCCATCTGTTCAAAAAATTAAACCTTCTCTTGGTGCACCCTATGAAGATCTTCAAAAACGGTACAGTTTTTTTGACCTGGTTGATCTTTATCGCCAAAACCCTTGGCTACGTATTCAATATATAATACTTGTTTTATTGGATATTTTTTAAACACTCCCAAAGCATTTATCCAAAAAAACTTGGCATCATCTTTGCTGTATGGAATATAACCTTCCTCCTTTTGCAAAAACCGGCCTTGCTTTCGGACAGCCCACCCGAGACAAGGCCGGTTTTTTTGTTATCCGGCCTGGTTATTGCTTTCCGAGCAATGCGGCAAGCTCCCTGCGTACCACATCCTGTCCAATGGCTGCCATACAGCGTGGATCATCGCAGTGGATTCGCCCGTTGGCCGTGCATGGTCTGCAGGGTGTATCCGATCCTACGGCTCGCAACCCCACGGGCGCCCACTGCCGCTTTGAAGCCGGACCGAACAGCACCACCCCCGGCACGCCCGACATCCCGGCCAGATGCATGGGGCCGCTGTCATTGCCCGCCACCATGTCAGCGCCGCGTAAAAGGTCCGTCAAATCGCCCGGGCATTGTGGTCGCTCCACGGGAAAATCGCAAATTCGCATGCCTTGTTCCACTTCGGCAGGACCAAGCACGAACCGAACCGTGACGCCCTGTTTCTCCAACCAGCCGGCCAGTTCAAAAAATTGCACCAGGGGCCATTGCTTGGCCGAATGTCCGGCGCCGGGAAACAAGAGCGCCGTCTTTCTCGGCCCATTGGTCTGAGCACAATTCGCCCTGGCACCTTTCCCAAAATGGGTTCGCCATGCCGCCAGCCAGCCCGGATCAAAAAAAATCCCCTGTCTGAGCAGCTCCTTGGCGTACATTTGCCGGACCGGAACCATTGCGCTGTGATGCAATCCCTGCAAAAAAAACAAATTCGGATGCTTTTCCACTGGTGGGTGCTTTTCCAGAACGAACCAGAAAATCTTTGTCCCGGCCAATGCCTGAAGCCGGGACCGGGAGGCGAACAATGCATCAAAGGCGAGTTGCATTTCCCTTGGGCAGATTTGCAACCCCAGAGGCTTCAACCAGGGCAGACGGTTCAGGGGTCCGATCCAAAAACGATCACTCTTTGAAAAATGTTCGCAAATGCCATGCATGGCCGGCCAAGCCATCAAAAAATCCCCCAGGCCTCCTCGATGAATGATGACAATATCAGGTTGTTCCTGCACGACGCCGCCTCAAAAGAAAAGATACAGGCCTGACAGGAGCACGCAAAAACAAGAAACGGGCGGATTGCCAGACAAACCATGCCGAAAACGGAGAATCAGCCAGTTCTGATCGCCTGCCCCCAATGGCATTCCTGAAACGATGCCATGGCGTGTTCGATGATGTATTGCCCTTTTTGAAAGCTCGACATAAAATAATATATTCCATGCATGAATCATTTACGACCCTGGTGAGAAAACATGGTCAACAAAAGCTGGCAGAGCCACCAGTTCGGTAAAAGGATATGCCTTTCATGACCGGACTGCAAAAACCCTGTCCCAACTGCGGGTTCTTGCTGTCCGTCTACGCCAATCCGGTGCCTACTGTCGACGTTATCATTCACGTGGATCAAGGGGTGGTGCTGATTGAACGCAAAAATCCACCCCTCGGATGGGCCTTGCCCGGAGGCTTTGTTGATTACGGGGAATCCGTGGAACATGCCGCGATCCGTGAAGCCAGGGAGGAGACAGGCCTGGATGTCGAGCTGACCGGCCTGCACGGCGTATATTCCGATCCGGCGCGCGATCCGCGTCAACACACCATCAGTGTGGTGTTCACAGCCCGGGCGAGGAATGTTCACGATCTCAAGGCCGGCGACGACGCAGGGAATGTTCGCGTCTTTTCCAGAGAATTCCTGCCGCAGCGGTTGGCTTTTGACCATCGGCAGATCCTTGACGAATATTTCTCGGAATGAATTTATGCTGCCTGAACACTCTCAAGCTCGCTTTCTGGCGGAACGAACATGAATATGAACCGCATCCTGTAAAGGGAATCCAATGGATTACCGCCCCCAAGTACTGTTCGTGACCTCGGAAATGTACCCCTATTCCAAAACAGGCGGCCTGGCGGACGTCATGGGGGCACTGCCTCTGTCTCTTTCCCGTCTCGGCGTTTCCGTGGGGGTGATCACCCCGTTTTACGGGCGACTGGCCAGCAGCGACTATCCTTTGCGGCTCATTTATGAGGATTGCCCCGTGGGCTATCCATGGCCGGACACAACCGCAGACATTTTTCTCTCCGACTACCACGGTCTGCCCGTCTATTTCATTGCCCGCGGCGAATATTTCGACCGCAGATTCCTTTACTGCACCCATAAAGGCGACTATTTCGACAATTGCGAACGCTTCATTTTTTTTTGCCGGGCCACCATGGAGTGGGCCAGGCGACTGTCCAAGCCGCCCACCGTGATCCACGCCCACGACTGGCACGCCGCCTTGGTGCCGGCCTATCTGCACTTTTTGCGCAAGGTGGACCCTTTCTGGGAACAAACCAAGTCCGTGGTGACCATTCACAACCTGGCATTCCAGGGACGTTTCGCCTTCCGTCTTTTTTTGGAATCCGGCCTGCCGCACACGGCCTGGCACAGCGACGGCGCTGAATTCTATGGCGACTTCAACCTGTTGAAATGCGGCATCTCCTTCGCCGATTTGGTGACCACGGTCAGTCCGTCCTATGCCAAAGAAATCCTGACCCCGGAATTCGGCTGCGGCCTGGAAGGCATCCTGCGTCGCCGCGCCGCTGACCTCAAGGGCATTCTCAACGGAGCGGACTACCAGGTCTGGGACCCCAAGCAGGACAAATTTCTTCCAGGGACTTACTCCCTTGAACTGCTGACCGGCAAACGTCGCTGCAAGGAAAGCCTCTTTCAGGAGCTGGGTCTGGACCCGCGGATGCTGACCCGCCCGCTGCTCGGTTTTGTCGGGCGACTGCGCCAGCAAAAGGGCATTGATCTTCTCCTGGAAATCATCCCTAAGCTGATGCAACGCAATGTCTGCGTCGTGATCCTGGGGGAAGGCGATCTGCAATTTGAAGCCTTGCTCCTGGAAATGATGGAAAACTATCCGGGACGCCTGTCGACCCGCATCGGCTACACCGAGGACCTGGCGCACCGCATTCAGGCCGGTGTCGATGTCTTTCTGATGCCCTCGCGGTACGAACCCTGCGGATTGACCCAGATGTACAGTCTGCGCTACGGGAGCTTGCCCGTGGCTTCGGCCGTGGGCGGACTGCTGGATACCATAGTGGGGCATCCACAGGACAAGTCCACGGGGTTCATCTTCAAACCCATCCAGGCTGAAGCGTTTTTGGAGTGCATTGACCAGGCCCTCGCCCTCTGGAACGACAAGGAAAAATGGAGAGCCATGCAAGTCCGGGCAATGCGCATGGATTTTTCCTGGGCAAAGGCCGCCGAACAGTATATCCAGATTTACAACGACCAGGGAAGCAACCTTTCCCTGATTTAACGCGTGGAAAAACAACAGGAGAAGCATCATGAAAATGACGGAAGTTCGCGCCATGGCCAAGGCCAGAGGGCTGAAGATGGGCGTGGGGATGACCAAAATCGAGGCCATCCGGATGTTGCAGCGTGATGAGGGCAATTTCGACTGCTTTGCCCGGGCCGAAGCCGGCTATTGCGATCAGTTTCAGTGCATCTTCAGGGAAGACTGCCTGGCCCTCGCGCCCAAGCAAAATAAAGCCTCCTAGCTTTACCCTTCGCTTTTTCCCGTTTCTTGAAAAACGAAGCAGACAAGGGTCCAAACCGCGAACACAGCCGTGGTTCGGACACGGATGCTTTTTCATTTTTTTCGACTTCGACCCGCGCTGATGCAACGATGAATTCACGGCCCAATGCTTCCGCGGTATTGCTGACTCTCGGCGACCCCAACGGCCTTGGTCCGGAGTTGGTCTGCCGTATCCTGCCATCGCTCCAAACCAGTTCCCTTAGCCTGGTGATCATCGGTCCTGAACAGGCATTGCAGCACCATGCCCACGTCCTGGGTCTGCAGCCCCCCTGGACTCGTCTGACAACAATGGATGGTCTGGCCGAACTGCCGCCGGGCATTTTTCTTTTTTCCCGGCCGGAACAGGCTGGATTTGCATTAGACCCCGGTTTGGCCACCCTGCAAGGCGGAGAAGCCGCGGGCCGCAGCCTGGACACTGCCTGCACCTTGCTGCAAAAAGGTTATGCCCGGGCACTGGTCACCTGTCCCTTGAACAAGGCCATGCTCCAGCAGGCCGGCTTCGCCTTTGCCGGGCACACCGAGTTTTTGGCCGCCCGCGCAGGTCTTGCACCGGAAAAAGTCTGCATGCACTTCTGGGGCCCCAGGTTGCGGGTCAGCCTGGCTACGACCCATCCACCTCTTGCCAGGGTTCCGCGGTTGATCTCCCAGGAAGTGATCTTGAGCAAACTGGAATTGACCCTGACCCTGCTGCGCGCCATGGACCATGATAAACCAGTGGCCGTCTGCGGCTTGAACCCCCACGCCGGCGAAGAAGGAAAGATCGGCGACGAGGAAATCCGGATCATCGCCCCTGCCGTGGCCGCCGCCGTGGCCAAGGGCTGGAACGTCGTCGGTCCCCTGGCCGCGGATACGGTCTTTCATCGCGCCCTGCAGGGGGAATTTTCCGCGGTCCTGGCCATGTACCACGACCAGGGACTGGGGCCGTTCAAGCTGCTCCACTTCCATTCCGGCATCCAGATCACCCTGGGCCTGCCCTATGTGCGCACCAGCCCGGACCACGGCACGGGGTACGACCTGGTCGGCAAAGGCACGGCATCGGTCCAAAGCCTGAAAACAGCCCTGGACATGGCCATCCGTCTGACAAACCTTTTACCGCACGAACAAGGAAGTCCTTCATGAACCTAACCACAATGAACACCCCTGCATACGTGCACATCGCCCCCCGGTTGCGCGGTCTGCGCGAGGCCCTGGAGTTGAGCGTCCAGGAAATGGCCCAACGCCTGGAGACCACCGAGGAAAAGATCCTGCTCTACGAATCCGGCACTGCTGAAATTCCGGTCAGTTATCTTTTCCAGGCGGCCAAGACCTGCGGGGTGGACCTGACCGTGCTGCTTTCCGGCGGGGAGGCGCACCTGCACAATCACGCCCTGGTCCGCGCCGGCAAGGGCATGAGCGTGGACCGGCGCAAGGACTACGCCTACAAAAGTCTGGCCTTCAGCTTCACCGGACGGCGCATGGAACCCTTTCTGGTCACGGTGCCGCCCAAAAGAGAGGATGAATTGACCTTCACCGAACATGCCGGGCAGGAATTCATCCATATGCTCTCCGGCCGCCTGGAGATCACCCTGGGCAGCACGAAACAGATCCTGGAGCCCGGCGACAGTCTTTACTTCACTTCCCGCACGCCCCACGCCCTGCGCGGCCTGGACAACTCCGAGGCCGTGTTCTTGGACGTCATCATCTGAGCACCCACTCAACCCCCTGTTTTTCAATGGTAAGGATATGTCGGCATCCAAGGATCATTTTGCCCGGCGCTCGCCTTGGACCCTGGCCCTCATCTTAAAACCCTAATCCGTTGTTGAGGAAACCCATGCTTCAACCATTTTCAAATTACGACCATTTTGTTCAATCTTATCAAATGGATGTCCCTAAATACTACAATTTTGCTTTTGACTTTCTGGCCCGCACGGCCGCGGAAGACCCCAAACGCCCGGCCATGGTCCACGTCGCGGACGACGGTTCGCGCAGGGAATATTCCATGGACTTCTTTGAACAAGCCTCCAACAAACTGGCCAACGCCCTGCGTCTGCAAGGACTGCGCAAGGGCGACCGGGTCATGCTCATCCTGCACCGAAGGGTGGAATTCTGGGTGAGCATGCTCGCCCTGCACAAGCTGGGCGCGGTGGCCGTGCCTTCCCCGGCCCTGCTCACGGCCACGGACATTGCCTACCGCGTCAATTTCGCGCGTATCCGCGCGGCCATCGTGGACCATGGCGTTGTCACCGCGGTATGTCAGGCCCGGCCCGACTGCCCGGGCCTGCGCATTCTGCTCCAGGTCGGCGAGACCCGTCCGCCCGAGGGCTGGCTGGACTACACCGCTTTGTGCCGGGACGCCTCCCCGGACTTTCCCCGCCCCGCGGACGCAGCCGGCGGAAGGGACAGCCTGCTGATCTTTTTTTCCTCAGGCACCACCGGGCCGCCCAAAATGGTGGAGCATACGCATACCTATCCCTTGGGACACTTCATCACCGGTTCGCATTGGCACGACCTGCGGCCCGGTGATCTGCACCTGACCGTGGCGGACACGGGTTGGGGCAAGGCGGTTTGGGGCAAATTCTACGGCCAGTGGATGGCCAAGGCCGTAATCTTTGTCTATGATTTTCGCGGCAAGTTCGATCCGGCCAAATTGTTGCACGTCCTGGCCGAACACAACGTCACCTCGTTTTGCGCCCCCCCAACGGTCTACCGTTTCTTAGTCCGCCAGAACCTGGATGACTACGACCTAAACTCCCTGCGTCATTGCACCACAGCCGGGGAGCTGCTCAACGAGGGCGTTTTTCATGCCTGGAAGAAAGCCACGGGGCTGCCCATTTACGAAGGCTACGGCCAGACCGAGACCACGCTGCAGATTGCCACCTTTCCGTTCATGCTCCCCAAGCCCGGATCCGTCGGCAAGCCTTGCCCCGGCTGGGACGTGGTGCTTCTCAATGACGAAAGCCACCCCTGCGCGCCCGGCGAGGAGGGTGAAATCTGCATCCGGCTGAACGGCACCGATCCTCTCGGTCTGTTCACCGGCTACCTGGACGAACCTAAAAAAACAGCCCAGGTCCGGATGGACGGCTTTTATCATACCGGGGACAAGGCCTGGATGGACGAAGACGGCTACTTTTGGTTCCTGGGACGGGTGGACGATCTGATCAAAAGCTCCGGCTACCGCATCGGCCCGTTTGAAGTGGAAAGCGTGCTGATCACACACCCGGCCGTGGTGGAAGCCGCAGTAACCGGCGTGCCGGATCCGGACCGGGGCCAGGTGGTCAAGGCCACTGTTGTTCTCGGCACAGGGCATGTCCCGTCAGGGGAATTGACCAGGGAACTCCAGGCCCATGTCAAGCAGAACACAGCACCGTACAAGTATCCCAGAATCATCGACTACGTAACGGAACTGCCCAAGACCATCAGCGGCAAGATCAAGCGTGCCGAAATTCGGGACAGGGATTCGCGACAGAATGGCTGATATTGACATGAATCTTTCGGCAGAACCGCTGAATTCGACGTTTCTTGACTCGTTGCAACCTATTTCGTAGAGTTAATTATATTTTCAATCATTTCAATTTCCAAGGAGGCTTTGCCATGCGATCAAAAATAGTCCTTTGCGCTTTCCTGATGCTTCTTGTCTTAACCATGGCCGAAGCAGCCCTGGCCGATGAGCAGTTCGGAGTAGCCGTGTATCCCAATGCCACGGCCGATGCCGGGGCCACCAAATTCCTGCAGGAAAGCCTGGGGGTCGAAGGATTTGCCTTTCGCACCGACGATTCCGTGGCCGCGGTGGTTGAATTTTACAAATCCCAGGACGGCATTCGGGTACTGTTCGCCAACGATGACTCCGCCATGTTCAAGAAGGGCGACGAGGTGGACATCACCTTGCAAAGCCCGTGGAGGGACATGCACTCGGGAACAATTATGCAGGACTGCCTGATCTCCATCGTCAAAAGAAAATAATCCCAGCGCTTTTTTAACATCATCACAGGAGGTGCGTCATGGAAGAAGTCCTGTTCAAGAGTGAAGAACCCAAAAACAGGACCGACGTAGCCATGTTTTTGCGCCAGTTGGCCGACAAGGTCGAGGCCGGCGCCGTGACCCTGCGCCAGGGGGACGCTGAACAACGCGTGGACATTCCGCAGCGCCTGGTCCTGGAAACAAAGCTGGAGCGCGAAACAAAACACGACAAGGAAAAAATGAGCCTGGAAGTGGAACTGGAATGGCGTCCAGGTCAAGACGAGGAAACCGGCGGGGTGGAGCTGGCGTGAGGCGTGCAGCACAATGCACCCCGGCGTTTGTTCTTGTGCTATTGCTCTGTGCAGTCTGCCAATGAGCGACGCCTGCGGCAGGAACAAAACAAAGGCGGATCAAACGAACGCGGGACGCGTCATTCACCGCCCCGTACCGTGGTTATCCGGCCCTTTTGCTCTTGAAAGGATGTTGCACCGGCGTCGCTCCGTCCGTCAGCACAGGAACCAGCCTTTGCAATTCAAGGAGATCGCGCAATTGCTCTGGGTCGCGTAAAACGTTTTTCATGACGCATACGGGGTCAAAGAACATTCCAAACACTGTTCCACAACCTCGGTTCCCCATTGGCTTCCCAGGCGTTGCTCAACGAGCCTGAAGCCCGTCTTCTCGTAGAGATGTCTGGCCGCGTCGAGTCCCTCAAAGGTCCATAAGCATATCTTCTCATACCCTTTGCGTTGACAAAAGCTGATGGCGGTGTTGATGAGCCAGAAGCCTGCTCCCTGCCCGCGCAACACATCCGAAATAATGAACCACCGCAGATGTGCCCCCTGGCTTTGGGCGTGAATGCCGTCAATGGTTATGGAGCCCTCCACGCGACCTCCTATCGAGATGGTCCAAAAGCCGTCTCGATGCTCGTCATAACGTCCGAAAAACTCAGCAAGCTCCAGTGCTACCTTGGCTTCGAAAAAAAGCCCGAATCCCCAGTGTTCATGGTAATAGGTGCCATGCATCTCAGCAACGCGTCCAAGGGAGCCGGGGACATAGCCTTTGACAATTTTCATCTCTGGCCTGCAAAGATCCGCAAAGTTTTCACATGAGCAAGGGGGACTTTACCAATGGCTTGATGACATGTCGTCACTTTTTGAAAGTTGCATGCGGCTATGCGGTCCGACATCCGCTTACAAAGCCTCTCCTCCCATGCCCCGCGTTGTCAATCGTACGCCAAGCGGATCTCTTCGGTCGCCAAAACGTGCGCGATGCGTGCTTGTCCTTTTTCAGACAGCCAAGTGCCGAGTTTTTGGTGCGTCAAGTAATAATTTTGCGGGATCGGATGGGTCCCCACAACCACGTCCAGACCGAATTTCACGGGGATGAATTCACAAAAAGCCTTCAGGCGAGGACAGGGTGGATAACCGACAACCAACCCTGTCGCCAGATGGATGACCTCTGCTCCATTCTTCTTCATCTCCGCCGGGGCATACTCCACGTTTCCGCCGGGGCAGCCTCCGCACGTGGTGTACCCGACGATTTCAATTTCCTCTTCCTTGTACAGGGCAAAGGCGCCTTCGCGATTGCGCATGGCCCGCAAACATTTGCCGCCTGCACAAGTGTGGTAGCGATGGCAGATTATTATGCCGACTTTCCTCATTTTTCTTCTCCCTGTTTGTTGTCCAATGGTGATATCATCGTTGCACAACGTGGATCAAAGCCCTGCGCATCAGAGAAACATTCGGAGTTCGGGCATCCGGGCACCATTGTAAATGCTCGTCTTCAGGTCATCATTCAAGACCATGTTGTTACCGTCGGGAATTACCTCGGCATTGAATTGCCGCGTCACCGACAGCATGTCACCCTTTTTTTCACTTTGCTCAATACATTCAAAACAAACGTCACGAAATATCGGAACAACTCATACCGGCGTTGGCGAAAATCCCCCACCAAGAATGGTGGAAAAAGGCGTGAACCCCCCACCCACAAGGCAATCATGATTATGGCCCCTGGCTCGAAAAATCATCCAGAGAACAACGGAAAACCACAACTTTCCCGTTGCCAGAAACTTCAATAATTGGGGCGTATTGTTAACGGCATGCGGTACAGAACCATAAAAAACTACTGCTGATCGTTATGCTCCATGGCCTCCTGCATTCCCTTAAAAAATTCGCCCATGGCTTTTCCGGCCTCTTCCGGAGTCATTTCCTGAAGTCTTTTCATATCCCCGGTTCGTTGCTCAAGTTCCAGCTGCCATGCCTCCATCTCCCTGGCCATCCTGCGGCCTGCGCTTTCAGCGCTGACGGTCAGCAAAACAAATACCGCGCAAATGGCCCCAAACCCAATCCATGCGGTTTTGGGCTTGATCTCATGGACCTCGGTGCTGATCACCACCAGCAGGTAAGTCATCCAGACCAGCCCCAGCACGCCGCCCAAATACGGCAAAAGGTTCAACACCGTGGTAATGGGCATGATCGCTGCGGTGTAGGCCATGCCCCGGTACGAAGTTTCAAAGGACTCCTGAGAACCCATGATCTTCCAGATTAAGAGCTTATCCGTAAATAATGCCGACCTTTCTATAGGTGATTATCGCAGCGGCCATGTGCAACAAAGCCATATAGGTATCGCTGAGCTTCTCGTAGCGAACCAGAATTTTGCGAAAGCGATTGAACC
>Ga0209614_1001588_pt1 | contig 16500 bp, 13 predicted proteins | sample BlaSprsedimmetaG_FD_185484 | JGI IMG/M metagenome (GOLD analysis project Ga0209614, IMG submission 185484) | Hot spring sediment bacterial and archeal communities from California, USA to study Microbial Dark Matter (Phase II) - Blank Spring... ... | reverse complement strand
CCGCCGGCCCTGGCGCACGCCCTTCACCCGCGCCGCCGGGTTCGACCCGCCCCCCTCCGTCTCCATCACCCAGTCGAAAAAGGTCCGCAGCGCGGCCAGCCGCCGGTTGACGGTGGCGGGACTGCGCCCCTCGGCCACCAGGTGATCGCGGTGCTTTTGCACGTCGAAGGGCGTGACTTCCACCGGCGGCACGGGCCGCCCCACCCTCTCCCGCAGCCAGTCGAAGAAGGCGGCGACGTCCCGCCGGTAGGCGTCGAGGGTGTGGGGACTCTGGTCCTGCGCCTCCAAATAGGCGCTGAATGCCTCCAAAAATCGGTCCATCGGACACCTCCCAGTCAGGTCTGAGCGTTACGCGAATGGATTTGAGCGAGATAAACGGCCATTTTGGCCCGATTTTAGCCCCAAAATGGCCTTTTGTCAACACATAAAGGGTATTATGTGCAATTGGCCCACGCCAGACTCATCCGCCCCTTTTTCCGGTCAAAGATCATGGCAGCGGGTAGCGCGCGGCCCCTGGGGGCTGCGCCCCCAGACCCCCCAGAATCCAGCATTACAGAAGCCAGCAACCAGCAGCCAGAAATCAGAACAAGACGGGGGAGACGCACCGAAACCCGCTGAGGTCGTACGAGAAGCCCGGGAGGCGCCTGAAGCGGGACGCGCACCGGGCGACCGACCGGTTAGCCCCCCACGAACCGCCGCGAACCACGCGCAGCATCTCGTCTCCGGGTGTCGTCTCCTCCCGCCCATCGTCCGGCCGGTAGGGATAGCCGAACGTGGGCCGCTGCCAATCAGGCCCCCACAGGCTCTGGGTCCACTCCCACACGCTGCCCACGGCGTCGGCCACGCCGTAGGGGCTGTGGCCGCCCGGCAGGATGCCCACCGGCGAGGGGCGTTCCAGATTGGTCTCCTCCACGTTGACCCGCGCCGCGTCCCACTCGTTCCCCCAGGGCCACGTCCGGCCGTCGGTTCCGCGGGCCGCCTTCTCCCACTCGGCCTCGCTGGGCAGCCGCACGGTAAACGTTGCGGGGCTGTCGTGGGTCTCGATCTTGCCGTCGCGCCAGATGCGCCATTCGCTATGCGTCATTCGTAACCGTTCTTCCAACCAGCGGCAGTAGGCGGCCGCCTCGTACCAGGTCACCCCCACCACCGGCTGGTTTGGCCCGTCGAAGCGTGGGTCGCCCCAAAAGTCGGGCCGGTCAGTGCGCTGCCAATCCCAACGCGGTTTGCCCGTGCGCCAGGCCCAGGCCGGGCCTTCCTCGCCGCCCCACCAGGTCGGGTCGTCGTAGCCACCGGCGTCCACAAAGCAGCGGTACTGGGCGTTGGTGACCGGGTAGCGGCCGATCAGGAACGCGGCTGTCTCCACCAAGTATTGGCCCCGCTCCGCCTCCAGCCAGGCGGTATAGATCTCCAGCAGTTGCTCCTGGGTGAACCCTGCCGCTTTTTCGGTCCCGTCCTCGATGCGCCGGCGGATCCAATCCAGCCACCGGTCCACCTCCGCGTCGGTGGATCCCATCAGGAACGGGCCGGCGGGCACGTGCGCCCACAGAATGTCCGGCAGCGGGTGCGGATCGGACTCGACGGCGATGACACCGCTCCCCGGGCGGGGGTCGCCCAACGCACCCAGAGCAACGCCGGCCTCCAGGCGGGCCGGGGGCGCAAAGGCCGGCCCCCCATCTTTGTCATCCTCCGTGGACACAGCCTCGGCCAGGTGTGCGACCACCTCCTCCCGGACCTGCCAGACGTGGCTGAGCAGCCCCTCGGGCACGTCGGCCAGGGCGCGGGCGACAAAGGTCTCGGGGTAGTGGGGCGCTTCCACCGGGCTGTCCAGCCCCTGGATCGAGATCAGCAGCTCGTTCGCCCTGGGAGGATCGTCGGTGATCAGTTGGCCGACGGCCAGGAGGAGCGTCTCGTCCCACCACCGGTCGCGCCAGTCCTCCCGCAAGATGTGCTGGACGCGGTTCGACAGGTCGGGGAGACGGGCCAGCTTGCGGGCGGCCAGGTATTCCTGGAACGGTTTGCGGTAGAAGCGGATCGCCGCGCCGATCTCTTGGAGCACATAGGTGCGGTCGGCGACCCAGGTCAGGTACTGCTCGGCCCGGCCAAGGGCGGCCTGTTCGGCCTCTGGACCGCGCCCGGTCATAAAATGGCGGGTCAAAAAGGAGAGGGTGTCGGCCCGCGACTCTTCCATCACCCGCCGCTCCTGAAAGTCGAAGGCGAGTTCCTCCAACGGCAGGCGGCGGTGGGCGGCGGAGAGATCGTCCAGCCAGGGGGGCGGGGCCTGCAGCTCGCGGCCCATCCGCTTGTCCCACCCCAGGAGGAGTTCGGTGGCAGCGTCGTACAGGTCCGCGCGCCGCTCGGGCAGCTCGCCGACGTTGTAATGCACGATCGCCATCACCGTGAGCAGGAGGGGGTTGTTCGCCAGGTCGCGGACGTGGGGGGCGTGCGCCAGGCGGGTCATCAACTGCTCGGCGTTGTCGCGCGCCTGCTGTCGCCCGAGGGTCGAGAGGCTGCCTCCCCCCTCGCGCCGCTTGATCGCTTCGTTCCAGCGGTAGAGAAAATCGCGGACGTCGTCGGGCCAGCTCAGCGGGTTGATGTCCCGCCGCTCGAAGGCGCCGCCCAGTTGGGCGGCCCCTTCGTACCCCTGGGGGCGGCTGGTGACGATGACCCGGCAGCGGTCATAGTAGGAAGCGAAGCGGGTGACCAGTTCGGCGATGAAACGGCGGTCCTCGAAGCGGGCCACCTCGTCCAGCCCGTCCAGGAGCAGGAGCAGGCCGCCGGTCTTGATGCGCTCGGCGACCCATCCTTCCGGCAGGTCCAGGTGCCGCAGGTGATGGACGACGTAATCCCGCAGCAGGTCGGGGCTGGGCGACTCCCGCTCGGCCGCGTTCTGATCGTCCAGGTAACGGCCCAGGCCGTGCAGGGGCAGGAAGAGGGGCAACGGGCGCGGCTCGGGCAGCCAATCCGCCCCGTCCGAGCCGGGCTTGGCGTAGCACTGGGCGGCGGTGTAGGCGACGTACTTGAGGAAGGTCGTCTTGCCGGACCCGGCCTCGCCCACCAGGACCAGGCAGGGGTGCCGGGCGATCAGGTCGGTCAGGGGAATCTCTCCGCCGCCCTCGGCGGCGCGGAGGAGGGGCAGGCCCTCTCCCAGGCGGCCCGGCCCTTTCTCCCCCTGGGCCGAGAGCGGCACGTAGACGCTCTCCAGCGAGACGATGATGAGGGTCTCTTTGACAAACCCCTTGAGCTCCAGCTGCTCACAGGCGGCGCAGACGTATTTGAGCAAGCCCTGCTCCTCTGGCGTCGGCCGCCGGGCAGCGCGGCGCCAGAGTTTCCTGACCCCCCGACGCAGCCGGGCGGCGATGCTCTTGGCCTCTTCGTCGGTCACCTCTTTCCCGACTTGCCAGAAAAAGTAGAGCGGTATCAGGAGGCAGATGACGCCGATGGCGGCCCACCAGCCGTAGCGCGCGGCAAGCTGCTGCGCTGTTTTCCACCAGCCGCCCACCGGGCTGGGAAGCTCCACCGGCTCCGCCGTCGGCGTCACCGTGATGGCCGGCGTGGACAGGGGAGAGGATGGGGTCGGCGGCGGCGTCTGAGCCTGGACCAGACCCCCGACGAGGAACAGCAGGAGCGGAATCAGGAGAACAGTTTTACGCTGCATAGCACCCTCCACGGGTAGAGATCAAGGTCGGTCCTGCCGCGGGCGTCGTCTAGCGGGACTACCACCGGCGGCAGGACCATTCTATATTCGCCCGGCGTTTTGCACAAGTGCGCCACGCCGGCCAGGGACAGACCGCGCCGTCTCTTGGCGTTTCGTCGTGATGAAACACCCTGCCTCGGCCCGCGTCTACGGGACAGGCACACAGCCGCCCCGCGACCCGCAGCACTGCCGGCAGTTTCTAGTTTCTCGATGCAAACGCAAAAACGCTGGTCGAGATGTGGGAGACGCACCGAAACCCGTTGTTGTCGTTCGAGTTGTTCGGGTTGTTCCTGTTGCGGTACGCGCACCGGGCGTCTCGTTCGGCCTGCCCCCGCACAAAGGGCGTCCACAAGCGCGCGGATCGCCCCTACGCGCCAAATGCTTTCTTGCGCCAGCCCCCCAGCAGCCGCCCTATCTCGGCCACCATCTCGGACACGTGACGATACCGGCGCCGGTCGATGATCTCCAAGTCCTGACACAGACGCAGGTAAAAGCGCAGCTTGGTCAGGTACACGTCGGCGCGGGTCAGGGCCTGCTGCTCGCCGCGTCTATCGGCTAACGCGGCTTCGATCAGAGTCTCTTGAAAATGCAGCGCCGTCTCCTGCACCGCCCGGGCCAGCACGAAACGCTGTTCCCGGGGAAACTGGGTCGTCTGGCAGCAATTCCCGTTTTAGCATCGCCGTCACACATTTGACGTTCGTAGTGGCGACTTTAGTCGCTTCTATTGCGCAAACAGCGACTAAAGTCGCTACTACGAACTCCATAACGGGAATTGCTGGTCGTCTGGGGGATCAGCCAGAGCAGCAGATCATAGGTGCGGGTAAAGATGGGAGATTGTTTCATACAGTCACCTTCTTTGCAGGTGCGACGCACTTGTCAAGTGCGTCGCACCTGACTTGCCGCGCGCGGTTTCCATCCTGGGGGCTGCGTCCCCAGACCCCCCAGAATCCAGCATTACAGAAGCCAGCAACCAGCAGCCAGAAATCAGAACAAGACGGGGGAGACGCACTGAAACCCGTAGCGGCCGTCCGAGAGGTCCGGGCCGTTCCAGTCGCGGTACGCGCACCGGGCGTCTCCCCGGCTCGACCACCACGATCCGCCGCGCAACACGCGAGAACCGCTCCAACCCCTGTTCTCGGAAGTCGTCCATTCCCAGACGTTGCCCGCCAGGTCCATCAGGCCGAAGGGCGCGCTCTCCCCCAGCGGGTACATCGCCACCGGCGCGCCGCCAGGTACTCTTCGAAGGTCAGGTGGAAGAACCCGAACTGGTCCAATCCTCGCTCGGCCAGCAGCCCCGCCTCGTGGCGGGCGTGGTGGAGAAAGCGGCCGGTGATCTCGCGCGCCTCCGCCTCGAACCCCACCTGGCGCAGCACCTCGGTGAGCTTGGCCTGCCACTGTTTGTAGGGGGCGTCCAACCCGAGGCGGGCCGCGCCGTAGCCGTGGGCCAGCATCAGGGCGATGAAGCGGAGCGAGATCGTCTTGCCCGACCCCGGCCCGCCCAGGATCACCAGGCGAGCGGCGCGGGCCAGGGCGTCGGTCACGCGGTCCTGGAGGCGGCGCTCTTCCTCGGCCAGTCGTTCACCTTCTCGCAAGGCCAGTATGCGCGCCTGGGCTTGTTTTCGCTCCTCCTCGTCCTGGGAAGAAAGCAGGCCCAGCTCCAGGTAGATGTCGGCCAGGGGCAGGCGGGGGGCGCGCTTCAACTGGACGATGCCCCGAAAGTCGTGCCATTCCAGCTCTTTGACCAGATCCTCGCGATAGCGGGTCTCGATAGCGGCGGCCTGCTCCGGGGTCAGTTCGGCCTGCGTCACGGCCACCAACAGCGCCCGGCCGGTCTCGGTGTGGATCACCAGGTTGTCCAGCGCGGCCAGATGGGCCAGCGCGGCCCGCAGGAGATCGCGCTGCGCGGCCCGGTCAGCGTAGGCGATAGGGGCCTGCCAGTCGTCCAGAGCGACGAGTTGGGCGCGGATGGCGGCCAGCAGGGCCGCGAGTTCCCGCTGGTGGCTACGGGGCCACCCCAGTGCCTGCATCAGGTCCGGGGGCGGGTCGGCCTCGGGGTCGGTAAAGGCGAGCACGCCCCGGGCCACCTGGCGGCGCAGCGCGTCGTTCCGCTCCGCCGTCAGCCGGTTCAAGCCGACCCGCGTCAGCCAGTGGACGAGGTCGTCGGCGTCGTCGGTGGGTGCGCCGGCCTGTTTCAACGCGGCCCGGACCGCCTTTTGCAAAGCCTGGTCGTCCTTCGCCTGCGCGTAGCCGCGCTGGACCCACGTTTTCAGCCGTTCGGTCGCCGGTCCCAGCGCCGGTTCGAGGACGCCCTTGTCGAGCAGTTTGCCGCCGACTTGGACCAATCCCTGGGCCAGGGCGACGGCCAGTAGTGTGATCGCTTCCATCGGTGCTCCTTCCTTTGGTGGTTACACGCCGGGCCGATAGTGCTCACTTCCCCTCCAGACGACGGGGACGTAGACGTTTTCCATCCCCCGCGCCGCGCCGGTCGAATCGGGCATCGCCAGATTGAGCACGACCTCGTACCCGGCAGCGAGGATCGCGTCCATCATCCGGTCCGGTCCAAAAGCACAACAACTTTCTCCGCCAACGACCGTCCCTGTGCTTCTACCTCCGCTAGCCCGCCACGCAAGTCCAGTGTCAAATACCGCACCCGCACGTCCCCCGGACCGCGGATCGTCATCACCCCGCTCGGCGCTCCCTCGTGGGCCGGATGGACCAACACGCCCTCCTGCAAGCCCAGCGCGTGGCAGTAAGCCAACATCTGGTAGATGTCGTCCTGGGCCGCCGCCAGCTTGTACTTGGCATCCAACACCAACAGCGGTGTGCCCTGCCAGGTGAGGATGACGTCGGGTTTGACCTCGACTTGCCGACTCACATCTAGGTAACGCGACCGCTGCTCCAATACTTGCACGTTCCACGCCCACGCCGTCTGCCGTAGCACAACTCCCACATACCGCTCGAACAACACGTCCATATCAACCAAATAGGCCAGGAATGGTTCCTCCCCCGCCGTGCCGCTGAACGTCAGGTGATCGAGCAATAGGCGGGCCAGTGCCAGCGCCGGCCGGTACGGGTCGTTCAGTCGGTGAAACGATAACCGCTCGAAAAGCTGCCGCGCCTCGGGATCCAGCGTCACACGTGACAGCGCGCCGCTGACCCGGCGCAGCCGCCCAGCCAGGCTAGTTTCCTTGTAGCGATAGGGCTGCAAACAGAACGTCGTCCAACGGAGAATGCGGTTTTCTTCCACATCGGGGGTAAAGTGCGAATAAGCGCAGGCGTGCCGATCCCGCAGGGCAGGGCGGCGGTGAAGGGTCTCAGCCATCAGCAAGCGACCCCGCACTGCCACCAAGTCATCTACGATGGATCGGTACGCGCGTAGAACACCCCGCGCGATCAAGTCCTCCACCTGGGTCGCAAAGATGCGCACGACGAACTCGAAAAGCGCCGTCACGTCAGTGTAGGCCTGGGGATCCTCGCGGAGAAACTCGCGGGCCGGGTCGTAGACCGCTGCCAGAAGGGCAAACAACGTCTCAATCGTCACCTTCGGTTCGATGACTAGAGTGCGTCCGCCAGGCAGGGTCACAAACCCCACCTGGGACCCCGTCCGCATCTCGTAGCGGCCCGGCTCGTAGGTCGGCCAGATGGTGATAGCTGGGGATAGCTCCCGCCGGATCAACGCCGCCTCCTCCGGCGACAGGGCCACCGTCTGCTTCTCGTGCTCGTGCAGCCGAATCTCGCCGCTCATACCTGGCCCAGCGCCGCCTTCAACGTGACCAGTCGGTAGGCCTGTAAGCGATCCGGCTGGCGGTAGAAATACTCCTCCAGGGTCGGCGTGATGCTGTGCTCCCAGATCAGCCGCAGCCCGACCTCGTCCAGATCGTCCCGCATAAAGTGGCTGTGCCCAATATGGAGATGCCACTCGATGCCATCCTCCTCCAGTTGTTGGTTGACCAGGTCAAGCAGATCAGCCGTCCAGGCCAAGCCGCTCTCGACGAAGTAACGGCGCAGGATGTCCGGGTCAGGTTTCATAGCGATGAAATGGAACCGCCGCCGTAAGGCGTGATCGACCAAGGCAATTGACCGATCGGCAGTGTTCATTGTCCCCAGCAGGTAGACGTTCGACGGGATGGCGAATCGTTCACCTGAGTAGGGCAGCACCACCGACTCGCGGCGGTATTCCAAAAGGTAGAGCAGCTCGCCCAGTATACGTGGCAGTTCGCCGCGATTGATCTCGTCCAGGATCAGCACGTATCGCCGGCGAGGATAGATGCGGGCCTGCTCACAGAACCGGCGGAAGAGCCCTTTCTTGACCGGGTAGCTCAGTTCGTGCTGTCCGTCTGCCCTCTCGACGGACTGCGGGCGGATGCCCTCGACAAATTCCTCGTAAGCATATGACGGGTGGAATTGGACGACATGGACATCACCGCCGGGTTCAGCCGCTGCATCGACCCAGTAGCGGGCGAATTGGCGTGCTACCCACGTCTTCCCTGTCCCCGGCGGTCCATAGAAGACAAGTTGCTTCTTTTCTCTCAACAACAGCTCCACTTCCTGCCAAAAACCGACGTCAAGGAATGTGTCGGCGCACAGATCCTCTAATTCATACCGTTCTTCGTCCTCATCCTCTTCCTCAACCAGGTCTGGGATAGGCGGGAGCTCGGTCACATCCTCCGCTGTGACAAAGCGATAGATGGGATAGAGGGCCTGGAAGAGGGCTTCGACCTCATCGGCCAGATCGGATCCATAGAGGACCGGCGCCTCAGCCGGATACCGGCGCTGAATGTCGATCAGTTCGGCTTCAAAGAGCGGGGCCAGGTCGTCGACCGTTGTGACACTCAAAGTCTCTTTCTCTAGTACACCGTGCCGCTCAGCCGTGGCGATGTGAACATCCTCAGGCAGGTCGCCCAGCAAATGCAGAAAGAGGTCTGCATAGTGCTCCAAGTTGTATCGGAAACGATCCAAGATGTCGGATCCTCGCGCTCCGGCAACGCAGAGACCCACATTGATGTGGGTCGGATGGACGTTTACAAAGAGCTGGGCGTCGGTCTGTTTGCTTCGTCCCTGACGGTAGAAAGCGCCCCACAGGTAGGGGTGATAGGCTCCCTCTTCGTCAGGGAAACGCTTGCGAAAACCGGCCAGCACCTTGCCGAACTTGACCTCGGTCTCAAAGAGCGGATCCATCTCCGCCACGGCTGGTGCAACAGCTTTGAACAACTCGCGCAGCGGCTCCCGCAACATGCTCTGATAGCGCTTCTTATTTGCCCCGCCATCCTGGGCCATCCAGTCCTCGGTGTTATTTGCCGACAGCTCTTGAAGAAAGCGGAAAGTATCTTCAGTGAAACCCGAAAACGTCGGTTCTGCAGGTGGAAAATTAGCAATTCGCCAGAGGATGATGTCCAACTCCTGCGGTTTCAGATCATACTGGGTTCGAAACTCGTTGACGGTGGCATTATAGTGCCGGTAGCCCCGAGCCGTGCGCACCTTGCCTGGCTCAAACCCTGTTGCAACTTGCAGACCTTTGGACATAATCGGCAGCCAGATGCAATAAGACTCGGGATGTTTGAGATAGAGAATCGCTGTGGGGAGAGAGATACCTGCGCCGCTGACCTCGAGTTTTGCCCAGAACGCATCGAGGAGTTCATCCAGTTCTTCATCGTCGGCGCGCCATAGACGAGCGACCCAGGCGTTGAACCCGTCCAATGTTTTGACCATCAGATTGACCTGGTGGCCGTAAAACGCGGGCATAAATCGGTTGTGACACAAGGCATCGTTGTGCCAATCCGCGCTCAGGTCGGCCAGAAACTGGGCTAGATCATCTTTGTCGAATGCACCGAGTTTTTCTTCCAACAACACCCGCGCCCGTGCCTCCCATTCCTGTCGCACCGCAATCCGTTCAGGGGATATGTCCTCTTCCCGCCAACGAACAATCCGCTCGGCCCAAACGCCAGATCGTTCAAGCCTTTCTTGTTGTTCGGACCAGTATATAAACAGATCCGTCAGCAGGTAATCCGCCGGTCGGCCCATTGCCTCAGCCAATGCCCGGCGCATGTCAGCTATATGACGTCCGGCAGCCAGGTACTGTTCGCCCAGATCCCCTTTCTTGCCCCAGGGCAACTCGTCCTTGATATCTATTCCCTGCGCAGAGAAAAAGCTGCGCACCGGCTTGTTCCACAACCAGTACCGATCAGGGAAACGAAGAGCCAATATCTCGGAAAGATAAGCCGGGCCAATCCAGGGCAACGCTTCACGCAGTTCGTTGCAGTCGGCTGCCGTCAGCCCAGTCTCTGCCCGGCGGACCAACTCGGCCAACGTCTCTTTCAGTTGGGGAAATCGTTCGTCATTCTCCCCGAATAACTCGCGGAAGAGCCGCACGCGCCCCCGCACACCGTACCAGGCGTCGGTATCGCGGAGCAAATCCTCTATTTCCTCCCGGCTCAAGCCAGGGATGCGGTCAAGTTGCAGCAACTGCTGTGCTGTTTCCTGGCGGCGTCTGTGCTCTTGCTCGTGCTCCTTCAAGAAAGGATCACTAGCCAATGCCTCCCGAAAACGCTGAAACGATGGTTGAAGCGCTGTCGTGTCCATAGGGATTACCCCTCCATATCCACATCCGCCTCGTCGAGCGGCTCTAGCACGGCGTTGCGCAGCCAGGTCGGGTCGAAGCCGTCCGTCTTGTGCGCCTCGACGATCACCCGCAGGCATCCAGCCGCGTCGGCCAGGTTCGCCAGGGCCTGGGTCGCGGCGTAGAGCTGCGGCCGTGTCATCCGCATCGCCAGGCGCACGGCCGTCTGCGGCGGCTCGCCGGGCTGCGGAATCAGCGGGACGATGGGGGCCGGTCCGACCAGTTCGGTTGGCGGGGAGACTGACTCAACCTCCGCGAGGACCTCTTCCTCGATCTCGATGGACGATGGCAGGACGATGAAGCCGTTCGCCAGATCCACGTCGGGGAGGGCGACGCCGACCCGCGCCGCCTGCGGACTGACCAGGTACGCTCCGTCCTCCCGCAAGCGGTCTACTTCCTCCTTCCCGGTCCAGCCGAGATAGCCAAAGACGCCTCCCTCCACGCCTTTGACGATGGCCTGCCGCAGCGCGGCGACGTTCTCCAGGCGTGGGAAGCCCAATACACTGTAGAACGAGTCCACGATCTGGCCCGTGGCGACGGCCTGGACCGGCTCATCCCCCCTCCCCAACCGCATCAACTCGACGATCTTTTCCGGCGTGACGGTGGCAAAGAGACGCGGCGGCGGGATTTCGATCAGCAGCTCGACCAGCCGCTCGTGGAGGCCGGTTGACGCCAGCGGCCGCCCGGCCAGGGAGACCTTTTCGACGCCCAACCCCTCCTCACCCATCACCGGCAGCCAGACGGCCTGGTAGAGGTTGCGGATCGCCGACTCGAACCGGGTCTGCTCGCTCTGCTCCCGCTCTTTGAGCTGCTGCATCTGGGCCGTGGTCAAGTTGAAGGACTTGCGCTTGGTCCGCACACGCTCGATCGCCTTGAGGTAACGGACTGCCCGCCGCAGCGGCTCGATCTGATCGCGCTCCGGCACGACCAGCCCCAGCCCGTTCCGATAGCGGCGATGGGTTTCGCCGTGCTGACTGAACAGCTCCCGCGCCTTCTCCTCCTGTACCGCCTGGCCCTGCAGCCCCACGTCGAGGGGCAGGTAAGCCAGCAGGAAGCGTGGCTCGCGGTCGGGGATCGCAGCGCTGTCCCGGGGCCAGAGGATCGCCGCCGTGCGTCCCGCCAGGCGGTTGCGCAGCTCGTCCTCGATCGCTTCCTCCACCTCCCCGGGCTTGACGTGCTGCAACTGATCCTCCAGCACCTGGGTGACATTGGGCGTGGTCTTGAAGAGGTAGTGTACCCCGTCATAGTGGAGAAAGAGGCACTGGTCGCGCAGCTCCTTGAGCACCGCCTGGGCCGTGAGGCTGTCCAGGTCCGGACCGATGACCGCTGCCAGCAACTCGCTCTCGGTCACGCCGCCAGCCGAGGGTTCTTCTTCCCCCTCACCGGTCTGGAGCAGCCCGCCGAAGGAATAGGTCAGGATCGCCGTGGCGATGCGCAGCGCCGGGCGGACCCCGCTCAGGCTAGGGTGCTCCCGCTCCAGCCGCTCGTCAATGCGCGGCACGCGGGCGTTGGGGCCAAAGAAATCCCGCTGCAGCACCGCCTTGAACGGCTCGCGCTGGCCCACTTCGGTGAAAAAGGCGTGGGCGACGTCGTCATCGGCGACGGGGACGTCGCCGGGGCCCAAGAGCGGCCCGGCCTGGGCCTCCCGCTTGAGCGTGTGCAGGCAGACGGCCAGGAAGCGCAGCGCGCCGCGGGTGCGCTGGAAATCGGGCAGCGAGGCCCAGCGCTCGGTCATGATGTCGATCAGGGCCGGGTGGAAGGGATAGGCAGCCGCGATGCGGTCCTGGAGCGCCAGCCGGTCGTCCTCCGCAACGCGGCGGGCGGCCTCGTCCACGGCGTGGGCGGCCCGACTGCGCGTGATCTCGGCCGCGTAGGCCTCCGCCGCGGCCTCCACCACGGAGGCATCTGGCAAGGCGGACAGCAGCCGGCGGCGCAGCACGGACAGGATCTCGTCCCCCACCACCGGCTCCCGCTTGGCATCCACCCGCGAGGTGAGGTGGTCGAGCATCTTGAGCAGCGCCTCGTGACCAAAGGCCTCGTGGACGCTGGCCTGCAAACTGTAGACGAGGACGGCGTGCTTCGTCCCGGCGACCTCCACCGAGAGGGTTTGGAGAAAATCTTGGGTCAGCCGGCCGAGGGTGGAATCTTCCACCCGCTCAGCCGAGACCCGCTCCAAGTACTTGAGCACCTCGTCCAGCAGGATCAGCGTCGGCTCGCCGCTCAGCATGTCGGCGATGACGTCGCCGCCGGGGGAGACCCGGTTCTGGTCGTGGTAGGCGACCAGGTCATAGCAGCCCAGTTGGACGGCCAAGAGTCCCCACACGGTCTGCACCCGCTGACCGCCGACGACCCGGCCGCGGACGTCGAATTTCTCGCCGTCAAAGACAGCCACGCGGACCGCGCCGGGGGCGGGCAGTTCGACTTCCGGGAACACCGCCGCCAGGGCCGCACGATCGTGGGCGGCGTGGTAGAGGGCGGCCAGGGTGTGGGACTTGCCACCGCCGAAGGGGGAACGAAGCTGGAGCACCCGGTCGCCTGTGCCGCCGGCCAGCCCGCCCAGCACGTCCTCCAGCAAGCGGCGCAGGCCGGAGGTCAGGTGGGTGGCGGCGAAGAAGGCGTCAGCCCGGCGGTAGACCTCGGGGACGTTCTGGTCCCCGGCCACCAGCGCGCCCAGGTCGATGGCATAGGTCGCCACCGCTGTGTCGCCCCGCTCCACGTCGGGGTGGAGATGGACGGCCTGAGTCCACGGCAAGAGAGATGGATTGGTCATGGTTCACCTCGTGCGAATAGCGAATGGCAAACGGAGAATGTGCGATTACGGTCCTTTCAAAGCCTGGCGCAGTTCGGCGACGGCGGCGTCGAGGTAGTGCAGTTGACGATCTATGACGCCGGCGAGCTGCGGCGTGAAAAAGATCTCGTCCAGGTAGAGCAGCTCGAGCTTGGTGCGGTAGGCGTCGCGGAGGAGAGCGAGCACCCGCTCGTGCTCAGGGCTGCGGGAGGAGACGACGAGGAGCTTGCCGGCGACATCGGCACCTTCGACCCGGTCAACTAGGAAAAAGAGGCCGTTCTTGAAATTGGCGACGAACTCGGCACGGGCGGTATCGAGATCGAACTGACCGGAGCGAGAGCCGCCCCAGCTCTTGAGCTCGGCCAGGTAGCGCTTGCCCTGCCGATCCAGGAGAAAGTCGGGCTGGAGCCGGCTGCGGCCCTCCAGGTGACGGCGGATGGCCGTCTCGTCCAGTGCCGGCCCTAGCCGCTTGTGCCCATCGAAGAGGGCGTTGACCACGCGCTGGATGTCGGCGCGGCCGACGAGGGCCGGACGGCGCAGCACGCGGTAGCCGGCCACGCGAAAGTATTCCTCGACGATCGGCTCGTAGAAATTGGGGTAGCCCTGAATCCAGTAGCGAAAGGCGGCGATTTGGTCGGGCGACCACACGGTCATGCTACTCCTCCCCTGCCAACCGGAGAACCTGAGCGATCAGTTCGGCATCCAAATAAAGGCCAGCATCCTGCAAATCGCCCAGCAGGGCAGACAGGTCAGAAACGAGACGTCGCTCTTTGGCAGCCAGCAGTACCCCCCAAGGGGTATTATTGGCAATGACTGGCCTGTCGTGCATGGCGCAGGTCCTCCTCAATCTCGTCAGGCGTTTCACCAAAGGGGGAGAGACCGTACCGGCCTAGCAAGAACATAAACGTGACGCGGGGGACGCCCGCCAGGCGGGCAGCCAGCCCGGTGCTGAGCTTGCCCATCTCGTACAGTTTGACGGCCAGCAACAAGCGAGCCTCGGTCTCGAACTCGTCAGAGTCTTGCTGCAAGGCCCAGAGCACATCAGCAGGATATTCAATCGTCAACACGTTTTCCATCACACTATCTCCTACGAATGTCAAGTCCCGGTTTGCCCAAGCCCGAGCAAGACCTCGGCGAGGGGTTCGGCTGAGGTTCACCCCAAGCCCTCGGTCGAGCCGTTCGAGAGTCCAGCCGATGACTCTAGACGAGTTTGGGAGTCCGATCACCTCGATGCTCACACCATCGGCCCGCGGTGCGCCTCGATCAACGACCGCCAGTTCGTCGTCAGCTTGCGCAGCGCCGAGGCCTCCGCCCCCCGCGCCGCGACCAGCGGACGCCCGCCGCCGTTGCCGTTCCCCGCCAGCGTCTGACCGGCCAGCGTCTGCGCCACCAACCGCAGCCGCTCGACATCCGGGCGCGCCTCGTCCAGGTAGGCCGGGATCAGCGCCGGGCGGTGCTCCACTAACCACAGCAGGCGGTGCAACACATCTATCAGCGGCGGCAGCTCGTCCGCCCGCGGCAGGCCCAGGTCCTCGTCCTCGCCCCGCTCGGCAAAGTCGCGCAACCGGTACTTGCCCTTCTTTTTCTCCATCAGCGGGTTCGACCCCGCCGTCAGCCCGCCGGGACCGTCCAACTCGACCCGCTGCGGATAGGCAAAGACGATCGCTTCGCCGGCATCGAGAGTGGCGTGGCGGTAGGCGTACCGCCAGAGGACGTAGAAGCGAGTGATCGCGTCGACGCGGCCCATCCCGGCCTTGCTGACGCCAAAGAGCTTTTCCAGCAGCGTCTCCAGCACCACGCCCTCGACCTCGGCGAGGAAGGAATCGGCGGGGACCGGCTCACCGTTGGCATACTCGACGCGGGCGTAGCGGGTGAATGCCCGCAGCCCCGCGCCGACGCAGGCGATGACGAGGTCGGCCCCGGTGACGCCCTGGGCCCACAGCCGCTCCACCCGCTCGCGGACGATGCGGTCGAGGTCGGGCCGCACCTCGCGCTCGTAGGAGCCGGTCTCGTCCCCCTCCCGCCGCCGCGCGACGAGGAAGATGGAGGAGGCGAGGGAGGCAGAGTCCATTGCCCTCATACGGGATACGTTCTCGGTATCCAGCGGCCAAGCCTCGACGACGGTAAAGTCGGTTGCGCGTAGAGCGTCAACCAAAGTAGCCCAACCCATTGTTGTTTTATGGGCATAGACGATGACTAGTGGCGCGCCTGGCTTGAGCACTCGCCCGGCCTCGGCAAACGCCTGGGCCATCATCTGTTCGTAGAAGGTCTTGGCCACTTCCTTATCCCGCCGGTGCCGCCCGGCATCCATAATCGCCTCTTGCTTCTTCGGCGTGAGGGGCGACGAGAAATGTTCCGGGTAGAGATGGCCGATGCTCCGCTTGAGCCAAACAAAGAAAAAGTCTGACAGATCGGAATAGGGTACATTATCGTAATAGGGTGGGTCAGTGATGACAGCATCGAAGGCATTTGTCTCAAATGGGAGTTCGACAGCGGAACCACGGAAAACCGAAGCAGGCACTCCTGTGCCTTCAGTTAAACGGATACTGTCGAGGGCTCTGATAGCATGCACAACCCAACTACCTGCGCTTTCACCTGTAGGAATGTTTTCACCGAAATCCCATAGCATTTGGACTGCTTGTCGACTAAATAGGGCTCGTGAACATTGTGCTACAGGTTCCCATCGGCAAAATGAGTTATTGGCATCGGCAACCTTGTCTAAAGTCATAGCTAGATATGTTACCAGAGACTTTGCCCGCCCCTCATCGTAGCCCCGGTGCAGCATCTCAGCATAGGCAAGCTGGACGTACTTGGTGAAAGTTAACAAGGCCAACATCTGGCGAAGGGTGAAGAGATCGCGCCAATGATTGAAGCCATAAAGCTTGACAAAGAACGCGCCCCTTGCGTCCACCAGAGGCAAGGGTTCATCCGGCACTTCTAGCGCTGTCTTGGTACATAGAGCCTTGATGCGTTGCTGGATGGCCTCCCCGTCGGGAAGGAGCACCGGGCTCAGGTCGTCGAGGCCGAGATACACCCTGCCTTGCTCCTCGGGATGCGTATAAACCACCGCCATCGGCTGCTCGCCGATGCGCCCGGACTGCCCCTCGGCCTTGACATAGTCGCTGTCGGCCACGGTCCCACAGAAGGGACAGGGGGCGTTGCCGCCACGGCTGCCGCTGGCGGGGTCGAAGCCCAGACCCTTGGCCGTCGTCGCCTCCACTACCTCGTAACGCACCGTCTTTTCGCCCGGCGGCCTGTCCCGGTTCGTCTCGGCGTCGGGCCGCAGGGCCACGTAGCGGCCCTTTTTCTTGCACAGCCACGTCTGCCGCGCCAACGGCACGGTCCCGCCGCAGGCCGGGTTCTTGCAGCGCACGGTGCGCGTCCACAGGTAGGCCACGGGGG
>Ga0209614_1001586_pt1 | contig 16524 bp, 10 predicted proteins | sample BlaSprsedimmetaG_FD_185484 | JGI IMG/M metagenome (GOLD analysis project Ga0209614, IMG submission 185484) | Hot spring sediment bacterial and archeal communities from California, USA to study Microbial Dark Matter (Phase II) - Blank Spring... ... | reverse complement strand
CTGAGCCACAGATTGCCGTGAGCGTACAGGACACCCTGTGTTTTGAAGAAGGGACGACCTTTACTATCAGCACCACCACCCCGAGTGAGAACACCACCGGAGAATGGGTGTACGATGTCACAGCCACGGCCAGTGATGCCTCGGTTAGCGGCTACAGTGACCGCAGTGATGAGACGTTACTGAGTTTTACCAACAACCTGGTTAACAGCAGCAACGATGTACAGTGGGTAGACTACACCTTCACGGCCAAAATACTAGACCCAAGAGGCAGCATAGGCTATTGCACCGATGGAGTGGTAGACACCACCATCCGCATATACATCAACCCTGAGCCACAGATTGCCGTGAGCGTCCAGGACACCCTGTGTTTTGAAGAAGGCACGACCTTTACTATCTCGACGACCACTCCCAGTGGCAACACCACCGGGGAATGGGTGTACGATGTCACGGCCACAGCCAGTGATGCCTCGGTCAGCGGTTACGGTGACCGAACGGATGAGACAGTCTTGAGCTTTACCAACAACCTGGTTAACAGCAGCAACGATGTACAATGGGTAGACTACACCTTCACGGCCAGGATCCTGGATCCGCGGACCGGGTTGAGCTACTGCACTGACGGAATAGCTGATACCACGATAAGGATCTGGATCAACCCGCAGCCCCGCATCTCCGTTACGGTTGCTGAAGACACCCTGTGCAACAATTGGTTTGTCAATCCGTTAACCATTTCCACCCCGAATACTGTGATTGGTACCTGGGCCTATGACTTGGAAATTGACCTTCCGGCAGGAGTGACCCAAACCCTTAATGAAGGTTCAGACAGATTGGATATGAGCCCTGAGGATGTCCTGACCAATCATACCGATACCTTTAAAATGGTGGAATACAGGTTTATTCCAAAGATCATTTCCCCATCAACTGCCATCGATTACTGTCTGGACGGAGTGGCCGATACCATCAGGGTATGGATTAATCCAACCCCAAAAGTGAACATTACGATTATGGATACCATAGCCTGGGATCGTATTTGTAATGATTCGCCTATCCGGATCCTGCTGGAAACGCCAACTGTTCTTACCAGTGGTGAGGTGACGTTTGATTTTGTTTCTGTGGCGAATGACAGCATCTCCGGGAATTCGGAAACGGGATCCGGATTAACTGACGGATACCTGATAGATGATCATCTGATAAATACGGATAATGTGGTGGATACTGTCTGGTATACTTTCACTCCACGGGCTCTGGATCTGCCCTGTGCGTTCGACGGACCGGAAGTGATGTTTGAACTTAAGGTAAATCCGGATCCTCTTCAGTCTCTGATCAAAACGGCGGATAATTCATGTTATGGTTACAATGAAGGGGCTATTGACCTGACTGCAGCTATAGGGACAGGCCCTTATAATGTATTCTGGTATGACGGACCGGAAGGCTTTGAACCCACGCATGATGAGGATTTGTTTAATCTGGTCTCCGGAAGATATTATGTTTCCGTTACAGATGCCTATGGATGTTATAATGAAAATAATGTCGTAATTAATGAACCTTCACAGATTGATGTTGCTGTCAATGCAACACGAAAAGATCCTAACTACAATTATCATGTTAGTTGTCCGGGCGGCAGTGACGGCGAGCTTCAATTCAGGTTCCCATATGTACAGAATCCGCCATTCAGCTATTACATATATAATTCAGCCAATGATACCCTATTAAGTGACACACTCAATCAAACTTTCCTGCCAAACACGCCTGTTTCCGGATTACCTGCTGACATATACTATGTAGCCATTATTGACTCCATGGGATGTCATAATGTTGCTACAGATACACTGTATAATCCGCCTCCAATAGAAATGGAATTTGTGAAAAAACAGTATTCGGGATATGATGTTTCCTGCCGGGGATGGAGCGACGGGGAGATCACCGACGTGATCATTACCGGCGGGTATGATGTTTATGAGGATTATTACTGGTACACCTATGACGGATCTACGCTAACGCAGACTCATGAATTGCTGCAGGATTCACTCAGTGCAGGAACCTATTATTTGCAGGTGACCGGGAAGTTCGGTTGTATTGCCCTTGATAGTGTGATCCTGGAAGATCCTCCGGGAATCGAACTGACAGATACAGTGTTTACGAGGTATAGCGGAGGTTATGAAATTTCCTGTGCCGGAGCGTCCGACGGAAAAATTGTTCCGTATTTTGAAGGGGGGACCGGTGATTACGTGTTTGAATGGAATGGACCCAATGGATTTTATTCTACGGAAGATTCTGTTTATGACGTGCCGGCAGGTCAATATGATCTCAGGGTAACCGACCTGAATAATTGTTATCTTGATTTCACCTTCTTCCTGGATGAACCCCTGCCCCTGAGTATCGAAGCAGACACCTCTTCCTCTCCCGATGGTAATTATCATATCAGTTGCCATGAAGGGAATGACGGATGGATTGATCTGACAGTAACCGGAGGCGACGGTAATTACGTTTATGAATGGCAGGGGATGGAAGGAGTGAATCAATCGCGGGTTGAAAACCTTACTGCAGGAACATATCATGTGACCATTACCGACGGAAACGGTTGCCAGATCGAAGCCGATTATGAGCTCACAGAACCTCCGCCGCTGGAAACAGAGATCGTTGCCACAGGAATTACCTGCGATTCGCCGGGTCAGGATAATGGCAGTGCCGATCTCACTGTTACCGGAGGTTCGGGAGAAGGAACCTATATTTTCCAGTGGACAGGCCCCGGTGGCTTCTCAGCCACTACCGAGGATATTACCAACCTGGTTGAAGGATGGTACACGGTGGTGATTACCGATGCCAATAATTGCCAGATCATCGCCGAAACATTAATCGAGCCCCCGGCTCCGCTTATCTTCCATACCACTGTGTCAGATTATCTTGGAAGGCAGATCAGTTGCAATGGTGAGGATGACGGGTACATTCAAATTGAAATGGAAAGCGGTACTCCTCCCTATGTGTTCAGCTGGAGCGGACCTGATGGATTTTCTTCTTCTGATCAGAATATAGATCACCTCGTTGCCGGTGAATACCACCTAATCATCACTGATGACAAGAATTGTGTAGGGGATACCATAATCACAATGGAAGAGCCTGACCCTCTGGTTATTACTTTTGACCATTCCCGGTCCATCGATGGAAATCACCATCTGAATTGCTATGGAGATACCACAGGCTTTATCAATGCCTTAGTGAACGGGGGAACCGGTGAATACGCCTACTTATGGGGGAATGGGCATACCGGGCCTGAAAGGAATTATTTGGGAGCAGGAATTTACACACTGACTGTAACCGATGAAAACGGTTGTGTGGAAGAAAATGCCGACACCCTGATCCAGCCTCCGGATCTGGTGGTACAGGTTGATACAGTCAAATCCCTATGTCCTGATTACCCTGATGGAAGCATAACCCTTTATGTTTCGGGCGGAGTGGAACCCTATACTTATGAATGGTCAAATAATGTGTTTGCTCCTGAAAATGAAAACCTCAAATCAGGTACTTACGAATATCTTGTGATTGATTTCAACGGCTGTGAAGTGAGGGATGTAGTGGAACTTGAGTCTCAGCGCCCATATTGTCTCCAGATACCAACGGCCTTTTCTCCGGGTAGCAGTTTTGGTATTAACGATACCTGGGAGATTGGAATTTCCGATGGTGCTGGACATTATGTGTCGGGAGGAAGCTTGTTTGAGTTGTATCCTGATGCGATTGTTGAAGTATATGACCGCTGGGGCCGGCTCGTATTCTGTTCTGAGAGAGGGTATCCGGTTCCCTGGGATGGCACCTACAGGGGAACCCCATTGCCTATGGACAGTTATCATTATGTAATCAATCTGCATAACGGAACACCGGCCATCACCGGAAATGTAACCATTGTAAAATAGAAGCGGATATTCATACGTTTGTTTAAAGCATTGAAAAGGTTTATCTACATAGGGTGTTTTCTTACACTGCTGATTCAGAACGGACAGAGCCAGCAGCTTCCCCTGTACAGCCAGTACATGATGAACAAGTACATGCTGAATCCGGCTATTGCCGGAAGCGAAGGCTATACCACCTTTTCATTGACCGCAAGGGAACAGTGGCTGGGATTCGACAATGCTCCCCGCACCCATGCCATGAGTTTTCAAACCCGTTTGCTGAAGCGGAGCTATATCATCAAATCACGCAATGTTCGGAAAAAAACCTTCAGGCCCAGCAGGAGCGGCCGGGTTGGACTCGGAGGTTATATTTACAACGACCGGAACGGACTGGTCAACCGAACAGGCGTTCAATTCAGCTATGCCTATCATATCAGGCTGGATATGTCGCAGTTGTCATTTGGTCTCGCCGGCTCGGTTTTCCAGTTTAATCTGCTGGATGAGCAGATCCGTTTCTGGGACCCATCAGAACCCCTGGTCTATGACGGTTCTACCCGCCGGGTACTGATCGTTCCTGATGCCAGCTTTGGAGTTTATTTCAGTACCTACGAATTCTATGCAGGCTTTTCCGCTGCCCAGTTGTTTCAGTCATACCTCAAGATCGGTCACCAGTCATTCGACAACTACCGGTTAATGCGACATTATTTCCTAACAGCAGGATATATCTTTGATCTGGGCCACGATTTTGAACTGGAGCCTTCTCTGTTGCTGAAGACAACTGAGCAGCTTCAATATCAGTTAGATATCAATACCAAATTGTTCTATCGTCAGGATCTCTGGCTGGGGGCCTCGTTCCGTACGGGGAGCTCTTTGATCCTGATGGGTGGATTCAGGGTAAACCAGATATATTTCGGTTACGCATTTGATTATACCCTTTCCAATATCATGAAATACAGTATTGGCACCCATGAATTTATGGTAGCCCTGAAGCTTGGTGACAACGCCCGGCGGTACCGGTGGATCGAAAGATACTGAGAAATTTAATCCTGTTTTTTCATTTTTTTGAATTGTCCAGGCCAGTGATGGGGATTCTTCCATTTGTTCCATGCCTCCCGTAGTCGCTGTAATTCAATATGTTCGTAAAAGCCCAGAAAGTACAGTATAACGGGGAAAGACACGATGCACAGACTTTTCACAAGCAATCTGATCCATAATACACAATTCTGGGATAACAGCGCTGCTCCAAGTAACACACCCGCCAGGACAATCATTTTCAGGATTTTTCCCAGTTCATAAGGAATTCTGTAATGACGCTGGGCTGCTTTCATGATCAGAACAAAATAAATTCCCTGTGTGATGAGGATGGCCACCGCGGCACCTGTGGAACGGAAAAAATAAACCATGATCACCGTCAGAACCATGTGGAATACCATCATTCCTGCAACAATTCCTGCAATAATGCCGGTTTTTCTGGTGATATGAAGGCCGGTCATCGCAATGTCCCTCATCATGCCGAAAAGAATGGCAAACGATATAAAGGGAACTATGCGAAATGCTTCCCAGTAATCTGTGTTTCTGGAAAGAAGCTTTATGGCTTCTTTTCCGAACAGGGAAACAAAAAGAATGACAGGGATCACGGTAAATATTCCGTAGGTCAGGATTTTTGAATAAAATCTCTTATGGTCAGGATCGTTGATCTTTTGAAAAATGACAGGTGTAACCGCCAGCATAATGGAACTGACGACGAATACCTTGATGGTATTAGCGACCTTGAAGCCCAGATTGTAAATACCCACTTCTGAAAAATCAGTGAGAAACCGCAGGGTATACCGGTCGGTGATGTTGATTGCCAGAGAGGAAACCATGGTGGCGACCAGGGGCATACTGAAAACGAGCATTTCCCTGAGAATTTGCCAATGAAATTTTGGCCGTGCATTCCTGATGATGTACAAGGCAACAAAGGCGAAAAAGAACAAATGTCCTATGATATGAGCTTCGTACACTCCTTCCACCTTTTTTCCCAGTACGGCCACAAAATAAACGGTTAATATCAGATTTACAGAAAGTCTGATCAGATTGGAAAGCGAGTAAAGCAAAGCCCGGTTCTGAAGCCTCATCAGGGTGAGTGGGATTACCCCCAGCGCTTCCAGGGCGGATGTAATGAGCAACAAACGGAACAGGTAAGTATACTGAGCCTCTCCCAGTACGAATCTGGCAAGTACGGGTGTAAAAGGCCACAATGCCAGAATCAGCAGGGTGCTGACAGAAAAAACAAATACCAGAATGGTGAAGAAGATCGATCGCTGGTGGGGAATATAGGGTTTGTCCCAGTACCACCTGAAAAAAGCAGAAAAAAGACTCAGGCCGAAAAGGGCAACCAGCAACTGGATGGTAATCTCCACCACACCCAGAACACCGTATTCGGCCGTGGTAAAATGGCCCGTATACAGTGGAATCAGGACAAATCCCACCAGTTTGACAGAGATGTTGCCCAATCCGTAAATCAGGGAATTTTTTACTGTTGATCGTATCTGGTCAAGCATGAACCTGTTTTTTCACGAAGGTTGAAAGGGCCAGTAGCATCCAGGCCTGCCCCCAGCGGATATAGGGAATTTTTGATTTGAAGGGAATTCCGGTAAAACGGCTTTTATGAATGCCGTAATAGAAATATCCTTTTTTACTGCGTAAATGTTCCAGGGTCCAGCTCAGTACTTTTTCAGCACGTGCCCCGGCTTCCGGGAAAGTGTCCTGCAAATCCGAAAGGCAGATAACGGCTTCCGCACACGAATGAATGTCTATCCGGTATTTTCTCAGTGGCATGAGCCTGGGTATCCGTTCGTCTTCAAAGAAATGCTCCATATAATGTTTGTAGCATCTTTCCATGGAACGCCGAATGTCTTCTCTTCGGGTATGTTTCCACAGGGCATGCAGCATTCTGAGAACAAATCCTGTATGGTAATGATCCACGAAACGGGCCGGTTTTTCCGGGGGGCCGTTGTAATCAAAGAATCCGGCAGGGTCCTGGCAGGCAAGGGTATAATTTACTGCTTTATTGCCCATTTCAATCCACCCGTGGTTGTTGGTTGCCTTTCCTACACGGACCAGAAATTCGGCTACAAACAAGTTCAGGTTGTGCACATGATTTATGTACAGAGGTGTATACGAAAAGCAGATGGTTCCCGGGATAGCTTCATTTTTCGGAAGCCCGGCAAGAAAATGGGCAATATTGACGCACTCTTTCAGGTATTGTTCCTGCCCAAGTATTTTGTATGCTCTCCAGAACGCATGTCCTGCGGCAGTGGTGACGATTCCGTTCGGAGTTCCGGCGGGTACCAGTTCATTGGAAAACCAGTCGAATGGATATCCCCAGCCTGATCCGGCGATATGGGGAGCTCTGTTGTTTCCCAGCCATTCGAGACATTCCAGGGCCCGGTTCAGGTAATCTTTTTTGCCGGTGGTTTCATAGAGGTCCAGGTAGGCGGTGGCAAACAAAGCCATGGCCTTGGCATTGATCCGGGGCTGAATACGGAGTAATTTTCTGAAAAACAAAGGGAAATGAGTGAAGCTTTCAAAAATCACCTCCCGCCAGATACGAAAGAGCAGATTATTTCGGCTTTTCTCAGTGATTTTTAAAATGCCTGGTTTGGCCTTAATATCGTAAGGGTCCCAGCCTGCCCAGCCATTTGCGGCAATCCATTGGTCCAGGTTATCAATTGCCGGCTGAATATCTTTATCAATCGCCTGTTTGTTCATGTGCCTTTTGGTTTGTAAACGAAAAACAAACCTCTGAAATAATGCATGGGAAGGATTCTTTTTCTGATGCCGTCTTTCATTTTATACCATACCCTGATCAATCCTTTTTTATCCTGGTATTCTTTTTCCTTTGATTCATCGTAATAGTAGGTATACCAAACCTTACTGTAACCTTTCCGCTCAAGAAAATTACTTAATGTAGCATAGGAAAACCAACAGGTATGCTCAGGGTTCAGCCATTCTTTTTCCAGAATTCCCCTTTTTAACAATTTTAGTCGGGTCCACGACCAGGGATTGGGTGTTGTAATGATCAGGATTGCCTCCCGGTTCAGATAGTTTTTTATCCCCTCCAGGGCCAGACCCGGATTTTCGAGGTGTTCAATCAATTCTCCGCAGACAACCACATCGTATTTATCCTGATGTTCACATTGATCAAGTGCACAAACATCACCGTAATAGCATTCCATATTGTATTTTTCTCTGATGCGGTTTACTTCCTTCCTTAAAAAATCTATTCCAACCAGCTTGCTGGCAACCATACCTATCTTATTGTGCAGCCAGTTGCCTTCTTCAATCAACTTCTGATAAAGGTGAGCATGCTGAATAAATCCCAGGTGAAGAACCTTTTTGTTTTCACACAGGCGGATTATTTCGTCTTTTCGGTATAGGATCTGCCTGTTGAATGAAATAGGGAAGGATATTTTCATTTTTCCTGATTTCAAGCATTATAAACCGTACACATCTTTTATCAGGGAACAGGTGAATTCCTTATTCATTGCTTTTTTCATTCTTAAATAAGCATTTACCGGTTGCTGGTTTTCCAGTTGCACCACCTTTTCAATCATTTCATTAACGTTTCTGTTTTTAAAAAGAATCACTTCTCCGGGCCGTTTGACACAGTCGCTGGCAATTACCGGGACTTCCAGCCAGAGCGCTTCTTTGACCGAAACAGAAGACCCGTCGGTAATGGCCGGTCTTATGAAAACATTTGATAGAAGCATATAGGGCCATGCCTCGGCGGCATTTTCAATAACAAGAACATGATTTTCAATATGAGATTTTTTGATATAATTCAGAAAATATGAATATACATTCTTGTTTCTGATTCCATTGATACATGCCACAAGAAAAATTTTGCGACCTTCCTTGTTAAGCTTGTGAATCATTTGTGCTGCCAGATCAAATCCGTACAAATCCCTGCCCTGATACGATGAAAACCAACCTGTCATACAGATAATAAAACGATCGGGAGAAAAGAAATCACTGTATTGATGAACAACCATATCCAGGGTTTCCGGATTCAGCACAGGTGGCAGAAAGGCATCGGCAATTTTGACTGAAGCAGGATTATATCGGGATACCCTCTCGGCAATCTCTTCATTGACTGCTAGAATGTGTAAGCGGGGGATCAGTTTCCGTAAGATCCACCCTCCGGGATGACTGGATTCAAGGAAATCAAGATGGCTCATCCCGTGCAGATGGATGTATATATTTTTTTTTGCCAATCCGATCAGTCCAAATACCATGCGCAGAATATTATCGGTGGCATGGACATGTATCAGCCTGTATTTTCTGAACAGGAATACCAGCGCTTGGATGTATTTTATTTTCCCATAAAACCTGTAATAACCGGGCTGGGATATTTTGCTGGTGTTGTATAAATCATAGGAATTTTCCGGCAAAAGCCGGGTTATTCGCTGGATATGTATAGAAATACCACCATACGGAGGAGGAAAAGGTCCAATCAGGGCTATTTTTCGTTTATGATCCTGATGGTCTTTCATGTTTATTGTTTATTCTTTGAATGAATCACCATCAATAAATATGCTGGTGAGTCAGTATTTTGCCCTGTAATGAGTATTATTTAATGCTTTAACTTGTTGTTATCTGTAAGGAATGGTAAATAGCTAACAATGTGGCAGCATCCCTGTCCCAGGTATACTTCGCTGTCACCAGCCTCTTTCCGTTTGTGCTCAGGTCTTTGTCACGTTTCGGGTCAAGATTATCAATTATTTCAGCCAGTTTTCCGGGTTGATCATCTCTATAAATATAGCCACAATTTCCTTCATGGATAATTCTTGAAATGGGAGTGCAATCAGAAGCAATCACGGGTTTCCCGGCAAAGAGGTATTGAAACAGTTTGTGTGGTATGGTTGAATCGGTGTGTTCTGATTTAAGATGTGGAATAAGGGCATAATGACATTTTGAAAGAAACTCCAGCATGCAGGTATAGGGCTTTTGTCCGAAGAAAATCACTTTATCTTTAATTTCCAGGTCCTTAACCATTTCCTCCAGGGTTTTGCGGTATCTTCCTTCCCCCAGGACCCAGAATTTCAATCCGGCAGGCTTATGTTTTACCATCGACAGGGCTTTGATAACAACCTGTAGTCCCCGGTGGTAATTCAGGCCACCGGCATAAAATAGAATTAGCTCGTCTTTTGCAGGTTCCTGATAATCACCCCGAAAATGTTCAAGGTTGAGAGTGTTTGAAACCACAAATATTTTTCTGCGATCAATTCCCAGTCCGGCCAACCTTTCTCTGGCCTCATCCACCACCACGATCACACGGTCAGCTTTCCGGCAGTATTCTTTTTCATAGTCCCTCCACTGCCTTGCGGAAGAAAGCAGTTTTCCCAACAGTCCCTGTGTGTGTTCGGCAATATCCAGCAGGGCAGGCCAGTTCTCGTGCAGGTCGAGTACCAGGGGCATACCGTACTTCGTTTTCAGTTCATATCCTACCCGGGCCAGGGGGAGATCGTGCACATGAATCGCATCATACTGGTTTTCCCTGCAGAGCCTGTCCAGGAACGATCGCCAGAAGTTAAAATAAAACGGAAATTTCAGGGCCCCCACACTGCTTTTGTAGAAGAATGTGGAAATGGGCTTCCTGAAAATGCGGGCTTGCTGCCAACGGTCATCCCGCGACTTTCCTTCCCTGGTGTAACATGCCAGATGCACTTCAACCCCTTTTTTCAGCAAGCTCTCCATTTCATTTTCCACCCTCAGGTCAGGTGGAAATTCCCGGTCCAGGACCATCAGTATTTTTTTCGGCTGAGGTTTCATGCCGGTTTATAATTTACGGAGAAGGATCTGTACTATCCTGTTTGCTGTTTTCCCATCCCAGTACTCCGGGATTTTCCCTTTTTTTGTTTTTCCCTCCAGCATGTTCCCGGCCAGCTTCTGTACCCTGTTCAGATCGGTTCCGGCCAGCACATTGGTCCCCTGATCAACGGTTACCGGCCGTTCGGTATTGTCCCTCACTGTGATGCAGGGAACGCCCAGCCAGGTGGTTTCTTCCTGAATGCCTCCGCTGTCGGTAATAACCAGCCGGGCATGGCGGGTAAGGGTGAGGAAATCGATGTAGCCCATGGGTTCGGTAAGGATGACACGGCTTTCCAGCTTGCTGATCAAGCCGTATTGTTCCAGATTGATGCGGGTGCGTGGATGAACCGGGAATATGACTTTCTTACTTTCAGAAAGTCGGTTCAGGAAATTTACCAGTTCGGTTAGTTTTATTTCCAGATCCACGTTGTTCGGCCGGTGGAAAGTAACCAGCACATAATCCCGGGTTCGTAATTCCAGGTTTTTAAGGATGGTCGACTTTTCCGTTTTGGGGAGGTAATGGGTCAAACTGTCGATCATGATGTTTCCCACGGGGTATGTTTTTTCTTCCGGAATCCCCTCCTTTCTGAGATTGGCCAGTCCGCTGGGCTCGCTTACAAAAAGGTATTCGGCCAGTACATCGGTCACCATGCGGTTGATCTCTTCGGGCATGGTGCGGTCGAAACTTCTCAAACCCGCTTCGATATGTGCTATGGGAATACCCATTTTGGAAGCCACCAGGCTGGCCGCCATGGTGGAATTTACATCCCCCGGAACCACCACCAGATCGGGTTTTTCATCCATCAATACTTTTTCGAAGCCTGTCATGATGCGGGCGGTTTGTTCGGCATGACTTCCACTGCCCACTCCCAGGTAGAAATCGGGTTGAGGAAGTTCCAGTTCCTCAAAGAAAATTCTCGACATATTTTCATCGAAATGCTGTCCTGTGTGGCAGATCATGTGCATTACCATGTCGGAATGGGGGAGGAAGGCCCGGTGCAGGGGGCCGATTTTCATGAAATTCGGACGTGCTCCAACAACAGAAATGATTTTTTTCATGACAAGTCAACCGTTTGGTCTAAAATTTCCGCCAGTTTGCGTGTCAGCTCCACGCGTGAATATTTTCCGGTGTTCACCGAACCGGCAGGTACCTGTCCGGCCAGGTATTTTTCGAAGAGTTGTTCCAGAAATGATTTGATCCGGTCGGGCCTGTCCCAGTGGCACATTTGGCCGGCTTCGTTTTCTTCCAGGATACGGGCCATTTCCCCGTCTTCGGGCCCGATACCCAGTATGGGTCTCCCTGTGGCCAGGTATTCGAACAATTTACCCGTAAGGATAGAGGAGGCGTTCGGAGTCCGGTTGACCGGCAACAGCAATAACCGGCTCTGCTGCAGCAGGGTGAATACCTGTTCGTGAGGCACCGGCGGGATCAGTTCCACAGTGTTTTTCAGCCCGTGTTCATGGATACTTGTTCTGACCGTGACATCCGTTTTCCCGATTAACCGGATCCTCAGTTGTTTTTTAAAGGTTTCGTTTTCACGTGTGATTTCAGAAACAGCTTGCCAGAATGCATGGGGGTTCCGGTCGGCATTCACCGATCCCAGGTGTGTGATGAGAAAATCACCGGCCGGTTCCACCGGAACGGAAGGGATATCCTCCGGATCGTACCCGTTGGTGATCACATGGATGCCGTTTTGGCAGTATTTCCGGAAATCTTTTTTCATACCATGGCTGACCGTAATCACCGCATCGGCCTGCCTGATTACCTGTTGTTCAAGCCGGTGGTGTTTCCGGTCGGCTGCCCGGGTCAGTTTCAGCCGGGGATAGAAATCAATGCCGGTCCAGGGGTCCCTGAAATCGGCCACCCAGGGAATATTCAGCTTTTGTTTCAGCTTCAGGCCGATAAGATGGAGACTGTGAGGCGGACCGGTGGTGACCACAACCTTTACGGGAACCTTTTTCAGGAAGGCAGTCAGATATTTTACCGAGGGTTTTATCCAGTATTTCCGGGCATCGGGGATAAAAAAGTTCCCCCTGATCCATACGGAAAAACCCTGTTTGCCTTTCGGGACCTCCTGCTCGGAAAGGAAACCCGCCTGGAATCCCTCACCGGGAGAATGGCCCACGAACTTTTTATAAAGAGCATAGGGTTCCCATATCCTGGTTTTCAGTATGGTAAGGCCTTCGGGAATGTCATTTTCAAGAGAAGGGTCCAGCAGGGGGGATTCAGGATTCTCCGGAGTATATACAATGGGTTCCCACCCGAAGCGGCGGAGATATTTCACAAATTTCAGCCAGCGGTGCACCCCTGCTCCTCCGGTAGGTGGCCAGTAGTATGTCAGGATCAGGACATTTTTCATGTCGGATCATATCCTTTCCAGCAGGGTCCGGAAACTGATCTTTTCCGCGAGCAACTCACGGATACGTTCTATCGGGATCCGGTCCTGCTGCATGGTATCTCTGTCACGCAAGGTTACTGTCTGATCAACGGTGGTCTGGTGATCAACAGTAACGCAGAAAGGGGTGCCAATGGCATCCTGCCGGCGGTACCTTCTGCCGATACTGTCTTTTTCATCATACTGGCAGTTGAAATCAAACCGTACCCGGTCCATGATTTTGCGGGCAATTTCAGGGAGGCCGTCCTTTCTTACCAGGGGCAGTACGGCCAGTTTTACCGGAGCCAGTACGGGATGAATTTTCAGTACGGTGCGGTCTTCCATTTCTCCTTCGGCACTGGGTGCTTTTTCTTCGGCATAGGCATCGGAAAGAATGAGCAGGAAGGTTCGGTCCAGTCCGATCGAAGTTTCCACCACATACGGCACATAACTTTCCCGGGATTCCGTATCGAAATACTGCAGTTTTTTCCCCGAATATTCCTGGTGCCGGGTGAGGTCGAAATCGGTTCGGGAATGGATGCCTTCCACTTCCTTAAACCCGATGGGGAATTCGTATTCAATATCGAAAGCCGCATTGGCATAATGGGCCAGCTTGTCGTGTTCATGGAACCGGAACCTTTCGGGATGATTGACAATGTTCCGGTGCCATTTCATACGCCGCTCTTTCCATATATTATACCAGTGCATTTCATCTCCGGGCCTGACAAAGAACTGCATTTCCATCTGCTCGAATTCCCGCATGCGGAAAATAAACTGACGTGCCACAATTTCGTTTCTGAAGGCTTTTCCGCTTTGTGCAATACCGAACGGGATTTTCATCCGGGCTGATTTCTGCACATTCAGGAAATTCACAAAAATTCCCTGGGCAGTTTCAGGCCTCAGGTAAATGCTGCTGGCATCCTCGCTTACCGATCCAAGCCTGGTTTCAAACATCAGATTGAATTTTCTTACTTCCGTCCAGTTCCGGCTGCCCGATACCGGATCGGCAATTTCGCAATCAAGAATGATCTGCCGCAGTTCTTTCAGGTCTTCCTTTTCGGCTGCCTGAACATACCTGAGGTGGATCTCGTCAAACTTTTCCCGCTGGGCAAGTACCCTGGGATTGGTTTCCCGGAACATTTTTTCGTCGAATGCCTCACCGAAACGCTTCCGGCCTTTTTCCACCTCTTTGTCGATTTTCGCGGAAAGTTTTTCCAGGTATTCTTCAATAAGGGAATCGGCCCGGTACCGTTTTTTGGAATCCCTGTTGTCGATCAGGGGATCATTGAAAGCCGTAACATGGCCGGAAGCTTTCCACACATCAGGGTGCATAAAAATGGCCGCATCCAGGCCTACTATGTTTTCATGCATGGTGACCATGGCATCCCACCAGTATTTTCTGATTTTGTTTTTCAGTTCCACCCCGTAAGGGCCGTAATCGTACACGGCACCCAGGCCGTCGTATATTTCACTTGACGGAAAAATGAACCCGTATTCCTTTGAATGGGCGATGAGCTTTCTAAAAAGATCTTCCTGCGCCATATCCTCTGGTTGATTTACATGATGCGACAAAAATAACAACTTTATGCGGTCTTTACCGGTTATGCGGAAAAAATGATCATCATGGCGGACTAATCTGCAGAGCAGGGTTTGTTCAAACGGATCATTCGGTATGAATCCCTATCTTTGCTTTTTATGGAAATTCGGAAGATATGATGTACAGAGCAGATTACCTGGTGCTGGGCACCGGACTGGCCGGGATGGGTTTCGCCCTGAAAGTGGCTGATACCGGGAAAGTGCTTCTGGTAACCAAATCTACCCTTGAAGAAACCAATACGTACTATGCACAGGGAGGCATTGCAGCGGTGGCCGTTCCTCCCGATAATTATGAGAAGCATATAAAAGATACACTGATATGTGGAGATGGTCTGTGCAATGAGGAAGTAGTGCGGATGGTGGTCGGGGAAGCTCCTGAGCGCATCAGGGAGCTGATGGACTGGGGGGTGGAATTTGACCGGGATGAAAACAGGGGCCCCGATCTGGCCAGGGAGGGGGGACATTCTGAGCCCCGGATCTGGCACTTCAAGGATCATACCGGAGAAGCCATTCAGCAGGTTCTGATGAGAATGGTAAGAGAGCATCCGAATATTGAGATCCTGGAGCATCATTTTGCGGTAGACCTGATCACCCAGCATCACCTCGGAAAACCGGTGAAATATTCCAGTCAGGATATCGAGTGTTACGGGGCGTACCTGCTGAATACCTCGAATCAACGCATGCTCACCGCCCTGTCAAGAATTACCGTGGTAGCTACGGGGGGGATCGGACATCTTTATTATACTACCACGAATCCTCCGGTGGCAACGGGTGACGGGATTGCCATGGTATACCGCGCCAAAGGAATCATTGAGAATATGGAATTCGTACAGTTTCATCCCACCTCATTGTATAATCCGGGAGAAAGGCCATCCTTCCTGATCACCGAAGCCCTGAGGGGGTATGGGGCTGTGCTGAAAAATGCTTCCGGCGAAGCATTTATGAAAAAATACGACCCGCGTGGATCTCTTGCTCCCAGGGATATAGTGGCACGGGCCATCGACCAGGAGATGAAAATCAGCGGGGAAGATTTCGTTTTTCTGGATTGCCGCCATCTGGACCAGGAAGGGGTGAAGGAACATTTCCCGAAAATCTATAGAAAATGCCGTAGCCTGGGCATTCATCTGGAACGGGATATGATCCCCGTTGTGCCTGCTGCCCATTATCTGTGCGGAGGAATTCAGACCGACCGGGACGGCCGGACCAGTATACACCGACTGTATGCCATCGGGGAATGTGCTTCCACCGGGCTTCACGGGGCCAATCGACTGGCATCCAACTCCCTGATGGAAGCTGCCGTGTTTGCCCACCGGGCTGCCCTGGATGCCCGCAGGTATGCGGATCAATGTTCTTTTCAGGAGAACGTTCCCTCATGGGATGACGAAGGGACGACACATCCCGAGGAGATGGTACTCATAACCCAGAATCTCCGGGAGACACAGTTGATCATGAGCCATTATGTGGGCATTGTACGTTCCGATCTGCGTTTGAAAAGAGCCCTGAACCGGCTGGAAATCATTTACCGGGAAACGGAGGATCTGTACCAGAAATCCATCATGTCACAAAGACTTTGTGAACTCCGGAATCTGATCAATGTGGGGTATCTGGTGATTAGAATGGCGCAGGGTATGAAAGAAAGCAGAGGGTTGCATTATACCCTCGATTACCCGCATCCCGGAGAACCCAGGGAATTTTAGCAACTACGTAGATATCTGGCTTTGTTATGACATAATCAGCAATTATTTGTATATTTGAAAAAAATGCTGTTATGGAATTGTCAGAAATTAAACAGGCTATTGAAAAACTCAGTGAAGAGG
>Ga0209614_1001585_pt1 | contig 16529 bp, 13 predicted proteins | sample BlaSprsedimmetaG_FD_185484 | JGI IMG/M metagenome (GOLD analysis project Ga0209614, IMG submission 185484) | Hot spring sediment bacterial and archeal communities from California, USA to study Microbial Dark Matter (Phase II) - Blank Spring... ... | reverse complement strand
GCAAGGCCGCACACACCGCACCATGCGGCACTGGAAACATCCCTCCCATGGGCCCGGCAAAACCATGAACGGCGCCCAGTTTTACATTGGCCAGTGCCATTCCACCAAGCATGGCCGCAAAAGCCATGTCTTCGCGGGCATGCTTATCATCTCCGTTTTCATAAGCTCTTTTTAACGATGAAGAAATCCGGTACATTCCCTCTCGGCAAAACACATCGATGAACGGGTTCGACTGGTTAGAAACAAAGGTTTCGAGCAGGTGCGTGAGGGCATCCATCCCGGTGGTTGCAGTAATTTCTGGTGGCATGGAAAGGGTGAGTTCCGGATCGACAACAGCCACATCGGGAAACATGAGCGGACTGCGCAAACTCACTTTTACATGGTGCTCGGGCGAATGAATTACGGAATTTTTGGTTACCTCGGCGCCGGTACCGGCTGTTGTAGGAATGGCAATAAACGGCAGCGGTTTCTCTTCCAGCTTTTTGCCTTTTCCAATCACCTCAAGGTAGTCCAGCAATTCGCCTTTGTTGGGAACCAGCGCCGCAATGGCTTTGGCGCTGTCGATAACACTTCCTCCGCCAAACCCCAGAACTGCGTCGCAATCTTTTTCGCGGGCCAGGTTCACCCCGTTGGAAATCATTTCAGTGTCAGGTTCTTTTTCAACCTGAAAAAGAAAAACACTAAACCCTTCCGTTTCCAGGTTTTCGGTCAAAAATTTTGCACGCCCGGGATTTTTTCCGGTAACCAAAAGAATGTTTTTCCCCATTCCCTGCAGCAATTGTGGAACCCTGGAAACCGTTCCGTTCCCAAAAATGATTTGAGTTGCTGTGGCAAATTCAAAATTTATTCCCATCCTTCATCCACTGGAAAAACATTAAAATACTTCACCGAAGTACGCGGTTCGGCCATCATGTGGGCTACTTCGTCGCGCCAGCGCTGGTAATGCTCAGTCTCTTTGTGCCGGGCCAAATCTTCATACGTGCGGTAAACCTCAACCAAAACAAACCGCGTGGGATCGTCCTGTTGCTGAACAATATCGAATCGGGTAATTCCGGGCTCCTTCAAACTCTGGCGAGCATTTTCAACGGTGGCCATTTTAAAATTCTCCACCCTGTCTTTTTTTACGTGAACAAATACATGTACAATAAACATAGCATTTTCATTTTCGACGAAATTACAAAAAAGCGGGATAAATCAAGAAGGAAGATCATTCTTCTGAACGCTTGTTTTTTGCGAAGTCATTTATTACCTTTGAATAGAAACCAGGTCATTTTCTCAATTCTACCGTATCCATGAAGTTTTTCAGGCATATTATCCTTCCGTTCCTCCTTGCGGGATGCTTTAATGCCCAAAACTTGTCTGCGCAACCCCTGCTCAATCATAATCAGCCTTGTGAAGAAGTGGCCGATTCGCTGGCCCTGCAAGAAAAGCACGTGGAGGCTGTTGAGATTTACCGAAACATTTTGCACAATACAGAAAAAACAATTTCACAGGAGGATAAAAACCGGCTTTATTACAAAACCGGAAACAGCCTGATGCATGCCGGCAAAGACAGGCAGGCACAACCCTGGTTTCTGAAAATTCTGGATGAAACAACAACCATTGAACTGAAAAGCGATGTCATGACCGGTCTGGGAAAAACTTACGAATATACCGGAAACCGCGATTCGGCGTTTTACTGGTACCTGAAAAGTTACCAACTTGTGGAAGCAACCACAGATACTCTTCGCCGGGCGCGCGGTGCCAGAAACATGGCACAACTGCTTCGGGTGCTGGGCCGTTTGGATGAAGCCGGAAATTATTGTCAGGAAGCAGTAGCCCTCATTCCGGGCATTTCCGATTATAAAACTGAAGCGAATATTTACAATGAAACCGCCTATCTGTTTGAGCTTTCCGGTGAGTTGGATTCAGCCGGCCACTATTACCGGAAACTTATTCGTATTTCAGCAGAAAATGGCTACAGCAAAGGAGAATCGGTGGGGTACTCCAATCTCGCCTCGGTGCTCGAAAAACAGAAAAAGTACAGCGAAGCGCTGGAATTAAAACAGCAGGGGCTGGAAATTGACCAACAGATTGGCGATGTTTACGGCATGATGAATTCTTACCGCGGTCTGGCTGAAACGCATCTGCTGATGGGAAATACGGAATCAGCATTTCAAGCTCTCGACGAGGCTTATGCTTTGTGCGACACAAGCTGGATTTCCGATTTGTCGGGCATTCACCTGAGCTACTACCAGCTTTTAAAAACAGCCGGCAACACCGCCGATGCGCTCTCCCACTACGAAAAATACACCGAACTGTTCAACCGCATCAATGAAACCAAAAGCCGGGAAACCGTGTTGAACCTGCTGGCTCAATACGAAACGGAAAAAAAGGAACAGCAGATTCTTCTGCTGGAGCAGGCCAATCTGCTAAAAGAAAACCGCTTGCGCCTGCAATGGCTGGTTATTGGCGCACTGGTACTTCTGGGCTTGCTCATTGCAGTTGCAGGCTGGTCGCTCATCCGGCAAAAAAATCAGAAAATGAAGCAGATGAAAACCGAACTGCAACATTTTCTGCTGCATGAAAAAAAAGCCGGAAATACAAATCAATCCCCGCAGGAGAATTATGCTGACAAATGGGGTTTGACCACCCGCGAAAGTGAAATTCTGCACCATCTGGGGCAGGGTTGTTCCAATGCCAAAATCGCGGAAAACCTGTTCATTTCCGAAAACACCGTAAAATTCCACATCAAAAACATTTACATTAAACTGAACGTGAAAAACCGTATGGAAGCCATTTTGCGGTGCAGCGAAAATTGAACTGCCGGTTATCATAAGCGCAAAAACTACCCATTCGGGTAGTACATCCTGTCGGTTTCTTTCCGAAATTGACTACAGATATCTGAACAAAAGATGGAAACAAAAAATTTGATTTCGTTGGAAGAAGAACAAATTCTGTTGTTACTTCAAAAAGGATTTTCCAATCAAACCATTTCAAAAGAAACCGGCATTTCAGTGAATACCGTGAAATACCACCTGAAAAAAATATTCAAAAAACTGCATGCAAAAAATCGCATCGAGGCCATCAATAATTTCAATAAAACATTAAAAAACATACCGTTATGAAAACATTTTGGATTATCATTTTAATGACTGGCACCTTCCTGTTGGAAGGCATTCCGGCCACATCGCAGGTAAAAGTGGATGTAGAGAAAAAAGTGGAAAAAAAGGTCGATCAAAGGGCCAATAAAAAGACCGACCAGGCCATTGACAAAGGCCTCGACAAACTGGAAGAAGGCATTGGCAGCCTGTTTGGTAAAAAGAAAAAAAAGGACAAAAATCAGACAGAAGAAGTTGACCAGGCACAGCCAACCGATGGACTTCCTGCCGAGCCTCAGCAAGCATCAACCAAAGGCCCCGAACTGAATTGGGCAAAATACGATTTCATTCCCGGCGACAAGGTCATCTTTGAAGATAATCAAGAAGGTGAAGAAAACGGCGAATTCCCATCAAGATGGGACTTAAAGGAAGGTAATATTGAAATCGCTTCATTAGGGGGTGAAAATGTTATCATGTTCAGACAATATGGATCTGAGATTATTCCGTTTATGAAAGATCCAAAATCTGATTATCTGCCTGAAATATTTACAATTGAATTTGACCTGTTCATACCAAATAATTCATTTTCGGTCTATCTGTTTGACCGAAAAAATCAAAGTACTCCCAGAGGCAAAACTTACGTTGATGTGTGGGGCGATGCGATTGAATTCAACTCTGCCAGAAGCTCTCTCCCTAAAGGGGAAAAAGTGAATAATCAATGGGCCCATATTGCCATTGCATATACAAACGGAAAATTAAAAGCCTATATCAACGAAACCAGATTAATTAATGTGCCCCGAATTGAATTTGAACCGACCGGGGTGTCGATGCGTGCATTACATTCAGGTGAAAAAAACCATTTTTTTATAAAGAATATCAGAATCGCTGAAGGTGGAGTAAAATATTATGACCGGTTCCTTCAGGACGGAAAAATCATTGCCAACGGCATCCGGTTCGATGTAAACAAAGCCACACTTCGGCCCGAGTCCATGGGAATTATCAACGAAATTGCGGATTTGATGCAAAAGAATCCCGACATCAAATTCAGTGTGGAAGGCCACACCGACAGCGATGGCGACGATGCGTTGAACCAAACCCTTTCGGAACAGCGCGCCGCTACCGTGGTTAGCACACTCACAAAAATGGGAATCGATGCAAGCCGCATGACTTCCAAAGGCTGGGGCGAAAGTCAGCCGCTCGATACCAACAGCACACCCGAGGGAAAAGCCAATAACCGAAGAGTTGAATTTGTAAAGATATGAATCATGAAAAAATCAATGCTTTTTATTGCAACCTGCCTGCTGGCACTTTCATTGTCGGCACAGTTTTCGGCCACCATGGTTTATACCATGTCGGGCAAAACAGTGAACTTCAAAATTTTTAGCGATGTGAACCGCTACCGGTATGAATTTAACGAAAACGGCCAGGAGGTAGCCGTTATTTCCCAGAACGAAACCGGAGATTTTTACATGCTGATGCCACAGCAAAAAATGGCCATAAAGGCAAAAGCCAACAGCCAAATGAGCATGAGCACCGACCCGTTAAAACAGTATGAACACTTTGCAGGTGAAGGCGCTACAGAGGTAATTATCGGCGAAGAATCCATCAACGGACATCCCTGTGTGAAAAAAGAGTTGCGCAACATACAAAAAAATGAATTTGGGGAATCAAACCAGCACCTGTTTACGGTTTGGTATTCCGAAGAATTCAACTTCCCACTGAAAATGGTGAACCACATCGACGGTACAAGCTCCTCAGGCATGGAAGTAAAAGACATCAAAGCGTGGACACCCGATGAAGCCAGTTTCAGTATTCCTGAGGGTTTTACCATAATGGACCAGGCGATGATGATGCCTGAACGGTAACATTTAAAAATAATACGACATGAGAAATCTGTTGAAAACTAAAATTACGACAAAACTCTTTGTTTTGCTTTTGGGGATTTTTACAACCATCTCCCTGTTCTCACAGGGACAGAACCTTCTAAAACTGGTGAAGGATAACGATGTGAATGCGGTAAAAGAACTGATTGCTTCCGGCGCCGAAATCAATTTTGAGCAGGAAGATGATTTACATGGAATGACACCGCTGGGTTTAAACATCATGATGAATAATTCAGTGATGGCAAAAATCCTGATTGACGCAGGGGCAGATGTCAACACCAAAAATTATTTAGGAGATGCACTTGCCAACAACCGGGTGGAAATGGTAAAATTATTGATTGCGGAAGGGGCAAATGTGAACAGAGAAGAAGAAATCTCAGGTTCGATATATACGCCATTGATTCAGGCATTCCGAAGTACAGAACTGACAAAAATACTAATTGATGCCGGTGCTGATGTAAACCACAGGGATAAAATTCGCGGCAGTACGCCGCTTATTCAGGCCTGCAAAAGTTATAATCCGGAAGCAGTTAAAATGCTGATTGATGCCGGGGCGGATATCAATGCACAAGAAACAAGTAGTGGTTATACGCCTCTGATTTATACCTGCCAATACAATTTTCAGGACCTGGCAAAAGATTTAATTACTGAAGGTGCAGATGTAAATTTGAAAGGACACGACGGCACTACCGCACTCCTCGAAATCGCTTCCCGCTCGCAGGAACTAACGGAGCAACTGTTATCAAAAGGTGCCGACATCCATGCAAAAAAAGAAGATGGCAGTGGCATTTTTCTCCAGTGCATTACCGGAATCTTGTTTGAAAGGGTCCCAATTGAAATGGCAGAATTACTTTTGTCAAAAGGAGCCAATGTGGATGAATCACCTGCATCAGGTACTGAAGCAGGTGGAACTGCTCTCATGTTAGCGTCAGGATTTAACAAAGAGGAACTGGTTAAGTTCCTTATTCAAAAAGGCGCAAATGTGAATGCTAAAGCAAACGACGGTACCACAGCATTATCACTTGCAACAGCCGAAGGCCATCAAAATATTGTTGAAACATTAAAAAACCACGGAGCCAAATGAAAAACGGATTTTCCATGTTTATATCCCTGCTTTTCCTGCTTACCGGCATGTATAGTTTTGCCCAGAGGATTACCTATAGTGGGCCGGTGGAATTCGAAATGGAAATGATAAAATCTGCCGACGGGGGTGGAAAAGATGGAAATTACAACTGGGGAGTAAGTGTTGATGAAAGACAGATCATCAAAGCCACTTTTTACGTCACTTTTAACGCAGGTATGGGTATTCCGGCTACCGGAACCGAAATGTACCAGCTGACGGATATTCAAGAGAATATTCAACTGACTGCCTCGGCAACAAACCACGGTTTTGAGGAAAAAATCTCACAAACCTGTGCCGGCGAAGACAATAAACCCAAAGACAGCTGGGGCAAGCCCAATACCCGGACCGTTTCGCCGGGCGATTCGGAAACCCGGGATTTTTCAGCAATTACTACCCGGAAAGACCCGTCGAAGCAGGTTATTCAAAGCGGACTGATTGGCATTCATGGTGATAAGTACAGTCTTATACTGCAGGGGAAAATGAAGGTTTCGGTCACCTCGACCAGTCACAATACCACCACTTTTCCCTGTCTGAAAAGCAATCCTCCCTCCGAGCCGTTAACCACAACCACCGAGTTTGAATGGCCCATCGCCATTGGAGCTGAAGGCCGGTTAACCAACCCCGATTACCTCGAGGGGGTTCATGTAGCAGAAGACGTTTCCAGCGACGATTGCCGGCACTGCATCGGTTCGCTCAGCAACCTGGTGCACGGAGAAGTGAGTTGTTCCTACACCTCGAAAGTAACCACTACCTGGATGTTGGTAAAACGGACCGATGAGTGCAATGCTGAGGTAACGTACCTGAAAGGCGACGTGAAAATAAACGGAGTTCCGGCAAAAGAAGGAACCGTAAAAGTAGGTGCCGGCGATATCATTGAAACCGGAGAAAAATCAAGAATTTCCATCAGCATTAATAATAAAAATGAACTTTACAACTTAGGTTCGAAATCGAAACTTCAACTCAACGATCCGTGCAAGCCAAACACGATGAATCCTCCGGGAAAGGGACTTTCATCGGTAAAATTTCTGATGGGAAAACTCTTCTCACAACGACACCCGGGCTCTTATACCCGAAATGATTTTGAAAGTGATGAAGAATGGCAGCGATTTCAAAGCCGCCATTCAAGTTGGTTCCGTTATGGCGGTACTGGAGTTAGAGGATGGAATTTGAAAGCTCCGGCTGTTTTTTATGCTTCTGCAAATCCGGATATAAATTGTTTACTTTCAACTTCAACCAATTCCGAGAAAGAAGAATTAATTCCTCATTTAAATTCAATTCCAAAAGACGCCAGTGCATTTTATATCCATTGTGAAAAAGGGGAAGTAAAAGATTTCACAGTGGTTAAAGGGATTTTAAAAATTGAAGATTCGGCTCATCTGAAAAATAAAATTATATCCGAAGGAACAACAACCAACAAATGGGACGACGGAACAATGATGACAGATATAATTGTGTCCACCAAATAAATTTACCACATCTCAAATTCCACATTTGATAAAAAAATTGCACTTTTACTGTCAATCCGAAATGTTTATTCTTTTCGTATTTCGGGAAAACAAATAAAAATTAAACCGATGAACGGCAGAAATTTTTTATACAAAAGTGCGATAGTAGCCTCACTGGCTGGTTTTCTTTTTGGGTTCGATACCGTGGTGATTTCCGGCGCCGAACAAAAAATTCAATCGCTGTGGGAACTGAACAGTTCGTTGCACGGACTGGCTATAAGCATGGCGCTGTGGGGCACGGTGCTGGGCGCATTAACGGGCGGATGGCCGGCACAGATTTTTGGCCGAAAAAAAACACTCCTGTGGATTGGCATATTTTATCTGGCTTCGGCCTTTGGTTCTGCCCTGGCGCCCGGGGTTTATTCCTTCATGTTCTTCCGGTTTATCGGCGGAGTGGGCGTGGGTATTTCCACGGTGGCAGCGCCCATGTTTATTTCCGAAATTGCGCCGCCGTCCATGCGTGGCCGCTTAACCGGCATGTTTCAGTTTAATATTGTTTTTGGCATATTGGTGGCCTACCTTTCCAATTCGCTGCTGGGCGGCATCGGTGAAAATGCCTGGCGCTGGATGCTGGGCGTGGAAGCGATACCTGCGCTGCTGTTTACCACTTTTTGTTTCGGACTACCCGAAAGCCCGCGCTGGCTGATTGTGCATAACAAAAACCGCGAGGCAGGATTAGCGGTTTTGAAAAGAGTAAATCCCGGGTTTTCTGCAGATGAACTGAATACTTTAGTGCAGGAAATCGAAAATTCCGGAAATCAAAAAAACAAAAGCCATAAGTTTTTTACGCGCAGGTTGCTGAAACCGGCCGCGCTCGCATTTTTTATTGCTTTTTTCAACCAGCTTTCGGGCATTAATGCCATCCTCTATTTTGCCCCGCGCATTTTTGAAATGACCGGGCTGGAAGCACAGGCAGCACTTTTACAGTCGGTGGGCATTGGCATCACCAACCTGATTTTTACTTTCGTGGGTTTATGGCTGATCGACCGGCTGGGACGCCGGATGCTGCTCTATATCGGCTCCTTTGGGTACATTGCTTCGCTGGGACTCACTTCGTGGGCTTTTGCTTCGGGAAACCCGGGCATTGTTCCGGTTTGCATTTTCGCATTCATTGCCGCTCATGCTGTTGGTCAGGGTGCTGTTATCTGGGTTTTTATCAGCGAAATTTTTCCCAACCGGCAACGGGCATTCGGGCAGTCGCTGGGGAGTTTCACCCACTGGTTTTTTGCCGCAGCGCTCACGCTGGTTTTCCCACTAATGGCCGAAGCCTGGAAACCTCAATTCATTTTTGGTCTGTTCCTGGAAATGATGGTGCTGCAACTGGTTTGGGTGCGGTTTTTTGTACCCGAAACCAAAGGTGCTTCACTGGAAGAACTGGAAAGGGAATTGTAAAAAAACAGCTCTACTTCTGCCTGAAATAAACCTGTACAGGCACCCCTGTAAAATCGAAATTTGCGCGAATCTGGTTTTCGATGTAACGTCTGTAGGGCTCCTTAATGTATTGCGGCAGGTTGGCAAACAGCGCAAATGCAGGTGTGGGCGAAGGCAACTGAGTAACGTATTTTATTTTAATGTATTTCCCTTTTACCGATGGAGGCGGGTATTTTTCAACAGCCTCTAACAATACCTCATTCAATTTGGAAGTTTTGATTCGTCTTTTGCGGTTTTCATTCACTTCCATAGCTATTTCTAGCGCTTTGTGCACCCGCTTTTTGGTAATGGCTGAAATAAACAGGATGGGTACATCCACAAACGGTGCAATGCGTTCGCGGATATTTTCCTCCACTTTTCGTGTGGAATGGCTATCTTTTTCAATCAGGTCCCACTTGTTCACCAAAATAACCACGCCTTTTTTGTTTTTTACAATCAGGTTGAAAATATTCACATCCTGCGCTTCCATGCCGCGTGTGGCATCAATAAGCAGCAGGCACACATCGGAACTCTCGATGGTGCGCACTGATCGCAACACCGAATAGAATTCGATGTCGTCGTGCACTTTCCCTTTTTTCCGCAGTCCTGCCGTATCTACGATGATGAAGTCGTGCCCGAATTTGTTGTAACGGGTATGAATGGAATCGCGGGTAGTGCCGGCCACATCGGTAACTATATAACGCTCTTCGCCCAGCAGGGTGTTTATAAACGACGATTTGCCCACATTGGGGCGGCCAACCACCGATAAATAAGGCAGTTCATGATCTTCATCGTTATCGCCGGTTTCGCCAAACGTTGTTATCACCTGGTCGAGTAAATCACCGGTTCCGCTTCCAGTCATGGATGAAATACAGAAAATTTCGCCCAGTCCAAGGCCATAAAACTCCTGTGCATCGGCAATGCGCTGGTGGTTATCCACTTTGTTTACGGCAACCACAATTTTTTTCCGGCTTTTCCGGAGGATTGCGGCAATAGCATCATCGAGGTCGGTAATTCCCGATTCCACATCAACCACAAACAGAATCACATCGGCTTCGTCGATGGCGAGGTGCACCTGTTTGTTGATTTCAGCCTCGAACACATCATCGGAATTGACGACATACCCACCGGTATCAATCACTGAAAACACTTTCCCATTCCACTCCGCTTTTCCGTAATTCCGATCGCGTGTAACACCCGACACCTCATCCACTATGGCTTTCCGCGATTCGATAAGCCGGTTAAACAAGGTTGATTTGCCCACGTTGGGGCGTCCTACTATAGCTAATATTCTACTCATTATTTAAGCCCCCTTCTTATTCCCCCAAAGGGGGAAAGTTGTGAAAAATATATATTCCCTTTTTTAAAATTCTTTATCATTCTATTTTTAACAAATTATTGCAATAGGTTCACAAATTTTTTTTTCCAATTTCTATTTAAAACTTCCCCTTTTCTTCCGTCATCAATGTATATGCGATATTTTCTTAAATCTCCCCTCCTTAGGAGGGGTTGGGGGAGGCTATTTAATACGCTTCGTAACCGAAGTTTTTCAACTGCTTTTCTTTTTCGCGCCAGTCTTTGGCCACCTTTACATATAGTTCCAGAAAAATTTTCTTCCCAAAAAATTCTTCCGCATCCAAACGGGCTTCACTTCCCACTTTTTTCAGCATTCTACCGGCTTTGCCAATGATGATTCCCTTTTGGGTGTCGCGCGCCACATAAATTACCGCCCGCACCTCAATTAAACCGCCTTTGGTTTTAAAATCCTCCACCTCCACTTCAACCGAATAGGGAACTTCTTTTTGATAATTCAATAATATTTTTTCGCGGATGATTTCCTGCATAAAAAACCGCTCGTTGCGGTCGGTCAGCGCCTCTTTATCAAAAAAAGGCGGACTTTCGGGCAACAGCTCCAAAATGCGATCGAAAACCGGCTCGATGTTAAATTTTTCCTGTGCCGAAACCGGATAAACCGTGGCGCCGGGGAAAACTTCGCTCCAGTAATCGAACAATCGGGTTACCGCTTCCTGGTTCGACAAATCAATTTTATTGATAAGCACAATAACCGGCACGTTCGATTTGCGGATTTTTTCAATATAATCGGGATTTTTACCCGGTTTTTCAACCACATCGGTCACAAACAAAACCACATCGGCATCGGTGAGCGCCGAGTCCACAAAATTCATCATTTTCTCCTGCAGCTTGTACCCCGGTTTTAAAATCCCCGGAGTGTCCGAATAAACCACCTGAAAGTCCTCCCCGTTCACAATCCCTTTTATGCGGTGACGTGTTGTCTGCATCTTCTCGGTAATGATTGACAACTTTTCGCCAACCAGGGCATTCATTATCGTCGATTTCCCAACATTGGGGTTCCCTACAATATTTACAAAACCAGCTTTATGTGCCATATTAAATTCAATTCACTAAAAATCAGCGCAAAGATAATGGAATTGATTTACCGGAGATGTTTTTTATTCTGTGTTTTTACTTCAAAACCATTACAAATGAAAGGTTAATAACCTGTTAAAAGTTTTTAAAAACAAGCCCCGTTCGTCCAATGTCATTGTAATATTATGCGAATTTTAGTATTTTCAGGTCAAAATAGTAACAATTCAATATAAAAATTATGAAAAATATACGCCTGGATAAAATTGCCATTAATGTTCATGCACGCAGAATTCTTTTAACAATTCTGGAAGAAAATCCGCTTTTGGAGCGGATACTGCGGAAGGCAGAAAATGAAACCGAAGCCATAGATGCCATCAAAGAATGGATTCTGCCGAAGCTGAAAAAAAATCCGGCTGCCGAAGCTTTTTATAAAGGGAAAAACCACAACCACGAGATGTTTCAGCAACTCGACTGGGAAGATTTTGCTGCCATCCGTTTGCTCGATTACATTGACCACGCAAATGAAGCCTACCCCGACCAGAATATTCACGGGGAAATGGCGGTTACCAATCCCATAAAAATGATGTGGCTGGCCACCAACCGGGGAATTGGCGGTGCAAAACCCGACTTTTTCCTCGACATGCTGGAACTTTTCAGGCAGCTGAACGGTACACTGAAACCGGAAATTCCCCCGCGCGAGCAGGTTGAAGACTGGATGGACCGTTATCCGTCGGGGCTGGAACCCAAAATTGCTGATTTGCGCAAAGATAACCGCGACCGTATCATCCGTATTTTCATAGAAAAAATTGATGCTGGCGAGATTAATAGCAAAAGGTATTCGTTTGAACCCGGCCTGACGCAGGAGCAAAAGGAGGAAAAAATGAATGAATGGTGGAACGAAAGCCGTTTTCATTTAAGCTTTGCCGTGCGCTCGCCCGAGCTGCTTAACGAGCTGCTCGATTACTCGCTCGACCCCGACACCATGGACATTTTGTATGATGCAGAGGAAAAAGGAATTCCGTTTTTTGTGAATCCATATTATTTGTCGTTGTTAAACGTGCAAACCCCCGGTTTTGCCGTAGGAGGCGACCTGGCCATTCGCTGCTACATTGTTTACAGCAAACAACTGGTGGAAGAATTTGGCCAGATTCAGGCCTGGGAAAAAGAAGACAAGGTTCAGCCGGGAAAACCCAATGCGGCAGGATGGATTGTTCCGTCGCACAACATACACCGCCGCTACCCCGAGGTGGCCATTTTTATTCCCGACACCGTTGGCCGCGCCTGTGGCGGACTGTGTGCAAGCTGCCAGCGCATGTACGATTTCCAAAGCGGACGCTACAACTTCGACCTGAAAAAACTGAAACCCGAAGGAACGTGGGAAGAACGGCTGCCCAAACTACTCTCCTACTTTAAAGACGATGCACAGTTGCGCGACCTGCTGCTCACCGGCGGCGATGCACTAATGAGTTCGGATAAAAGTCTGAAAAAAATTCTGGATGAAATATACAACATGGCCCTGGCCAAAAAGCAGGAAAACGAAAGCCGGCCCGAAGAAGAAAAATATGCTGAAATACTCCGAATTCGCATTGGAACCCGTCTCCCGGTGTATCTGCCACAACGCGTAACACCGCAGCTGATTGAAATTCTGAAAGATTTTAAAAAGAAAGCATCGGAAATAGGGGTGAAGCAATTCGTTATTCAAACCCATTTCGAGTCGCCTATGGAGGTTACCCCCGAAGCCAAAAAAGCGGTAAAAATGCTGCTGGGAGCCGGCTGGGCAATAGCCAATCAACTGGTACTTACTGCGCCTGCCTCGCGCCGTGGCCACACTGCCAAACTGCGTAAGGTGCTCAACGACATTGGTATTATTACCTATTACACCTTTACCGTAAAGGGATTCAAGGAAAACAGCTCCAACTTTACGCCCAACGCCCGGGCGGTTCAGGAAGAAATGGAAGAAAAATACCTGGGACGCCTTCCTGAAGAGGACATGCAGGAAGTGCAGGAACTGATGCACAATGCCGAAGATATGGTTGAAAACGTGAACCGCCTGAGGGAAAAGAACAATTTGCCGTTCCTGGCCACCGACCGCAACATTCTGAACCTGCCGGGAGTAGGTAAAAGCCTTACGTTCAGAACCATTGGAATTACCCGCTACGGCAGGCGGATTCTGGAATTCGACCACGACCGCACCCGCAACCACAGTCCGATCATCGACAAAATGGGTAAAGTGATTATCATTGAATCGAAATCGATAACCGAATACCTGCGGCAGTTGGAAGACATGGGTGAAAACCGCGACGAATACGAAGGTGTTTTCGGCTATTCGCTGGGCGAAACCGAACCGCGCATGCCCATGTATGAGTACCCTGAATATGATTTTGATGTTACAGGAGAAATGACACACCTGGAACTGGAAGCATAAAACAACGATAAAAATTGCAATTACCCGCAAGGCCCCGATCCGGAAATCCGGCTTCGGGGTTTTTTATTACAGTCTGGTCCCGCATTTTTTGCAGAAAAAAGCATCATCATCATGCTTGTCGTGGAGGCAATTGGAACAAACCTGGGTATTGCTTTGGGTTGAAGGCCTCATCATTTCGGCAGTAACAATACCGGTTGGAACAGCAATAATGGCGTAACCCATAATCATAACCATACTGGCCAAAAATTGTCCCAGTGGTGTAACCGGACTGATATCGCCGTAACCTACGGTTGTTAGGGTAACAATGGCCCAGTAAATGCTCATCGGAATGCTTGTAAATCCGCTGGCCTCCCCTTCAACCAAATACATCATGGTTCCGATAATTATAACCAGAATTACCACAAAAAAAATGAATACACTGATTTTTTCCCGGCTGTTCCAAATAGCTCTGGCTAATGTACGACCGGCAGCAGTATAACGGGTAAGCTTAAGTATCCTGAAAACACGCAACAACCTTAAAACCCTAACAATCATAAAGCCCTGATAACCAACTGCCAGTATTCCCAGATAACTGGGAATAACGGCCAAAAAATCGATCACTCCATAAAAACTAAAAATATACCGCCAAGGCTTCTTAACAATAATAATTCGTAAAATATACTCTGCGGTGAAAATTCCGGTAATTACCCATTCGAGGGCAACCAGAATTTCCTGATAGCTTTTTCTTATGCCCGGAACGCTTTCCAGCATCACCAGTAAAACACTGATTAGGATAACGATAAGCAAAGCAATGTCAAAAAATTTTCCAGCCGGGGTGTCGGCTTCAAATATAATTTCGTAAAGCCTTTCTTTTAATGCGCTCATACCAAACATTTTTGCTAAAGTTCGATGTTTCGGGCAAATTTACCAAATATGAGCATCCCGGAAATAAATTTTCTTTTTTCTGCCGGATTAATAGAAAAACCTTACTTTTATTTACCAAAACCAAAATTCAAACGTATGAAACGCCGCACTTTCTTCAAAACCACTGCCCTTGGCGGTTCAGCACTGGCTGTTCCCGCACTGGCAGGATGCCATACACCTCCTGCAGAGGTGAAAAATTCCAAAGATTTTTCCCGTTTCGAACTGAACGAATTCACCATTGATGATTTGCAGCAAAAGATGAAGGCTGGAGAAATGACTTCAGAAGAAATCTGCAGAAAATGCCTTTCCCGTATCGAACAGGTTGACCCTGTGTTGAAGTCGGTGATTGAACTGAATCCGGATGTGCTGGAAATCACACGGAGTTTGGACGAAGAACGCAAAAAAGGGAAAGTGCGCGGACCGCTGCATGGCATTCCAATCATGATAAAAGACAACATTGATACCGGCGACAACATGCAAACCACAGCCGGGTCGTTGGCCCTGAAAAGTCATTTGGCCGAAGAAGATGCATACATTGTAAAAAAGCTTCGCGAGGCAGGTGTAGTGTTGCTTGGAAAAACCAACCTGAGCGAATGGGCCAATTTTCGCTCCACCAACTCATCGAGCGGGTGGAGCGGCCGCGGCGGACAGGTGCGCAATCCGTATGTTCTGGACCGCAGTCCGTGTGGTTCCAGCTCGGGCACAGGTGCAGCAGTGGCGGCCAATTTGTGTACCATCGGCATTGGTACCGAAACCGACGGCTCCATCGTTTGCCCGTCGGGTGTAAACGGGATTGTGGGTATAAAACCTACGCTGGGCTTGTGGGGGAGAAACGGAATCATTCCCATTGCCCACAGCCAGGACACTGCGGGACCTATGGCGCGCACGGTGAAAGATGCGGCCATGCTGCTGGGAGCGCTTGCCGGCTTCGACCCAAACGATCCGGAAACACACATCGAAAAAGGGGAAATTTTTTCAGACTACACGCAGTTTCTGAATCGGGACGGACTGAACGGAATGCGCATCGGCATTGCCACCCAAATGACCGGATTCCACAAAGGTGTTACGGAGCTTTTCAGTCGGGCCGTAGAGATAATGAAATCGAAAGGTGCAGAAATTACAGACGAGGTGACTTTTGAACACCGACAGAAATGGGGAGCTGCCGAATGGGAAGTTTTGCTGTATGAATTTAAAGCCGATTTGAACAGCTATTTGCAAAACCATCCGAATGCACCGGTAAAAAGCCTGGAACAACTGATTAAGTTCAATAAACAAAATGCAGAAAAAGAGATGCCCTGGTTTGAACAGGAAATTTTTGAGATGGCACAGGAAAAAGGGGATTTAAGCAGCAAGGAATACCTGAAAGCGCTGGAAGAAGCCAAACGCTTTGCCGGAAAAGAAGGAATCGATGCCGTTATGGAAGAACACAACCTGGACGCCATTATTGCACCAACCAATGGTCCGGCGTGGAACATCGACTGGGTGAACGGCGACCATTTTTCGGGAAGCAGCTCGGCCCCGGCTGCCATTTCGGGCTATCCGAACATTACGGTTCCCATGGGTTTTGTGCACGGCCTGCCCGCCGGCATCTCCATTTTCGGCCGGGCCTGGAGCGAACCTGTTTTACTGAAAATTGCCTATGCCTTTGAGCAGGCAACAAAACACCGGAAGGAACCGAGGTTTGCGGAGAGTTTGATGGGGTAAACAATTCATTGTTATTTGAATTTATTGGATAGCCTTTTTGAAATATTTACTGTCAGCGATTTGCAGTATTCCATCTAATATACTTTTACTAATAACATATTCTACGAC